>WPCK01348703.1_pt1 | contig 21736 bp, 22 predicted proteins | sample 5399851 | NCBI WGS metagenome assembly WPCK01 (sample SAMN12869471, study PRJNA574797) | sludge metagenome | isolation source: wastewater treatment of pH11 | place: China:Beijing | collected 2019-05-20 | reverse complement strand
GGAGGCCCTTCGGTCCGAGGCCCGGCTCACCACCGCCGGTCGCCTGGTGGCGCGCACCGAGCTGCTGCGCGCCCTGCGCCAGCGCCTCTTGCTCGCCGACGCCTGGGCCCGAGACCCGACCGTCCTCGACGAGCCCGTCGTGGCGCCGGTCTTCGTCGTCGGCACCGGTCGGTCGGGCACCTCCCTGCTGCACGAGCTGCTGTCGCTCGACCCCGCCAACCGGGTGCCGCTGACGTGGGAGCTGTTCCACCCCGGCGAGGCCGTCGGCGACGAGGAGACCCTGGCGGCCGCCCGTGCCGCCGGTCACGAGGTGCACGCCTTCTGGGCCGACCTCCGACCTGCCTACGCAGCCATGCACCACAACGACGGCGACGAACCCAACGAGTGCATCTTCGCCACGATGCTCGAGTTCCTGTCGGACCAGTGGGGTGGCACCTACGACATCCCGACCTACTCCGGGCACCTCGTCGGCGCCGATCACACCGAGGCCTACCGCTACCACCGCCGGGTGCTCCAGACCCTCGGTCGGGCCCGGTCCCCGGTCGAGGGCGGTGGCTGGGTCCTCAAGGCCCCCAGCCACCTGGCCCAGCTGCGGACGCTCTTCGCGGTGTACCCGGACGCCCGCGTCGTCCAGTTGCACCGCGATCCCCTCAAGACCGTGCCGTCGACCGTGAGCCTGATGGGCACCATCCGCTCGATGCGCTGCGCCGAGGTCTCGGTGACGGGCCTCGCCCCGCTGATCTCGCTCGGCTACTCGCTCATGCTGGACGACACCATGGACGCCCGTGCCTCGGGGGCGCTGCCCGACGATCGCTTCGTCGACGTGCGCTACGCCGACCTTCTCGCCGACCCCGGGGCCACGCTGGTGGGCCTCTGCGCCCGGCTCGGCCGGTCGGCTCCCGACGACTTCGCCGTCACCGTGGCCGACCATGTGGCGCGCCGCCCCAAGGGCTCCCACGGCGAGCACCGGTACTCGCTCGAGGACATGGGCCTCGACCCGGCCCGTGAACGGGAGCGCTTCCGGCGCTACCAGCAGGCCTACGACGTCCCCGACGAGACCTGAGGCCCGTCAGGCGACCTCGCCCGACCAGCGCCACTCGCGGATCTCGGGCAGGTCCTCGCCGTAGGTCGTCACGTGGCGCTGGTGGTCGATGAGGCGGTTGCGCAGGCGGTCGGCCAAGCCCGCGGTGGTGGCCGAGAGCCCGGGCACCCGCTCGAGGACGTCGAGGACGAGGTGGTACCGGTCGAGGTCGTTGCGCACGACCATGTCGAACGGGGTGCTCGTGGACCCTTCCTCCTTGTAGCCCCGCACGTGGAGGTTGGCGTGGTTGCGGCGGCGGTAGGTCAGGCGATGGATGAGCCACGGGTAGCCGTGGTAGGCGAACACGATCGGCTTGTCAGCGGTGAACAGGCTGTCGAAGTGGGCGTCGGTGAGGCCGTGAGGGTGCTCCGATCTGGGCTGCAGGGTCATGAGGTCGACCACGTTGACCACCCGCACCTTGAGGTCGGGCAGCTCCTGGCGCAGCAGGTCGACCGCGGCGAGGGTCTCGAGCGTCGGGGTGTCGCCGGCGCAGGCCATCACGACATCCGGCTCCCCGCCGCCGTCCGAGGAGGCCCAGTCCCAGATCCCGAGGCCCTTGGTGCAATGGCGCACGGCCTCGTCCATGTCGAGCCACTGCTGGTCGGGTTGCTTGCCGGCCACGATCACGTTGACGTAGTCGCGGCTGCGCAGGCAGTGATCCGCGACCGACAGCAGGCAGTTGGCATCGGGCGGCAGGTAGACGCGCACCACCGACGCCTTCTTGTTGACGACGTGGTCGATGAAGCCGGGGTCCTGATGACTGAAGCCGTTGTGGTCCTGACGCCACACGTGCGAGGTGAGCAGGTAGTTGAGCGACGCGATGGGACGGCGCCACGGCAGCTCCTGGGTGACCTTCAGCCACTTCGCGTGCTGGTTGAACATCGAGTCGACGATGTGGATGAAGGCCTCGTAGCAGGGGAACCAGCCGTGGCGGCCGGTGAGCAGGTACCCCTCGAGCCACCCCTGGCAGTTGTGCTCGGACAGCACCTCCATCACCCGACCGGACGGGTCGAGGTGCTCGTCGGTGGGCTCGATTTCGGCCATCCAGACCTTGTTGGTGGCCTCGTAGAGGGCATCAAGACGGTTCGAAGCGGTCTCGTCGGGCCCCATCACCCGGAAGTTGTCGGGGTTGCGGCGCACGATGTCGCGGAGGAACCCGCCGAGCACGCGGGTGTCCTCGGCGACGGCCCGCCCCGGGGTCGGCACGTCCACGGCGTAGTCCCGGAAGTCGGGGAGATCGAGCTCGCGGAGCAACAGCCCGCCGTTGGCGTGCGGGTTGGCGCCCATGCGGCGCTCGCCGCTCGGCGCCAACGCCGCCAGGTCGGAGCGGAGCCGGCCTTCCCCGTCGAACAGCTCCCGTGGCCGGTAGCTGCGGAGCCACTCTTCGAGGATGACCAGGTGCTCGGGGTTGGTCCGGACCTCTGCCACCGGGACCTGGTGGGCACGCCACGAGCCCTCGATGGCCAGGCCGTCCACAACCTTCGGCCCGGTCCATCCCTTCGGTGTCTCGAGCACGATCATCGGCCAGCGAAACCGCTCCACCACCCCGTCGACCCGTGCTCTCCGTTGGAGCTCGGCGATCTCGTCGTGGACCGCGTCGAGGGTCACCGCCAGACGGCGGTGGACGTCGAAGGGCTCGTCACCCGACACGAAATGCGGTTCCCAGCCATACCCCAAGAGCAGCGACTCGAGCTCCTCCCGAGGGATCCGGGCCAGGATCGTCGGGTTGGCGATCTTGTAGCCGTTGAGGTGCAGGATCGGGAGCACCACGCCGTCCGTGGCCGGGTCGAGGAACTTGTTGCCGTGCCACGAGGTGGCGAGCGCGCCCGTCTCGGCCTCCCCGTCGCCGATCACGCAGGCCACCACGAGGTCGGGGTTGTCGAAGGCCGCCCCGAACGCGTGCGAGAGGCTGTAGCCGAGCTCGCCTCCCTCGTGGATGGAGCCCGGTGTCTCCGGGCTGGCGTGGCTCGGGATGCCGCCGGGGAACGAGAACTGCCGGAAGAGGCGGCGGAGACCTTGCGCGTCCCGTCCGATGTGCGGGTAGACCTCGGAGTAGGTGCCCTCGAGGTAGGTCTGGGCCACGACCGCGGGGCCGCCGTGGCCGGGCCCGCACACGAAGACCATGTCGAGGTCGCGCTGGCGGATCACCCGGTTGAGGTGCGTGTAGAGCAGGTTCAGGCCGGGCGTGGTGCCCCAGTGTCCGAGGAGGCGGGGCTTCGTGTGCTCGGGCCGCAACGGCTCGGTGAGCATCGGGTTCTCGAGCAGGTAGATCTGGCCGACGGACAGGTAGTTGGCGGCGCGCCAGTACGCATCGAGGAGGGCGATCTCCTCGTCGTCGGGCGGTGCCGGGGAGTGGTCGTCGGCGGAACGAGCGAGGGTGTCGGCCATGGCCCACCGTCCTACCCTGCCCGGGTAGCAGCCGAGCCTCGGGAGCGCGAACAGTGGATGACGATGTCCTGATCGCCAACCCGGGGTCGTCGAGCCTCAAGCTCCGGGTGGTCGGGCCCGACGACCGGGTGCTCGCCGGCCAGGACGGGGACGCGCCGGGCGACGACATGCCCGAGGTGCTCGCCCGATTCCTGGACGGGGCTCCCCCCGTCGGCGCGGTCGGGGTCCGGGTGGTCCACGGCGGCCCCTCGTTCGCGGGGCCGGTCCTCGTCGACGGCGCCGTCGGTCGGGCCTTGGCCGAACTCGACGAGCTCGCCCCCTTGCACAACCCCGCGGCCAGGGCCCTCATCGAGGTGCTGCGCGAGACGCGGCCCGACACCCCTGTGGTGGCCTGCTTCGACACCGCCTTCCACCACACCCTCTCGCGGGCGGCGTCCGTGTTCGCCGTCCCGTGGACGTGGACCGAGGGGCTGGGGGTGCGTCGCTACGGCTTCCACGGTCTCAGCCACCGGTGGGCCGCCAAACGCGCCGGAGCGCTCCTGTCGCGCCCGGTCGCGGACCTGCGCCTCGTCACCTGCCACCTGGGTGCCGGCGCATCGCTGGCGGCGGTCGCCGGCGGCCGATCGGTCGACACGACCATGGGCTTCACCCCCCTCGACGGCCTCGTCATGGCCACCCGCTCCGGCTCCGTCGATCCCGGCGCCGTGCTCTGGGCGCAGCGCCGGCTCGGCCTGACGTCGGACGAGGTGGCGACGGCGCTCGAGCACCAAAGCGGTCTGCTCGCCCTCTCGGGCCGATCCGGTGACCTGCGCGCGGTGCTGGCCGGGGCCGCCGAGGGCGACGAGCGTTGTGAGCTCGCAGTGGACGTCATGCACCACCGGCTGTTCGGCGCGATCGCGGCCATGGCCGCGGCCATGGGCGGCATGGACGCGCTGGTGTTCACCGGCGGGATCGGCGAGCATGCTTCGTCCGTGCGCGCCGCCGCGGTCGGCGGTCTGGCCTTCCTCGGGGCGCGGCTGGATGTCGCCGCCAACGATCGGGCCGTCGGCCTCGATGCGGTGATCAGCCCGCCGGATGCCGCCGTCGCGTCGGTCGTCGTCGTCTCCCGAGAGGACCTCGCCATGGCCGAGGAGGTCCGTTCCGTGCTGGCGGGCGGGCCCTCAACGGCTCCCCGCTGACCGGGCGGACAACCGGGGGTGAACTCTCGGCGGCCGTGAGCCGAGACGGCCGGGCATCCGCGCGCGTCGTCCGCCATGGTCCGACAATGGGCACCTTCGCCCCCCACCCCTCCCGGAGCGTCCATGACCGAGCCCGTGGCCCCACCCGAGCAGCGCCGGACGTACGTCCTCGACACCTCCGTGCTGCTGTCGGACGCCATGGCGCTCGAACGCTTCGACGGCCACGACGTGGTGCTGCCCTTGGTGGTGCTGTCCGAACTGGAGGCGAAGCGCGACCACGGCGAGCTCGGCTACATGGCCCGCGCCGCCCTGCGCCACCTCGAAGCCCTGCGCACCCGCCACGGCTCGCTGACCGACCCCATCCCCCTCGAGCACGGTGGCACGCTGCGCATCGAGCTGAACAACGTCGACGGTGCCGGCCTGCCCGGTCCGATGCGGGACAGCTCCAACGACGCCCGCATCCTCGCCGTGGCCGACCACCTGGCCCACGAAGGTCTCGACGTCGTCGTGGTCACCAAGGACCTGCCCCTGCGCCTCAAGGCCTCCATCCTCGGACTGGGCGCCGAGGAGTACCGCAACGAGATGGCCCCACGTGACGAGTGGACCGGCATGGTCGACCTGGACGTCTCTGCCTCGGTCATCGACGAGCTCTACGCCGACGGGGTGGTCGACCTCGACGCCGCCGGTGACCTCCCCGTGCACGCCGGCCTCGTCCTGCGGGCCGGCGGCAGCTCCGCCCTGGCCCGCCTCCACCCCGACAAGCGGGCCCGGCTGCTGCACACCGGCCACGGTCTGTTCGGCGTCATGGGCCGCTCGGCCGAGCAGCGTGTCGCCCTCGACCTGCTGGACGACCCGGACGTCGGCATCGTGTCCCTCGGCGGTCCCGCCGGTACGGGCAAGTCCGTGCTCGCGCTCGCCGCCGGCCTCGACGCCGTGCTCAACCGACGCAGCCACAAGCGCATCGTCGTGTTCCGACCCCTCTTCGCGGTGGGCGGGCAGGACCTCGGCTACCTCCCGGGCAGCGAGAGCGAGAAGATGGCGCCCTGGGGCGCGGCGGTCATGGACGCCCTGGAGTCCATCGCCTCGCCGGCGATGATGGACCGGGTGGTCAGCAACGACCTCATCGAGGTGCTGCCCCTCACCCACATCCGGGGCCGGACCCTGGTCGACACCTGGGTGATCCTCGACGAGGCCCAGCAGTACGAACGACCGGTGCTGGTCACCGCCCTCAGTCGCCTCGGGCAGGGCAGCCGGGTCGTGCTCACCCACGACATCGCCCAGCGCGACAACCTGCGCGTCGGCCGCTACGACGGAGTGATGTCGGTGATCAGCGCACTCACCGGCGACCCGCTCTTCGCCCACGTCACCTTGTCGCGCTCCGAGCGCAGCCCCATCGCCGCGCTGGCCGCCAGCATCCTCGAGCTCCCCACCGGCGGCGCCTGAGCGATCCGCCGCCGGTCTGCGCCCTGGGCCCCACCGCCGGGTCGGGGGTCACGACGGCGATCATCTGCTTCGGTCCCCGCCCGAAGCCGGACGTGCAGGACGCGTCGGGCACGGTCACCCACCACGTGGTGGGCCAGCTCCTCGGCATCCCCAAGAAGATGTCCATCACCGACGCCTCCGGCACCGAGCTCGCCTCGCTGAAGGCCAAGATGTTCTCCCCCATCAAGTCGCACATCGACATCGCCGTCACGAGTGGCGAGGCGTGGGTCGTCGAGGGGTCCTTCATCGAGAAGGACTACCAAGTCACCTCGGGCGGGCGGCCCATCATCGAGATCAGCCAGAAGTGGGTGACCGTGCGCGACGCGTACACCCTCGACGTCATCGACGGCATCGACCCGGCCTTCGCCCTTGCGGTCGTCTGGGCCATCGACCGCTGGGGGGAGCGCGACTGAACCACCCCGCTCGCCGGCGGTCGCCGCCGGAAGCGACGCATCTCTCCGACCGACCGCTCGGCAGCCGGACACCGGGGCCCATCGCCTAGAATTGGAACACGTTCCAAAAGTGACGTTGGTCCCTACTGCCCTCGGGTCGTACGTGTCAGCGTCTGTCGCTGACCGCGACCTTCGCACCTTGGGCACCAGACCTGGTCCCCCGACCGGAGAGATCGAACCGATGACGCAGTCCTCCCCCGGCCCGTCCCCCTCCCTCGAGGAGGTGCGCGAGCGCTACCGGATCGAGCGTGAGAAGCGCATCCGTCCCGACGGCATCGCCCAGTTCAAGGACCTCACCGGTGACCTGGCCGAGTTCGACCGTGACCCGTTCGCCGACCCCGACGTGACTCGAGCGCCCCTGGACGAGGAGCACGAGGTGCTGGTCGTCGGCGGTGGATTCGCCGGGATGCTGACCACCATCAACCTCAAGGCCCACGGCGTCGACGACATCCGGATCATCGACAAGGCCGGCGACTTCGGCGGCACCTGGTACTGGAACCGCTACCCCGGCTGCATGTGCGACGTCGAGTCGTACACGTACCTCCCCTTGCTGGAGGAGACGGGCTACATGCCCACCGAGAAGTACGCCAGCGCCTCCGAGATCTTCGCCTACTGCCAGCTCATGGGGCGCCACTACGACCTGTACCCGCACGCCCTGTTCCGCACCGAGGTCGAGGAGGCCCGCTGGGACGAGGATGCTGAACGCTGGATCGTGACCACCAACCGGGGTGACACCTTCCGGTCCCGGTTCTTCGTCACCGCCGGCGGCATCCTCGCCAAGGCGAAGCTGCCCGGCATCCCCGGCATCGAGGAGTTCGCCGGCGCCGCCTTCCACACCAGCCGGTGGAACTACGGCGTCACCGGCGGCGGCCCCACCGAGCGCATGGACAGGCTCGCCGACAAGCGCGTCGGCATCATCGGCACCGGTGCCACCGCGGTCCAGGTGGTCCCCCAGCTCGCCGACGTGGCCAAGGAGGTCTACGTCTTCCAGCGCACGCCGTCGGCCGTGGGTGAGCGCAACAACGGTCCCACCGACGTCGAGTGGTACAAGAGCCAGCCCCCGGGATGGCAGCAGGAGCGCATCCGCAACTTCACCCAGGCGGTGACCGGGGCCAAGCCCGAGAAGAACCTGGTCGGTGACGGTTGGACCCGCTACATGTGGGAGGACACCCACGTGAAGGCCTCGTCGCCCGAGGAGGCCGCCGAGCTCGAGCGGTCCGACTTCGAGTCCATGGAGGAGCTCCGCCACCGCGTCGACACCATCGTCGAGGACCCCGAGACCGCCGAGAAGCTGAAGCCCTGGTACGGCAAGCACTGCAAGCGCATGTGCTTCCACGACGAGTACCTGCCGGCGTTCAACAAGCCCAACGTCCATCTCGTGGACACCGACGGCCGGGGCGTGGAGCAGATCACCGCCGGCGGCGTCGTGGCGAACGGCGAGGAGTACCCCGTCGACGTCCTGGTGTTCGCCTCCGGCTACGAGGTGACCACCGAGCTGGCCAGCCGGCTCGGCTTCGACCCCGTGGGCCGCGGCGGGCAGCGCCTCTCGGAGCGTTGGTCCGACGGTCCCCACAGCCTGCACGGCATCTTGTCCGCCGGCTTCCCGAACATGTGCATGATCGGCATCGTGCAGGCGGGCTTCGGCACCAACTTCCTGCACTTCCTCGCCGAGTCGGCCAAGCACGTCGCTTGGATCATCGCCACCTGTGAGGACGAAGGCGTGGCCACCATCGAGGCCGCGCCCGACGCCGAGGAGGCGTGGCTGGGTGTGCTGCGCGAGCAGGCCATGCTCATCGCCGGCTACTCCGCCAGCTGCACGCCCGGCTACTACAACAGCGAGCTCAGCCGCGACGAGAAGACCGCCCGCAACCTCGTCTACACAGGGAGCATCCTCGACTACGCCGGCTTCCTCGAGCAGTGGCGTGACGAGGGCGGCTTCCCGGGCACGGTCGTGGCCAAGGCGTAACCGCGGGCAGGTCAGTCGACGGCCGTCTCCGGCGGAGAGGCTCCCGCGGCGGGACGCGTGCCGCGCAAGCGCCAGCGGCTCCACGGCCACGTTCCTTCGATCTCCACCTCGAGCGAGAAGCTCAACACGATCCGGATGACCACGATCATGCCGAGCACCACGACGCTCTCGATCGTGGGATCGACCACGATGGTGCGCACGATGTCGCCCACGATGAGGACCTCCAGTCCGAGGAGGATGGCCCGTCCAAGGCGCTCGCGGAGGTGCTCGTAGGCACCGTCCCGTGTCGCCGGCGACGCAACCGCGATGGCGTAGGCGACGATGGCGGCCAAACCGCCGAGCACCATGATGGCGGCGCCGAAGCCCTCGACGACCTTGACGACGTCGGAGATGAGCTCGTCGTAGGTCACACCCCATACTCGCACTGCCGGGCGATGCCCTGTCTTCCCCGCCCGGCCTGACGTGCCCGCCTACGCTCGGGAGCCGTGGAGACGAACCCCAAGGTCGATGCGTTCATCGTCCGGCAGGATCAGTGGCAGGCGGAGATGACCGCGCTGCGCCCCGTGCTGCTGGCTGGCGGGCTGAGCGAGGAGATCAAGTGGGGGAAGCCCTGCTTCAGCCACGACGGGCGCAACATCGCGATCTTCCAGCCCATGAGGGGCTTCCTGTCGCTCATGTTCTTCAAGGGGGCGCTGCTCGAGGACCCCGCCGGCGTGCTGCGCTCCCAGGGTCCGAACAGCCGCTCCGCGCTCCGCCTCGAGTTCACCTCGGTCGAGCAGGTGGCCGACCAGGCCGACATCGTGAAGGACTACGTCGCTGAGGCCATCGAGGTCGAGGACAAGGGCCTCCAGGTCGAGCCCGCCCCCGAGCTCGAGGTGTGCGACGAGCTCGCCGCCCGCCTCGAAGCCGATCACGACCTGCGCGCCGCCTTCGAAGGCCTCACCCCCGGCCGCCAACGGGAGTACAACCTTCACTTCAGCGACGCCAAGAAGGCCGAGACCCGCGAGGCGCGGATCGACAAGTACGCCGACAAGATCCTCGCCGGCAAGGGCTTCCGCGACTGATCCGCCCGCCGATCAGGCCGGCGCCGTGGGCGTCAGCGGCGCTCGAAGCGGATCCCGTCCTCCATCGGCAGGTCCTCCCGCTCGTGGTGGGTGAGCACGAACGAGGGTGCGTGGTACGGCGGGTTCAGCCCTCCCAGCCCTCCCAGCCGTCATCGGTCCACGGCCCCCGGGAGGTGGTGAACATGTTGCGGCCGAGGATGACCGCGCCGATGCCGTCGAAGCTGTGGCGGACGAAGGCGTCGTCGTCGTTCTCCTCGCCACCGTCGAGGCCCAGCATCTCGTTGCCCGCCCGCGTGGCGAACATCCAGTCCGTGAACCCCTCGACGTCGTCGCCGAAGGGCTGCTCGAGGCGCTGGTTGCGACCGGCGGCGTACCCGTCGATCGACATCATCAGGCAGCGGACGGCGAGCTTCTGCTCGTAGGTGGGCATCGTGCGACTCCTCGCGGGTTGGCAGGCGGTCGTTGAGACGGATGCGCAGCCGCGAACTGATCGGCCCGCTCGAAGTCCAGCACCCCTGCCTCGTATCGAACATGGTGGCCTCTACGCTGGCGCCGTGGACGATCTGGACGTGTACGAGGCCGTCAAGGAGCTGTGCCTGACGAACGAGGCGGTGACGCTCGCCGACGTCTCCGAGCGGCTGCGGAGCGACCAGTACGAGGCGGTGGCCGCCACCTTGGACATGCTCGTGGTGAAGGGCCTCCTCTCCCCCGCCGACGACACCAGGCCGAAGCGGTACCGGCCGGCCAAGGGGCACGAGGACATCAACGTCTGACGGCCGGCATCGACGGGGGCCAGGAAGGTGACCGGACTGCATCTGTCCGTGACGCTCGGCGACATCACGGCACAGGAGGTCGACGCCGTCGTCAACGCCGCCAACTCGTCGCTGCTGGGCGGCGGCGGCGTCGACGGTGCGATCCACCGGGCCGCCGGCCCCGAGCTCGTCGAGTTCTGCCGCACCCTGGGCGGTTGCGACACGGGTGATGCGAAGGTCTCCCCGGGGTTCGGCCTCCGGGCCCGCTGGATCATCCACACCGTGGGGCCGGTCTGGCGGGGTGGGCACCAGCACGAGCCCGAGCTGCTGGCCTCGTGCTACGCCACCTCGCTCCAGCGGGCCGTCGAAGTGGGCGCCGCCGACGTTGCGTTCCCCGCCATCTCGACCGGGATCTTCGGCTATCCCGTGCGGGCCGCCGCCGAGATCGCGGTGTCCACCGTCCGCAGCACCGTCGCCGGCGTGGACCACGTCCGCTTCGTGTGCTTCGACGAGGAGACCTGGCAGACCTACGAGGAGCTCCTCCGGGCCTGACGGGCAGCGCCCTCGCTGCAGGCGGGTGGCGGTGACCGCAAGCACGGCGGAGAAGGCGGCGACGCCGGGGACGGGACCGAAGGCGACGCGGAGCGCGAAGCGCCAGCTTCGCGCGGCCAGCGCGATGACCAGCTTGGTCGCGGTGTTGGCGGCCACCGCCGTGGCGATGCCGACAAGGCCGGCGGCGACGGTGATCACGTCGGCATCGGCGAGCGTCGCCGGCCCCAACGCCCCGGCGTGGGCGTCGGCGAGCCCGGTAGCGCCCGCCACGACGATGACCCAGTCCGGTCCGAGGACCGCGGCCGCCCAGCGACCGACGGAGAGTGCGGTGGTGAGGATGGTGTCGAGCACCAAGGCCGGCTTCAGAGCGAAGGGTCGGTCCGCCGCCACCACGTCCTCGCCGGGCCAGCTCGTCGCGCTGGTGACGGACCCGTTCCTTGAGCGTCTCGACCGACACGGACCCCTCCGATCCTCCCGCCGGACCCAGTCGGCCGACGGCCCAGCGGGTCTCGCACACTTGACCGAGCGGTCAAGAAGCGTCAGCTGCTGCGGTAGGTTCTCCGCGCATGACCGCCGTCACCCGCGCCGGCGACGCTGGCGGGCTGTTCCACCGCCCCACTCGCTGGGCGGACATGGCCGACTGGCACGAGCAGGTGGCCGAGCTGCGCCGCACCGAGCCCGTCCTGGTCGTCGAGGACGACGAGTTCAGCCCCTTCTGGGTGCTGACCCGCCACGAGGACGTGTTCGCGGTCTCCCGCGACGACGCGCGCTGGAAGAGCACGGCCCGCGTGGTGCTCTCCCCCGACGCCGCCCAGGAGGAGATGCTCGCCAGCCCGTTCGTGCCTCGGTCACTCGTGCAGCTCGACGACCACGAGCACACGGCCCACCGAAAGGTGACCAACGACTGGTTCAAGCCGGCCGCGGTCGGCGCCCGCCAATCGCGCATCGACGCCATCGCCGACCACTTCATCGACCGGATGCGCGCCCTCGACGGCCAGTGCGACTTCGCCGTCGACATCGCCCAGCCCTACACGCTGCGCATCATCATGGACATCTACGGCGTCCCCGAGTCCGACGAGCCGATGATGATGGACCTGACCCAGGGCATCTTCGGCGCCAACGACCCCGAGTTCCTCGGCGACGACACCGACCCCGCCATGCGGGTCGCCCGGTCGGTGATGACCTTCATCCAGTACTTCAACGAGGTGACCGAGAACCGCCGGGCCTGCCCCGCCCACGACCTGGCCTCGGTCATCGCCAACGGCGAGGTCGACGGGTGCCCCATGGGTGACGCCGAGCGGCTGTGGTACTACATCCTCGTGGCCACCGCCGGCCACGACACGACCTCGTTCGCGCTGTCCGGCGGCCTCGAGGCGATCCTCGCCCACCCCGGCCAGTGGGAGGCGCTCCAGGGCGCCGACGACGACGCCGTCGCGCGGGCGGCCGACGAGATGATCCGCTGGACCACCCCCGTCCGCCACTTCATGCGCTACGCCACCGAACCGGCGACGATCTGCGGCGTCGACATCCCCGAGGGCGGCGGCGTCCTGCTCTCGTACCCGTCGGCCAATCGCGACGAGGACGTCTTCGCCGACTCGATGAGCTTCGACGTCACCCGGACCGACGCCGACCGCCTGCTCTCCTTCGGCGTCGGCGCCCACTTCTGCCTCGGCGCCCAGTTCGCCCGCCGCGAGCTCCGCTCGTTCCTCCGCCGTCTGGTCGAGCAACTCGCCTCGATCGAGCCCGCCGGCGACGCCGAATGGGCCCAGAGCCACTTCGTCAGCGGCGTGAAGCACCTCCCCATTCGCTACCGCTGGCGGTGATCCGGCGGCGGCGCCGGCGAATCTACTCCGAGGCGCTGCGCTCCCCGATCGTGCCAGGCGGCTCCGTCGCATCCACACGGTCGCGCCGCCCACCGACACGATGCTCCGCTGGACGGTTCCCGGGGGCGCTCAGGGCCGACGAAGCTGCGCTGCCGGCACCCGGCGACGCCCGGACCGGCGGCGGACGAGGTGACGGCCGCCCAGACGCGAAGGTGCCGCCGGCATGGCCGGCGGCACGTTCGGAGCGTCTCGGTCGTTCAGACGGCTCGGACGTTCTGGGCTTCTTCGCCCTTGCGGCCGGGGGCCACGTCGAACTCGACCTTCTGGCCCTCGTCGAGGGACTTGTAGCCCTCGGACTGGATGTTGGAGAAGTGGACGAACACGTCGTCACCTTCTTCGCGAGAGATGAAGCCGAAGCCCTTCTCGGCGTTGAAGAACTTCACGGTACCTGTAGTCATTACACATCATTTCTGTATCTACACCGGCCAAAGCGACCGGATCGGTTCGACCGTATCGCCACCAGGGTGGGAATGCGGCACCTGCCACACCGAAGCCAGCCCGGGGCGTCTTCCGGTGAGGCGGGACTGTCGGCGGCCGGCGAGGTCCCCGGCGGCAAGGTCGGCGCCATCACCCATCGCCACGGTTGTCGATGCCCGATCTGCCCAACAGCGGAAGGACGCTTTCGCTCCCCGGGCCGCTGCCGTCGGAGCCGACGGTCGAACCGCCATGGACGAACCACCATCGAAAACGACGCTGACCAGCGCTTTCGCGCTGGTCAGGTGGTGTCGGAGGGGGGACTTGAACTCACCCCACGGCCATGCTGAGTGATGACGGTCTGTCTCGAAAAGCCTGCAATCTAGGGCTTTTCCGAGGGCGACTCCGAGCCCTCGTCACGCTCTGTGTCGTCCTGTTGTGACCAGTCTGTGACCACTCTGTGACCAATGGGAGCGCAAGGCTGATCGCGCGATCCATGAGGGCGAGTTTGAGTTCCTGACGCACGCGCTGGCCCTCCGCGAAGCGCACGACGCCGCGCGTACAACGCGTGCGCTGGCGTGGGCGACCTGGGGTCTGTTCGCCGTGACAGCCATCCTCAGCTAGCGCGCCGTAGAGAGCGGGTGTTGCGTCAGCCGTAGCGGCAGGCGACCAGGGCGAGCACGACGAGGGCCAGGTCGAACGCGGCGAGGGTGATCGCGGTGGGGTCGGGCGCCAGGCGCCGGCCCTCGGGGTGAGGGCCGGCGCTGGGCCGGTGGTGCGGGCGCAGGCGGGGATGCGAACGGGAGCCACCTGAAGGGGTGCCCTCTCCTCGCCTTCGGTCCTCGCGCCGGTCATGCGGGCCGGCAGGGGGTGACGTTGACGCCCGCACCGGGGTCAGGCGAACGACGGGGCTGCGAGCCCCGTGCCCGTGATGGTGGCGATGGACTCGGGTTGGCGTCCTGCGGCAAACGCGGCAAAACCGTGCACGGTCAACTTGATGGTCAAGCTGCCGGCGCCGGGCCCGTCGAAGCGGAGCATCTGCGGGGACCCGTCGCCGTCCTCGAAGAGGTGCCAGTCCGAGGGGCGGCCGATGATGATGGCGTCCTCGGTGCCGGCGCCGAGGGTGGTGCCGATGTTGGCGTCGGTGATGACGGGGAGACCGAACAGGTTCCCGGCGGCGCCGTCGCCGTAGCCGACGCCGGTGCCGACCCCGAACGCGTTGGTGGGGCCGGTCCCGGCGGTGGCGGCGATGAGCGGACGGCCGTCGGAGGTGCCGAGCGCGGCGAGCATCCAGACCCACCGGCGGGGATGCATGAAGATGGCCGACGCGGACTGGAACCGGCCGGACACGACCTGCGACACGGCGTCACCGAGCTTGGGCCAGAGCTCCGCCACGGTCGGGGAGCCGTCGGTGTAAGTGACGGCGTTGATGCCCGACACCGCAGTGATGCCGAGCATCTGACCCGAGTTGCCGGTGCCGGCGATGACCTGCGCGTCGAGCTTCGCGGCGTAGTCGGCGGCCAGGTCACCGAAGATGACCCGGTCCATCTCCGGGCTGCCGCGCTCGATGAGCTGGCGGGAGATGTCCTGTTGTCCGGCGATGGTCACCACCGGGACCGTGAGGGTGGTGTCGTCCATGTTGGTCTCCTGCACCGGGGCGTTCTCCGCGGTCTGCACGGCGGTAGCGGTCCCGGTGGTGATGCGGGGGACGACCACGGACTGCCCGTGGGGCGGGAGCGGGAATCGGGCGCACACGTTCGCGATGGGTCGCCCGGCGCGGGCGTACTCGGCGTACTGCTCGGACAGGTACGTGGGCGGCATGAACGAGGCAACGTCGGTCGACGCGAGGTCGCGTGACACCTCGATGCCGTGCTCCTGCGCGTGGCGGGTGAGGCGCTCCGAGGCGAGCATGTCCCCGAGGAACTGGGAGCGGAACAGGTCACCGAAGTAGCCGTGCTCGCGGTCGTCGGGCCGGTATGTGCCGGCCTCGGTGCCGACGCGGACGATGCCGGGGCCGTTGGCGGCGAGGGTGGGCGACGTGCGCCCCTCGGCCCGTTCGATGAGGTCGTTCAGCACCTCGGCGCGAGCGACGAGCTTGTCGTGCTCGGCCTGCTCGTCGCGGGGAAGGGTCGACTTCCCCTCGGCGCGGGCGGTGTCGATGATGTCGTCCACCTGGGCGAGGACGCGGCCTCGCTCGTCGCGGAGGTCGGTTGGGGTGAGGGCGGCGGTCTGGGTGGTCATGAGGTCTACTCCTGTAGCGAAGGGGCGGCGCGGTGCCGCGGGTTGTGGGTGACAACTCGGGAGGTCCCTCGCTCCGGGTCCCCGTTTCGGGGAGTGGTCGCGTCGGGCGCTCTCGTCGCTCGGAGTGGACCGCCAGTGGCTCGCCTGCAGGACAGGCGCCCGGGCTGCGGGCCGATCTCTGAGCACAACTCTACCGGCCCTCGTCATCGGGGGGAACGAACCCCACCACCTCGAGGTCCTGGTCGTAGAGCACGGTGCCGGCGCGCCTCGGCCCGGGGTCGACCGGACCTGACGTGGGGTCGGCCGGCGGTGGAGACAGGGCCATCTCGGCGTTGGCGACCATCGCCACCTCGAGCACCTCGCGCTCATCGATCATCCGAGCCACCGCCCGCAACAGACGCTCAGACGGGCCGGCGCCGAGTACCTCGGCCTGAGCGTGCAACCAGAGCACCACGTGCCCGCGGACCGACTCGGGCAGTGCGGCCACGGCCAGGCGCACCTCGTCGGCGGCGTTCACCGTTCGCCCCGGAACGCGGCGTTCATCGCGGCCAGGCGGTCCCGGCGGGCTCGTCGCTCGTCGGGTGTCTCCATCCGGCGCCGGCCGGTGTCACGGTCGACCACCGAGAAGCGTGACTTGCGGCAGCGGTCACTGCACCAGACACGCTGGCGGGCACGTTGGCGGGGCGGGAGCGGGCCACCACACGCGGGGCAGGTCAGGTCAGACACGGGCACCTCCTGGGTTCGTCGGGAAAAGCGGGTTCGTCGGAAAATGGACCTGGGAATCGCCGGGGACCGGAGCGAGGGGCCGGATCTACGGCGGGTGCGCTCAGGCTGTAGAGATTTCGACCGCCCCCCGCCTCGGTCTTGCGTATCGTTTGCGTGATGGGCTCTCCGCTCGACGACGCGCTGGAGCAGTTTGACCAAGACCTGCGCAGGAACGCTGGAGCCGCAGCGAACATCAACCGGCGCAGAGATGAGGAGCGACGCGAGTTCGAGGATCTCGTCACTGACTTCCTTGACCGGATGAATCGGGCGGGCAACCCCGGCGCTGAGGAGCACAAGCTGTTCCCGTTGAAGCGCCGGTTCTGGCAGCATCAGGAGACCATCTGGTACTGGAGCTTCTTCGATCTAAGCGACATGGAGGGGGCAGGTTCGTTTCACCTGGCAGTGGATGGGAGATTCGCGTACGGCAGCATCGGAATGCTGCAGCCGGATCGGTGGGTCGACTACCGGAAGATGAGTGGTGCTCCCTCGGGAGCCAAGTGGATTGTTCGCGGGATGGCCTCCGAGATTCGCCGTCATGGTCTCGGCTGATGTCAGGCCCATCGGTGCTGAGACCGGCGTCACGTCGGCGACATCATCCGAACCCGAACAGTTCGGAACACTGATTTCGGTGTTCTTCCTCATGAGACAGACTTGAGGGAGAAGGGCGTATTTTGTGTTCCGAACTGTTCCGTTCGTCATCACGGCCTGGCCTCGGTGGTCAGGGTGATGCCGAGCCAGCACCGGGCGCGGTCGCCGGTGGGCTGCTGGTAGTCGTCGAGCCCGCGTTCGGTGAGGCGCCGGGCGAGTTGGCGTTGAGACAGGGGCTTCTCGCCTGAGTCGTCGCACCAGCGCTGATAGGCGGCGAACAGGTCGGCCTTCGTGACGTAGGCGGTCTCGTCGTCGGTGGTGCACTCGGCGAGGAAGTCGCCGAGCGTGTCCATCTCGCCGCGGTAGTTGCTGGTGGCCTGTCGCACCTCGTCGGGCGGGTTGAGCCCGTAGCGGTACCACTCGACGGCACCGGCCACCGCCCACGCGAGGATGCCGGGCGCTTCGGCGCGGAGCTTGTCGGGCAGGTCGTGGTCCCGTTCGGCCTCGGGGATGGTGGCGGTGAAGGGCACCAGGTGGATGCGCCGCCAGATCGCCTCGTCGGTGCCGCGCACGGTGGGCTTGTGATTGGCTGCGAGCCACACGGTGAACGCCGGGCGGTACTCGAACCACTCTCGGTTGAGGAACCGCGCCGCGATGGCGTCACCGCCGGTGATGCGCTTCACGGTCCCTTCGGCCAGGCGCCGTCCCTCGTCGGTCTCGACAGCCGAAACGAAGCGGGCACCGCGGAGGCGGGCGAGGTCGTTGGGGATGGTGCCTTGCGCTCGGTCCATGAGCGTGTCGGTGGCGGTCTGGGCGCCGTAGTCGCCAGCGATGTGACGCACGGCCTCGAGCAGGGTCGTCTTCCCGTTGGCGCCGGTGCCGTAGAGGATGGCGAGTATCTGCTCTGTCGACAGTCCGGTGAGGCTGTAGCCGGCCAGGCGGCGCACGTACTCGGCAAGGTTGCCGACGAGTCCGATGCGGTCGAGGAAGGACAGCCACCGGGGGCACTCGGCCTCGGGGTCGTACGCGACGGGCGACAGCTTCGTGATGAGGTCGGCGCGGTCGTGGTCGCGCAGCTTGCCGGTGCGGAGGTCGACGGTGCCGTTGGCCGCAGCGAACAGGTGCGCGTCGGTGTCGAGCTCGTCCACGGTCACGGGGATGCCGGGCTCGGACGTGGCCAGGTCGATCATGGCTCGCAGTCGGCGGGCCTCCTCGCTGCGGTGGGCGTGCTTCACGAGGGCCTGACGTTCGCTGTCCTGGTCGAGCAGGGCGGCCTCGCCGTACATGGCGCGCACGGTGTCCTTGGCTCGTCGCATCACTTCGCCGGTGTTGTCGGCCTCCCACCGCTGCTCGGTCCACACGTACCAACAGCCGAGGGCGTGGCAGTAACGCAAGTCTGCGCCGTGCTGGGCCACCAGGCGCTCCGCGTTGCCGAGGTCGGTGTACTGGCTCACACCGCGGGTGACGGCGGCCACGGTGTCTGGGGCGGTCATGCCGCCATCTCCTGGGCCTCGGCCTGGCGACAATGCCGGCCAAGAGGTGGCCGCGGCCGGTTCATCAGCTCGTCGTGGTCCGCCTCGATCGCGTCCGCCACCGCCCGCAGTCCGTCCGCCACCGCGCCCGGCGCCGTGCCGTCCAGCAGGTAACCGCCATCGGTGATGCGGTGTGCAGCAAGAGCCATGGCGCGTCGGGCTGCGAGCACCAAGACGTTGGTGTGTCGGGCGGGCGCACGGTGCCGAAACAGGATGTTCGGTTGGCGCTGGGCGTGAATCTCCTCGTGCCGGCGCTGGTTCGCCTCGGCCCACACGGGCATCGTGCCGTCCTCGGGCCACTGGTGCTGGGCCTCCCACTTGGCGATAGCGGCCAGCATGTCGGCGGACTTGGGACGGGGTGGTGGGTCGCCGCGTAGGTCCCATCCGTCGACCATCCCTGGTAGGTCGCGCATCAGTTCCACCGCCCTTGGGCTGCCCTCAACCGGGGGCACCAGTCGTCATGGGCGATCTGCACGTGCCATGCGCTGGGGGCGATGCTGGTGACGGTCACGTCGACGTCACACGTGCAGCCCTCCGCCTTGGCGGCGAGGGTCGAGGCGGCGGTCACCTGGTCGGCCGTGGCGTTGCCGGGGATCACGTAGAGCAGTGCCATCAGAAGACCTTCCATCCGCCACGGCTGCTACGGATGGCGGCGAGGGGTGCTTCGTCGGGCGGGAAGTCGACGTCCTCGAGGGCGATCTCGCCGCGCTCGACAGCAATGCACGTGGCCGCCCATGCATCGGCGGTCAATGGGTCAGACTCGTAGCCCTCGGCGTCGATGACCTTCTCGTCGTACTCGGCGTCGGGCGGGCCGGGCGTGTAGCCGCTGGTACGATGTGCACCGGACGACCGTCCACCACGTGAGTCCTGCTTCCGTCGCCCCCGGCCGGGCGACGGTTGCGCGTCGGGGCTCATGCCGCGGGTCGATTGTCGAACTCGAGCAGCCGGAGGAGCGCCGCCGTCGGAACGACCAGTCGCCTGCCGATGCGGATGGTGGGGATCTCGCCCGTTCGGGCCGCCTGGTAGGCCGAGCTGCGCGAGATCCCCAAGATCTCGCCGGCCTGGTCGACGCTGATCGTGGGCTGTGCTTCGGGGTTCGGTAGCATGTTGCCTTATCCCTTCGGTGGGTTCAGGTGTCACGCTACACGTCTGGTGTTGTCCTGACGCTTCAAGAGGTGTAGGGTTTTCCCACCACCCCGACCTTGGAGGACACGAGATGGCCCGACCGCAGATGCCAAAGGAGATCGCCGAGCACGTCCGAGTGTTCGAGGAGCGACTTACTCAACTGGCCGAAGGCGCCGCGCCGGCCGAGGTCGTGAACGACATTCTCCGTGCAAGCGACCAGGCGATCAGGGCTGCGCAGACGGTGGCCCGGCAGCAGGACAAGCAGCCAAGGCGTACCGCTGCGGTGCTCACCAGTTGGCAGGTCATCGGGTTCAACCTCGGGCAGATCCGTCGCGGTGCTGGAATCAGTCAGGCGGAACTAGCAACCGCCATGGACAGGGCCGGCTTCCCTTGGAAGCGGATCACAGTTGCAGAGGTCGAAGGTGGGAAGCGGCGCACGTCGATTGAGGAGCTCCTCGGTCTAGCGGCGGTGTTCGGTGTACCTGTCGTGCGACTCCTGGTGCCTCACCATTCCGACTGCATGACCCTGACCGATGGTCAACCGGGACAGCGGCGAGTGCTTGATGCCGGAGAGGTCGAGGAGTTGCTAGTCGGCCAGGCGGGCAAGGTTGGGAGGGGTGGAGCAGCTTGGCAGGCTGCGCGCCGGGCGGCCGGACTGTTCGACGAGGACGAGGACGATTGGCGGCCGGCTGTCGCCCGGGATCGGCGGGTCGGCCTCGGCTACGGGGAGGGCCGACGATGAGCAGAGCAGGAAGCGTGAAGCAAGTTGCGCCGGGCAACTGGATGTTCGTGGTCGACGTGCGGCCTCCCGGTGGCACGCGCAAGCAGCTTCGTCAGCGCGGGTTCGCGAACAAGGACGAGGCGCAGCGGGCGCTCAACAAGGTGAACGTGGCGGTGGACGAGGGCACGTTCTCGGCGCCGACCAAGGCGACGGTGGCCGAGTTCTTCGAGGAGTGGCTCGTCACAATCGAGCCGACGGTGCGCCCGTCCACGCTGCACAGCTACAGCCGGAACGTGAAGCTTCACGTACTCCCCCACCTCGGTGACCTGCGCCTCGCGGCCGTCGACGCCGGCACCTTGAATCGGCTCTACGCGGAGTTGCTGGCACGAGGCAACAAGGGACACGGGTCAGGCGGGCCACTCTCCCCCAGAACGGTCCAGTACGTGCACACGATCCTTCACCGCGCCTTCAAGAACGCGGTCAAGTGGGGGCGCCTGCCGGTGAACCCTGCCGACGCGGCCGACCCACCGAAGGCAACGGCGGCGCCGAAGGCGGGGATCAAGACGTGGGAGCCGGAGACGGTGACGAAGTTCCTGGCGCTCTCGGCCGGTGAAGGCGACCGCTACGAGGCGCTATGGGTGCTGCTCGCCACCACGGGGATGCGCCGCGGTGAGGCGCTCGGGCTGCGCTGGTCCGACCTGGCGCTCGACGCCGGCCAGGCGTCCATCCGACAGACGGTCATCGCCGTGGGACACAAGGTGCAGTTCGGGACGCCGAAGACAGCCAAGGGCGTGCGGTCGGTGGCGCTCGACGCCGGCACGGTCGCGAAGCTACGAGCTCACCGGGCGCGCCAACTCGAGGAGCGCATGCTCATGGGCGCCGGGTGGGCCGATCACGACCTTGTCTTCTGCAAGGTCGACGGTCACCCTTTCCAGCCGGAGCGGGTCAGCCGCGAGTTCGACCGTCGCGTGCTGCGCTGGAAGCTGCCCAAGATCACGCTCCACGGTTTGCGCCACACATGGGCCACGCTCGCCTTACAGGCCGGCGTGCACCCTCGCGTCGTGCAGGAACGGCTCGGCCACTCGACCATCGGGATCACGCTCGACACGTACAGCCACGTGACGGCCGGGATGCAGGAAGACGCCGCGGCGACGGTGGCCGCTCTGTTCCTGTGACCATTCTGTGACCAATCGGCCCCGCTGGGCCGGTTGTCAGGTCTGTGACTAGGGGAAACCTTGTGTCGGAGGGGGGACTTGAACCCCCACGCCCTTGCGGGCACCAGCCCCTCAAGCTGGCGCGTCTACCAAATTCCGCCACTCCGACGTGGCCCACCCGGGGTACGGGCGGACGGACACTCTACCCCACCCGCCGGCTTCCCCGACCAACCGGCGACGCCGTAGCCTCGCCGTCGTGGACCACGCACGCCGGCGCCGGCTGCCCCTCGGCGTGCTGGGGTTCCTGCTGGCGCTGACGACGCTGTCGGCGGCCTGCGCTGGCAGCGAGGGCGCCGCGTCAGCCGGGGGCTCGGCGACCACGGACGCCACCGGCACCA
>WPCK01256124.1_pt1 | contig 21820 bp, 9 predicted proteins | sample 5399851 | NCBI WGS metagenome assembly WPCK01 (sample SAMN12869471, study PRJNA574797) | sludge metagenome | isolation source: wastewater treatment of pH11 | place: China:Beijing | collected 2019-05-20 | reverse complement strand
CGCTCGGCCGATCGTGTGTTGACCTCCTCGGCTAGGTTGTCGATGAAACTCCCGCCGGATGAAATCCGGGGGTATCTCCTCGAGATGTGAAGTACGATCGACATTCAGGCTTGACTCTCGACGGCTAAGTCTCGCCACTGGTTGATGCGCGGGTCGCGCTGGCCATATAGGAAATCCAGAAGGAAATAAGGAAATCCAGGGAAATCCAGAGGAGAGGAAATCCAGACACCCAACTTTTGAGGGTGCTTGGGCAAGTAGGCGAGCCTGAGTGGTTTGCGACGTACTTCGCCACCGTCCAAGTCCCTGGTTTAGTTATCCCGCCGGTCTTTCGTGGAAAAGCAGGGTGTCTGGTTCTTTCCGTTCTTTCCCGAAAAGCAGGGTGTGGAAAAACAGGGTGTCTGGCTCTTGTCCTAGGGATGCCTTTCGACGTCACGCGGTGTCGGGCCCGGGCCGCTTGGTCAGGGTGCCGAAAGGACCTTGGCCAGGGGATCGGCTTCAGGCGAGCAGAATCCCAGATGATGATGCCTGCGCCAGCCTTCCGCGAATTCGAATCGGCCTGAGCGCCGGCCGAGTTCGCGGCAGGCATCTCGCATGAAGGCCAGATACGAGTCCATTCCCTGACTTTCGTCCAGCCACCGTTTCTGTGACTGATGGCACGCCAGGGCGCGGGTCTTTCGCTCCATCTCCGAGGTGACATCCACCAACAGGTCCGGCGCAATGGGATGCCCCAGTCCGTCACAGTTGCCGTGCGGCTGGGCGTGATAGACGGTCACGTCCTGGCCGATGGGTGGGCAGGGCGGGTCGACCACAAAATTCGACATGCCCCGGCTGAAGGCGGCCGTGACCGCCAGGCGGCAGGCATTCGTATGATCTTCCATGTAATCCTCGGGGGAATGGGCCAGCAGGATCTCGGGAGCCACGGCGCGGACCACCGAACCGACTTGTCGAAGCAGCTTCGGCTCGTAGAAGATCTCCAAATCGTTGGTCAGGCTCTCATGGAACGTTGCGCCCAATTCCATCGCCGCTGCGCGGGCCTCCTCGCGGCGGATGCGAATGATCGTCTCCGCATCGTGCTCCGCCGTACCACACGATCCATTGGCGATATTCAAGTAGTGGAGTTCGAATCCGGCGCGTGCCAATCGCAACATCGTGCCGGCCATGGAGAGCTCGATGTCGTCCGGATGCGCAGCGATCGCCAGGACTCGGGCCACTAATGCATCTCCGCTTCGCAGCTTCCCAGGCCCGACCGCAGAAAATGGAACTCGACGTTCGGGTGATCGGACAAGAGCGACATGGGAACGGCCGAGTCCGCCAGTCGCTGGGAGATCATCAGCGTGGTCAATCGCATCCCCAGGGGACTGTCATGCTGCCCGGCCTGCCAGATGGAGACCCTTTCGGCCTTCCAGGTTTCCCGGGGACCCACGGTGATGGCTTGAGTCGGAACGCCTTCCATCATCCCACCCGCCGACGTGCGGGCATTCTGCAGGTTCGTGAGCGGATGCAGATCAACGACACGCGTTCCCAGCCGACGGTATTCTTCGGGTGCCGGTGGTCGATCCCGATAGGGCCCTTCACGACGAGGAGGGTCGTTGAAGGCCCAGTGCTTGACGTCCCCCTGCCCACCTTGCATCACGACACAGCGAAACTGATCGAAGCTGGCGGAGTACGCATCGATCGAGGCGACCTTGGGAAAGTGCAGATGGGATTCGGGCATTCGCAAGTCGTTGCGGATCCGATCGAAGCAGAGTTGTCGGTCCGCGGCCTCAAAACTCAACCAAAAATCGGTGGAAACTTCCTTCCCATTCACCACCCATTCATCCATGCCCCAGAAATGGGCGTGCCGCAGATCGAGCTCGAGCGCATTCACGAGTTGGGCGACGAGTGGAAGCTGTTCCGTCGGGCCGATGGGTCCGCAGATTCCGGCTGGCTTTGCCGGCGTGGCCTGTCGCCAGGCCTCGATGTACTCGAGCGCCTCGGCCAGGTAGAACTCCGGAACCGTATCATGGATGACAACGCGAAATCCATCGCGTGAAAGCCCGCAGAGGTCCTCTGGTGTGAGTCGGGCAGCGTCCTGAAGCAAATGGGGATCCAGGGTCGTATAGTCCCACCAGTCGGGATGGATCACGCTCAACCGCCGCATGTGTCTCACTCCTCGCCGACGGGCACGGGGCCTGCGCCCTTCGGTCGCGCGTTTTTCGTGATATCCCCTACCATGCAACTCCCGGCTACTTGCTCGCCTTCAGGAACGTCACGAGATCGACCAATTCCTGTTCGGTGAGCTGCTGGTCGAGTCCTGATGGCATGACGGAGACGTTGCCCGGCTGTACTTCTTCGATCTCGGCCCGAGGCAGGCGGATTTCCTCGGTGGCAGACAGGGTGAGGATGACTTCATCGGGCGCATCCTTTTTCAGAATGCCGCTGAAGGTCCTGCCGTCCGTGGTGATCACGACCACGGGTTCATAGCTGCGCACGAAACTGAGATTCGGGTAGAGGATTGACTCGAGCAGATCCCGTTCGGAGCGGACTTCGCCGATGCGCGTCAGGTCCGGGCCAATGGCGCCCCCGGCATAACCCATTTGATGGCACGCGATGCAGACGGACTTGGGATGGTGAAAGACGGCCTGCCCGCGCCGGACATCGCCTTCGGACACATGATCGAGCAGGGCTTCCACCTTGGCCTTTTGTGAGGCGGTATCTACGTTCAGGGCTTGGAATAGTGGGATCGCGCCTTCCTGAATCTCTGGACTAAATCCACTTATCGCGGCCTGCAACCGGTCCGCTCGCAGCGAAGCCTTGGCATCGGACGCCTGCAGCGAGGCGAGCAGTCGGGAGCCAACCTGCTCGTTTCGACAATCGACAAAGGCGGCCAAGAGCGGATCCAATTCCAGAGGTCCGGCGTGTGGGACCGCTTCCGCGAGCTCCAAGAGCTGATCGTCGGATAGTTTGGCCCGAGCGAGCGACCTGGCGGCAAGACCCCGTTCCTGGACTGCGTCCTCTCTCCGCAACTGGTCGAACAAAAATGCAATCAGCGGCACCTCGGACGAGTCGACGGGGGAGGGCGTTGCCGCCAAGGCCTCGAGGCGCACCAACGGTGGTGCCCCCGCATTGCTTCCCACGTGCCGGAGCGCGGCGTCCAAGTCGGTGGCCGCCTTGTCGACCGCTTCCGGACGAGACGCATCCGTCGGAATAACCAGGGTCCGCGCCGCGGCGATGGCCAGCCGCGCCGTATCGAGGTCGCCACCCTTGGCGGCCTGTGCTGCCGCTGCGATCCAGTCTGGGGGACAAGGATCCAAATGGGCCAGGGCCATGGCCCGCAGGGCACGGTGCTTTGCGGCTTCGCTGCCGATTCGGCCTGACGCGCGATCCGCGATCAAGGTCTGGATCTCCTTGGCGGAGGCCAGGCCTGCAATTTGCGCTGCCAACAGGTCGGAATCGCCGCCGGGTGGATGGGCATCTTCCATGGCGCGCTCGAAGTACTGAACGAGCTGCGGCGCCCAATCCGGATGCCTGCCCGCAATCCAAGCCGCCACCCGCCGCGTGGACGCATCCGACGCACCCAGCGCCCCGACCACGGCGTCGGCCGTCAACGTACTGCCGGGTACCTGGTCCCAAGCCGTTAAGATCGACTGCCGAGCCTGCTCCGTCAGACGCGGCGCCCCCGGATTCCCGCTCAGGGCATCCCGCAACGCGTTGACGTCGCCAATTTCAATCAAGGCATAGGTCAAGCTGTGTTGCAGGATGCGGTCGTTGTCCGGCGCATTCAGCCCCTCGATCAGAGCGGGAATCGCGCGAGGGTCTCCGATTCGCCCGAGCGCTTCGGCCGCCGCCCGGCGATTGGGGACCGACGATCCGCCCAATATCTTGACCAACCCGTCGATGGCGGAGGCATCGCGGTAGAGACTGATCCCGTGAATGGCCGCCTGCCGAACGGTTTCGTCGCGCGCGTCCATGGCCCGCCGAAGTAACAACAAGGCCCTTGGGCTTTCCATACGAGTGGCAGCCCACACGGCGTTGCACTGCACCTGGGCTGAACTTGTGGGATCGGCCAGGACGTTGGCCAGCACATCCAGACTGGCACGGCTGTTCTCCCTTGCCAACTCGCGGACGGCACGCTGCCGCACCGTCGGTCGGGGATCGTCCAGTCGACCGGCGAGTTGTTGGGGCGAAACTCCCTGCCATTTCAACCTCTTGCCGCGCGGATCCTCCCTGACAGGCATGTTGGCCAATTGAATCCGGTAAATGGCCCCCAAAATATCCGGTTTGTGCAATTGCGATGTGGGACAGCAGAGTTTGTACCAGCCACCCGTATCGACGATCAGCAGCGAGCCATCGGCGTCCTCAATGACGTCGGTCGGATGAAAGTCCAGATCGTCGGTCCCCAGGAATTCCTCCGTCGTTGCCTGGAAGGTGGCGCCGTGCGGGGTCAGCACATGCCGCAGTACCTGATGGAGGTTGAAGCAGGCGTTGAAGAGGTTGCCTTGGAAGCCTGGCCCCAGGGCGTCGGATTCGTACCGCAGCAGTGCGGCCGGGGCGGCAGGTCCCAGATGCACCATTACCGGCATGACATCGGGGGCCGTCCACGGATGTACCGGGTCGAAGATGGGATCGTGGATCTTACCGTAGATGCCCCCGTAGATGGCGTGGATGATGCCGTCCCGCAAACCTCCCCCGGGTTGCTGAAAGAACGTTCCGTTGAAGAGCCGCTCGCCGCCCGTGGTGAAGACAACCTCGACCGGATTGTCCATGCCGCCCGTCATCACCGGTTCAAGTTCCGATCCATCTGGTTTCGCGCGAAGGATGTGTGCGGCCCGGGTCACCAGGGGCGGCTTCCCAGGTCGGGGATAGGTCTGCGTGGCAAAGGCACCTTTGGCCCAGTAAATGCGTCCATCTAGCCCCTCATAAGGACCGTGCAGATCGTTGGCACAGCCCGTGAGCGTTTGGCCGTCGAACCACACCTCGCGGCGGTCCGCCACTCCGTCCTGATCGGTGTCCGTCAGCTTCCAGATTTGGGGTGCGGCGGCAACGTAGAGTGATCCCTCGCGCCACAGCGTCCCTTCCGGAAACATCATCTGGTCGGCAAAGACCACGGACGTGTCGTAGTGGCCGTCTCCATCGGTATCCTCCAGGCGGACGATCCGATGCGGGCGCTCTTCAAGTTGCTTTTCGACCCGGTCGTTCGTGCCCGACGAATCGGAGACATACAGTCGGCCTTCGTCATCCATGGCACCGGAGATGGGCCGATCCACGAGGCCCGGTCCCGCGACCTGTTGCAAGGTAAAACCGCCGGGGATACGGAAAACGCGGCCGCCCACGGTGACCGTCTCGCGGGGAGTCTCTTCCGCTGAAACGGTTCCGGGCACCCATCCGAGGAAGGAAAGAAACATCCATGCAACCTGCGCGGCCATCAGCCGGCCGATGGAAACGACTTGCATTTGCAGCAACTCCCTGGGATTTCAATCTCGTGGATTATCGTCGATCGAACTTGCGACTTCCAGTCGGCCGCGATCCATGAGCGACGGCGGGCGGCAGGTCGTCTGTTGAAATATGGTCGATCGGCGAGGTGCGGATCGAGAAAAACCGATACAATGGGGGGAGTGAAAAGGCACTACGAAATCGATCGGGTCCCGTATCGTCCGACCCGCCGCTGGCCGTTGTTGTTGACCATGGTCTTGGTCTGCTGCGCCTGCGTATTCGAGGTTTCAGCCTTGGGGCAGGGGGACGGAACCTCGGTCGATTACTCGGCGGAACTGCCTCGCATCCCTCCCGTGGAACCGAGTGGCGCGCTGGCCACATTTCAGGTGATACCGGGATATCACATGGAGCTCGCGGCGGCCGAACCGCTGCTGGCCAGCCCGATCGCGGTCGACTGGGACGAGCAGGGCCGGATGTTCGTCGTGGAGATGCGCGGGTATGCCGAGGACCGGAAGGGAGGCCTGAGCCGCATTCGTTGCCTGACCGATCGCGACCAGGACGGCCGCTACGACGAAGCTTCGGTATTTGTCGACGGGTTGCTCTGGCCAACAGCCCTGGCCTGCTGGGATGGCGGGCTCTATGTGGCCGATGCACCGCGAATTCTTTTCTGCCAGGATACCGATGGCGATGGGACTGCCGACGTTCAGCGCGAGGTGTTCACCGGTTTTGGCATCGACAATGTGCAGGGATTACTGAACACGCTCCTGTGGCATTTCGACAATCGATTCTATGGTGCCACCAGCAGCAATCCGAGTCTTGTCCGGGCTGCGGCGCGGGGATCCGAACCCCCGATCGATCTGAGGGGCCGCGACTTCTCCTTCGATCCCACGTCCGAATCCCTGCGGGCGGAAAGTGGCGGGGGTCAACACGGCGCATCGTTCGACGACTGGGGCAATCGTTTTGTGTGCTCCAACAGCGATCATGCTCAGCAAATCGTACTGGACGATCGATACCTGGCCCGCAATCCGCGACTGCTGGTGCCGGCCACGCGCATCAGCATTGCCGCGGACGGTCCGCAGGCCGAAGTCTTCCGAGCCAGCCCGGTGGAACCGTGGCGCATTGTCAGGACGCGACTGCGCGTGGCGGGCGCCGTGCCGGGACCGATTGAAGGGGGAGGCCGACCCGCTGGCTACTTCACCGGGGCCACGGGGATCACCATCGTTCGCGGCGACGCGTTTCCACAAGAATGGCGGGACATGATGGTGGTCGGGGACGCCGGCGGAAATATCGTCCACCGCAAGAAACTCCGACGTACGGGCGTGGAATTCACCGCCGAACGCGTCGATGACCACTGCGAATTCGTGGCCTCGAAGGACATTTGGTTCCGGCCCGTCCAGTTCGCCAATGGGCCGGACGGCGGATTGTACGTCATCGATATGTACCGTGAAGTCATTGAGCATCCGGACAGCCTGCCGGAAGTGATCAAGCGGCACTTGGATCTGACGAGTGGACGGGAACGCGGCCGGATCTACCGCATCGTTCCGGACGACTATGTCCGTCGTCCGATCCCCCGTCTGGACCGCGCACCTGTCGCGAAACTCGTCGTTCTGCTCGATCATCCGAACGCCTGGCATCGTGCGACGGCGGGACGACTCCTCTACCAGCGCCGCGACCCGGCTTGCCCGGCCCTTCTGATCGATCTGCTCAAGGCATCGTCGACAGGACCGCTGGGCCGGATCGGTGCCTTGCACCTGTTGGCCTCCCTCGATCAGATTCCCGTCCCGCTACTGCTCGATTCCCTGGCGTCGGAACATCCCGAAGTCCGCCGGCAAGCGATTCGATTGGCGGAAGGGCCCGCCGGCGACGTCCCGCCGGTTGCAGCCCGATTGATGGAGATGGTGCATGACCCGTCCCCGCCGGTACGGCTGCAGTTGGCGTGCTCGCTGGGCGAACTTCCCTTGAAGGCGCGTTTGGCCCCGCTGGTCAACCTCCTGGAACAGGACGGAGAGGACCACTGGATCCGGCTGGCTTGCGTCAGTTCCTTGCGGCCTGGTGCCGGTGAGGCCCTGGGAGAACTCCTGCGACGCGGCGCCTGGGAACAGGCAGACCAGGCGCTTCCCGTGGTGACCCTGCTGGCGTCGCAGTTGCGTCCTGAGGATCCCGCTTCGGAGTTTCAGCCTGTGCTGGAGGGGTTGGCTGGTCTTCCACAAGGACAAGAGCCGCTTGCGTCGCAGATCTTCTTGCAGCTGGAATCACAGGGCATCGATGCTTGCGGCCTGGCAACCGGACAGGGGTTCTCGGACCAGATTGCGGAACAGCGGGAGCGAGTCGTGGCCTGGTCCTTGAGGTCCTCGCAGGACCGGAAGGCGGCCAGTCGTGTGGCCGCCATTCGCGGACTTGCACTGGCCCCTTCGGAGTCCATCAAGCGGCTCGCGGCCGAACTCCTGTCACCCGCCGAATCACGCGAAGTGCAGTCGGTGGCGCTCGAGGTACTCGACCGCTTGCCCGATTCAGACGCCGCCGCGATCGTCCTGGGTGCCTGGCCCACCTTGACCCCCGAAACCCGCCGCGATGCGAGCACGGTGCTCATCCGCCGGCCCGCGCGCTGCGCATCGCTGCTGGATGCCATCGAACGTCAGGACGTGTCACTCGGACAGGTCGATCCGGCCACGGTGGCCTTTCTGCGGGATCATCCCGATGCGGCGACCGCAGCACGTGCGCAACACGTCTTCCGGGATCGGCACAAGCGTGCTCGCGACGTCGTCGTGCAGGAATACCGCACCGCGCTCGATCGGCCAGGGGACCCGCAGCGCGGCCAGAAACAATTTCAACGTGTCTGTGCCGTGTGCCACCAGGCGGGATCCACGCCGGACGCGATGGCCGCGACCTCGATCGCCCCCAACCTTGCCGCAGTGGCCGGCCGCGGTGCGGAAGCGATCCTCATGGCGATCCTTGACCCCAATCGCGAAGTGAATCCCCAGTACGAAGCCTACATCGTCATGACCCGAGACGGCCGCACCACGTCCGGCCTGATCGCCGCGGAATCGCCCACGGGGATTCGCCTGCAGCGGGCGGACGGCCAGACAGAGCTGATTCTCCGCAGCGATACGGAGGAGATTCGAAGTACAGGCCAATCGCTCATGCCAGAGGGATTCGAATCGGAGCTCAATCCGACCGACATGGCCGACCTGTTGGCCTACATTTTGTCACTGACCCAAAACGTGACTTCCCGCGCTGAAGAGTGAGCGTCCCATGAAACAGTGTCTCCTTTCGTTCGCACTCGGATTGACCGTTTCCCTCTCCGCGGTTGCTGCCGACTTGCGATTGGGTATCTTCGACATCGACGCATCCCCCCCGATCGGCAGCCCCCTGGCGTACGACCCCACCATCGCGGTGGAGGTGCCGCTCCATTGTCGCGGCGTCGTCGTCTTGGGGTCGGGAAAACCTATCGTGCTATGTTCCCTGGACTGGATCGGGGTGGGCAATGCGAGTCACCGGGCGTTTCGCGAACAATTGGCAAGGGCCTGCCAGACGACCGTCGATCGCGTTTCCGTCCACGTAATTCACCAGCATGACGCGCCCTGGAGCGACGCGTCGACGGATCAACTTCTGGTCGAGCACGGCATTGGGTATCGGCCGTTTGATCCGGTCTTCGAGCGTCAGGTGATGTCCCGCGCAGCGGAAGCGGCGACTCGATCCATGACCGATGCGCAGGTTGTGACGCATCTGGGTACGGCCATGGCCACGGTAGACCAGGTCGCGTCCAACCGGCGCATCCTGGGCGAGGACGGCAAAGTGCTGCATGTTCGATGGACCGCGACCGTCGATCCCGTGGTCCGGGCCTTTCCCGAAGGGACCATCGATCCGCAACTCCGCATGATTACCTTCTGGAACAACGACAAACCTCTCGCCGCGCTGACGTATTACGCCACGCATCCCCAGAGCTATTACCGCACTGGCAAAGCCAATCCCGACTTCCCGGGTCTGGCTCGTATGGCTCGCGAGGGTGCGACGGGCGTTCCCCACATTCACTTCAATGGCGCGGGTGGCAACGTGGGTGCCGGCAAGTACAACGACGGAGACCCTAAGAATCGTCAGGTCCTGGCCGACCGAATGGCCGACGCCATGAAGCGGGCCTGGGAAGGGCAGGTGAAGGCGCCCCTGCATGCGGAACAGGTTGAATGGCAATCGGTCCCCGTGGAGCTTCCCCCCGCACCACATTTCGATCGCGAACAGCTGGAAGCCGACCTGAACAATGGGGAGCTTCCCGAAATGCAGCGGTTCGTGGCTGCAACCAAGCTGGCCTGGTTGCGACGATGCCTGGCGCATGAGACGATCGATGTCGGATGCCTGGCAATGGGAAGCGTTCGCGTGCTGCACATGCCGGGCGAGCTGTTCGTAGAGTATCAGCTCGAGGCCCAACGAATGCGGCCAGACCTGTTCGTGGCCATGGCAGCCTATGGCGATTACGGGCCCGCCTATATCGGTACCGCCATCGCCTATGAACAAGGGGGATATGAAACCGGTCCCGATGCCTCGTTCGTCTCGCCCCAAGTCGAGTCCACGTTGATGGCAGCCATGCGAGACCTGCTCCATCCGACGCTGAAGGTTTCGACCTTCAATATCCGTGGCGACTTTGATCTGGAAAAGGCATCTCGGGATGCCGAGGCCTGGAACTCGCTGTCCCATCGGCATCGACGCGATCACGTGGCGCGATTGATTTCGGAGATGGCCCCCGACGTGATCGGTGTCCAGGAGGCCTTTGTACACCAGCTTCACGATCTCGAGACGTCGCTGCCTGGCTACGCGTACTATGCCGTTGGCCGGGACGACGGTCGCAAAGCGGGCGAAACGTGTGCGATCTTCTATCGCAACGATCGGTTCCACCCAGGAAAACACGGCACATTCTGGCTCAGCGAATCACCCGACGTCGCGGGAAGCAAGTTCCCCGACGCCGCCTGCACGCGGATTGCGAGCTGGATCGTCCTCTCGGATGGATCCGCCGGGGGCGCGGAGTTCCTGGTCGTCAATACCCACTGGGATCATGTCAGCGAAAATGCCCGACGCCATGCCGCAGGGCAGATTCGACGTGAGCTGCCGCGACTGGCCGAAGGCAGGCCCATCCTGGTCCTGGGGGACATGAACACCAGGGAAGATGCCCCCCCTCTGGCCACCCTCCGCGGCGATGTCGGTGACACGACGCCTCAGCTGATTGATGCATTCCGGTCGGTCGTGCCCGTTCGCGGGACGCAAGAGGCCACGTTTCACAATTTCCGCGGTCATGCCGAGGGGTCACGGATCGATTTCATCCTGCACAGCGATGCCTGGCAGGCCACGAAGGCGGAGATCATCCGTACCCGATACGATCAGGAGTTTCCCTCGGACCATTTCCCCGTCCTCACCGTGCTCGAGTGGAAGCACCTCCCTGAACGGGACTAGGCCATCAAGGGACGTCCACCTGGTTACTTGGGACTGTCGTTTCCTTCCATCGCAACCTGCTTCTCCATCGTACGGCTCACATTCTCTGCGAGAATCCGCGAAATCTGCATTTCCCTTTTGGCGCCCGGCGTCGAGGTCGGACTTTCTCTGGGGTGTCATGCGATGGCATCCAGGTAGGGCTGCGTGACACGCGTGACCCGGTAGATCCGCACGTAGCCGGCGAGATCGGTCGTCTCTCCCCGGTACTTCCGGCTGAAGTCTCGCAGCGCTTCCACGGCGACGTCGATGCCGATCTGGTTGCGGTTATTTGAAGCAGTCGGCAACCGTCTTGGCGGCCGAGTAGACACGCAGGGTGACGCGTTCGGCGATCCGCCGCCCAAGCTCAATGCCCGCCAAGATCTGACAATAGGCCGTCGTGCTCACCGCGTGGCGACGGGACTCTTGTAGAGTTTTTTCGGTCCCAGGTGGCCGCTTGGCCGCTCCCCTTGCGGGAGGGCGCTTTCGACCTGCTATCGATTTTGATGGTGGCCTAGATCACGTACTGGCCCAAGATTGTTTCCGATGCATTGGCGTTCGAGCCGGCTTGCTCACCCAGGTCACGCCCTCATTGTGCAGATGGGCAGTCAACGTCACCGGCTCTGCATTGCGACATAGGGCGGCCAAAATAACCGGCCTAACGACTAAGCTCAGCAGCGGCGGGGGCCGAGTGGGTTACGAACCCCAGAAAGCCGACATGCCTCCGCCGTCTGCTGCAGCGCCTGGTTCGGCGCTGCTTTATTGCTTCTCGCGCCAATCCAGCGCACTTGCCCCCTGTTCTATTTGACCAATGTTGGCCTCGGCGCCTTCCACCGGCCCTCCTGAGCTTCGACGCTGGGCGTGTACAGACGCATAACCATGTAGAACGGACCCTGCGGCGCGGGGAGCCAGTTGGCTTCCTTGTCCTTTCCAGGGGATTCGTGCTGGATGTAGAACGTGTAGCCGCCGTCGGCGTTCTTCGTCCAGTTCGGCATCATCGGCGTGTTGAGCAGGTAGCGGTTGATTGGATTGGCGACGAGGATGCGCTGCGGCAGGTTGTACATCGTCATCGACCAGAACGCCTTGGCGGGCGGAAGCTGGTCGCCGGCGAACGTGATCGTGTATTTGTCGACGCCGGTCAGCGATTTGCCGTCCGCATCCATTGCGATCACCGGATAGATCACCTCCTGCTTCGGCTGCGCGTTGCCGCCGAGGACGATTCCGGCTGCGCGGTTGAGGTAGTTGTTCTTCAGGTATTCCCGCGTGCCGTAGCAGTCGCCGGCGGAGAGCTGGCCATCATTCAGTTCCTTACCGGCGGCGTCGAGTTCGGCCCAGGCGTCGGCCCGGCCCTGCTCGATCGCGGTCCTCATCTCGGGCGAGAGCTTGGCGGGATTGAAGGGAAGGTTGTCGTTGATGCCGATCTTCGCGACGCGCTTTCGCAGATCGACTTCACTCGGATCAACGGGGGCAAACGGAAGCAGCTGGTTCAGAAGGTTGAAGAATTCAAGCGAGGTTTTCTCCTCGGCGACGGTGAGCGGCTTGATATCGGGCAGCGGCGTGCGCTTGGGCGCGGGTTGGCCGAGGTACGAGGAGAGCGTCTGCGCCTTGTAGCCCGCTTGCACCTTCTTGACGTTGTCGAGATCGTCTGGGCTGAACAACTGCGTGCGGAGTGCGGCGGTGGCGAGCGTCGTCTCCATGAGGAAGACTTGCTTGATGCCCTTGGGTGTTTCGCCCTTCCATGAGGGGCCGGTGATCAGAAAGTTGGCGGCGTCGTTGCCGGTCGTGCGCGTGCCGAACATGTGGCAGAAGCCCCAGAGGTCGAAGAGGCTGCACCCGTAGTAGCGCCCCTTGTCGACCTGCGGCACGGTGATCACGATGGGCTCGTCGCGCAGGTCCAACCCAATGAACGAGTAGAGCGTGTCGGCGTTGATGGTCTGGATGGTCGTATCGGCGGGTGTGTAGAGACGCGTGTTGTTGGCGACGACGTTCCAGCCGCCCTTGAACTCGGGATTGGTCTTGTCGACGAAGTAGGCGTATTGGATGCGGTAATCGTCCACCAGCGAATACCCCCAGAGGTACGCCTCCTTGGCGATGGCGCGAGCTTCTTTGGAAGAGACCTCCTGGGCATGGGCGGTCGAACTAAACGCCAGCCCGAGCAAGGCGACAGCGAGGATGGGCGTGAGATTGTGAGTCTTCATAATTTGTACTTGTAGTGAGTAGCCTCGTCAGCATCTCGGCGGTGAGGCTGACCGCCCGACGCCCGCCTGTCAAACCGTTGCGCATGATGATCGCGCCGGGACTGTCCGCTGCCTGGCAAGATCGCCACCGGGGCATGGTGGCGACGTTGGCGAGCTTGACCGGGGTCGCGTCTTCCTCGCCTAACTTGTTATTCGACACACACAATGTGGATAAGACCGTCTTATACACAACAAGTGTCGATAAGCATGGTTTGAATTGTAGCAGGAATTGAGCACTTGCTAAGGACCGGCAGCGTGACATACCGCCCGGAGAGAACTTACTCGGTCCGAGGCGGCGGTTGCATCGGCCGCCATCGGCCGCTTCGGTCGCATCGTACCGAGGGGGCTATGCTAACTGCGTAAGGTCGAACCGACATTTCGCACTTCGCTCGTGCCCCAGGACACGCCCTCCTGAGCGCGCCCAGACGAGGCGGCCTCGGCGATTCGGCCGTGTACACTGTCGTGTACACCGAGGCAGGATGAGAGGTAATCACGAACGCATGCGATCCGCCGCAAGAAATGCGGAGACGCTGTCGACGTCCAGGGAGCGCTTCTTGATGTGGGAAGTGTCCTCTCGTTTATCGGCCTTGCCGTAAGAGTAAACGCCCAACCCTCGCATTATGGCTCTCCTTTGGCAACCATTTGCGTCCGACGCAGTGAACTTAGTGGCATTCCAGATCCCGAAATCGGAACCGTCGACGACGCCATTGGCATTGAAGTCCGCCTTGCTCCAGGCGGCCGACAAGGTGAACTTATTGGCGTTCCAGACCCCAAAGTCCGAGCCATCGACAATGCCGTCCAGGTTGGCGTCTGCCAGCAGATAGGGATTCTGCGAGGGAAGGTTGATCGCACCCGCTTCAGCCAGCCAGGCGTCCCGGTCGGACAGGTTCACCAGCCCGTCGCCCGTCATGTCGAATGCCGAGCTGTGGCTGCCCGCCGCAATCTCCGCCCACAGGGCATCGATGTCGGCAAGGTCATACAAACCGTCGTCGTCAAAGTCGCCGTCCACCTGGAGAGATGACTGGAACTTGTTCGCGTTCCAGATGCCAAAGTCGGAGCCGTCGACGTGGCCATCGGCATTGAAGTCCGCTTTCGACCAGGCCGCCGCAAAAGTGAGCTTGTTGGCATTCCAGATGCCAAAGTCGGAACCGTCCACGGCGCCATCGAGATTGGCATCGCCCTTGAGGTACGTGCGGCCGGGTCCGAGATTGGCTGTGCCGCCCAGCTGCCGCCACAGGTCAAGGTCCTGATGAGTAACCTGACCGTCATTGGTCAGATCAAACTGGCGCGGATGGGTGCCACCGGCAATGGCGGCGACGAGTGCGTCGATATCCGCCAGGTTCAACAGGCCGTTGCGATCGAAGTCGCCTTGCAAAGTGCCGAGAACGCCAGACCAGAGTTCTTTGCCAAAGAGGTCGGTCGTCGCTACAACAAACAGCCGGTCGCCCGCCGCTGTGATTTTTCCAGGATCTGAGCCAAAGGAGTTCCCCGTGAGATCTTCGACAAGTCTTGTACCGGCCTGTGTCCCGTCGCTCTCCCAGAGTTCCCTACCGCTGATGCCATCATTGGCACTAAAGAACAGCGTCCCACCGGCGTTTGTCAGATATTGCGGATCGCTACTGTCGATCCCCGGGCGAATCTCCTTGACCCATACTGTGCCAATTGTGGTCCCGTCACTCTTCCAGAGTTCATAGCCGGCCGTCCCGTCATTGGCAGTAAAGTACAGCGTCCCGCCCACGTTGGTAAGATTCCGATTGTTGGGACTGCCACCCAGGCCACCGGCGGAGCCTGCGCGAATATCCTTAACTCGGACGGTGCCGGACTGGGTCCCATCGCTCTTCCAGAGCTCTTCGCCGCTCGTGCCGTCATTGGCACGGAAGCAGAGCGTCCCACCCACGTTTGTGAGCTTGAGTGGATCGCTACTGTTGCTCCCCGGGCGAATGTCCTTGACCCTGACGGTGCCGGCTAGGGTCCCGTTGCTCTTCCAAAGCTCATAGCCGCTCGTCCCGTCGTTGGCAGTAAAGTACAGCGTCCCGCCAACGTTTGTGAGGTTGGATGGGGCGCTGCCGCTGCCCCCCGCGAGAATATCCTTGATCCTGAAAGTCCCGGCGTCGGTCCCGTCGCTTTTCCAGAGCTCTTCGCCGCTCGTGCCATCATTGGCACGAAAGTACAACGTCCCTCCGATGTTTGTCAGATCGCGCGGATTGCTGCCGGAAGTCCCCGTGATCACGTCCTTTACTCTAACCGTTCCGGCTGCCGTCCCGTCGCTCTTCCAGAGTTCATCGCCGCTGGTCCCGTCATTGGCACGAAAGTACAACGTCCCGCCTACGTTTGTCAGGTAGCGAGGATAACTACCGTAAGCGCCGGGTCGAATATCCTTTACCCGAACCGTACCGGCTGCAGTGCCATTGCTCTTCCAGAGCTCAGCACCCTGGCCTTCGACGTAGGCCGTAAAGTACAGTGTTCCACCCACATTCGTGAGGTTGCTCGGGGTAATGTCCTTGACCCAAACCGTGCCTGTCTCAGTCCCGTCGCTCTTCCAGAGTCTACGGCCGCTCGTCCCGTCATCGTTGCTAAAGTAAAGCGTTCCGCCGACATTGGTGAGACTCTCCGGATTGCTACTGTTGGTCGCGACAATGTCCTTGACCATGACGGTGCCAGCCTCCGTGCCGTCGCTCTTCCAAAGTTCCATGCCGCTCGTGCCGTCATTGGCACGGAAATACAGCGTACCACCCACGTTCGACCAGCCCGAGAATACGCCACTGCCAGAAACTGAAGCGGCCGGCTGGATACGTTTGACCCGCACGGTGCCGGATTCCGTGCCATCGCTCTTCCAAAGTTCGCGACCGCTCGCACTACCGTCATTGGCAACGAAAAACAGCGTACCACCCACGTTTATGAGCCCGCCGGGATTCGAACTGCCGCTCCCCGGCCAGATATCCTTGACCCGCACGGTGCCGGCCTCCGTGCCATCGCTCTTCCAAAGCTCGCTACCGCTCAAGCCATCAGACGCATTAAAGTACAGCGTACCACCGAAGTTTGCCAAACGACTCGGACTGGTTCCGGCACTGCCGGCTACAATATCCTTGACCCGCGCGGTGCCGGCCTCCGTGCCGTCGCTCTTCCAAAGTTCTATGCCGCTCGTACCGTCATTGGCAACGAAGTACAGCGTTCCACCCACATTTGTAAACCCGCCGGGATTCGAACTGCCGCTCCCCGAGTAGATATCCTTAACGCGCACGGTGCCGGATTCCGTGCCGTCGCTCTTCCAAGATTCGCGACCGCTGGCGCCATCATTGGCACTGAAGTACAGCTTCCCACCCACATTCGTCAAACTGCCCGGATCGGCACCGTAGCTGCCCACTCGAATATCCTTGACCCGCACAGTGCCAGATTCCGTGCCATCGCTCTTCCAAAGTTCGCTACCGCTCGCACTACCGTCATTGGCAACGAAAAACAGCGTACCACCCACATTCGTAAGCCATGCGAGAGGCGTACCGCTGCTACCCGGCGTGATGTCCTTGACCCGCACGGTGCCGGAGTCCGTGCCATCGCTCTTCCAAAGTTCGGTGCCGCTCAAGCCATCAGATGCACCGAAGTACAGCGTTCCACCCACATTTGTAAGCGAGCCGGGACCCGAACCGCCGCTCCCCGGCTCGATATCCTTGACCCGCACGGTGCCCGACTCCGTGCCGTCGCTCTTCCAAAGTTCGCTACCGCTCAAGCCATCAAACGCACTGAAGTACAGCATCCCATCGACGTTCGCCAAAGAGCCCGGATTGCTATCGGCGCTGCCGGCTACAATATCCTTGACCCGCACGGTGCCGGACTCCGTGCCATTGCTCTTCCATAACTCGTTGCCGGATGTGTGGGTATAAGCCCTAAAAAATGCCACGCCATTAACATCGGCAATTGCGCCTGAGGGGATGCTCTCCGCACCTATATTGTTCATATCCCGAACGAACTCTAGATCGACCGACAGCAACCGACGATCTTCCAGCAGCTCGATACACGGCCGGATTTGCACCTGGCACCCGACGCAATTTGCTTTTCGTAACACGACCGAGCGTGCTTTGGTTCGAAACGAGTAAGCCATTGGTATGGGTCCCTTACCGGATTCAACGTTTGTGTTCGGCGTCGTCCGAACTCGCATTAGCCCACGCGGTTGACTTCTGTTGCCAGTCCGCGGCTTCATCGGGTCGGTTCGTCGCCGTGTACAGTTCAATGATCCGATCGATTGCAATACTGATGCCCTGGACATCCTTAGGTATTTGCGCTTCGTGCCGTTTTAGCCCTTCGTAACCCGAAACTAATAAGGGCTCGGCTGCGGTAAACTCGTGCTGCCCCAATAAAGCGGCGCCGAGCAGACTGCGGGCGTGGAATATTAGCCACTGGTCCGGAACTGCCCGTTCGGCAATCTCCAGGCATTCCTGAGCCAGCGATTGGGCTTCAGCGAATTTGCTCTCGGCAAGCAAGACGCGCGCTGTTTTTGCAAGCGACTCGGCAATGGTGGCATCGGCGACCGTCTTATTCTGTGCGTGCATTATCTGCAGCCATTTCTGCCACACTGTGGCCGCGTCGTGGGTGCGTCCCGCGCGGCGATAGGCGTCCACCAGGCACTTCATAGTGTCAATCGCATCGCCATCTTCCGCCCCGAGTATGGATTGTTGGTCCTTCAGGGTTGTTTCATACAGCGGCAGCGATTCGTCCAGGCGCCCGCCAAATGAATATGCGTCGGCCAATTGATGAGTTGTCCGGAGCGTGTCGCGATGATTGGGCCCCAACGTGGCTTGTCGTCGTGAGAGCGCTTCCTCGAACAGGGGCCGTGCCTCGATGGCCCTTCCCGACTTCACAAACACACCTGCCAACATGCACATCAATTGAAGGCTTTGCGGGTGGTCCGGGCCGAGTTTCGATCTGCTCAGCGGCACGGCTTGTTCGAGCAAGGAGCGGCCTTCGGCCAGCCGCCCGAATTTCACGTAGCTTTCCGCCAAACACCGCATCAGTTTCAGCGTATCAGGATGGTCGACACCAAGAACGGTCTTCTTGAGTTTGAGGGCCTCTTCGTACTGCGACAATGCCTCCTCCGCTCTACCCATGGCCGAATAGACATTGGCCAAACAGTGCATGGATGCGAGCGTATTTGGGTGTCTCGGTCCAAATCTGGCCTTGAATTGCGGGAGGGCTTTCTTGTGAAGCGCCAAGGCTTTCTCGAGTAGGCCAGCCTGCTCGTAGGCAAGGGCGAGATTGTTCATCGTGACGAGGGTATTCGGATACGCCTTGCCCAGTTTGGTCTCCATGAGCCGGAGCGTTTCCTCACCAAGTGCGACTGCGTCCGCCGTTCGACCAGCCTCTTGATAGGCACGAAACAGGTTCCCCATCGTGATGAGCGTACCGGAGTGATCTGCGCCGAGCTCGGCCCGCTGCCCCCGAAGGACGGTCTCTAACAAGGCAATCCCTTCGTTCGTACGGCCGGCTTCTCGATAGGCATAGGCTAAGTCGTGCATTGACGAAAGCGTGTCAGCATGGGTGTCGCCAAGTTTGACCTTTCTCTGCCGCATAGTTTCCTCCAATAGCGGCAGGGCCAACTCCGGTTTGCCAACCAGCGAATAGGCGATTCCCAGGGCATCGTTGGCCCTGAGTGTCTTAAGGTGCTTCGGGCCGTACGTCACCACACACAAGTCACGCGCCTTTTCGTACAGCGGAACCGCTTCCTGCCAAAGCCCGAGGCCCTTGTAGGAATCGCCCAATGCACTCAGTAACGCTGCGTTGGCTCGCGGATCTCTTACCGACCCGCCCTGCAGCTCCTTGGCAGCTCGATCGAGGACTTCGGCGATCGTAATGCCTCGACCGTCTCGGCTGGGATCAGGACTGCGGAATGCTTCGGAGAGGAACGTCGATATTTCCGACGACAACCGAAGATTGTACTCGGCCTCCGCTCGTTGGCGCGCCTCGGACCGGTAAGCGCGGAGGGTCAGAAGAATCCCCAACCCGCTCACGACACTGATGATCGCCAGGGCGGCAATGGCAAACCCGATGAGCCTCGCGTGACGGCGTGTCCACTTGGCTGCGAGCTCGGCGAGTGACGGCCGACGCGCTTCAATCGCCCGGTTGTCCAGGAACCGCCGCAAATCGTCTACCAGGGCTTGCGCCGTGGCGTAGCGGCAACCCGTGTCCTTCGCCATCGCCTTTTGCACGATCGTTTCCAGGTCGGCAGGAATCGTCGGATTGACGCGCCGCAACGCGCTCGGCTCCTCGTCCGTGATCTGACGCAGAAGCTGCTGGCGGTCCGGGGCCGTGAAGGCCGGTTCCAGCGACAAGAGTTCATAGAGCGTCACACCCAGCGAGTAGATGTCCGTACGATGATCCAGTACCGCACGCACGCCGCGAGTCTGCTCGGGACTCATGTAGCGCAAGGTCCCCAGCATGTCGCCGCTCATCGTCAGGTCGATCTCGCTCTCGATCCGCGCCAGGCCAAAGTCGGCCAGCCAGAGTTTGCCGCTCGAATCAACCAGTAGGTTCGACGGCTTGATGTCGCGGTGGATGACTCCGCAGGCGTGGGCGTGTTCAAGGGCCTCGGCCGCCTGGATCGCCAGCTGCGCCACGGTTTTGAAGTAGGCTGGGCCGGTGGTGGTTTGAAGGGTGGAGAGGGCGGCGCGGGGTGTGGTGTCGGAAGACCCCCTCACCCTGCCCTCTCCCCCGCGGACGGGGGAGAGGGAACTTGGGTCGACCTTTTCGTCTCGGCCGCGGACGGGGGTCGTGCGGCTTTCACCCTCCCTTTGGGCCCTTTGGGAGGGTCGAAGGCGAGGTACGAGCCTTCGGGGAGGGGGAGAACCAAGAACCCTCCCCGGAAACTCGCTTCCGCTCGTTTCCGACCCTCCCCAGGGGGAGGGTTCGGAAAGCCGCACGACCTCCTCGGGGGAGAGGGTGCCTGGGCGCGATGCTCGGAGGTCGGCAATTATGGCGGAGAGAGGTTGGCCTTTGACCAACTGCATTGCATAAAAATGAACCCCACGATCCGAGCCGACCGCGTGAATTGGGACAATGTTCGTATGATGCAGCTGGCCGGCCGCGCGGACCTCGTTGTGAAAACGAGCCAACCGCCGTTCGTCCAGCATCGAGGCAAACGGAAGCACCTTTAAAGCAACTGACCGGCCAATCGAAATCTGTTCCGCCTCATAGACCACTCCCATGCCGCCGCGACCGATCTCACGCAAGATCCGAAAATCACCCAAGACTCCCGAGGCGGGTGAGTCAACAGTCGACGAGGTCGGGTCCCTTCCTGAAGCCGACTGTGATGCGGCGAACGCTATTAAGGCCCGCATACCGGGGAGCAGCCGCCGTAACGCCTCGGCGTAATCCGGATGCGCGGCGATGAGGGCATCGTCGTCGATGTTTTCTCCGGCCTGTATTCGACGGGAAAAGTCTTCCAGCAGCTGGTCAAGGACCCGATCAGGACTACGGCAGATTGCACCCGATGGGCCGGTCATGGCAGATCTCCGGCGCTGGGGGCATCGATCAATTCCGCGAATCGTTCCAGGGCACGGCGCTGGCGCGACTTCACGCCCTCGGATGACAGCTCCAGGACCGCGGCGGCCTCATCGACCGACAATTGTTCCAGGTACCGAAGGACCAACACCTCCCGATCTTTCGGTTCCATCCTGGCCAGGGCTGCCTGCACCCGCGCTTTCAGCTCTTCCCGCAGAATATGCTGACTTGGGCTGGACCCCCGGGCGATCAGTCGGTGGCCCAGGTCGATCGCCGAATGATCCGGGAGCTGCCAGTCCAGACGTTCTTCTCGCGTCACCGCCCGGGCCTGGGCCAACAGGTGCCGCCGATGCAAATGCACGATCCGTTCCCACGCCAGCCGCCGGAGCCAGGGATAGAACGGAATCGGTTGCGTTCGGAGGTACTCCGCCAGTTTCTGATGGGCCTCCGCCAGGGTCTCCTGCACCACGTCGGACGGATCGACGCGGGCGGCCAAGCGCCGATCCAGTCGCCAGGAGATCATCGCCCGCAGCCGGTCGCGATGCAGTTCCAGTAGCCGCTGTGCGGCGGTCGGGTCATGGACAGCCTTGGCGAGCAAGGCTTGCGGATCTAGCTCCGGACGGTTGGGCATACAGATCATACGACTTGAGTGACTTTTCAAGGTCCCCCCACGCCTCATACCGTTTTCCTGCGAACCGGGGAGGAAGCGATTGGATCGTGGTTTTGACGACAGTCGAGCCCCCATTGAGTTGGTCAGGCTGAAAGCGCCGGTGTACAGTACGGATCCTGCAGTCGCCAGAAAAAAAGGGTCACGAATCGGTCGTATTTTCCACGGCGGGGCAATTTTTGACAGTGGAGAGGCCGCCACACGAGGTGATTTCCACCAGGCAGGACAAGCAGTTCAATGCGCTCTGCGTGCTCAGGATGCGACACGCGCGTACCGAGCCTGCACAGGCCTGTCGTTTGATGGCTCTAAGGGCGACTGGCTATACACGTCGCTAAAGTGCGGGCGGAGTGACACACCGCCTGCAATCCGTTGTCACTCGACCCTGGCATCTGTTGCATCGACTTCGCGGCGATGCGAATTGCCGGTAGCCGTTCACGGGTATCAGATTGGGATAGGTGAATTGATGTGTTAGGGGATAAGTTGTCGCATTATGAAGATGCGACGAGAGGGTTGTCCGAATTGCGAGCGTTTGGCGAAGCGCGTAGCCGAGTTGGAAAGGCAA
>WPCK01143877.1_pt1 | contig 21841 bp, 22 predicted proteins | sample 5399851 | NCBI WGS metagenome assembly WPCK01 (sample SAMN12869471, study PRJNA574797) | sludge metagenome | isolation source: wastewater treatment of pH11 | place: China:Beijing | collected 2019-05-20 | reverse complement strand
ACCGCTGCCCGAGACCGTCGATGAGGTCTGTGCCGTCGCCGCGGCCTTCGGCGCCGGCGACGCGTCATTGCGGCTCGGCGCGGCGGCAAGCGAAGCCGAGATCCGGGCGCTGTCGGCGGCCGGGACGCTGGAACATGTGCGCATCCTGCATTTCGCCACGCACGGACTGGTGTCAGGCGAACTCGAGGGCCTCGCCGAGCCGGCCATCGTGCTCACCCCGCCGGCGGCACCGACTGCCGGCGACGACGGGCTGCTGACGGCCTCGGAGGTCTCGACCCTGAAGCTCGATGCCGAGTGGGTGATCCTGTCGGCCTGCAACACGGCGTCGGGCGAAGGCGGCGGCGAAGCGCTGTCGGGGCTTGCCCGCGCGTTCTTCCATGCCGGGGCGCGGGCGTTGATGGTGTCGCACTGGCCGGTGAATTCCGACGCGGCGGTCAGCCTCGTCACGACGGCGGTCAGCCAGATGGTGCGCGATCCCGCCACAAGCCGGGCCGATGCGTTGCGGCGCGCCATGGTGGCCGAGATCGACAAGGGCGGACGCCACGCCGATCCGGCCAACTGGGCGCCGTTCATCCTTGTCGGCACCGTCCGCTAGGGCATTTTCGGCGTTCGAGGGATATTGTCTTCGCCGGAAATGCTTCAGGCTCAGTCTTCGTCGACCACCTTCAGTCGCAACTGTCCGCTGCATGCCTCGACACCGCGCGGCTCGGGCACGGCTTGTACCCGAGTCTCGCCCGGCGGCGGGGCGGCGAATTCCAGCGCCTCGATGCGCTGGCCGCGCTTCGTCACCTTCTGCGTCGACACCAGGATGTCGTCGATGTCCTTCGCTGTCTGGCCGAAATGGCCCTGCAACTTGCGCACGCGCTCGTCGAGCCGGTTGACATCGGTCATCAGGCGCATGACCTCGCCCTGGATGATGTGCGCCTGTTCGCGCATGCGTGCATCCTTCAGCACCGCCTGCACCACCTGGATCGACAGCATCAGCAGCGACGGCGACACGATGACGACCCGCGCCCTGTGCGCGCGCTGCACCAGCGCCTCATGGTTCTCGTGGATCTCGGCGAACACCGATTCGGATGGCACGAACAGGAAGGCGGTGTCCTGGGTCTCGCCGGCAATGAGATATTTTTCCGCGATCGCCCGGATATGCACGTCGACATCGCGGCGGAAATTGGAGACCGCCGTCTTCAGCGCCTGGTCGTCTCCCTCCGCGGCGCGGATCGCATTGTAGCTTTCCAGCGGGAACTTGGCGTCGATGACCAGCGGCGGCACGCCGTTCGGCATCCGCACCAGGCAGTCGGGACGGTTGTTGTTGCCGAGCGTCGCCTGGAATTCGTAGGACCCGGCCGGAAGCCCGTCGGCGACGATCGCCTCCATGCGCGCCTGCCCGAACGCTCCGCGCGTCTGCTTGTTGGACAGGATCGCCTGCAGTCCGGCGACCTGGCCGGCCAGCGACTGGATGTTGCCCTGCGCCGCATCGATGACGGCGAGACGCTCCTGCAGCCGGCTAAGATTCTCGTGCGTTGCGCGCGTCTGTTCGGCGATCGACTGGCCGAGCCGATGGGTCATGCCATCGAGCCGGTCGCCCATGGCGCGCGCAAGCTCGCCTTGGCGCGAACCGATGAGTTCGGCCATGGCGGCGACGCGTCCCTGCATTTCCGATTGCGAGGTCATGATGCCGGCCAGCCGGTCTTCCGCCTCGCGCGCCCGCTCCGCCGCCTCCGCCGCGGCGAGCGTTCGCGCGGTTGCCGAGCGCCACAACGACACGCCAAGCAGCAGCAGCAGCAGGAAGAACAGCGAACCGGCCGCCACGAGCGCCTGCCCGAGCGTCACCGTGGTCGCGCCGAAGGTCGCAACCGGGATCGAAAGCAGGGCCGTCAACTCGTCCATCGCGCCTGTCTAGCCGATTCGCCGCCATGGGCGCGACCAAAACGTGAACGCCGTTGACGCGGATCACGCTGCATCCTAGGTGAACGCCATGATCAAGCCCATTGTCCTCTTGCCCGATCCGGTGTTGCGCGAGGTCTCAAGGCCGGTCGAGCGCTTCGATGACGCCTTGCGCGGCCTTGCCGCCGACATGCTGGACACGATGTACGAAGCCCCCGGAATTGGCCTTGCCGCGGTCCAGATCGGCCAGCCGATCCGCATGCTGGTCGCCGATGTCTCCGGCAAGGACGAGGACAAGCGTCCGCTGGTGATCGTCAACCCGCAGATCGTGGCGCGCGGCGACGCGGCATCCGTCTACGAGGAGGGCTGCCTGTCGATCCCGGACTATTATGCCGAGGTCGAGCGGCCCGCGACCGTCACCGTCGCCTACCAGGACGGCCACGGCCACCGCCACGAGCTGGTGGCGGAAGGCCTGCTTGCCACCTGCCTGCAGCACGAGATCGACCATCTCGATGGGGTGCTGTTCATCGATCACATCTCGCGGCTCAAGCGCGAGATGGTCATCCGCAAGTTCAGGAAACTGGCGAAGGACAGGCAGTCGCGGCCGGCGCTGTGATCGCGCCGACCGGCCGGGACCGGCCGCATCGCGCCTGAAGCCCGGTCGAAAGGAAACAGGATCAACGCGCGTGCGCATCATCTTCATGGGGACCCCGGCCTTCGCCGCCGTGACGCTCGCGGCACTGCACGCTGCCGGGCACGTGATCGCCGCCGTCTATGCGCAGCCGCCGCGACCGGGAGGACGGCGCGGGCTGGAGACGGTGAAGTCGCCGGTGCATGTGCTGGCGGAAACGCTCGGGCTGCCGGTGCGCACGCCCGTGTCATTGAAGCCGGAAGCCGAGCAGTCGGCCTTTGCCGCCCTCGACGCCGATGTTGCCGTGGTCGTCGCCTACGGCCTGCTTCTGCCCGGGGCGATCCTCGGGGGCACGCGTCTCGGCTGCTTCAATGGCCATGCGTCGAGGCTGCCGCGCTGGCGCGGCGCCGCGCCGATCCAGCGTGCCATCATGGCTGGAGACCGCGAAACGGCGATGACGGTGATGAAGATGGACGAGGGCCTCGACACCGGACCTGTGGCGCTGGAACGCGTCATCGCCATCCCCGACGCCATGACCGGCGGCGAGTTGCACGATGCAATGGCCGTCGCCGGTGCGGAACTCATGGTCGAGGCGCTGGCGCGCCTGGAAAGGGACGACCTGCCGCTGACGCCGCAGCCCGAGGCGGGCGTGCTTTATGCCCGCAAGATCGACAAGGCGGAATGCCGGGTGGACTGGACCCGTCCGGCGGCGGAACTCCACGACCTGATCCGGGCGCTGGCGCCGACGCCGGGCGCCTGGTGCGAAATGACGATCCAGGGGGTGACCGAGCGGGTGAAATTGCTGCGCGCCGAACCGGCGCCCGGCGCCGGGACGCCGGGAACCCTGGTTGGCGACGATCTGTCGATCGCCTGTGGCGACGGCGCGGTGCGCATCCTTGTCGTGCAGCGCGCCGGCGGGCGGCCCCTGCTGGCGGCCGAGTTCCTGCGCGGCATCAAGGATCGCGGGAGCCTGGTGATCCGATGACGGCCGGTTGTCTGCACCGGACGGGAGGGTAGCCATGCCGCGCTACCGGCTTCTGGTGGAATATGATGGCCGCCCCTACGCCGGCTGGCAGCGCCAGGCCGGCCAGCCGAGCATCCAGGCCGCCATCGAGCAGGCGGTGCTGGCATTCTGCGGCGAGACGGTGACGATCAAGGGGGCCGGCCGCACCGATGCCGGCGTCCATGCGAGCGGTCAGGTGGCGCATGTCGATCTCGACCGCGCGCGGTCGCCCGAAACCATCCGCAACGCGCTCAATGCCCACCTGATGGCGGCCGGGGAAACGGTGGCGATCCTCGAAGCGGCACTGGCCGCCGATGATTTCGATGCCCGGTTCTCCGCCCGCGCCCGCCACTACCGCTATACCATCCTCAATCGCCGCGCGCCGCCGGCGCTCGATCGCGGCCGGGTCTGGCATGTGCCGAAGCCACTCGATGCGGTCGCCATGGACCAGGCCGCTGCAAGGCTGGTCGGCCATCACGATTTCACCACCTTCCGTGCCGCGCAATGCCAGGCGAAAAGCCCGGTCAAGACGCTGACGCGACTTGCCGTGACCCGCCGCGGCGACCGAATCGAGATCGAGGCGTCGGCGCCGTCCTTCCTGCACAACCAGGTGCGCTCGATGGCCGGTTCGCTGAAGAAGGTCGGCGAGGGGGCCTGGAGCGCCGACGACCTGGCCGGGGCACTCGCGGCGCGCGACCGGTCGCGCTGCGGCCCGGTGGCGCCGCCGGACGGTCTGTGCCTCGAGCAGGTGGACTATGGCGGCTGATCACACGCCGAGAACGACCTGCATGCCGTTGGCCACCAGGATGCCGGCGACATAGGTGCCGAGGAACACGGCGGTCGCCATCAGGGGACCATGGCCCAGCACCGCATTGGTCAGCCGCCAGTAGAACACCATCGCCGCGATGAACACCAGGAACGCCAGCAGCGATCCGGACGGGTCGAGCGGCGGCAACGCCAGTTGCACCATGACGGCAGGCGTCACCAGCCACAGCAGGCTGACGCCCGCCCAGTTCGTCGCCACCACATAGGCGATGAAACGGTCGGCGATTGGCGTGAAGCGGATGATGATCCCGAGCAGCACGAGCGGCACGATCCACGAGGCCAGGTCGACCGCGGCGTAACGGGCCATGAGGTTCGGCAGCGACAGCGCCACACCTTCCGCGACCGAGCGCCGCGCCGCGGCAAGCCATCCGAGCGACAGCGCCGGCGTTGCGATGAGTATGGACAGGAACGAGTTCCAGAACCCCTCGGCCGAAAAGTCGAAACGGCGCAGCGCATCGCTCCTGCCGGCCATCACCGCGTTGGCCGCTCTTACCGATTCAGTCCAGTGCCGGCTCATGCGGCAGTGAACCAGTCGTCGAGGAAACGCTCGTAGATCGCCGTCAGCGTCTCGAGGTCGGTGATGGCGACCCGCTCGTCGACCATGTGCATCGTCCGGCCGACGAGACCGAACTCCACGACCGGGCAGTAATCCTTGATGAAGCGGGCGTCCGAGGTGCCGCCGGACGTCGACAGCGTCGGCGCGTGTCCGGTGACCGCGCCGATGGAGGCCGAAAGCGTGCCGACAAGCCGGTCGTCGCGGGTCAGGAACACATGGCTCGGCGGTTCGCGGAAGGTCACCTCGAAGGCGACGGGCTCGGCCTTTCCAGGCCGCAACCTGGCCTTGTTCGCCGCGCGGTCGAGCCGGTTGTGGATCTCGCCCATCAGGGTCTCGGCGGTCCAATGGTCGTTGAAGCGGACATTGAACACGAAGGACGCCCTTGCCGGAATGACATTGGTCGCAGGGTTGCCGACGTCGAAGCTCGTGATTTCCAGGTTGCTTGGCTGGAAGTCGGCGCTGCCCTCGTCGAGCGCCGGCACCAGCAGCGCCTCGGCCAGTTGCAGCGCCCCACGCACCGGGTTGTCGGCGAGGTGCGGATAGGCCACGTGGCCTTGCCGGCCGTGCACGGTGACCTCGCCGGAGACCGAGCCGCGCCGGCCGATCTTGATCATGTCGCCGAGTCGGTCCGGATTGGTCGGCTCGCCGACGATGCAGGCATCCCAGCGCTCGCCGCGCCCGGCGGCCCAGGCGAGCAGCTTGACGGTGCCGTTGATCGCCGGACCTTCCTCGTCGCCGGTGATGAGCAGCGACACCGATCCCGGAAGCGGGCGCCCGGAGGCAAGCCGGCGCGCCACGGCCGAGACAAAGCAGGCGATGCCGCCCTTCATGTCGACGGCGCCGCGGCCGATCATCTCGCCATTGACGATATCGGCGGCGAACGGCGGACGGCTCCATGCCGTTTCGTCGCCGACCGGCACGACATCGGTATGGCCGGCGAACATCAGATGCGGCCCGTTGCCGGACAGCCGCGCATACAGGTTCTCGATATCGGGCGTGTCCCGGTCGCGGAATTGCGGGCGGTCGACGGAAAAGCCGAGCGGCCGCAGCATCGCTTCCAGCGCCGACAGCGCGCCGCCCTCCGCCGGGGTCACCGAAGGGCAGCGGATCAGCGTGGCAAGAACGGCGGCCGGATCGGTCAGGGCAAGCGACATGCGCCCCTGCTAACCCCGCCATCCGCCGGAATCAAGCAGGGCCGCGCGCCCCCCCGGACTGGCGCGATCACTTCACTTGCCGTGGTGATGGTGATGAATCGCTAACGCTGCCGATTCACGGTCGGGAAGGGAAGTGCAGCTAATTTAGCGATCGAGAATACAACCTGGAGCCACAGGGGTCGCCATGCGGTGCCGGATATCGCGGTTTCTTGCCGACAAGCGCGGCAATTTCGCGGTTGTCACTTCGCTCGCGGCAATGCCGCTCCTGATTGCCGCCGGCGCGGCGATCGACCTTGCCTATGCCGGCACCAAGCGTTCCGATCTGCAGCAATATCTCGATGGCGCCATGCTCGCCGCCGGCAAGGTCGAGGGCACGCTGAGCGATCGCGAGGCTTTCGCCAGGAGTTTCCTCACCGCCCAGCTCCACGGCATGGACAAGATCCTGCGCCATGTCGACCTCGATGTGGTCGAGACCAACAATGGCGCCGGCCTGCTCGGGACATTGAAAGCCGACTACAAGACCACGATCATCGGCTTGTCCGGCATCGAATATGTGCCGATCACGGTGCAGAGCGAGGTCCTGGCCGGCAGCCCCGACCCGGTGGACGTTGTCATGGTGCTCGACAGCACCGCCTCGCTCGGCAAGGACGGGCTGACGGCGGTGAAGGATGCCGCCAAGAGCTTCGCCACCGAAATCTTCGACCAGGCGCCTGATCCGTCGAAGGTGCAGGTGGGCGTGGTGCCGTTTGCCGGCGCCGTCAATGTCGGGCGCGATTTTTCCAACAAGATGCTCGATACGGCCGGGAACGCGAAATACCACGCCCATCAGCTCGAATATCGCTGGATCGCCCAGGTGAACGGCTGCACGCCGAATTGGGGCGGCGGTGGCGGCGGGGTCTGGGACCCGGGCGACGGATCGGTGGAATCGTCATTGTGGCCGGCGCTGCCGGCGGAACTCGACACCGGGATCCGTTTCGCCTTCGGTGAGTTGCTCGGCGTCCGCGCCGCGCTTGCCGCCGATCCGCAGGATCACGGCCTGCCGGCGGGCTTCACGATCGAGAAGGGCGGAGGCTGCAAGTTCATCTCCAATCCGGCCAAGATCAATCATTTCACGCTGTTCAACGGCCTGAAAAACGTCAAGTGGGGCGGCTGCGTGGAAGCGCGCGCCGAACCTTACGATACCAATGACACGGCGCCGAACGCCAAGAAGGCCAACACGCTGTTCGTGCCCTATTTCTGGCCGGACGAGCCGGACGCCTACGAGGACTGGGTGCCGGCCTACACCAACAACTACACCCCGGATGCGACGCCGAGCCCGTGGACACCATCGACCTGGGCGACGATGGATTACTGGGGCCGCAACTACACCATCACCAAATATGACGGGCGCACCATCGCGCTCGGCGCGGACGGCCAGTACAAGTCCGGCCCGAACTTTGCCTGCCCGGATCCGGTCCAGCCGCTGACCAAGACCAAGGGCCAGGTGGTGTCGGCCATCGAATCGATGTCGCTGGTTCCAGCCGGCGGCACAGTCATCTCGGAAGGCGCGGCGTGGGGCTGGCGTCTCCTGTCGCCGACAGCGCCATTCACCGAAGGGTCGAAGGACGCCAGCGCCAAGCGCTACATGATCGTCATGTCGGATGGCGAGAACCAGGTGTCGCGCAATCCGCGCGATCCGGGCAAATGGGGATCGGATCATCGCGATTCCCCGACCCTGTCGGACTACAGCGCCTATGGCTATCTGCGCTACGACCGGTTCACAGGCAGCTCGACCTTCGGTCAGGCCGAAGCCGAACTGGACAAGCGCACCTCCGCGATCTGCACCAATGCCAAGAAGGCCGGTGTCGAGGTCTACACCATCCTGTTCCGCTCGACATCGGAACGCGCGATCAAGACGCTGAAGGAGTGTGCATCCGAGGAAGGGTTCTTCTACCAGGCCTCCGACGCCGGTGCGCTCAAGAACACCTTTTCCGACATTTCCGCCAGCATCGGCCGATACCGGCTGACGCGCTGATCCGGGCGCGTCAGATGGCCCTGTTCTTGCCGTCGATGAGCGCGATCTTCTGCCAGACCTTGCGCGACAGGTTCGAGCCGAGATTCTCGATGTCGTTGACGGCCTGCACCACCGACAGGTCGGAGAGCGCCTGGGCATAGAGCGCGGCGAGCTTGCCGGTCACCGCGATCATCTCGGAGCAATAGTCGAGATAGCGCACCAGCTCGGCCGGTGTGAACCGGCGCTGCGGCGATTTCCGGGTCGGCACATAGTCGGCGGTCATCGCCATGGGATCCTTGGTCAGCTGGTGCATGTCGATGACATGGATCAGCGAGCGCAGGCCATGCAGGCCCTTGAGCGCGCGCTGGCGCTTGACCCGTTCCTCCAGTTTCACGAGCGTGAACAGGCCGGCACCGACGAGCACCGCCACGTTCATGCCGGCTTCGATGGCCTGCACCAGTTCGATCGCGCCAAGGCGCGTATTGTCCGGCAGCACCGCCTGCATGGCGAGATAGGTCGTTCCCGCCGCGCCGATGGCCACCACCACGCCGATCATTGCGCGCAGCCACAGGATCGGCCGGTCGATCGTCGCCGTGTCGGCGACGATGTCACGCGCCAGTGCCACCATTTCCCTGCCGACGCCGGACAGGCCGGCTTCGGGAAAGCGGTCGTTGATGCGCTCGCTGATGCCGCGCGCCGTGGCGATGATATGCTCGGGCTTGAGCGTGCGGTAGGGCATGGCTCAGGAGCCTGGCGCGTTGGGCAGGCCGCCGAAACGGTTGGGGCCGGGGCTGCCCGGCCACAGGCACAGCGCGAAGAACATGATGATCGAGATCGCCGGCACCAGCGTTCCGGCCGCCAGCAGCCCCGGCTGCCCCATGTCGTGAAGCCGCTTCACCGACATCGCCACCATCGGCCACAGCGACCCGAGCCAGGCAACGGTAAACAGCACGCCGAAAAGGTCCTGCTGGCTCGACCCTTCCGGCGCCTGCGCCAGATGGTAGAGCACCAGCGCCTCGAGCACGCCGATGAACATGGAGCCGAGAAAAAACGGCCAACGGCCGATGCGCCCGGAAAGGCCGAAGAACAACCAGACCATTCCGGGCGATTCGTCAGCCAAGCGGGTCCGGTCCGAAACGGTTGGAGCCCTTGGTGCCGGGCAGGATGCCGCACTCGACGATCAGCCAGATCGCGCCGACGACCGGCACGAGCATGATCAGGCTCCACCAGCCCGACTTGTCGCGGTCATGCCAGCGCTTGGCATAGAGCGCGAGGCCGACATAGAGCGAAACAAGGAGCATGAGCACGGTGAGCGGGCCGAAGCCCATGCCCTGCTGCAGCGGGATCAGCACGATGCCGGTGAACGCGTCGATGATCTGCGCCACGATCGACACGACCCAGATCACGCCGATGCCGGCCCAGAACTTGGCGCGATTGATGCGGCCCTCGAAGCTCGTAAGAACGTATTTCCAGTCCATGGAATCCCTCCACCTGACCCTGTCGATGCCCCGGCGGGAGATTGCGCCCGAACAGTCCGGGAATCAATCTCTCAGCAGCTCGTTGATTCCGGTCTTGGAACGGGTTTTCTCGTCGACGCGCTTGACGATCACCGCGCAGTAGAGCGACGGGCCCGGCTCGCCGTTCGGCATCGCCTTGCCCGGCAACGCGCCGGCCACGACCACCGAATAGGGCGGAACCTCGCCATAGGTCACCGCGCCCGTTGCGCGGTCGACGATCTTGGTCGACTTGCCGATGAAGACACCCATGCCGAGCACCGATCCCTCGCGCACGATGCAGCCCTCGACCACTTCGGAGCGCGCGCCGATGAAGCAATTGTCCTCGATGATGGTCGGGCCGGCCTGCAGCGGCTCCAGCACGCCGCCGATGCCGACGCCGCCCGACAGATGCACGTTGGCGCCGATCTGCGCACAGGACCCCACCGTCGCCCAGGTGTCGACCATGGTGTTCTCGCCGACATAGGCGCCGAGATTGACGAAGGACGGCATCAGCACCGCGCCGCGCGCGACATAGGCCGAGTGGCGCACGATGGCGCCCGGCACGGCGCGGAACCCGGCGGTCTCGAACTTGTTGGCGCTCCAGCCGGAGAATTTCGACGGCACCTTGTCGAACCACACCGCGCCGCCCGGCCCGCCCGGAACGAGATCCATCGGGTTGAGCCGGAACGAGAGCAGGACGGCCTTCTTCAGCCACTGGTGCACGGTCCATTGCCCGTCGCCGCCGCGGCTGGCCACCCTGAGTTCGCCGCGGTCGAGCAGGTTCAGCGCCGTCTCGACGGCGTCGCGGGCTTCCCCGCGCGTCGAGGTGCCGATGGAATCGCGATCGTCGAACGCCCGTTCGATGACGGCTTCGAGTTGGGCTGGGTCGGGCTTGGACATCGCAGTCTCCGTTACACGCCACGTTAATGGACGGCGCCTAGGATGACGACCGGTCGGCGCCGTCCATGCCAAAGCGCCACCACGGGGTCAACCGGTCGCGATGCCGCGTCCGCATGAGGGAACGAGCGCATGAATCCGATGGAGCGCAACGGCTGGACGCCGCTTGTCCATTCCGACGCCGATCTGGAGCGCGCCGCGCGCGTGCCGGCGACGCCGCAATCGACGGCGCCGTCCTATCGGCTGGCCTTCGACGATCCCGATTTCATGGCCAGGCGGGAATTGCGGCCGGTGCGGCTGCAGCTTGAACTGCTGAAGGCCGAGATGATCCTGGCCGAACGCGGCATCCGCTCGACGGTGATCCTGTTCGGCGGCGCCCGCATTCCGGAGCCCGGCGGCGACGCCTGGGCGGCGCGCAACGAGACGCAGAAACGCAACCTTCAAGCCAATTCGCGCTACTATGACGAAGCGCGCCGGTTCGCCCGGCTGTGTTCGCTGCATTCAGCCACCACCTATCATCGGGAATTCGTGGTCGTGACCGGCGGCGGCCCGGGCGTGATGGAGGCCGGCAACCGTGGTGCTGCCGATGTCGGCGCGCCGTCGATCGGCTTCAACATCGTGCTGCCGCACGAGCAGGCGCCCAACCCGTACGTGACGCCGGAGCTGTCGTTCAATTTCCACTATTTCGCCATCCGCAAGATGCACTTCGTCATGCGGGCCAAGGCCGTGGCGGTGTTTCCAGGCGGCTTCGGCACGATGGACGAACTGTTCGAGACGCTGACGCTGATGCAGACGGGGCGGATGGAACGCGTGCCGCTGATCCTGTTCGGAAAGGCATTCTGGACCCGCCTGTTCGATTTCGCCTTCCTGGCGGAGCAGGGGGTCATCGCCCCCGACGACGTCAACCTGGTGACGATCGTCGAGACGGCGGAAGAAGCGTGGGAGCGCGTGAGAAGCTTCTACGCGCTCCCGGAGACCTGAACCCGGTCAGAAGTCGTTGGCGTCGATGACGCCGTCGCCATTGCGGTCGCGGCGCGCGAACCAGGTTTCGACCGACCCGACGAACTCGGCCTTGGTGATGACGCCGTCGCCGTCGCCGTCCATCATGCGTCGGCCGCCCTGGCCGCCCGCACCCTGGCCCATGCCGTTACCGGCACCCTGCGCCATGCCCTGCTGCTGGCCCTGACCCTGGTGCATGCCCTGGCCTTGCTGCTGGCCCCAGCCCTGGCGCTGGCCCCAGCCATGGCCCTGCTGGCCCCAGCCATGGCCCTGCTGACCCCAACCCTGGCCCTGCTGCTGGCCCTGCTGCTGGCCCCAGCCGTGGCCCTGCTGGCCCCAGCCCTGGCGCATGCCGTGGCCTTGGCGCATGCCCTGGCCCATGCTGCCGCCGGGGCCCATGCCTTCGCCTTCGGCGCGCATGGCGTCGCGCATGTCATCCATCGCGGCAAGTTCGTCGGCATCGAACTTGCCATTCTCGTTGGCGTCGAAGGAGGCAAACAGCGCCTCGCGCCGGTTCGTTGCCTCCTGCAGCGTCACCTTGCCGTCACCGTTCTCGTCCCAGCTGGTCATGAAGTGATCGCGGTTGGGCATCTGGGCCTGGGCAGTCGTTGCAAGCATGGCCGCGACCGCAACACTCGCCATGGCCGTTTTCAGGATCGTACGCATGATGACCTCCGTTTTTCCTTTTCGCTCATGGATTTGGGCGTTCGGAGGACATATTGCAAATTACATATGTGTCATGACGCGCTTGTAATGTTCGCGTCCCGCGCGGCGGCGGATGCCGGATGCCGATGACGGTCGAGAGGAGACCGGTGCGGCGTCAGCCGGCGGTGCGCGTCAGCGACGACAGGAAGGTTGCGAGATCGTCGGTGACGAAATCGACATCGTCCTCGTTGAGCGGATCACGTTCCCAGATTTCCGAGAAGGTCGGCTCGAAATTGCGTGGCACGATGAGCACCGTCGTCATGCCGAGCGCCTTCGGCACTGCGAGGTTGCGCGCCAGATCCTCGAACATGGCCGCCGCGGTCGGATCGACGCCGTGGGCGGCGAGGAAGAGGTCGTAGCTCACCTGCGCCGGTTTCGGCATCAGGCCGGCGGCGATGATGTCGAAGATGTCGTCGAAATGGTCGAGGATGCCGAGCGCACGCGCGGTGCGCTCGGCATGTCGCCGGTCACCGTTGGTGAAGATGAACTTGCGCCCCGGCAGCGCATGGATTGCCGCGCCGAGCGCCGGGTTCGGCGCCACCCATGTGTAGTCGATGTCGTGCACCTTCTGCAGGAAGTCGTCCGGGTCGATGCCGTGGCGCTCGATCAGCCCGCGCATCGTGGTTCCATACTCACGGTAGAAGTCCTTCTGCAGCACCCGCGCCTCCTCGGGCGGCAGGCTGAGCAGGTCGGCAATGTAGCCGGTCATGCGCACGTCGATCTGCGCGAACAGGTTGGTGTGGTGCGGATAGAGCGTGTTGTCGAGGTCGAAGACCCAGTCGCTCACATGCGCGAAACGTGCGGAATCGGGGACGGTGGACATGTCGCCTTATGGCACGGACGCGCCCGTTGCGCGATTCGCGAATGATTCAGCTTTGCAGAATATAACGAAGACCGAAGCGGGATGGGCCTGCGATGGGCGGCGTTTTGAAGACGATCGCGTTCAAGGCGTTTCTGGTGGGCACGGCATCGCTGGCGGTGGCTTTCGTGCTGATCGTTGCGCTTGTCACGCTGCTGGGCGAGCGGTTCGAGACCTCCATGTGGATTTCGGCCGTCCTCGGTTCCTACGGCATCGGCTCGACCGTGTCCTTCTACCTCTTTCGCCAGTCCGAGCAGTATCGCGCCGCGCTGTTCGACCTGGCCGACACGCATGAGCAACTGGCCGATGCGCATCGACTGCTTGCCGAGCGGGCCTGCAGGGATTCCATGACCGGCATGTACAACCGGGCGGCGTTCATGGATCGGCTCGAGAAGGCGGCGGCACGCAAGGAATCCGGCGCGCTGCTCATTGTCGACGCCGACCACTTCAAGGCCATCAACGACGGCTTCGGCCACCAGGCCGGTGATCGGGCGCTGCTGGCCATCGCCGGCGCGATCGACAATGCGTTCGGCGGGCATGGCTTCACCGGCCGTCTCGGCGGCGAGGAGTTCGGCGTGTTCCTGCTCGGCGCCGACCTTGCGCGCGCCACCGCCATCGCCGAGCGGATCCGGCTCGACGTTTCGACCTGCGCGGCTGCCCGCAGCGAACCGTTCGGGTCAAGCCTGTCGGTGTCCATCGGCGTGGAAGCCGTCGGCGGCGACTGGATGGTGGAGGACGCGGTCCGTGTCGCCGACAAGCGCCTCTACGCCGCCAAGGTCGGCGGTCGCAACCGGGTGATGGCGCTCGCCGCCTGATCGCCGCCGCTTCCGCAATCCGCCCGGATCGCCTATTGCCGGGACATGGAAACCTGGGTCCTCATCACCTTTGCGTCGGCATTCCTGCAGAATGCCCGGTCCGCCCTGCAGAAGCATCTCAAGGGCGCCATGGGAACCACCGGCGCGACCTTCGTCCGCTTCGGCTTTGGCGTGCCGTTCGCGCTTGCCTACCTGCTGGTGCTGCTGACCGTCTACGATCGGCCGATGCCGGCATTCACGCCCGCGTTCTTCGGCTGGGCTGCGACCGGAGGGCTGGCGCAGATCGGCGCCACCGCGCTGCTCGTCCACCTGTTTTCCTTCCGCAACTTTGCCGTCGGCACGGCCTACTCGCGCACCGAGCCGGCGCAGGCCGCCCTGTTTGCCCTTGTCGTGCTCGGGGAAACCGTCAGCGCCGGGGTGGTCGCGGCCATCCTGATCTCGGTCGCCGGCGTGATGCTGATCTCGGTTGCCCGCCATCCGGCCGGCTTTGCCGGACTGTTTTCCTCGCTGTTCAGCACCGTCGCGGGCATCGGCCTGGCTTCGGGGGCCGGGTTCGGAATTGCCGCCGTGGCCTATCGCAACGCCTCGCTTGCCCTCGGGCGCACCCTCGCCGAGCCGGACTTCGTCACCCAGGCGGCGGTGACGCTCGCCGTGGTCATCGTGTTCCAGTCGGTGCTCATGGCCGCCTGGATCGCCTGGCGCGAGCCGGCGACCTTCGGCGCCATGCGCCGGGCCTGGAGGCCGTCGCTCCTCGTCGGCTTCGTCGGCGCCACCGCCTCGTTCGGCTGGTTCATGGCCATGACGCTGCAGCAGGCCGCGGCGGTCAAGGCGCTCGCCCAGGTCGAGATGCTGTTCACCTATGCCTCGGCCGTCTTCGTCTTCCGCGAACATGTCAATGCACGCGAACTGGCCGGCTGCGCGCTGATCGTCGGCGGCATCCTCCTGCTCCTTTACCTTGGCTGAACTTGCCGCTTGCCCCTGCGCCGGATCGGGTGTTTGCATTGTTCCGGGTTGCGAAACGGGACTTCGGGACTTGCGCCTCATCATGCCTACGCGCCGCACGATCCTGCAGCTGATCCTGGCCATCGGCATGGCGCGCCTTGCGCGCTTCGACCGCCGGCGGACCGCGTCGCCGCGACTGGTCGAAATCGATGGCTGGATCCTGCGCGAGGACGATCTTTCATGATCTTTCCCGACGTTGCGGCGTTTCGCGCATCGGGCTTTGTCCCGAAGGTGGCAATCATCGGCTCGGGCCCGGCCGGCATTTCCATCGCGCGCATTCTGGGCGCGGCCGGCATTCCGGTCGTCGTGCTGGAAGCGGGCGGCGAGGACGTGTCCGCGCAATCCCAGGACTTCTACCGGGGACGTGTCGTCGGCGATCCCTATTTCGACCTCGATGTCACCCGCATCCGCCTGTTCGGCGGCTGCTCCAATCACTGGGCCGGCTGGTGCCGCCTGCTCGACGCCCATGACTTCGAGCGCCGCGACTGGATCGACAATTCCGGATGGCCGATCACCCGCGCCGACCTTGAACCGCACCTCGACGCCGTACGCGAGGAACTCGAACTGGTGCCGTTCGAGCCCGACCGGCCGATCACCGGGGACCTGAACTGGGTGCAGCTCATCAAGAGCCCGGCGGTGCGGGTCGGCGCCAAGTACCGCGGCGAGATTGCCGCCTCGCCGCACATCGCCCTGGTTCTGGATGCCTATGTGACCGAGCTTGAAGCGGCTGGCGGGCGGGTGAGCGGCGCACGGCTCTGGTCCGGCGGCGCCGATGCCGGCGTTCTGTCGGCCGCGCATGTCGTCGTCGCCGTCGGCGGCATCGAGAATTCGCGCCTGCTGCTGTGGTCGAACGAACGCAGTGGCGGCGCGGTGGTGCCGCGGGCCGACGCGCTCGGGCGCTACTGGATGGAGCACCCGCAATTCCAGGGCGGCGACTGCATCCTGTCGGGACACGAGGAATTTCCCATCGACGCCACCAACGAGGCGTTCTTCTCGCCGTCGCCGGAGGCGATGCGGGCGGCCGGCATCATGAATTTCGGCGTTCGCCTGATCGAGACGCCCTATCACGGCGCCAAGGCAGTGATTGCCGACCTTGCCTGCGCCGCGCCGGACTTCGCCGAATGGGTGGCGGAAAAGATCGGCGCGCATCTGCGCTGCGCCGCGCAGGTCTATGTCGGCTGGGAACAGGCGCCGCGGCCGGAAAACCGCATCGTGCTTTCGCCGAGCGAGCGTGATGCCGCCGGCGTGCCGCGTGTCGAACTGCACTGGACGAAGGGCGAAGCGGAGCATCGCACCCTGCTGGAGGGCCTGCGCCTGTTCGGGCGGGCGATGGCGGAGCGCGACTTCGGACGGGTGCGCATTGCCGACTGGGTGCTGGCCGGCGGGCCGTATCCGACCGACCAGGAACTGGCCGGCCACCACCACATGGGCGGCACGCGCATGGGCACCGACCCGGCGACAAGCGTGGTCGACGCCGATTGCCGCGTGCATGGCATGGAGAACCTGTTCATCGCCGGCTCGTCGGTGTTTGCCACCTCCGGCCAGTGCAATCCGACGACGACGATCGTGGCGCTGGCGATCCGGCTTGGCGAGCATCTCGCCCGCCTGGCCGCGTGAGCCTTCAGGGCACGATCAGCGTGCCGGCGCCATGCCGGGTGAACAGCTCCAGCAGCACCGCATGCGGCGTCTTGCCGTTGAGGATGACCACGCCCTCAACGCCCCGCCCGATCGCCTCGATGCAGGTTTCGACCTTCGGGATCATGCCGCCGGAAATGGTGCCGTCGGCAATCAGCGCCTGCGCCTGGGCCACCGTCAGTTCCTCGATCAGCGTCTTGTCCTTGTCGAGGACGCCCGGCACGTCGGTGAGGAACAGGAGCCGCTCGGCCCTGAGCGCACCGGCGATGGCGCCGGCAAACGTGTCGGCATTGATGTTGTAGGTGTGGCCGTCGCGGCCCGGCGCGACCGGCGCCAGCACCGGGATCATTTCCGAGTGCGCCAGCAGGTCGAGCAGCTTGCGGTCGACGTCGACCGGCTCGCCGACGAAGCCGAGATCGAGCACGCGCTCGATGCTGGAATCGGGATCCTTGACGGTCTTGCGCGCCTTTTCGGCAAACACCATGTTGCCGTCCTTGCCCGACAGCCCGATCGCCCATTCGCCTTCGGCATTGATGAGCTGGACGATCTCCTTGTTGATCGAGCCCGCCAGCACCATCTCGACGATCTCGACCGTCTCCCGGTCGGTGACGCGCAGCCCGCCCTCGAAGCGCGATTCGATGCCGAGCTTCTTCAGCATGGCGCCGATCTGCGGTCCCCCGCCATGCACCACCACCGGGTTGACGCCGGACTGCTTGAGCAGCGCGATGTCGCGCGCGAAGGCCCGGCCGAGCGTCGTGTCGCCCATGGCGTGGCCGCCATATTTCACCACGACGGTCTTGTTCTCGTAGCGCTGCATGAACGGCAGCGCCGCGGACAGCAGGCGAGCCTGCGCCTCGGCTTCGGCGGCGGTGATCGGTGTCGTGGTCATGGCGTGCCCGTCTGGAAAACCGAGCGCCTTCTAGCGGCGCCCGGCCCGGCTGTCCATCACGGCCGCATCAGGCTGGCGCGGCGATCGAGCCAGCCAGACTGCCTTTCCATCTGCGCGGCCAGCGACAGCAGCGTCTCCTCGTCGCCGGGCCGCCCGACAGCCTGGATGCCGAGCGGCAGGCCGTTCGCCGTGACGTGGACCGGGAGCGAGATCGCCGGTTGGCCGGTGACGTTCTGGATCGCCGGCCAGTGCGTGAACCACAGGCTCTTGTCCATGAGCTGCGCGAAGATCGACGGGATCCGCAACAGCCGCGTCAGCCGGGCGCGATCGACGATCTCCTCGATGACATTGTCGGCCCCCTTGGCGTCGAGACCGCCGATGGCGACGGGCTCGTGCGCGATGATCGGCATCAGCACGGCATCGTAGCCGGCGGTCTGGGCCACGATGCGACGGGAGGCAAGCGCCAGCCGCTCGATCGCCGCATAGGTCTCGCCGCCGGTGACGAGCTCGCCGAGCCGGGCAAGGATCCGCGTTGCCCGCTCCATGTCGGGCAAGACGGACCGTCCGTTGCGCGCCGCCTCCAGCCGCAGCGTGCCGGCCAGCGACACCGCCACCATGCGGCCGAAATCGCCGATGAAATCACGACCGATGAACGATAGGTCGACCGGCTCGACCGTGTGGCCGGCATCGCGCGCCAGTGCGACGGCCACATCCATCGCCTTGAGTGTCTCGGCCGAAACCGGCAGGCCGAGCGGTGAAGCGGAATGGACGCCGATGCGCAGCCTGCCCGGATCGCGCGCCGCGGCGGCGGCAAACGTGCCGTTCGGCCGGCGCGCCTCGTAGGGCGACAGGATGTCGGCGCCATGCACCAGGTCAAGCAGCCCTGCCGCGTCGCGCACCGAGCGGGTCACGGCGAAATCGACCACGTAGCCGAACCAGCTTTCCGACACCTGCGGCGTCATCGGCACGCGCCCGCGCGAGGTCTTCAGGCCGACCAGCCCGGTGCAGGCCGATGGCACCCGGATGGAGCCGCCGCCATCGGATGCCTGCGCGACCGGCATGACGCCGGCGGCGACCAGCGCCGCCGCGCCGCCGGACGAGCCGCCGGTGGTGCGCGACAGGTCCCAGGGATTGCGCGTGGCGCCGAAGGCGGCCGATTCGGTGGTGAGCCGTATGCCCCATTCCGGCGAGGTCGACGTGCCGATCGGCACCATCCCGGCGGCCAGCATCCGCTCCACCAGGACCGAGGAGAAGTCCGGAATGAGTGCCGGCGCGCGGCTGCCGGCATGGACGGGAACACCCGCCATCATCATGCCGAGGTCCTTGATGGCCGTCGGCACGCCGGCGAATGGCGCGGTCCTGTCGATAGCGCGGGCCCGCTGGCGCGCCGCATCGTAGGTCTTCTCGGCGATCGCGTTGATCTGCGGGTTCACGGCCTCGGCGCGCCGGATCGCGGCCTCGACCAGTTCGTCGGGGGCGATGTCGCCCTTCTTCACCAGCGCCGCGAGCGCGGTGGCGTCCTGTTCAAAAAGCAGTTTTTCCATGCCGCCCTCCCGATCGTTGGACGCCAGAGCTTTTCCGGCGTTCAAACTGCCCCAATCCCCGCCTCAAATGCTCTAGGCCCATGCCGGTCCGGCCGCAACGTCCTTTCGTCGGCCTGCCGGATCGGCCTGCGCGCGCGATCGTGAGTTCCCCGTCATCGCGAGACGCGCCATAACAGCGGCAAGGAGACCGCCATGCTGAACCGACGCACACTGCTTGCCACCGCCGCCGCTTTTGCCGCCACGCGGACCACTTCCCATGCCGCCGAATCCGGGGTGTTCGAGATCATGAAAACGGAAGCCGAATGGCGGGCGATCCTTTCGCCCGAGCAGTACGCCGTGCTGCGCGAGGAAAGCACGGAACGCCCGTTCACCAGCCCGCTCAACGACGAGAAGCGCAAGGGCACATTCCACTGCGCCGGTTGCGATCTGGCGCTGTTTTCCTCCGAGGCGAAATACAACAGCGGCACCGGCTGGCCGAGCTTCTTCGAGGCCTTGCCCGAGGCCGTTGCCTATCGCGAGGACCGGAAATTCTTCATGCTGCGCACCGAGGAGCATTGCCGGCGCTGCGGCGGCCATCTCGGCCATGTCTTCGATGACGGGCCGCCGCCGACCGGCAAGCGCCACTGCATCAATGGCCTGGCACTGACCTTCAGGGCGGAGGCCGCCTGAACCGTCAGGTGGCAATCGCCGTCAGGATGGCTGCCTTGAGGTCGTCGAGGCCCGACCCCTTCTCGGCCGAGGTGGCAAGGATGTCCGGGTAGGCGGCGGCGCGGCGGCGCACGCCGTCGGCGGTCGCCGCCTGGATCTTCGCCAGCGCCGGCGCACCGATCTTGTCGGCCTTCGTCAGCACGATCTGGTAGGACACGGCGGCGCGGTCGAGCAGGTCGAGCGCCGCGGTGTCGGCCTTGAGGATGCCGTGGCGCGCATCGATCAGCACATAGACGCGCTTCAGTGTCGTGCGGCCGCGCAGATAGTCGAAAACCAGCCGCGTCCAGCGCTCCACCTCGGATTTCGGCGCTTCGGCGTAGCCGTAGCCCGGCATGTCGACGATGGCGAGCGGCGGCAGATCGTCCATGCCGCCCGAATGCCCCTCGGGCACGAAATAGTTGAGTTCCTGGGTGCGCCCGGGCGTGTTCGAGGTGCGCGCCAGCCCCTTCTGGCCGACAAGCGCGTTGATGAGCGACGACTTGCCGACATTGGAACGCCCCGCGAAGGCGATCTCCGGCGGGCCGGCGGGCGGCAGCACGCTCATGTCTGGCACGCCGCGGATGAAGATCCACGGACGCGGGAAGGTGGCGGGCGTCTGGCTCATGGTGCGCCGGCGATCATTTCGCCGGCGAAGAGTTTCGCTTGAACAGCGCTGCCAGGTTGCCGAACAGCTCGATCTTGGCGCCGTGCCGCTTCATGATGATCGCCTGCTGGAAGATCGACAGCGTATTGTTCCACGCCCAGTAGATGATCAGGCCGGCCGGGAAGGCGGCCATCATGAAGGTGAAGATCACCGGCATCCAGGTGAAGATCATCGCCTGCGTCGGGTCGGGCGGCGTCGGGTTCATGCGCATCTGCAGGAACATGGTGATGCCCATGAGCAGCGGCCACACGCCGATCGCCGGAAGCCAGGCGGGCACCGAATAGGGCAAAAGGCCGAACAGGTTGAACATCGTCGTCGGGTCGGGCGCGGCGAGGTCCTGGATCCAGCCGAAGAACGGCGCGTGCCGCATCTCGATGGTGACGTAGAGCACCTTGTAGAGCGCGAAGAACACCGGGATCTGCAGCAGGACCGGCCAGCAGCCGGCCACCGGGTTGATCTTCTCGCGCTTGTAGAGCTCCAGCATCTCCTGCTGCTGGCGCATCTTGTCGTCGGCATATTTGGAGCGGATTTCCTCCATCGCCGGCTGCACCTTCTTCATGTTGGCCATGGAGGCGTACTGCTTGTTGGCCAGCGGGAAGAACAGGAGCTTGACGATGACGGTGGTCAGCAGGATGGCGATGCCGAAATTGCCGAAATACTTGTTCAGCGTGTCGATCAGCCAGAACATCGGCTTGGTGATGAAATAGAACCAGCCCCAGTCGATCAGCAGGTTGAACTGGCGGATGCCGCGTTCGGTCTCGTAGGCCTTGATGTCGGCCACCTGCTTGGCGCCGGCGAACACCAGCGTCTCGATGGTCTGGCTTTCGCCGGCCGCGACCGTCACCGGGTCGGTGACATAATCCGACTGGAACCGCTGCCGGCCGTCATCGTACCAGGCAAACCGCGGCTGGAACGGCTGCTTTCCGGACGGCACCATCGCCACCGCCCAGTACTTGTCGGTGATCCCGAGCCAGCCGTCGCTCGACTTGCCCGGAAGCACCTGCCGGTCCTCGGTGATGTCGTCGTAGGTGATTTCCTGCAGGCCGTCCTCGCCTGTCACGCCGATGAGACCCTCGTGGATGACGAACGTGCCGAGCGTGGCCGGCTTCTCGAACCGCGTCACCCGACCGTAGGCCGACAGCGCCACCGGCGTCCCCGAGGCGTTCGTCACCGTATCGGCCACCGTGAACATGTATTTCGGATCGACCGCAATGACCCGCTTGAAGGTGAGGCCCTTGTCGTTGCCCCAGGTCAGCGTCACCGGCGTCGAGGGGGTGAGCTGCTGGCCGGGCTCGGCCGTCCACAGCGTCGACGGGCCGGGCACGGCGCCGCTTGCCTCGGTGGCGATGAAGCCGGTCTCGGCGAAGAACCCGTTGGCAAGGTCGCCCGGATTGAGCAGCACGATGGCCGGGGAATCCTTGGCCACCTCCTCGCGGTAGCCCTTGAGCACGAGATCGTCGATGCGACCGCCCGTCAGGTTGATCGAGCCGGAGAGTGCCGCCGTGTCGATGGCGATGCGGGGCGTCGCCGCCAGCGCCTCGGCGCGCGACAGCAGTGCGCCACCGCCGGGAACGCCCGGAACGGCCGGCGCCACGGCCTG
>WPCK01270296.1_pt1 | contig 21883 bp, 11 predicted proteins | sample 5399851 | NCBI WGS metagenome assembly WPCK01 (sample SAMN12869471, study PRJNA574797) | sludge metagenome | isolation source: wastewater treatment of pH11 | place: China:Beijing | collected 2019-05-20 | reverse complement strand
TCTTTTGTCGGACAAAGCGGCAGTGGCAAAAGCACCGCTGCTATTCGCATAGCCAGAGAATACAGAATTGAATATATCATAGACGATGGTCTGCTGATCCATGGTAGCAGCATAGTGGCCGGTACTTCAGCCAAGCGGGCTGAGACCAAGATAGAGTCAGTGCGCCGTGCTATTTTTGATGATCCGACCCGGTCGGAAAATATGAGGCGGGCCCTAAGCGAACATATGCCTTCGGCCCTGATGATCATCGGCACCTCTGACGCCATGCTCGAAAAAATATGCAATAATCTCTGGCTCAATCAGCCTGCGATCAAGTTGCGGATTGAGGATGTTACTACAGAAGAAGAGCGAAATCAGGCGCGACAGACCCGTCTCTCCGAAGGTAAACATACCATTCCTGTCCCCAGCATGGAGATTAAGCACGATTTCTCCGGTTACTTTACAGAACCTCTGCAAAAGTTGATAAGGCGTTTTGACCGCAGCCAGACTTACACTTCCACCGAAAGCGACCAGGAGCGAACGGTCGTCCGGCCCACTTTTTCCACCCTGGGAAATTTCTCTATTTCCGATGAAGCGATGAGAGACCTGATCAGTCTGCTAGCCCTGCGGATTGAAGGTGTAGAACAGGTGGTTGATACTAAGATCCGCAAAGAATCCTATGGCATCATCATCAGCTTGGATCTCTCCATCTTTTATGGTTCATCTACACAGGAAATTTTGGCCCAGGTACAGGCTGCAGTAAGCGGGGGTGTTGAGTTTTACACTTCTATTAATGTTCTGGCGATTAATGTTCGGGCTATGCGTGTCGCAAAAAAACGAAGTAAAGAGTCTATCGATGCCATGAAAGCTAAGCTGCTCTATGAGCCGGGCGGTCTTTAATTATCCTCTGCTTCATCCTCTTCAGTTTCAGAGAAAGCTTCTTTATATAAGGCTTCATTATCCAGCTGGGAGTCCGCGACCTTAAAGATTGCGACACTTGCATTCGTTACATCTTCCAATTCTTTTTTGTTTCTGGGGTAGCAATGAGGCAGGGTCGTCCGGCCCAACAGATAATCCGTAGACACATTGAAAAAATCGGCCAGAGAGGCCAGGATCCTGAGGTCAGGCATTCTATAGGCACGTTCATAATTGGAATAGGTCCGCGAGCTGATATTTATTGCAGATGCCACATCGACTTGCTTCAGCTTTTTAACTGAACGCAAATACCGCAGTCTGTGTGCTAAAGCACCTTGTGGATCTAAGCTCACTTTACCCATAACGAGATTATGCTGAGCACGTGAATAAAAGATCAAGAAAATTTCGTCCATACTCCGAATCGGAGAATATGGCTAACTTCCGGAAATAAATCCCTGAACATAGACCAATTTAGTTGCTAAGTTTTTTGTGAAAATTCTTAGGATAAACTGCCTAAAGAAAAGCCCGATAATCCGTTAGAGGCAACTGTTTTTGGCTTGTACCTTGACAGTATTTCTATAGTATCATATGAATAAGTATAGATTTTGGCCCATGATATTCGATTATTTTGTGTTCATTTTCAATATATTATTCATCTTTTACCTGAATCAAGGAGGACTTAATACGCATGGATGAAAAATACACATTTACTGTCAACGGCAAGGAAGTAAGCACCGGTGAAGACAAGGCTTTATTGACTTATCTGCGCGATGATCTGAAACTCAAGTCGGTCAAAGACGGCTGCAGTCAGGGAACGTGTGGGACTTGTACCGTTATCATTGACGGCCGGGCACTTAAAGCCTGTACCAGTAAAACCTCAAAGCTGGAGGGTAAAACCGTTATTACAACCGAAGGACTGAGCGAGACGGAACGTGAAGCTTATGTCTACGCCTTTGGTGTCACGGGAGCTGTACAATGCGGTTTTTGCACACCGGGCATGATAATGAGTTCGAAAGCCCTGCTTGACAAGGATCCCAATCCGAGTGAAGAAGATATCAAGAAAGCTTTGCGCACGAACATCTGCCGTTGCACCGGCTATAAGAAAATCATTGAAGGTGTTCAGTTAACTGCTGCCATCCTGCGTGGTGAAGAAGAAATAGACAGCGGACGCGAAGAAGGCGCTGATTACGGAGTCGGCCTTCCTGCTTTCCGTAACGACGTTCGCGAAAAGGTTACGGGCACCGGTCTCTACACGGATGATGTCGAAATGGAAGGCATGCTGCATGCTTCCGCTATACGTTCAGCCTATCCCAGAGCCCGCATACTTGATATCGATTTTTCCGCAGCCCTGGAACTGCCGGGTGTTGTTGCTGTCTATACTGCTGATGATGTCCCCAACAACAAGGTGGGACATATTATGCAGGACTGGGACGTGATGATTGCCAAAGGTGATGTCACCCGCTTTGTGGGTGATGCTGTGGCTTTGCTGGTAGCAGAGAATGAAGCTATTCTTGAAGAGGCAAAGGCCCTTGTCAAGATAGACTATGAAGAGTTGAAAGCATATACCTCGATTGAAGCAGCTTTGGCTGATGATGCGGATGACATTCACCCGGGCGGCAATATGTGCCAGCATCGTCATATCACACGCGGCGATGTCAGGACTGCTTTTGAAAACTCAGCCCATGTTATCACTCAGAGCTTCAGCACACCATTCACTGAACATGCCTTCCTGGAGCCTGAATGCTCGGTAGCTTTTCCCTACAAAGATGGAGTTAAGGTACTATCTTCAGACCAGAGCACCCATGCCATCCAGGAAGAAATCTCGATCATGCTGGGCTGGGATCCTGACCGCATTGTTGTAGAAAACCTCTATGTGGGCGGCGCTTTCGGCGGCAAGGAAGATGCCTCTGTTCAGCATCTGGCAGCCTTGTGTGCTGTTAATCTGAACAAACCCGTCAAGGTCAAGTTATCTCGCGACGAGTCCCTGGCCTTCCATCCCAAACGTCACCCGATGGAAGCAACATTCACACTGGCCTGCGATGAAGAAGGAATGCTTACCGGTCTGGATGCAGACATTTATTTCGACACCGGCGCCTATGCTTCACTGTGCGGACCGGTGCTGGAACGCGCCTGCACCCACTCGGTGGGTCCCTATACCTATCAAAATACCGATATTCGCGGCTATGGCGTGTATACAAACAATGTACCCTCGGGAGCCTACCGCGGTTTCGGAGTCTGCCAGACAGAATTTGCCCTCGAATGTATGATGGATCTTTTGGCGGAGAAAGTCGGCATCTCCCCCTGGGAAATCCGTTATCGTAACGCGATCGAACCGGGCAAAGTATTACCGAACGGACAGATTGCTGATGAGTCTACAGCCCTGAAAGAAACTTTAGAGGCAGTTAAAGATATTTACGAAGCTAACCGCGAACGTGCCGGCCTGGCCTGTGCCATGAAGAATACCGGGGTTGGAGTTGGTCTGCCGGACAAAGGCCGGGCCCGTCTGGAAGTTCATGATGGCAAAGTTGAAGTCTTCTGCGGAGCTTCAGATCTTGGCCAGGGCAGTACCACGGTCTTTGCTCAGATGGTTGCTGAACTCAGCGGCTTAGGCCGGAAAGATATTCACGTGCACGCTTCCAATACTGAAAATTCTCCCGACTCAGGCATGAGCTCCGGTTCCCGCCAGACTCTGGTCTCGGGCGAAGCCGTCCGTATGGCGACTAAGCAGTTTGTAGAAGCCATGAATGAAGTTGATGGCGACCTGACCAAGCTGGAAGGACGCGAATTTGAGGCAGAGTATTTTGAACCGACAGATGAATTGGGTGCGGACAAAGCTAATCCCAAGTCACACATTGCTTATGCCTATGCCACTCACCTGGTTATATTGGATGATGAAGGCAGGGTCAGCGATATCTATGCAGCCCATGACTCAGGCAAGGTTGTCAATCCGCTCTCGATTCAAGGACAGATTGAAGGCGGCGTCCTGATGGGTATGGGCTATGCCCTGACCGAAGACTTCAAGACGGAAGACGGATACGTGAAATCTAAATTCGGCACCCTGGGACTCCTGCGTTCAACGGATATTCCGAATATCCATGCTATTTATGTTGAAAAGAAAGACCTGCTCGACGTTGCTTACGGTGCAAAGGGAATTGGTGAAATCACCACGATTCCGACAGCACCTGCGGCACAGAATGCTTATTATGTCATGGATGGAATCCTGCGCAACACCCTCCCAATGACAGAAACAGCTTATTCAAAACCCAAGAAAGAATTCGGCAAAAAAGAATAAGCACTCTAGCTTTTTTGGAGGTCACAGCCAGTGACCTCCTTCTTTTTCCCGAAAGTCAAAATAGAGTCAATTCCCTGATTCCCGCGTTTTTTTTTCACTTCATTACGTAATTCTCATGTAACACTAGCGTAATAATCGCGTTTTTTTCACTTTTCTCTCTTCTTTTTAGCCATGCTTTTGCAAAATTGACGTTGTTTTTTTGTGCTTTCAACTCTAGCCTAAAAAAATCGCCATGGATAAAATACAACACGTTTGGCATAACAAAAAACTTGCTTAGGATCGCAAAGATCCTATTTCTTTTATTAGGAAAGAATTCAGAGCTTCAGAAAAAGCTCTGTCTTGGAAAGGATGGAACATGACCAAACATGTTTTTAAAAAATCTACCAGCCTGACACTGGCGATTCTGATCGCGGTCATAGCGGTAGCTATTCCGGCCTTAGCCGTCCACGATTCTATTAAAAAGTCAGTCAAGGACAGTAGTGGAATGGAACAAAACAAATCCAGGGCACCATCTTCAGAAGAGTCAGTTTTATTAGACTTACCTGAAGGCCTGCTGGATTTGGAAGATAATCAAGTAGGCAGAGGAATAGACCGGCTATATACGGATACAGAAGATCAATCAGACATCACTCAAGTTTCTCTACACTCTTACTCAGATAGCAACACAAATGATCCAACTTCAGACCCCTTATTTAATGCTGGGCTTGAAGGTGACGAAAACGCCAAACAAATCATTGAACAAAAAAGAATCCGTAATCTAAGAAAAGACTGGGAAGAAAGTGAGGAGTACCTCAGTTCTCCTGAAGAACGGAATAATACCCCCGTAGAAGAAAAACCCTCTACGCAGGCAACAACTCCTACGACAACTCAGCCAACGACGAAAGCTCCTGCAACTACAGCAGCTCCGTCAACTACGGCTCCTGCGACGACAGCTCCTGCGACAACAGCGGCAACGACGAAAGCTCCTGAAGCAGTTACACCTGCTAAAGGCACATTCTTGCTCTCCATACCCAATCCGAACCCTAACTATGTAGGCAGGATAGTCCAGGTGGAAGATCGTGCCGTTCTTGAAGGTTTGATCATGGGTGAATTCGGCAACGATTATACCGGTGCCGTTCTGGTGGCCCAGGCCATCCGTGACACCATGATTCTGACCGGGATTTACAATACCGGTCAGATCGCACGTCAATGGGGTTACACAGCCAGGATTCACAGCAGTGTGACTGACGCTACCAAGAAGGCTGTTGCCTTTGTCTTTGATGAAGGTGGGAGCGCCGTCCAGCACACGGTCTACTACTTCTATGCCGCACATCTGATTTATTCGTCCTGGCACGAATCACAGCGTTTTGTGGTTCAGCATGGTGGCTGCCGCTTCTTTTCAAGCTGGTAAAACAATTACATGGCAAAAAGCGGGCCTGCTTTAAGCAAGTCAGGCCCGCTTTCATATGTCGTCAATAAGACGTGATATACTTAAACTTAACGGATTCATGCACATTGAAAGTCTTGATTTGTAGCAGCTGAAGTTAGTTTGCTGCGTTAAGAAGGTAATTACGATGACCGCTAAGCACATCAAAGAATCGACTTCTATGCTGACCATATATTCAGTCGTTCATTTTCTTGTCGACTTCTGCTGTGCCTTTATTATGTTCCGTTTGTTGTCACATACTCCTGCCTGGTACACAATTATTTTGCTCTACAACTTCTGTGCCTTTGCCATGCAGATGCCCCTCGGCATTATTGCCGATCGCCTGAACCGCAATGCATTTTTCGCTGCCACAGGCTGTCTGATGGTGCTGATATCACCTCTTTTAATCTCAGTCCCAATCCTGGCTGCCGTAATTTTGGGCCTGGGAAATAGCGCCTTTCATGTCGGAGCAGGTGTAGATGTTCTAAATATCAGCGAAGAAAAGTGTTGGCCTCTGGGTGTTTTTGTTTCTCCCGGTGCCTTCGGCATATATTTCGGAGCCATAGCAGGACGGGGGACAGCTTTACCGGCCTACAGTACGACTATTATGTTAGCTGCGGCCGTACTGTCAATTCTTCTTTTCATCAGGATAACATCTGACAATGCAGCCTTCTCCCTTGAAGGTACGGGCAAGACCGGCGTCATTGCCGCTGCAGGCCTGCTTTTTCTGGTAGTTTGCCTGCGGTCTTTTGTCGGAATGACCCTGTCCTTTCCCTGGAAGTCCGATTGGCACTGGGCTGTGATTCTTACAACTGCTGTAGTTTTCGGAAAGGCGGCTGGTGGAATCATTTCGGACAAGATCGGAATCCTGCGGACATCGCTGTTATCCCTTGGCGGCGCAGCCTTGCTTTTCCTTCTGGGAAATTATCCCCTGGCAGGTGTTGCGGCGCTTTTCCTTTTCAATATGACAATGCCACTCACTCTCTGGGCCATGGCTAAGTCATTTCCAGGCGCCAAAGGTTTTTCCTTCGGTCTGCTGACCTTTGCACTCTTTATCGGTTTTGTCCCGTCTTACCTTAATATTGTGCCGGCTATCTCATCCTTCCCGATATTCGCTCTCCTCTCTTTGATTTCTCTGGTGATCTTATTGACCGGAGTGCGCGGGGTGAAACAGAAATGACAGAGCAGCTGTTGACAAGCCTCGGCTTATCGCTCGCGCTTACCCTCTTATTTGAAAGTATCTTCTTTTTCATTGTAGGTAAGCGCAGTAAATGGGATTTTCTCCTCCTGCTGCTCCTTAACGTCCTCACGAATCCGGTCGTAGTAATGAGCTGGTATCTTGCGAGGATGTATACGAAACTGAACCTGGTGCTGGTGCTTGTTTTTCTTGAAACGGCAGCTGTTGTTATTGAAGGCGGATTTTATCGAAAATACGCGGAGGCAATTAAGCGGCCTTTTTGTTTTTCTCTGGCTGCCAATGCCTGCTCTTTCGGTGCAGGCAAACTGATTGAAGTATTGTTTTAGGAAACTGCTGTATTTATAGTTGAAATAGTAAAGGAGATCTTATCATGATCAAAGTTTTAGCAGATGTTGTTTTTGAACCACCGACAACGGTCCGGCCCCCTGCGACAACAGCAGCTATGGTCGAAACACCAATGGATGTTATTGTTGTTCCACCGATAGAGGCCTGGCTCGGCTCTAATTGGATGATCTGGCTGATAGCCATCCTGATTGGTGTTCTGGCTATCGGAACAACCATCTTGATCGTGGTCTTAAACAAGCGCAAAAAGAAGTAAAATATATCTAAGATGAAAAGAATCTTTCAGTTATTTTTAGGTCTGAAGGATTAAAGCAGAATCAACTTAGGGGAGTCTTGATGGAAATTTTTATGAATATTCTGCTTATGCTGGGCGGAGTCGCTGTGTTTATGTTCGGCATGAAGCAGATGAGTTCCGGCCTGGAGCAAAGTGCAGGACCCGGGATACGCAATCTTTTCAAGAAAATGGACAAAAACAGAGTCGTTAATTACGCTATCGGAATCGGCTCAACAGCATTGGTCCAGTCTTCTTCCGCAACTTCAATAATGACCGTCGGACTCGCCCATGCGGATATCATATCGGTTAAACAGGGGGCAGGATTTATCTTAGGTGCAAAAGTAGGTACCACCCTGAACGCCTTTCTTTTTGCTCTTTCAGGTGTCAGTAAGGGTAGTTTCAACATTAGCCATGTTTTTGCAGCTCTGGCTTTTGTCGGTGTCATGATTATCTTCACCACTAGCAACGAAACTCTTAACAAGCTTGCGCCATTTTTAATCGGATTCGGGATGCTCTTCATCGGCCTAGAGGTTATGGAAACGGCCATCGGCGGTGCTGATTCACTTCTCAGCATCGAGCTCTCCAAAGTTTTCCAATATGAAATCATGCATAACCCCATCCTCCTGGTGATATTGGGAATTCTTTTTACAGCCATAATTCAATCTTCCACAGCAGCGACAGGTGTTTTTATCGCTTTTTTGGCTACGGGAGTTATCAAGGATGTAGACCAATCATTTTTCCTGATGATGGGTGCAAATATCGGAACCTGCAGCGATGGCATTATGGCTTCCCTGACAACAAATGCCAACGGCAAGCGCATCGCCTTGTTCCATCTGCTTACAAGTGTAAGCGGGGCTGCAGCATTTACACTCATTCTGATTATTTTCAGAGCGCCTGTTAATAACCTATTTAACACCATGTTCCCGGGAATCCCCCAATTTAGCCTGGCAACATTTAACCTGATTTACAATTCTCTATATACCCTAGTCCTGCTCCCCTTCCTTGATCCTCTTGTCAAGCTGGTAACAAGGCTGGTTAAAGATAAGAAAGATGAATTGGAGGAACTGACATACATCGACGAGCGTTTCCTTGTAACTCCTTCAGTTGCCATAGAACAGTCACTGAAGGAACTCTACGATATGACTCTGCTCGCTAAAGATAACATCGACCGGGCTTTTACCTCATTAATAAACGAAGATCTTAGTGAACGTAAAAAGATTGATGATATTGAGCACAGAATTGACTTCTTAACAAATAAACTGACCAGTTTTTTCATCAAAATTTCGTCTGTTAATAAATCTCTGGATGATGAAAAACTGATTGCAGGCCTCCACCATGTAACTAATGACGTTGAGCGCCTGGGTGACTATGCCCTGCTTATTGCCAGAGAAACCAGCTACATGAAGAAGAATGAGATTAAGTTCACTGATCAGGCAAAAGCTGAACTTGAACTGATTTATAACAAGATCGTCGAACTTTTTGATCTGGGTTTTGATGCTTTTTCCAAACGAAGGACTGATAACTTTTTGAGAATCTCGGAGCTTCACCAGGAAATCCGGGCCCTGATATATTCTACACGCGATGAACACGTGGTCCGATTAAGTTCCGGCTTGTTTCCTGTTGAGTTATCAAAAAGTACCTACTCGGTTCTCTTCTCAATGCAAAGAATTGCGGATCATATTGTTAATGTCGCCTTCTCGATTCGCTCTACTACCGGAAGCAAGAAAGAAGCACTAAAAACCATTGAAAGTGAAGATATCTGAGTCGTAGCTCAGAATGGTGTCAAGGGTGTGTTTGCTTGACACCGCAGAGCAAGCGTGGTATCTTATTGAAGCGCTAAAAATCTGGCGAGCTCGTGTGGCGGAACTGGCAGACGCAGCGGACTTAAAATCCTCCGGTCACTTCGACCGTGCCGGTTCGAGTCCGGCCACGAGCACCAAGAGCGTAAATCATCTATACCGCGGAGTAGAGCAGCTGGTAGCTTGTCGGGCTCATAACCCGGAGGTCGTAGGTTCGAATCCTGCCTCCGCAACCAAAGTAAATGCCGTTACCTGATCAATCAGGTAGCGGTTTTTTTTATCTGTCAAAAGCCAGGACGGTGGCGTTGAAGCCCAGATGGTGGGAATACTCGAATTTGCTTGCTATGCGGCGTGCGATCTCAATCCCTCCATAGGCAAGTGAGCTTTCTTCCTGTTTGGGAGCCAGACTGGGATCGAAAGGAATACCGTTATCCCGAAGACTTATGATGACCTGGTCGTCGGTGAGCCGAACCCGAATATCCAGCCTGGTATTCCTGTTCTTTGCCTTTCCGTGGATGGCTGTGTTCACAGCCATTTCTTCTATGGCAATACCAATCCGGTTGCTGAGGACAGGCGGCAGACCGTTTTGCCTGCCAAAGGCTATCACCTGCTCCGACACACCTACAGCTGCCTCGACCTCCGCCGGAATGCTGACCTCCCACAGAGCGCCTGCTTCATCTTCCTTTATGAGCAAAATTCCGCTAAGAGGTTCTTTTCGTCTCAGGTGCATGCCTGTTAGGAGGGCAAAGGTTAGTGTCGCAAGTTCGGAGAAGAGATAACAGAGCCAGAAAAGCCTCAAGTCAACCCGGACAAGTATAAAGGCGAATAAGACCACGAAGACAAGACCATCAAGGGTTGCCATGAAGGAAGCAATCTTTTCGCGTCCGGTAGTGGCATAAAAATTCTGCAAAAGAATATTGATGGAATAAAATGGAAGGCTCAGGGCAAACATCCGGAGGGCAGGAACCATGACGTCCAGATCCTGAGGGGACACAATTCCAAACCAACCACCCACCAGGCGGGGCCAGGCCAGAAAGAAAGCCGCCATAAGGCTGCTGGCCAAGAGGATGACCCGACTGGCGGTCTTGGCTGTAGCTCGCATGCCAAGAGCGTCTCCTTCACCGTAAAGGGTCCCTACAATGGGCAACATGGCATCCGATGAACTGGTGATGAAGATGGCTGTTATGGCCAGAGCATTGATGCAGACCGCCATGGCGGCCATACCGGGAGACCCCAAAGTCGCCATGATCAGAGAGTTCAGCACGGCAGACCGGAGTAAAGAGGTCCCCTGGTTTATACCCTTGGGCAGTCCGACACGGATGACATCTCCCAGCCGGGACCGGAGTTTTTTCCCCGGCCACACAAAGTGAAAGCTGCGTTTTTTTGAAAACAAATAGGGCAATACCAGGATTGCACCCGCCAGATAACCGAGGGTGGTGGAAAGGCCTGCACCCGCAATGCCCATGCCCGCAAAGCGGATCAGAACATAATCAAGGACCAGATTAACGGCATTGGCTGTCAGAGCCACCACCGCCGAAGCTCTGGGATTCCCGTCGACACGATGAAATTGAGCCAGACCGAAGGAAAATGAAAGCGGCAGACCCGCCAGCACAAGTGGCCTCAGGTAATCAAGGACCTGATCTTGCACGAGAGCATTCCCCCGCGACAGGGCGACCGACAAGGGTTCAGCAAGAAGAATAATCCCAAGGGCATAGAGGCTAATGCAAATAAGCCCTGTTATCAGGCTCACCGTGAACAATTGATCTGCGGTTTTGTGGTCTCTCCGCCCCTTAACAATGGAAGCCGTCGTCAGTCCGCCGACCGAGAAGAGCAAATGAAGAAGATTGAGCCCGTAGATCACCGGTGCAGTAAGTCCGACCGCTGACAGAGCGACGCTGCCCAGCAGCCTGCCCACAATTATGCTGTCAACAACAGTCGCCAGAGAAACCGCTGAAGACATTAAAAGGGCCGACAGGAGATACTCTCTGAACTTGTGCGTTACCAGCAGTTGATTACGTGCATACATCTCTACCATGGAAATATTATACAGTTTTTCCCACGAAAGAGAACGAATAGATTACGAGTTATTTTTCCTGATCTAATGGTATAGTTTATTTAATAATTGAGATATTTTGTGCGACAAACACCCACTATGCCGCTGATAGAAAGGGTTATTATATGCATAACTTCTTGGACGCCATCCGGGAACACGCCCGGAAAACACCGGACAAGGCCGCCCTCATCTTTGAGGATCAGTCGATAAGCTATGCCGAATTGGACAGAGCAAGTAATGCCGTCGCATCCCTGTTAATTAGGAGGGGCCTTTTGCCGGACACCATGGTGCCCGTCCTCTTTCCACGTGGCATTGAAGCACTGATTGCCGCCATTGGTGTCTTAAAAACCGGTTCCGCCTTTGTTATAGTTAATGCCGATGATCCCGGGGAGAGGATCGACTTCCAACTTAAAGATATAGGAGGCTTTCCCCCGGTCGACAAGGCTTTTCTCTCAGTCTGCCTTGATGATGACAGTGATACCCTTCCTCCCGATATCCGACCTCTGCCGGAAGACCCCGCTCTGGTGGTCTATACTTCCGGTTCGACCGGTAATCCCAAAGGAGTGGTCAACAGCTGGCAGGCCCTGAATCTGGCCCTCGAATCTATGATCCTGGGTCGTAGTGAAAAAGATATATTCTTATCCACCATGAGCCATTCTTTTATAGGCATAACCGCGGACAGCCTGGTAGCCTTGTATTTGGGCGCGACCCTCCACATCGCATCTGACAAAATCCGGCGAGATGCGGATGCTTTGCTGGAATATAGCAGAAAGCATGCCATCACAACGGCGATCTTGGCACCCCAATTACTTTCAGAAGTCCTGGATAGAGGTCAAGTGCCCATGCGGATCCTGCTGACCGGTTCTGAAAGAGTATCCGAGATTTATAGCGACAGTATCAAGCTTTACTGCCTCTACGGTGCCAGCGAAACCTGTGGCCCTTTTACCAGTTTCCTCATAGACAAGGCCTACCCGACCACACCTTGCGGCTTACCGAGCCCGGGCAGCGCTATTTATATTCTTGACGAGGAAGGCCATAGTCTTCCGGCGGGCGAGACAGGAGAGATTTGTGTCAGCGGGCAAATTGCAAGCTGCTATCTTAACCTGCCCGAGCTCAGCAGAGAAAAATTTATTCCCAACCCCTTTTCCGAAGGTCATGGAGATGACAGGCTCTTTCGGACAGGCGACCTGGGTTATCTAAGAGAGGACGGCGTCCTTGAGTACGTTAATCGGAAAGACTGGATGCTGAAAATCCGTGGATTCCGAGTGGAACCGGGCGAGATTGAAGCAGCCATTGTCCGGCTTACACCTGCCCGGCAGGCGGTAGTCACAGCTTATAAAAACGCATCCGGACAAGAAAGTCTTTACGCTGTCTATACAGCTGATCAGGACCTTCCCGCCAGAAAGGTAGAGGAGGCAATTCGTGGCTTTCTTCCCGACTATATGATGCCTGCTCTCATGGAACAGGTGGAGTCACTGCCTTTGAACCCCAATGGCAAGATCGACCGGAAGTCCATCACAGCTCCGGATATAGAACGTTTCAAGGCAGACTACCAGGCACCGACTAACGCAGAAGAAGAGCGCCTCTGCATGGCCTTTGTAAAGGTCCTGGGCCTTGACCGGGTGGGCATTCTGGATGATTTCGTCCTTTTGGGAGGCGACTCCATATCCGCTGTCCGCTTACAGTCTATCCTGCCGGACCTGGAGCTTGGCCTGCTGTTTTCCCTGCGCACCCCCAAAGCCCTGGCCTCCCACTTATCGGAGAAAGAGGAACTCCTGCCTGCAGCAGACCGCCCCTATTGGCCCTTGACCGATGCCGAAAGCCAAATGGTGGCGGAATATGCTCTCCATCCCGGTACGCTCGCCTACAATATTGAAGACACTCTTTTGCTCAAGGGAAAAATCGATGCAGATCGTTGGGAGGATGCACTTAAGGGGCTGGTGGCTCGTCACCGCATCTTGCGCTCTTCTTATCCTGTATATGAGGGCGAGTATCGCCATGTAATTCATGATGAGGTCCCTGTAAAACTCCTTTGCCTGGAATGCACTCCGGAAGAGGTCGAAGACAGGATCAATGAGCTGAACCGGCCCTATGACCTGGAAACCGGTCCCCTCTTCCGCTTCAGCCTGCTGGTGACCGGGCCTGGGAGCGGAGTTCTGCTTTTGGCCTTCCACCATATCGTCCTGGACGGATCTTGCGCCGGAATCCTGATTAAAGATCTCGAGGACCTTTATAATGGCAAGGCCTTGCCGGCGCCCGGACCGGATCTTTTTGACTGGGCAGTCTGGCGCAAGGAACATCCGCGCGGGCCGGAAGCTGAGACTTTTTTCATGGATATGTTCCGTGATGGATTACCCGAATACGATATGCCCACCCGGCCCATCAGACCTGATATCTTACCGGTTCCGGACCGTACGGTGGAATGGACTATGGCCGCCAAAGCAATCGATGATACTGCCCGCCATTATGGGGTGACAGCCTATACACTTATGATGGCAGTCATCGGCATGGTCCTGAGCAAATATACCGCCAGTGAAGATGTGGTAGTCGGTGCTGCCATGAGCGGGCGTGCCGAATCCAATAGCCGGTCTATAGTAGGCATGTTTGCCAACACCGTTGCTCTTCGCCTGAAAGCTCCGGGTACTTGCGAGTTTGCTGAGTATCTGGCTGAAGTAGCTGCCCTGCTTAATGAAGTCAAGTACCACCAGGACTATCCCCTGCACGAACTTGTCCGAGTTCTGGAGCTGGATCGGGTGCCCTCCCGAAATCCGGTCTACGATATCCTGGTGAATTATATTAGCAGACTGCCCGTTTTGGACCTTGATGATCTTGAGGCTGTCTACCGGCACCGAGCCAACCAGCGTCTCCCTATTGATCTTCAGTTAGAGATTTTTCGCGAAGGGGATTCTCTGAGCTTCCAACTATCCTACTCCGAAGCTCTCTACCTGCCCGAGATTCCTGAAAACTTTGCCGACCAACTCAGGATCAGCCTCGAGCGGGTCTGTGCCGGTTGTAAACTTTCTCTGGTCGAGGCCTTGGAATTACCGGAAGAACAAAGCCGCCGTCTCCTGGAAGATTTTTCCGGGTTGGAAAACAATGAGGGTAAGGGACTTACCGTGGTGGACCAGTTCAGAGACCGGGTCCGCCTCCTGCCTGATCACCCGTCTGTTCGCTCCAAGGATACCTTGCTTAACTATAAGGACCTTGATGACCTGACCGACCGTCTCGCCTGTGAATTGTCCCGGCGGGGTGTGGGACGGGGTGACTGTGTCGGTATACTGGTGGGCCGCAATGAAATGATGCCTGTCGGAGGTCTGGGAGTGTTGAAGTCCGGAGCAGCTTACCTTCCTCTCGATCCCAGTTATCCTGCCGATCGGTTGGAGTTCATGCTCCAGGACGCAGGTGTACGGCTCCTTGTCGCAGACGAATCCCTCTGCGAGCTAATTCCGGGCTTTGAAGGTGAATTTCTCTTCACAAATGAAATAGCCGGCTTGCCCTCCGGCAAGCTGCCTGAAGGCCCTCGCGAAGAAGATCTCTTTGTCATCCTCTACACCAGCGGGACCACCGGAAAACCCAAGGGGGTCTGCATCCACCACGAGAACATGACCCACTTTTGCGCCTGGTACCGACGCTATTACGAGCTGGAGGATACCGACAGCGTGGCAGCCTACGCAAGCTTCGGCTTTGATGCCTGTCTGATGGACCTCTACCCCGCACTGACAGCAGGCGCCATGATCCATATTATTCCTGAAGAGATGCGTCTTGATGTCGAAGCCATTGACCGGTATTTTGAAGACTCAGGGGTGACTCTGGTCTTCATGACCACTCAGCTGGGCCGGCAGTTCGCAGAGACCATGGAGGGAAACTCGCTCAGGCACCTGTCGACCGGAGGAGAAACTCTGGTACCTATTGATCCGCCTAGTCGCTATGGTTTCCACAACCTCTACGGGCCCACCGAGGGAACCATCATCTCCACCGCCTTTCCGGTCGACCGTTTATATGATCGGGTACCCATCGGCAAACCGGTAGACAACACCCGCATCTATATCCTGGACCGTCACAACCGTCTTGCACCCATCGGGGTGCCGGGCGAGCTCTGCATTGCGGGGCGGGGGGTTGCCCGGGGTTATTTGGGCCGACCTGAACTTACTCAGGAAAAGTTCATTTCCAATCCCTTCACGACAGAAGAGGACTACAAGAGGCTCTATCGGACCGGTGATGTGGTCCGCTATCTCCCCGATGGCAATCTCGATTTCGTAGGCCGGAATGATTTCCAGGTCAAGATCCGGGGCTTCCGGGTGGAGCTGCCCGAAATTGAGGGCCGCATCCGCGCTTTTCCCGGTATTAAAGATGCATCTGTCCTCCCTATGGATGCGCCCGGCGGAGGGAAATGTGCCGTGGCTTATGTGGTTATCGAAGGTACGTTGGATGTATCAGAGCTCAACCGCTTTATTGAGGAGAAGCTGCCCCCCTATATGGTGCCCGCGGCCACTATTCAAGTAGACCGTATCCCTCTGAACCCCAACGGCAAGGTTGATCGGAAAAAATTGCCGGCTCCCGGCTTCGCTGAGACCGCTTTGGCTGAACCTGCCGCTTTTGTACAAACTGATTTGGGCAAGGAGATTGCCCAGGTGATTGAGGAAGTCCTGGGACATTCTCAATTTTCCGCTTCATCAAATTTACTCCAGGCCGGTCTGGCTTCACTTGGTGCTATCAAGCTTTCCAGCCTGCTGAAAAAACGTTTCGGTGTAGCACCGTCTGTCCAGGAAGTCCTGGCCAATCCTACACCTCTATTCATCGAAAACCGGATCGTCCGCGGATTGTTGGATAAGGAAATCGAAAAGCAAGAGTCTTTTATCGGGGCCCGGGACGACAGTTCGTCAGATATAGGTTACCCCCTGTCCGGCAGCCAGATGGGGGTCTATCTGGACTGCCAGAAGGACAGCCAGGCACTGAGTTACAATATCCCGACACGGCTGGTCCTGCCAACAAGCATCGACGCCAAACAGCTGACAGCAGCTATTACGACCGTACTTGAAAGCCATCCCGGTATTCACGTCCGGATCGAGGAGAGCTCCGAGGGCATCCGGCAGGTTCCTCTGGAAGAAGCTGTCCGGGTTGACCGGCTTAGCCTGACAGAGGAAGAAGCCGAATCCTTTGCCAAAAGCTTCGTCGAGCCATTTGAGCTGACAAAGGGGCCCCTCTATCGGGTCGCCGTTGTAGAATCCCCTCTAGCCCTTCTGGTTTTTTCCGATTTTCATCATATTATCTTCGACGGGGCCTCCATGGATCTCTTCCTGCAAGAAGTGGGCCAGGTCTACGAAGGCGGTATACCTCTGACCGAAGAGATGGCAGGGCATACTTATGGAAACTGGGAAGCGCAAGAGGAAGCCGGTGATGCCTGGGAACAGCACAGGACCTATTTCGCCGGCCTGCTCCGGGATATCGAAGCCGCCAGTGAACTTGCACCTGACTTGCCGGGTAAGAAAGAAGGTCGTTTGCTAAAGGCGGAATGCCCTGTAGACCGCCAGGCAGCGGAAGCCTTCTGTAGCAAGCATGGTCTGACCCTTGCCGGTCTTTTCCTTGCCGCCACCAGCTATTGTCTGGGCAGGTGGACAGGGGGCCCTTCGGTCAGCTTGTCCACCATCAGCAGTGGCAGAAGTGACAGCCGGATCCTGAACAGTTACGGTATGTTTGTCCGCACACTCCCTCTGGTCATCTCTATGGATCAGGATCAATCCGTCCTTGACTATATCCGCCGGGCACAGGCAGCCTTGCATGCTTCTATCTCACATGAAGCCTATCCCTATACTCTCATCGCCCAGGAGCACGGCTTTCAGCCCAACATCATGTATACCTATGAGCTCGGAGTATTGTCCGACTACCGGATTGCCGGTCAAAGCTTCCGGATCGAAGAACTGAGCACCCAGGCACCCAAGTTCAAAATATCTATCCACGTTGAAGAGCGGGGGCCCGATACGGTTTTCTCGGTCCAGTATAATGACGCCCTGTATTCTCACTCCAGGATGGAAGGTCTGGCAGAAAGCCTAGCCTTCAGTTTCTCCCAGATGCTGAACAGCCCAGATGGAAAAGTCAGAGGAGTCTCTCTCCTTAGCGAAAAAGAGGCAGATCTCATCAGGAGCTTTCAGCCTGCCAACCCGCCCCCACTTCCCTGTCCTCTCCTGCACGGTATGTTTGAGGAAGCTGCAGACCGGTCACCTGATTCAACCGCCCTTATCGCCTGCGAAGGTCAATACAGCTATGGCCAACTGGACGCTGAAGCCAATCGGATCGCCAATGCCCTGATCAAACTGGGGCTGGCCTCCGAAGAAAGAGTGGCCTTCCTCCTGCCCAGGACCGGGCGCATTCTTATGACTATGCTGGGCATCTTGAAGGCCGGTGGCGCCTACGTTCCCCTAGATCTGGAGTACCCCAAGGGGCGGGTAGAACAAATCCTGGCCGACAGTCAGGCAAGATTTCTTATTACAAATGAAGATTGGTTGGCTGATTATCCCCAGGCTCTGAATATTGATGAGCTTCGTACCCATCCTGATGACAGACGCCCCGATCGGACCGTTCAACCTGACCAGCTTGCCTATATCATTTACACCTCCGGGTCTACCGGAAAGCCCAAGGGGGTCATGATCGAACATTACGGCATTGCCAATTACCTGACCCCGGCTCCTGAGAACATTCATATTCACGCCCTGGTTGAAGATGCCAGTTGCATGATGTCCATCACCACCGTCACTTTTGATATGTTCCTGAAAGAGAGCATGGCTGCCCTGTGCAATGGACTTAAACTGGTCTTTGCTGACGCAGATGCGGCAAGAGACCCGATAAGGCTGGCAGCCTTATTTGAGGAAACAGGAGCGGATGCCTTCAACGCCACACCCTCCCGGATGATGGAGTATATATCTTATCCGGCCCTGCTCGCCGCCATCCGCCGCTGCCGGGTAGTTATGGCGGGTGCTGAGAAGTACCCGGCCAAGCTGATGGAACAGCTGAGAGGGGGTGAAGGTCGGAAGGCCCGCCTCTTTAATACCTATGGTCCTACTGAGATTACTGTCTCTTCCAACGGCAAAGAACTGACGTCCGCCGACCGGGTCACCATTGGCGGCCCCCTCCTTGGAGTGGTGGAATCAGTGATGGATCCCGACGGCAATGAACTGCCTACCGGCATCGTCGGCGAGCTATGGATCGGAGGACGTGGCGTAGCCAGAGGCTATGTAAACCTCCCGGAGCAAACGAAGGAGCGTTTTGTCATCCACAAGGGTATCCGCATGTATCGCTCGGGCGATATGGCCCGCTGGACAGATGACGGAGAGATTGAGCTTCTTGGTCGAAATGACAAGCAGATCAAGCTGCGCGGACTCCGTATCGAGCTGGGTGAAGTTGAGGCGGTCCTCCTGGCTATCCCGGGCATAAAAAATGCTGCGGTCATCATTAAAGAAGTGCAGGGAAGCGACCGGCTCTGCGCCTACTACACTGCTCAACAAGAGATTGCGCCCGGCCATTTGCAGGAGGAGATGTCCAAACACCTCTCTCCCTATATGGTGCCCACTGCCTGGCTGCAGATTCCTGCCTTTCCACAGACTTCAACCGGCAAAATCGACTATAAGAAACTGCCGGACCCAAGCCCCCACCGCCTGCAGGAATATACGGCCCCGGCGACAGCGACAGAGGAAAAACTGGCTGCTGTCTTTGCCGAGGTCCTGGACCTTGATCCGGATGAGGTTGGCGCTGAGGACAGCTTCTTCGATATCGGCGGCAGCTCACTGTCGGTTACCCGGGTGGTTATTGCTTTGAAAGAAAGCGGTCTGGAGACAGCCGACAGGAAAGCCGTAAGTTTCGGAGATGTTTTCGCCAACCCTACGCCCAGAGCTCTGGGGTCACTGCTGGCCCGGGGAGAAATCCGGAAGAGTGTTTTCGGATCTGCAGACGACTACGATTACCGGGAAATCGATCGTGCACTGGCGGAAAATACCCTTGAGGCTTTCAGGCGCGGGTCTTCCCGCGAGCTGGGGCACGTGCTTCTCACAGGTGCCACCGGCTTCCTGGGTATTCATGTTCTTCGCGAACTGATTCGTGATCCCGGAACGGAAAAGATCTTCTGCCTAATGCGGCGCGGACGCCATGGCAAGCCCCATGATAGGCTGAAAAACCACCTCTTCTACTATTTTGAGGATTCCTACGCTGATCTCTTTGGAGACCGCATCGTCCCAATTGAAGGAGATATCACAGAGCCCGATTCCCTGGCCCGACTCAAGGATTCAGGACTCGATACAGTCATCAACTGTGCTGCCAATGTCACCCACTTCGCAAAGGATGACAGTATCTTCCGGATTAACACCGCCGGCGTTGATAACCTGATTGACTTCTGCCTGGACACGGGTGCACGCCTCATTCAGATTTCTACTGCCAGCGTAGCGGGCTTTTCTGTAGACGGAAAACCTCTGCCGGGAGAAAAGTTCACCGAACAGCGACTTTACATGGGACAAAATCTGGAAAACCAGTATGTCTACAGCAAGTTCCTGTCCGAGCGCAATTTACTTGCAGCCTCTGCCAGCCGGGGGCTGGATGCCAAAATCATGCGGGTCGGCAATCTTATGGCCCGCGACTCCGATGGAGAATTCCAGATGAACGCCGCAGCCAACAGTTTCCTCGGACGTTTGAGAGCCTACAGTGTCGTCGGATCTTTTCCCTATTCAGCCTATCTGGCTCCTGCAGGTATGGCTCCTATCGACAGTACAGCGGAGGCTGTAGTCCTGCTGGCCAAAACGCCCTCTCTCTGCCGGATATTCCAGCCTTTCAACGATCATTCGATCTTTCAGGGTGATATCGTCGCGATCATGCGAGAAGAGGGGATTCCCATCAATCTGCTGGAAGACGCTGCCTATGAGAAAGCCCTTGAAAACAGCCTGAAGGATGCGGGAAGAGCCGAATACCTGACCAGCCTGGTGGCCTACCAGGGCATGGCCGGAGGCAAAAGCCTGGCCCCTGTGGCTGTCGATAATCAGTTCACCAGCCAGGTGCTTCTCAGGATGAACTGGCGCTGGCCGGTTACCGATAACGACTACCTTCGCAAGTTTTTGCGCGACCTGATCAGCCTGGGTTTCTTCGAAAAGCCCAACTTGCTCAAATCCAAATAGGAGGAATCCGTATGCAGAAGATATCGCTTATGACCCCCTGGCTGGCAGGTGCCCTGGTCAGGCAGGCAAGCTTGATGACAGGGCCCGAGATTCGGGCTCTCCAAAGAGAGCGGCTCCTGATTCTCCTGGACTATGCTCGCCAGCATTCTCCTTACCTTCGAGAAAAATACTTGGAGCTTCCCGACTATCCTGAGCTTTCAGATATTCCAATCACCCTCCGTGAAGAAGCCATGCCCTGTCTGGACCGATGGGTCTGTGATTCTGAGATTACCGGACCGGGGCTTGACAGCTATTTGTCCCGTCTGGACGAGACCTCGGTCAGCAGCCCTTTTCTGGGGCGTTATCGTGTACTCACGACCTCCGGTACTACCGGCGTCCCTCTCCGTATGATCCGTGACGACCGCCATAACCTGGTCCACGCAGCCTTAATTTCACAGCGCCTCCTAGGTAGTGGAAAAACAGAGGGAAACCCGGTTCCCGCACTCCCTTACCCGCGTACAGCGGGCGTGATATCGAGAGGAGGCTTCAGCTCCACCTACCTTTCCTTCCTGAGGACCAAGAAAGCTTATGAGGCAGCGGGCCGGGGCGGAGAGATTCTGCCCCTCTTCGTGGAAATGGCGACTGATGAAATGGTGGAAGCCCTCAACGACTTCCAGCCCCGTTTCCTCATCGGATACCCAAGCAACATCCGCATCCTTGCCGGCCGGCAGCGCCTGGGCAAGCTGGATATATCACCCGATTTGATCACCTGCAGCGCTGAGCACCTTTCCCTTGAGGACATACACTACATCGAGGAGAGCTTTGGCTGTCCCGTGCTGAACAACTATTGTTCAACTGAGGGCGGTGAAGTCGCTTGCCTTTGCAGGGAAAACCACATGCACGTGAATTCAGATTGGATCATCGTCGAACCGGTAGACCGGGCTATGCAACCGCTAGCTCCCGGGCAGGAGAGCGACGGCATCCTCCTGACCAATTTGGCCAATCTGGTCCAACCCTTCATCCGCTACTATGTGTCCGACCGGATCGTCATGCACGAGGAAGCTTGCGCCTGCGGTTCCCCTTTCCCATATATTGATATCGAGGGACGGAAGGAAGACAAACTGTCCTTTCAGGATAAAGGAGGTGCTTGGATCGAGCTCCCCTCCGCCCTCTTCATTGCTATTTCGTTAGATACCCCCAATTGTGGTCAGGTTCAGTTTGTCCAGAGAGGGCCTTCCCGCATGGAAATTCGCTGCATTCCGGAAGATGGAGAAGGGCACGAGCAGCTCTGTCGGAACCTCTTTGACATCACCAAAGACAGACTCACGCGTGAAGGACTTGAAGACCTGGAACTGACGACAAGTCCGGAAAGGCCAATACTGGGTAAGAGTGGGAAAATGCTAAACACCCTTAGTCTTATGGACGGTGAGAGGGCAAATGTACCCTTTGATAAAAAGGAGTCTTGATTGATGAACCGGCACAGGCAAGTTGGAGG
>WPCK01292567.1_pt1 | contig 21949 bp, 22 predicted proteins | sample 5399851 | NCBI WGS metagenome assembly WPCK01 (sample SAMN12869471, study PRJNA574797) | sludge metagenome | isolation source: wastewater treatment of pH11 | place: China:Beijing | collected 2019-05-20 | reverse complement strand
GGCGCGACCGACCGCGACCGCGTGCGCGGCAACGATCTGGTCCGCGCCTTCCGCCCCCGCCAGCCCTGACCATCCTGCCGGCATGGCGTCGCCGGCGCGCGGGCGCCGGTCGTTGCAAGGTCTCGTGAACTGAAAGCTTTGGTCAGGCGCAGACGCGGTTGCGACCGTCGCGCTTGGCCTTGTAGAGCATGCGGTCGGCGCGCTTGCAGAAATCGTCGGCGCTTTCCTTGTGGTCCCACACCGCAAGCCCGACGCTGGTCGTCACCTTCAGGCTGACATTGCCGGACTGGATGACAAGATTGGCCACGGCGCGGCGGATGCGGTCGGCAAGCTTTTCCAGCGTCGCCTGGTCGAGATTCGGTGCGACCACGGCGAATTCCTCGCCGCCGAGACGGGCAACGATGTCATGGTAGCGCGTGAAATCCTTCAGGCATTTCGCCACGGCACGCAGCACCTCGTCGCCGACATCGTGCCCGTGCGTGTCGTTGACGCTCTTGAAGTGATCGAGGTCGAGGATCATCAGTCCGACCGGGCGGTCGATCCGGGAGAATTCCTTCAGATACTCGCGCAACGCATCGTCGAAATAGCGCCGGTTGTTCATGCCGGTGAGCCCGTCGGTCAGCGCCGCCTGCTCCAGCGTCACCGAGCGCGCCGACAGTTTCGCCGTCATCTGCTTCAACTGGCCCTGCTCGCGCACCTGGGCGCGCAGCAACGGAAAGATGAACAGGATGCCGAAGGCGATGGTGGCGGCCATGATCGTTCCGGCCGCAAGCAGCCGGCGCTGCACCCCGAGATGCACCGCGACCGCGTCGGGCGGACCGAGGCTGATGTGCCCGGCCAGCGCGGCATAGGCCGAATAGAGCGCGCCGCCCGCCGCAAGCAGCGAGAGCAGCCCGACTATGAACGCGATTTCAGCTTTGTTCAGACGCATGCATCACCCACGCTGCATGTTAGCCATGAACCCCTTCCTTTTTGGTTAAGCATTTCCTCCTGAAGTTGCTGCGTGACGCAACGTCATTCAGCGCCAGATTGCGCATGCGGATTGACTTATTCATTTGAAATTGACTGGATATTCAATTGCTTGGCATCGCCAGCCGAATCCAGTCGGCGTCCGGCTGGTGGCGCATCCACGTCTCCTGCCGTTTGGCGTACTGGCGCGTGCGCGCCTTGGCCGCCTCGATCGCCTCGTCCTGTCCGGTCTCTCCGGCGAAGTGCCGCGCGAACTCCCGCACGCCGATCGCGCCCATCGCGGGAAGCCGCGGATCAAGCCCGCGCGCAAGGAAATGCCGCGCCTCGTCTGCCGCGCCGGCCTCGACCATGCGGTCGAAGCGCGCATTGATGCGGGCATGCAGGGCCGCCCGGTCCGGCGCGATGATCAGCCGCCGCGCGGTTGCCGTGTCCACCCGCGACCGCCCTTCCTGCGCCCGCCATGCGGAGAACGGCCGCCCGCTCGCCGCATGCACCTCCAGCGCCCGCGCGATGCGCTGGCCGTCGCTCTCCCTGATTTCGGCCGCCGAGGCCGGATCGACCTCTGCAAGCCGGCGGTGCATCGCCGCTGCGCCGGTGGCGGCCAGTTCGGCGCGCAACCCGTCGCGGATCGCCCCGGGAATGTCCGGCATGTCCGACAAGCCCCCGAGCAGCGCGCGGAAATAGAGCCCCGTGCCGCCGACAAAAACCAGCCGGCGGTCGGGATGCGCGGCAATCACCGCCTCGACCTCGCGCAGCCATGCTCCGGTCGAATGCGCGACCGAGGGCGGAACGTGGCCGTAGAGGACATGCGGGATGCCCTCCATCGCCGCTTCGTCCGGGCGCGCGGTGAGAATGGCAAGGCCGTCATAGACCTGCATGGAATCGGCGTTGACCACGATCCCGTCCGCGTCCCGCGCAAGCTGGAGCGCCATCGCCGACTTGCCGCTGGCCGTCGGTCCCATTATCAGCACCGCATCCTTTGCCTTGACCGTCACGCGGATTGTTCCCGATGCCTCTTGTCGCCACGCTGGTTTGCGCGCCGTCTGTCGCCGCCCTGTCACCCTCGGCCCGGGCCGGGGCCGCGTCCGCCGTCGGCGCGATCGACATGGATGACCTGTCGCCGGGGATCGCCGCCGACCTTTACCTGCCGGCCGGTCTTTCCGCCAACGCCGCCGACGAACGTCTTCGCGCCGCGCTCGCCGGGTTGCCGGTCGACGTGACCGTGCAGGACATGGCCGGGCGGCGCAAGACCGTGCTGGTGGCAGACATGGATTCCACCATGATCGACCAGGAATGCATCGACGAACTGGCCGACATGGCGGGCTTCAAGGCGCATGTGGCCGCCATCACGGCGCGCTCGATGAACGGCGAGATCGCCTTCGAGCCGGCGCTGCGCGAGCGCGTTGCGCTGCTGGCGGGCCTGCCGGTCACCGTGGTCGAACGCGTTCTGGCCGAGCGCATCACGCTGGCGCCGGGCGGGCGCGAACTGGTGCGCACCATGCGGGCGAACGGCGGCTACACCGCGCTGGTCTCCGGCGGGTTCACGGTCTTCACCGGACCGGTCGCCGCCATGATCGGGTTCGACGAACATCGCGCCAACGTCCTGCACGAGGACGGCGGCCGCCTCGCCGGCACGGTTGGCGAGCCGATCCTCGGGCGCGCGGCAAAACTCGAGGCATTGCGCGCGATTTGCGCGGAGCGCGGCGCGGACCTCGCTCTGTCGCTGGCCGTGGGCGATGGCGCCAATGATCTCGACATGATCCTGGCGGCGGGCGCCGGCGTGGCGCTGCATGCCAAGCCGTCGGTCGCGGCGGCTGCGCCGTTCCGCATCGACCATGGCGACCTCACCGCGCTCCTCTACATGCAGGGATATCGCGACGCGGATTTCGTGCGGTGAAGACCGGCGCCACCATCGCCACCGATCGCCTTGTCCTGCGCGGCTGGACCCGTTCGGCGCGCGATCTTGACGCCTTCCACCGCCTCTACAGCGACGAGACGGTGATGCGCTTCTTTCCCTATCGCCTCACCCGCGCCGAGGCCGCCGAGCGCATGGAAGACATGCGCCGGGCGGCGCGCGAGAATGGAATCGGCTGGGCCGCGGCCAGCCTGAAGCAGTCCGGCGAGCCGGTCGGCATTGTCGGCCTTTCGCGCTTCAATGCGGAAATGCCGGCCTGGCCGGGCGTCGAGATCGGATGGCGGCTCCTGCCCGAGCATTTCGGAAAGGGCCTGGCCAGCGAAGCGGCGGCCGCGCTCGTCGCCCATGGTTTTCGCGATCTCGCCCTGCGGGAAATCGTCGCCTTTGCCGTCCCGGCCAACACCGCCTCGCTCGCCGTCATGGCGCGCATCGGCATGCAGCCGGTGCCCGAACTCGAATTCGATCATCCTCGCGTGCCGGCCACGCACCCGCATCTGGTGCGCCACGTCACCTGGCGCATCCGCGCCGGGCAGAAGCCGGCGGACTGAAGCCTCAGTCGATCCGGATCGTCACGAACCGCAGTTCGCCCGTTTTCGAAGACAGCATGAGCAGGGCATTCTTGCGTCCCTGCTCCTTCAGCCTTGCGATCCGGTCGGCGACGTCCTGCGGCGACTTGACCGCCTCCTGGGCGATTTCGGTGATGATTTCTCCGGGCTTCACCTCTTTTTCCGCCGCCGCGGAATTCGGGTCCACCGCCGTCACCAGCACGCCGGAAATGCCTTCCGCCACGCCGAAGGACTTGCGCGTCTCGTCGTCGAGCCGCCCGAGCGTCAACCCGAGAGCGACCACCGGCTTCTCCGTCGTGTCGCCGGGCGCGGCGGTTTCGTTCGCCGCCAGCTTCTCGCCATCCTCCAGGCGCCCGAGCTTGACGGTGACCGTCATCTCCTTGCCCTTGCGAACGACCTTGACCTCGACATCCTTGCCGATCGGGCTTTCGGCGGCAAAGCGCGACAGATCACGCACCTCGCCGATGGTCCGCCCGTCGAACGCGACGATCACGTCGCCCGGCAGGATCGATCCGTCGTCGACCGGCCCGCCCTTGACGACACCGGAAACCAGCGCCCCGTTGGTGCTCTTCATGCCGAGGCTCTCGGCAATGTCGTCGGTGACCGGCTGGATCCGCACGCCAAGCCAGGCCCGCCGCGTCTCGCCGAAACTGACCAACTGGTCGATCACGTTCGCTGCGAGCTTGGAGGGAATGGAAAAGCCGATGCCGATCGAGCCGCCCGAAGGCGAGATGATGGCCGTATTGATGCCGATCACTTCCCCGTCCATGTTGAACAGCGGGCCGCCGGAATTGCCGCGATTGATGGCGGCGTCAGTCTGGATGAAATCGTCATAGGGGCCGGAATTGATGTTCCGGCCGCGCGCCGAGACGATCCCGACCGTGACCGAGCCGCCGAACCCGAACGGGTTGCCGATCGCCATCACCCAGTCGCCGACACGAATGCCGGCGGAATCGCCGAACTTGACCGCCTTCAGCCGGTGCGCGGCGGGATCGATCCGCAGCACGGCGATGTCGGTCTTGGAATCCTTGCCGACAAGCTCGGCCTTGACCTTCGATCCGTCCTGGAAGTTGACCTCGATGTCGTCGGCGCCGTCGATGACGTGATTGTTCGTCACCACGATGCCCTTCTCGGCATCGACCACGAATCCGGAGCCCAGCGACTGTACCTTGCGCGGTTGGGCGCCCTCGCCCTTGTCGCCGAAGAAATCGTCGAACAGATCCTGGAACGGCGAGCCATCGGGCAATTGCGGCCCCGGCTGCTCGGCATTGCCGCCACCCTTCAGCGTCTGCGACGTCGAGATGTTGACCACCGCGTCGAGCAGGCCCTCGGCAAGGTCGGCGACCGAGTCCGGCCCGGCGCGAGCAAAGGCCGGCTCGATCAACGCAAGCGGCGAGGCCGCTGCCAGCAGTCCGGCAAGCAGTGCTGCGGCGCGGCGGGAAGGTCTTGAAGGCACGGCCGGCTTCATCATGGGTCTCCCGAGCGGCCGCCTTGGCCGTGTTCCGTCATTCCTGGACGCCGATTGCGGCGCGTTTGCGGCTCAGGGCCGTCCACGCGCCGGTCAATGGCGCGCGAGAACCACGATGAACACACCGAGGGCCATCGCGGCAAGCCCCGCGCCGCGAAGCACCCCGTCGGGCAACTCCGCCATGCGCCGCGCCATGTCACGGCCCGCACCGGGAAAGCCGCCCCACAGCAGCCCTTCCAGCACAAGCGCCAGCCCGAGAGCGACGATCAGGTCTCTCAATTGCCCGTCGCCGGCGCCTTGGTTCCCGCCGAGTCCTTGAAGAACTTGAAGAACTCGGAATCAGGCTTGAGCAGCATCGTCGTTCCCTGCCCCAGGATGCCGGTCTGGTAGGCCTGCATCGAGCGGTAGAACTCGAAGAACGACGGATCGCGCGTATAGGCTTCGGCAAACACACGGTTTCGTTCCGCGTCGCCTTCACCGCGCAGGATTTCCGCGTCGCGCTGCGCCTCGGCGATGGTCACCACCGCCTCGCGGTCGGCTTCGGCGCGGATGCGGATGGCCTGCTGGTTGCCGAGCGCACGCAATTGCGCCGCTTCCGCCAGGCGTTCGGCGCGCATGCGCTCGAAGGTCTGGGCCGACACTTCCGGCAGGAGGTCGGTGCGCAGGATGCGCACGTCGGTGATCTCGACGCCGAGTGCATCGGCCTGCGGGCGCAGCTGGTCGCGCACGTCGAGCATCATCTGCAGGCGCTGGTCCGAAAGTGCCGCTTCGAACGAGCGCTGGCCGTAGACGCTGCGCAATGCCGCATCGAGCCGGGTCTTCAGGTTGTCCGACAGCAGCGTCAGGTTGCCCGACACGGTTTCGCGGAACTTGCGCGCATCGACGATGCGAAGGGCCACGAACGCATCGACCGTGTAGCGCCGGCCGTCACGCACCTGCACCCGGATGTCGTCGATATCGATCCGCATCACCCGCTTGTCGACGAACTGGACGGAATCGACCACCGTCGTCGGCAGTTTGAAATAGAGTCCCGGCTCGGTGATCACCCGCGTGATCTGTCCGAAACGGAGCACGAGCGCCTGCTCGCGCGGGGTCACCACGAACAGCCCGGAGTAGATCAGCAGGGCCGCGGCGGCGAGGACGCCGACAATGATCGGCAAACGATTGCTCATGATGTGATCCTCAAGGCTGCGGCGCGGGAGTCGTCGCCTTGGCCGGCGGCGTTTGCAGCCGGTCAAGCGGCAGGTAAGGAATGACGCCGGGTCCGGTGCCTTCCTCGGTGATGATCTTGGACGATCCGCCGAGCACCTTCTCCATGGCCTCCAGATAGAGGCGCTTGCGCGTCACCTCGGGCGCCTTGGCATATTCGTCGAACACCGAGACGAAACGCGCCGCCTCGCCCTGGGCTTCGGCAATCACGCGCTGCTTGTAGCCCTGGGCTTCCTCGCGCATTCGCGAAGCCTCGCCTCGCGCCTCGCCGAGGCGCTTGTTGGCATAGCCTTCCGCCTCGCGCTGCACCTTGTCCTGGTCCTGCTGCGCACGCTGCACTTCCTCGAACGCGTCGGCCACCTCTTCCGGCGGATCGGCGCGTTCAAGCTGCACGCCGATCACTGTCACGCCGGCGCCATAGACGTCGAGCGTCGCCTGGACCGCCTTGAGCACCGTGTCCTCGAGTTCCTGGCGCCGCTCGGTGCGCACATCCTCGGCCGTCGACCGGCCGACGAATTCGCGCATGGCCGATTCCGCCACGCGGCGCACCATTTCCTGCTGGCTTTCGACGTTGAAGAGAAACTTCTTGGGATCCGAAATCCGCCAGATCACGGTGAAATCGACATCGACGATGTTCTGGTCGCTCGACAGCATCAGGCTTTCGGCCCGTGCCGTCCCCGACGCCCGCCCGATCACCTCGCGGTTCTGCCGGGTCGACACGATCTCCACCGTCTCGATCGGCCACCAGTGGAAATGCAGGCCGGGTTCCGACACCGTTTCCTTCGGGCCGCCGAGGAGGAGTTCCTGGCCCAGCTGGTCGGCCTGCACCGTGTAGATCGACTGGAACAGCCAGAACGCACCGAGCGCCAGACCGATGCCGCCGAGCACCGCCGGCCCGAACACGCCGCCGCCGGGGCCGCCCGGAAGCGCCTTTTTCAGCCTGTCCTGCCCCATGCGCAGCAGGTCCTCGAGATCCGGAGGCGTTCCCTTCGGTCCCGGACCGCGCGGTCCCTGGCCCCAGGGCCCGCCATTGTTGCCGCCTCCGCTGCCCCACGGGCCGCCGCCTTTGTCATTCCAGGGCATGTAAATCCTTGTCGCTTGGCGCCGGCGAGACCGGCTTGCTTCCATTTATAGGGATCGGTGCACGGGCTTTCAACGCGCGGCGGGCGCTGAATCGTCACGGCGGCGGTCATAGACTACGTAACGCGTGGCGTGGCTGTCCTTTTCACCCGGCGCGTGTTCGGTCGAGGACACGACCTGCCATCGCGCCGGGTCGATGGCGGGAAAGCGCGTGTCGCCATCCACTTCCGCCAGGACGTGCGTCACGCGCAGCCGGTCGGCGAGCGGCAGGGCCTGCGCATAGAGATCGCCGCCGCCGATCACGCAGATTTCATCGGCGCCCGTCATGCAACGACCGCGGATGCGCGCCAGCGTCAGCGCATCGGCCAGCGAATGGGCAATCTCCACGCCCTCGGCGCGGAACGCGCGGTCACGCGTCACCACGATGTTCAGCCGGTCCGGCAGCGGGCGCCCGATCGACTGGTGGGTCCGCCGACCCATGATGACCGGCTTGCCGATCGTGTCGGCCTTGAAGCGCCTGAGGTCGGAGGACAGCCGCCACGGCAGCCCGCCGTCACGACCGATGATGCCGTTCTGCGCGACCGCGACGATGAGCGTGATCCTCATCCGCCATCCTTCTTCACCGTGATCGGCGGCTGGGCCTTGAGGTTGCGCACGGGTTCGCCGTCATAGCTGAAGCGCTGCACCAGCAGGACATGCACGTCGCGCTCGGGATAATAGTTCTCCGCCGTCATCTCGAACCGCGTCGCCCCGGTCTTCTTCACCCCCTCGCCGCAGAAGGAAACGAGGTTTTCGGGTTTGCCCTTGTCCACCGTCAGGTGGAACGTGCCGATCGTGCCGTTGGCCCAGTTGCCGCCCGATGTCAGGATATAGTCGATGCGGCTCTCGAAGAGACCCGAGTTCGGCCTTGCGGCACGGTCGAGCGCCTTGGCGAAGTCCCTGTCCACGCAGTATTTCTGCGCGTAGCTGTCCCAATAGTCCGACGGGTTGCCGTCCCAGTAGAAATTGAGGCCCGCCGTCGCCCCCACCGCCGGCTTGTAGCGGTGCGCGACCTTGATGTCCTTGCCTGCCGGAAACGTCGCGCGCCAGTGGTAGGTGGAGTGCAGCTCCCAGCGCGGGAACCGGTAGGTCTGCCAGCCTTCCCCGGCGTCCCACTGTTCGATGCCGATGATGCCGCGCGCCTGCCAGTCGGCTGCCAGATCGTCGGGCAGGGTCTTCAGCGCAACGTCGGCTGCCTCGTCCCAGGGCCGCAGCGGCACCCCGGCTGCGACGAGTTCCGCCGTCACGTCCACGCCCGCCGCCTCGACCCGCTGCTCCAGCGCCGGCACGATGGCTTTGCCGTCATGCATTACCGAGAAGCCGAGGAAATTGTCGCTCGTGCGTTCCGGCACGGAAATGTCGCTGTCGGGAAAGGTCGAGATCGCCGGCATCGGGAACGCCACGAGCGTTTCGATGTCGCGCTCGGCATGATTGTGGAACACATAGTCGACCGTCACCAGCTCGGGCGAGATGTAGAGGTCCTCGCGCTTAAGCTCGATCTCGTTCGACCGGCCGAGCACGATGCCGCCCGCGCCGATTTCGCCGACCGAATCGTTGGCCATCGCCGGAAGCGCGATCGCCGTCAGGAACGCTGCCGTCACCGGGCGCAACATGGGTCCATCCTCCGCATTGCCGTTCAGGGCCAAAACGATAGCGGTTCGCCGCCGCCCGCGCCATGATCTGCACCGGCATGTGGCCGAATTCCGGCCTCAGACCGCAATCGGCGCCCGGATCGTCGGCGCCGCCGCGTAGCCGTCGAGCGTGAAGTCGTCGAAGCGGAAGGCGAAGATGTCGGTCACCGCCGGATTGAGCCGCATCGTCGGCAACGGCCCCGGCGTGCGGGCCAGCTGCTCGCGCGCCTGGTCGAAATGATTGTGGTAGAGATGCGCGTCGCCGAGCGTGTGCACAAACTCGCCGGGCTTGAGGCCGGTCACCTGCGCCACCATCATCGTCAGCAGCGCGTAGGAGGCGATGTTGAACGGCACGCCGAGGAAGATGTCGGCCGAGCGCTGGTAGAGCTGGCACGACAGGCGGCCGTCGGCGACATGGAACTGGAACAGGCAGTGGCAGGGCGGCAGCGCCATGCGGTCGACATCGGCGGGGTTCCACGCCGTCACCATCAGCCGGCGCGAATGCGGATTGACGCGGATCTGCTCGATCACCTGGGCTATCTGGTCGATCGTTCCGCCCCGCCCGTCCGGCCAGGAGCGCCACTGGTGGCCATAGACCGGGCCGAGATTGCCTTCGGCGTCCGCCCACTCGTCCCAGATCGTCACGCCGTTGGCCTTGAGGTAGGCGATGTTGGTATCGCCGGCCAGGAACCACAGCAACTCATGGATGATCGAGCGCAGGTGCAGCTTCTTCGTCGTCAGCACCGGAAAACCGGCGGCGAGATCGTAGCGCGACTGCCAGCCGAACACGGCGCGCGTCCCGGTTCCCGTGCGGTCGCCGCGGTCGACGCCGTGGTTCAGCACATGGTCGAGGAGATCGAGATAGTGCCGCATGGCAGGCGGTCATCCCTCAAAACACAGACGGCGACCCCGGGCGAACTGCCCGGCATCGCCGCCCATTCGATAACCCGGCGCCGGCTCAGAGCGAGCCGAGCTTGCCCAGGTCCTTGGCGACCAGATAGTAGAAGGTCACGCGGCTCTTGGTGTTGTCGCCCGACATCGCCTTGCAGGTCTTCTCGATGGCGGCGTTGGCCTTGTCGCCTTCGATGCCCAGCTTCTTGGCGCACCACTTGTCGTGGACCCGCTTCAGTTCCTCCGGATCGGTGCACGAGACCAGGGAAGAGTCCCGGTTGCGCAGCGCAATGCCGAGATGCTTGACGATCTTGCCGACAACGGCCTCGTCGGCCTTGGCGTCGTATTTGCGGACATCGGAAAGGTAGTCGGCCATGGAGTCCTCCCTGGGCGCCGGTTGATACGCGCGCGGGCGGGGGCGAATCCCGGGCACGATGACGCCTGAGGTTTCATCCGGCGGTCCGCGATGTCAATGCGCCCTGTGATTGATCCACCCTTTTCAACCCGGCCCGCTGCGCCTATATTCGTCCTGCCGGCTTGTCCGGCTATGGCGATAAACGGTCGATGCAATAAACCATTCGGACCCGGGGGCGGTACCCGGCGCCTCCACCAGGAACCGTTCGGACCGGACGGCTGCTGATGGGGGCGAAACAGGATCGACGAGGGTGTAAAGATCGCGCTTTTGCCCGGCATGATACCACCGTTATCGGGTCAAACCTGTAGTTGCCAACGACAACTATGCTCCGGTCCGTCTCGCTGCCTGATGGCGGTGCGACGTCGGAAATCAAGTCCTGACGGGTAGCACCGGCAGGCGGGGCCCGGAGGCGCCTGGCAACAGAAGCCTCCACCTTTCCTCTTGTTCCCGTTTACCCTTTCGGGACCCTGCCCTATGTAAGGCGGGACGAATCGTCTCAACGGTGCGGCACATGGCTGAGGATCTCATCCGCTACGACATCCTGGCGCAGGACGCCCTGCGCGGAGTCATGCGCAAGGTGCTTTCGGAGGTCCAGAAGACCGGCCTGCCCGGCAACCATCACTTCTTCATCACCTTCCTGACCGACGCGGCGGGCGTGCGCATCTCGCAGCGCCTGCACGAGCGCTACAAGGGCGAGATGACCATCGTCCTGCAGCACCAGTTCTGGGACCTGAAGGTGACGGAGACCGGCTTCGAGGTCGGCCTGAGCTTCGCCGATGTGCCGGAAAAGCTCGAAGTGCCGTTTTCGGCGGTGCGCGGCTTCTATGATCCTTCGGTCAATTTCGAGCTGGAGTTCGATGTCCGCGTCGACACGGTTGCGGCCGAGACGCCGGCCGCCAGCGAGCCGGTGGCCGCCGAACCGGAAGATCCCGAAGCCCCGGCGCGCGGCGCCGATGTCGTTTCCCTCGACGCATTCCGCAAGAAGTGATCCATGGCCGAGATCGTGAATCTCCGGATGGCCCGCAAGCGTCGCGACCGGGCCGAACGGGAACGCCTGGCCGGTGAAAACCGCGCCCTGCACGGCCGCACGCGCGCCGAGCGCGCGCTCGAGGCCGCGCGCCGCGATGCCGAGACCCGTCAACTTGAAGGTCACCGGCGCGAGCCCGGGCCGGACGGCGAATGAACGGCGGCGTCGCCAAGCATTCCGTGACCATCCGCGGTCACCGCACCTCGTTCTCGCTGGAACGGCCCTTCATCGACGAATTGCGGCGCATCGCTGTCCGCGACGGCTTGAGCCTGGCCGCGCTGGTCGCGGCCGTGGATGCGGCACGCCCGCGCGGCACCAACCTGTCCTCGGCATTGCGTCTGGCCGTGCTGGACGATCTGCGCCGTGCCGCCGGCACCCTTGATCAGCCGACGGACCCGGCCGGTGCGAAGCCCGCTACGGTGTCTCCGGCTTCAACCTGAACAGGTCGAGCAAGCCGCCAAGCGGTTTCTTCTTCGGCGGCGGCGGGAAGGCTTCGGCGGGTTGCGGCTCCGTCGGCGCGGGTTCGGGGACCGGTTCGACGACGGCTTTTGCCGTGGCCGCTTTGGTTTTCGCGGGCACCTGCGGCTTTGCAACCGGCACCGGCACGACTTCTGGCGAAGGCGTGACCTCCGGCGACGGCGATTGCGGGCCAGCCGGCGCGTCCTGCCCTGCCATTTGCCCCGCTTCATCCTCGGCCTTCCGTCGCGCCTCGTCCTCGGCCTTCAGCCGGGCCTCTTCCTCGGCCTTCAGCCGGGCCTCTTCTTCCGCCTTCAGCCTGGCCTCTTCCTCGGCCTTCTGGCGCGCTTCCTCTTCCGCCTTCAGCCGCGCCTCCTCCTCGGCTTTCTGGCGTGCTTCCTCTTCCGCCTTCAGCCGCGCTTCGTCCTCGGCCTTCGCCTGTGCTCGCTGATCGCCGATCCAGGTGAAATACCGCAACTCCCGACGCAGGCGCTGCTTTTCGATCAGCGTCGCCTGCATGGTCTCGACGCGCGCCTGTTCGCGTTCCAGCGCGCGCTGAACCAGCCAGGTCGCCATCGCCTTGCCATCGGCCTCGACGGCCATCGTGTCCGGATTGCCGTTGACCGCATAGCTGACGATCGGCTCCGCCCCGACCAGGGCTTCGTTGCCGGCGCGGTAGGTGAGGTCGCCGGCGGCCTCGATCGCGGATGTCGCGACATCGAGGCGCGCGTCGCCGGTCAGTGTCGCGCCGGGGCTGGCGAAAATCATGCGCGAAGTCCTTGCCACGCCGGAGGCGATCGACACGGTGGCTTCGGCGGGCGCGAACACCGAGCTGCCAGCCCGCGCGATCGGCAGGATCTGTTTTTCAACCAGCGCCGGATCGGCGTCCGGACGTATGGAATCGCCCGTGACGAGCAGGGCCTGGAAGGCGTTGGCGTTCATGCCGGCGAAGGTCGTGGCCTGGGTGCGGATCGCCCCTGACCCGGTCAGGCCCGCCACCATCGCCGCGGCCGACTTGCCGCCCGTCGCCAATGTCGCCGTCATCGCCACGGCACCGTTCATCCCGCCATGCGGCAGCCATGCCGCCAGTTCCTGCCCGTCGATCGCAAGATCAGCGGAAAACAGGCCGTCGCCGCCGCTGTTGCGGAACGCCATCGTCCCGCTGATGCGGCCACCCGCCTGGCTCCCGGCAAGCGCCGAAAGCTCGATCCGGTCGGCAAGGAGCGACAGGCCGAAACGCGCATCGCGCACCGGCGGCACCCCCGGAACGGCCATCGCGGCGGCCTCCACCGTGAAGGCGCCGGTCACGGGCAGCAACGGCGTGGTCGCAAACGCATCGTCCGACCATTGCGCCAACGCGCCTGAAAACGCCGCATCGCCGAAAAGCGCCGCCAGCGCCACGCCCAGATCGAACGATTCGAGCGCCAGCGTGCCCTCGCCATGCGGCTTGCCGTCCTTGACCGTCCAGCGCAGCTGCCCGGTGATGGCCTGACCGGCGAACATGCCCGCGACCGGCAGCATGCCGAGGGTCACGCCGTCGCCGCCAAGCGTGAGATCGAGTTTGGCCGGAAGCGCTTCGATCGCGTTCGGCAGCATCACGCCGGCCGAGACCAGCCAGGGCGCAAGGTCCTCCGCCTCAAGGCTCGCCTGGCCGTTGAGTGCCGTGCCGCCGGCGCCGCGGCCAACGCGGCCGCGATAGGTCATCGTCGCATTGTCGGCGGCAAGCGAGGCGTCCACGTCGAACCCGCCGTCCGGCCGGCCGGTCGCGTCGACCATCAGCCGTCCGCCCGGCAGCAGGCCCAGCGGCAGCATCGGCAGGCCGGCAATGACAGCCAGCGCGCCGGCATCGTCGTTCTTGCCCTCGAAGCTCAGCGTCCTGAACCGCGGCGCCAGGCCGGCGAGATCGCCGCTCGAGGTGAGCGAGAACTGCACCCCCTCCGTCGCGCCGTGCGCGCTGAGCGCGAAGCCAGGTCCGCCGCCGGCATCGGCCACCGTGGCGATGAAGTCGATCGTCGGGGCGGCGGTCAGCGGCGGCCATTGCGCCGCGCGGCGGGCAATGTCGTCAAGCCCCCGTGCGCCGTCGAACCGGTCGGCGAGCGCAAGGATGAGCGGCCCCATGTCCTCGCCCGAAATCGTGCCCTCCAAATTGCCCTTGACGGCGTCCGGCAGGCCGGCGGCCTTCCCCGTTGCGCTCAGGTGCGCGCCCTGCCCGTCGTCGATCAGCAGCCGGTCGATGTCGATCACGCCGTCGCGCTGGCGCAGCGCCAGGTCCAGCGCCGCCAGCGTCAGTCCGCCCGTGTCGAGCGGTCCGGCCTTGAACTTCAGGTCGACGGCGTGTCCGGCAAACCGCGACACGCCGGAATTGTCGAAGAAGATCGACGCGAACGCCTGAAGCGAATCGAGGTCGAGCGCGCCGCCGTCGAGCGCAATGTCGAGCGACGGCGCCCTGGTCGAGGCGTCATGGCGCACCGATCCGGCGAATGCGGCCGGCCCGAGCCGCAATTCGATGCCGTTGAAGACCTGGCGCGTGCGCGACAGGTCGACCTTCGCCGAAAACCCCGCCCCCGGCAGCGCGCGGATGGCGGCATCCACGTCGCGCGCCAGCCACGCGGCAAAGCCCGACGGCTGCGCCACCGCCAGCGTCAGGTCGCCCCGGAAGGCCGGATCGACTCCGGACACCAGCAGCCCCTTGGCCTCCAGCGTCGCCCGACCCGGCAGGCGCGCCGACAGATGGTCGATGCGCCATCCTGCCTCGGTCGTGCGAGCCCTCGCCACGACGTCGCCGATGGTCGTGTCGCCGGCAACCACCGCCGGCAGCCGCACGTCGATCGTGCCGGGGATCACCGGCCGCGACAGGTCCGACAGCGTTTCGGCCAGGGCATTCAGCCGCTCCGCCAGTGGCATGGCGCCGCCCTCGCCTTCGGCCAGGCGCACCTGCTGGCCCGCCACCGTCAACGAGAAACCCGGCGTCGGCCCGATGTCGAGCCGCGCCTCGCCTTCCGCCACGTAGGGATCCTTGGCCGGCCCGCTTTCCAGCCGCACCGCCTCCGCGCTCACCGCGCGGGAATCGGCGCGGAAGCGGCCCTTGGCCCGCCACCCGGCATCGCCCGATGCCGCGATGGTCGTGCCGTCGCTGCCGCGCAGCGCCTCCGTCCGCGCACGCCGCGCCGCCGCGAAGGTTCCCGCATAGACTGGGGCCCCTTTTTCCAGCGTCACCGCCCCGTCGCTTTCCAGGTCGAAGCCGAAATGGCGCGGCGCGAAGGTCAGGTGCAGGCCGAGCCGGCCATCGTCGCCGACCTTGCCGCTCGCCACCGTGAAGCCCGCCTCGATGCGTTCGAACCGGGCCTGCCCGTCCGCCCGCCACGGTCCGGCGAGCGAGCGGGCCGAGAGCACGGCGTTGAGGCCGCGGATCGACACGGTGCGTTCGCCCGGACCATGCCGCAGCGTGATTTCGCCATCGCTGATCGACAGCCGCTCCAGCGATACGCGCGCCGGGTCGAAGCCCGCCGCCGCGCCGAACTGCCAGTCGATCGCCCCGGCCGCGTCCATCGCGACGTTCACCTTCGGCTTGACCAGGCGCATGTCGAAGATGACCGCACGGCCGGAGAGGAAGGGCGCAAGCTCGGCGTCCATCGAGAACGCCTCCGCCGTCATCGCCGGTCCGGTGTCGCTCTCGCCGACGCGCACGTCGCTGAAGGTCACCGAGGGAAACGGCAGGAGCCGCGCCTTCGCGGATCCGGCGACCGTCACCTTGCGGCCGAGGATGGCGCTTGCCTCGCGTTCGAAGCCGGCGCGATAGCCCGTCCAGTCGATGAACAGCGGCGCAATCAGCGCCGCCAGCAGCGCCAGCACCACCAATCCGCCGATTGCCACGAATACCCGTGCCAGCACCCTGCCCGGTCCTCCAACAGCCGATGGTCAGTCTAACGGCATCGCCGTGTCGATAAAGTGGCGCGTCAGCCGTCCGGCAGCACCTTGCCCGGATTCATGATCCCGAGCGGGTCGAGCGCAAGCTTGACCGCCCGCATCAGCCCCGCCGCGGCGCCATGCTCCGGCACCAGGAACGCGCGCTTGCCCTGGCCGATGCCGTGCTCGCCGGTGCAGGTCCCGCCCATGGCGAGGGCGCGGCGGTTCAGCCGCTCCACGAACCCTTCCGCCGCCGCCACTTCGCCCGGATCGTTCATGTCCATCAGCAGCAGCACGTGGAAATTGCCGTCGCCGACATGCCCGACGATCGGTGCCACCAGGCCGCACTCGGCGATATCGGCCTCGGTTTCGCCGATGCAGTCGGCCAGCCGCGAGATCGGCACGCACACGTCGGTCGAAAGGCCGCGCGCGCCGGGCCTGAGCGCCAGTCCCGCCCAGTAGGCGTCATGGCGGGCCTTCCACAGCCGGTTGCGCTCCTCCGCCACCGTCGTCCACAGGAACGGCCCGCCGCCGTGTCCCTCGGCAATCGCGCCGAACAGCTCGGCCTGCTCGGCGACCGAGGCGTCGGAGCCATGGAATTCCAGGAACAGCGCCGGGCCCTCCGGATAGTCCAGTCCCGAATAGGCGTTGAGCGCCTTCATGCCCAGCCCGTTGATGAGCTCGATACGCGCCACCGGAATGCCGGACTGGATCGTCTCGATCACCGCCTGCGTCGCCGCCCCGACGTCCGGAAACGGGCACACCCCGCCCGAAACCGCCTGCGGGATGCCGGCGAGCCGCAGCGTCAGTTGCGTGATGATGCCGAGCGTGCCCTCGGAACCGACGAACAGCCGCGTCAGGTCATAGCCGGCGGAGGATTTCTTCGCCCGCGCGCCGGTGCGGATGATCTCGCCCGCTGCCGTCACCACCTCCAGCGACAGCACGGTGTCGCGCATCGTGCCGTAGCGCACCGCGTTGGTGCCGGAGGCGCGCGTCGCCGCCATGCCGCCGAGCGAGGCATTGGCGCCGGGATCGATCGGGAAGAACAGCCCGGTGTCGCGCAGGTGCTGGTTGAGCTGCTCGCGGGTGACGCCCGGCTCCACCACGCAATCGAGATCCTCGGCATGGACCGCCACGATGCGGTTCATCCGCATCAGGTCGATCGAGATGCCGCCATGCGGCGCGTTGACATGGCCTTCCAGCGACGTCCCCGTGCCGAACGGGATCACCGGGACCCGGTGCTCGCGGCAAACGCGCACGATGTCGGCCACTTCTTCGGCGCTTTCGGCGAAGGCGACGCCATCGGGCGGCTGCGACGGCAGGTAGGTGGTCGTGTGCGCATGCTGCTGGCGGATGGCCTCGCCGGTCGCCAGGCGCTCGCCATAGCGCTGCTTGAGGATGGAAAGCGCGGCGGCAATTCCCGCCTCGTTGCGCGCGCCCTTCGCCACATCCTTCAGCGCCATCCGGGCCTCCTCCATGTCGCAATCGGCATTGCGCCGCTTTTTCCGGCCGCTAGATTGCCGCTGGCATCAGCCTTGTCCACCGGGAAAAACGTGATGAGTCAGCACGCGCCTTTCGTCTCCTCCGTCATGACCGTCGAAAAGGAGTGGATCGACTACAATGGCCACCTCAACATGGCCTATTACAACGTGCTGTTCGACCGCTGCGGCGACGAGGCGTTCGCACTTCTCGGCATGGGGCCGGACTACGCCCGCGATCGCCGACTGACCATCTACACCGCCGAGATCCATGTCTGCTACGTGCGCGAGCTGCACCTTGGCGATCGCGTCACCTGCTCCTTCCACCTCGTCGACCACGACGACAAGCGTCTGCACGTCTACCAGGAGCTTCGCCACGCCGACGGCTGGCTGTCGGCGACCTCTGAAGTCCTTTCGCTGCATGTCGACATGGCCGGGCCGAAAGTCGCGCCCTTCCCGGCGGACGTGAAGCACAAGGTCGAGGCGATGCAGCGGGCCCATTCCGCACTGCCGCGCCCCGAACGCGCCGGCCGTTCCATCGCCATTCGCCGCAAGTGATCGCTTGGTCAGACCCATCCACAAAAGGACCGCCATGCCCGCCAAGTCCCCTGTCGACCTTCTCCGCCCGCGCCGCGACGGCGAACACGCCCGCGTCGAGTATGTCGAGCTGTTTTTCGACCTCGTGTTCGTCTTTGCCATCACCCAGTTGTCGCATACCCTTTTGCATCATCTGACGCCCGCCGGCGCCGCCGAAACCGGCTTCCTGCTGCTCGCCGTCTGGTGGGTGTGGATGTACACGACCTGGGTCACCAACTGGCTCGATCCAAGGCGCATCCCGGTCCGCTTCATGCTGTTTGCATTGATGGCGCTCGGCCTCGTCGTCTCGGCCTCAATCCCGCAGGCCTTTGGCGACCGCGCGCTGCCCTTCGCCCTGGCCTATGCCGCCATGCAGGTCGGGCGCACCGTGTTCATGGTGCTGGCATCGCGAGCCGCCCATCCGGTGCGGGCGCTGAACTTCACCCGCATCGCCATCTGGCTGGCGACGGCCGGAATCATCTGGATTGCCGGGGCGCTCGCCGGCCATGAGTGGCAGGTCGCTCTCTGGGTGATCGCGCTTGCCATCGAGTATGCCGGACCCTGGGCGCGCTTCACCGTGCCGGTTCTCGGACCCTCGGCCGTCGATTCCTGGGACGTCGACCCGCACCACATGGCCGAGCGTTGTGGCCTGTTCGTCATCATCGCGCTCGGCGAATCCATCATCATCACTGGCGCCACCTTCGCCGGCCTCGCCTGGACCCCGGATATCGTGCTCGCCTTCGCTTCCGCGCTCGTCGGCGCGCTCGCCATGTGGTGGATCTATTTCTCGATCGGGCAGGAAGTGGCGACCCACCGCTTCGCCGATTCCGCCAATGTCGGCGCCATGGCGCGGCTCGCCTACACCTACTTCCACCTGCCGATCGTCGCCGGCATCATCCTGTCGGCCGCCGGCGACGAATTGGTGATCGCGCACCCGCACGGCCATTCTGAACCGGGCACGATCCTCACCGTGGTCGGCGGCGCGGCGATCTACCTGTTCGGAAACATCCTGTTCAAGATGGCCTTCTGGGGACGGCCGCCGCTCTCGCACATGGCGGGCCTCGTGGCACTCGTCGCCGCCGGTTTGGCCGGCATGGCGCTGAGCCCGCTCGCCCTCGGGCTGCTGGTCGCCGCGATCCTCGTCATCGTCGCGGCCTGGGAACATCATTCCCTGAAGGACACGCGCGCCGCGCATTGAGCGGCGCGCCGTCCCGGGCGCGGTCAGGCAAGCCTGGCCTTGAGGAATGCGACCGTGCGCTCCCAGGCAAGCTTGGCGGCCGCCTCGTCATATCGCGCGGCGGCGGTGTCGTTGTTGAAGGCGTGGTTCACCCCGTCATACATGTGGATGACATGGTCCTTGCCGTTCGCCTTCAGCGCTGCCTCGAAGTCCGCGATGCCGGCATTGATGCGCTCGTCGAGCCCGGCATAGTGCAGCATCAGCGCCGCCTTGACCGCTGGCACCTCCTCAGCCTTCAGCTGTGCGCCATAGTAGGCCACCCCGGCCCGCAGGTCGGGCGAAGCCGCCGCAATCCGGTTCACCGTGCCGCCGCCCCAGCAGAAGCCGATGGCGCCGACCGCCCCGCTCGTTTCCCCGTGACCGGCAAGGAAGGAGACCGTTGCCGCGCCGTCGGCGGCGGCTTGCGCCGCCTTCAGGTCCTTGAACATCTCGCGCGCCTTGTCCTCGTCGGCCGGCGTGCCGCCGAGGGGCGACAGGAAGTCGGGCGCCAGCGCCACGAATCCTTCCAGCGCCATGCGCCGGGTCACGTCGCGGATGTGTTCGTTGAGGCCGCGGTTCTCGTGGATGACGATCACCGCCGGCAGCTTGCCGGCCTTGTCCGCCGGCATCGCCAGATACCCCTTCATCTCGCCGCCTGAACCTGGCCACGGCACCTCCGTGCCGCGAACCCGCGCATCGTCGGCGGCGACCATGGAGGCTCGCGCTGCGCTTGCACCGATAAGCGGCACGATGGCGGCCGCCGCTGCGCCCGATCCGGCGAGCTTCGTCAGCTTTTCCATGAAGCCGCGCCGGTCGAGCGTCAGGTGGGTGTATTCGTCATAGACGTCGATCATCGCCTGCGTGATTTCCGGGCGTTCGTTCATGGCTGACCTCCGTCGTGATCCGCACCCTGCCGTCGGCAGGGTTGGCGCCCGGGGCGGTGAGGTCAAATAACGCTTGCGTGAGGGTGTCAGGCGCTGCCGGCGATCAGCAGCCGGCCGCTCATGCCCGGAAACGCCAGCATCCCGTCCGGCAGCGGCAGAACCGCATGGCGAATCGGCATTCCGACCGGATGGCGGGCGAGTTCCCTGCCGTCCGTGATCGAAAGGATGTGCAGGACATCGGCCATGTCGAGCGCCAGCAGGCGGCCATCATGAACGATCAGTTCGGCCAGCATCGACGCCCAGTTGCCGGTGCTGCCGTCATAGTCGGTGGTTTCATGCCGCCACGCGACCTTGCCGCTCGCCGCGTCAATCGCATGGATATGGCCGGTCGGGGACCACAGATAGGCCGTCCCGCCGGCGACATGATGCGAATTGATGAAGTTGCCGGCGTTGAACTCCCACAACGCCCGTCCGTCGGCGACCGCGATGCCGAACAGCTTTTCCTTGTAGCTGCCGGCAACGAGGATGCCGTCATGGACGTGCAATTGCCGCAGATACTGCCACGCCTCGCTGCGATCGACGATCCATGCCGGCCGGCCATCGCCGATTGCCAGCCCGTAGAGGCGCCCGTCGCCCGGTCCGGCAAGCACCAGGCCGCCGGCAACGACCGGCGCGTAGGACGCCAGCGTGTCCGGCACCCCGGCATGGCGCCACAGCAGCGCGCCGCTCGCCGCATCGAGCGCCACGATCTCGTGGCCATCGCCGACATGGATCGCGCCGTTAGACAGCGACGGCACGCCGGACTGGATTGCCGCGTTGCGTCGCCATAGCAGCCGTCCGGTCGCCGTTTCGTATGCGGCAAGTCCGCGCCGGCCGCCGATCACCGCGAGGCCACCGCCAAGCCGTGGCCGGAAATGCGCCGGATGGCCATCCGGCAGTTCGGTCCGCCATACCAGCGCGCCAGTGCCTGGATCGACTGCGCCGGCAGTCCGGTCGCCGCTGAAGACAATCAGCCCGTCGGCGAAGGCCGGCGGGTTGAGCACGCGATTGCCGGTGTTGACATCCGCATGCGGCACGAGCGTGCCCGCACCCTGTGCGGATGCCGCCGGCCTCGCAAGGAGTCCGGCGGCAAGGGCAAGCACCGCGCGGCGGGTCGGCCCTACTTGCATTGCGCTCCCTGCTTCACCCAGGCGAACAGGATCTGCGTGTTGGGATGGTCGCGGTCCTCGGTCGGGTCGATGCCGGGCGGCATGCGGTCTTCCACCAGGTGCTGGAACACGCCGCTTTTGTCCGGCTCGCCCGGAATGATGACCTTGGTCGCCTTGTCCACGCCCTTGGCCACGGAGTCCGCGCCCAGCATGATGCCGTCATAGGTGGTCAGGTCCAGCTCGTGGAAGCTCGGCGGCTCCTGGTTGGACATGTGGCATTCCGCGCAGGCCGGCGTATCCGGGCCGAACGTGTTCGCCGTCGTGAACAGCTTCTGGATGTTGGACTTGAAATTGTCGTCATTGTTGGCGCCCGCCGCGATCCAGTCGCGGATGGCAACGATCGGCGCGCTGTCGGTCGGCACGTTGAACTGCACGCCGAGCGGCATGCGGTTGTTGCGCAGGCGGCGCCCGAGGATTTCACGCTTGGGATCCTCCCCGGCCACGAACAGCGCCCGCTGCGGCGCCTCGGTCGATCCCGCCTTGATGCCGTCGCAGGTCGAGAGATCGAGGCCGCGATAGCTCTTGGCCGGATCGCCCGTGGAGTGGCACACGATGCAGGCCGGTCCCGGACCGAACGCGTTCGGCGTGCGCATCAGCGTTTCCACGTAGGAATAGGGGATCGGCAGGTTGCGCTTCAGGATGAGTTCGCTCACCGCCGCATGATCACCCTCGATGGCGACCTTGCCGGCGCGGATGTCGTCGGCAAGCTGGTCGGCCAGGCTGTCGTCGTCGTCGGCCAGCGCGCCCGGTCCGGAAAGTACCAGCGTCAACGCCAGAGCGGCAAGGCCCGCCAGCCACCGCATCGGCGTTGTCGGGCGCGCCGAATCGATCTTCGTTCCCGTAGATTGGGTCATGATGTCCTCCCCGCTTGGTTCATGGCGCTTCTCCTCAAGCGCCATGTCGTCCCGAACCCGCCGGTCCCCTCGCTGCGGAGCCGCGGCGGCAACCGCGGCTCCGGCGGGAAGAAGACAGGTGGATTCGCGCAGCCCGTTTCCCGGACGGACGGCACAGCACG
>WPCK01341269.1_pt1 | contig 21970 bp, 17 predicted proteins | sample 5399851 | NCBI WGS metagenome assembly WPCK01 (sample SAMN12869471, study PRJNA574797) | sludge metagenome | isolation source: wastewater treatment of pH11 | place: China:Beijing | collected 2019-05-20 | reverse complement strand
CGAAGCGGCCTGCACGTTGAAGGGCGTCACGACATGCCGCCGCCGTTCGAGATGGTCGAAGAGCAGCGAAAGCGACCGGATGGCCCAGCCTGAAAGCTCCTTCACCCGGCGAGCGTCCTGCACCGGGAACACCGCATCGGCCCCATGCCCCCACTGGCATTGCAGCCAGACGGTATCGTGGTCGGCCAGCACGTTGCCGCCACTGCCGGCCTCGTGAAACTCCCGCTTGAGCGCCGGGCCGTCGATCTCCGTCCCTCGCTTCGGCTGGCACTCAATCAGAAGCACCTGGGCCTGACTGCCGCTGTTCCGGCTGGTGGAGAACCAACACTCGACGCTGCGGGCCTGGGCGTGCTGGAAGCTGGCGGTCTTTTTCCGCCGATGCAGCGCCGCCGTGGCAAGTCGCCCATCGCCCGCAGCGTGCGCTGCGGTGACTAGCTTTTCGAGGAAGTGTTCTTGCCAGGAGCGCATCTTTTCAAACTCACGAGAAGAGAAAGGCGCGGTCTTCGACGTTATGTGCTGCATCAACAGCGTTACGGAATACTCCTTCCCAACCATCAGCAATTTCTCGTGCTGCTGGACGCTTATTCGGATCAATAGTCAACATGCGAGACAGCAGCACTGCAATTCCGCCGCTCATCCTGCTTGTAATGTTTCCTAGCGGCTCTAACTCGACTGGGCTTGTGTAATCGGGATTGGCCCTGGCCGGATTACGTCCTGTGAACAGATGGGCCAGAACCAACGCAAGTTGGAACACGTCGGATTTGGTGGTCAGCGGTACATCGTCTTTCAGGTAAGCAACGAGATCGGGTGTTCGATAAAAGAACGGCATTCCAACGCCAATACTCTCCTTGACGATTTCTCGATCTTCGTCGTCATTGTCGTTCAGCCGTTTCATCAAGCCAAAATCGCCCAACACACACGAGCCGCCTTTGATGAAGATGTTAGCTGGCTTGATGTCACGGTGAACAACCTTCGGGTCAAGCGAATCTAGGTATTCAAGGGACGAGACCAACTGAATCGCGAAGGCAATTTTCTCAACGAAACTGCACCCCCGCCGCATTGCGACGCCCAAGGTCTGGGGCAGGTACTCCATTACGACGAAAGGCTTGTCGTAATAGACCCCTTCGTCGTAGGTTCGCATGATGGCGGGGTGGTCGCAGGATTGGAGAAACTTCGCCTCTTCAAGAAAGGAGTCGCGGCGTTCTGGCTTCGACAACTTGCGAAACACCTTCACCGCAAACAGTAATCCCTTTCTCGGTGGGGAAGTGCAGTAGGCCAAGAACGTCGCAGCGTTCCCTCCGACGCCAAGCGGTTCGATGGCCTTGTACCAAGTTCCTGAACCGGACCTGAAACTCTTCCAATGCTCGAACTCAAAGTGATCTGACATGTCGATTACGCCTCCACACCGGCGTTTCGCCAGTCGTTCAGACCAACCATGTACCTGACGACGCTGACCTCTTCCCTCGGTGAGAGCTTCGACGCCGGGTCTTGGATCAGGTAAAGCTGCGGGGTCGTCTTGCAGTTCACCACAACGTAGAGCCAGTAGTCCATTCCGAAGCGCTGCGCCTTGATCCACTCGTTGGGCGTGAGGGCCACGCCCCCTTCGCCCGCCCGACCTTTGACCTCGATGTAGCGCTCGACCTGACCGCCCGTTAGCGATGTGACATCCCAGCCGCAGTTCTCTTCTTCGACGGACACCGGCTTGCGGCCCTGGTCACGCTCGTATTTCATCACGAGATCGACGGCGATCCGCTCGACTTCTGGATCGCTCTCCATCCCTTCGACCGAGTGGACGAGCTCCTGGGGCGCTGGCACGATCACCGCCACACCCAGGACTTCTGGCGGCTTCTCAGAAAGATGCTGTTCTTGCTCGATCTCGGCCAGCCGGTCCTTGAGTCGCTGCGATAGCTCGCCCTTGCGAGCTTCTTCCTTGGCCCGATTGCCGACAATGTTCAGCCGCCGTGAATCGCTCTCGTCCCGAAACTCGCGAAGCTGCTTGTCGAAGGCGGCGATCTTCTTGATCGACTCACCCATGAGGAACTGGAGCGACTTGCGGACGTACTTCTCCTTGATACCAAGCTCTTTCTGGCGGCGGCTCTCGATCTCGCCGAAGTAGCTGGGGGTGACTTCATCGAGCGTCCAGTCGATGATTTGGTCTTCGTCGGTGGCCGCCTGCCGCACGGGAGCCGGGCAGGCCACGTCACCATCGGACGGCTTGAGGTCGAGCAAGGCGTAGGGCTGGGTCTTGCGAAAGGTGTCGCCAGTGCGATGGATGGCGAACAGCCGCTCGCCCACCATCTGCCCCCGGCCATCCTCGACACCGCACTTGATCAGCCACATCACCGTCGGCTCGGTGGCGTCGGCGTTGTAGAAGATGGCCCCTTGTCGCAATGAATGTCCGTAGTCTCTCAGCACCCGCTCGACTGCGCCTTCAAATAGAGGATGCCCTGGCCCAACGAACTCCAGGTCGGAGTAGCCGATAAGCAGTTCCTTGTCGAACGTGAGCAGCGGGTAGGTGTTGCCGATCTTGCCGTACTTCCGTTCCAGCGAGTCGGGGAGCTTGCGCAAATCGGGCGGGACACGGTGGATCGACCAGACGCCTTTGCGCTCCTTGACTGGCGTGATCGTGCCGCCGAACGAGCGCCAGGCTTCGAGGAAGAACCGCTCAATGTACTCCGGCATCAGCCGGTTTTCCCGGCTCTGCTGCACATCGGCACAGAGCTTGCTCATGTCGATGTAGCGGGAGCCGAGAGCCTTGTCTTCCATGTCGGCCTTGATGCGGGCGACATGCTCCATGTCGGTCGAAAGTTCGATGTCAGCCAGGATTTCCGTCATCGTGCGACGACGGGAGAGCCAGTCCTTCATCAGGGCGTCGAAGCGGGGGGCCGGGATGATCTCGCCAATCACATCGTAAACCCGGTCGCTCCCGAGGGCCAGCCGCATGTCTTCGAGCTTGTGGAGCAGGCAATCCATCACTTCGCCTTCCCGTGTGTTCTGGGCGACGATGTTCCAGATCATCGCTTCCCGCTCTTGCTTGTAGCGATGGATCCGGCCCATGCGCTGTTCAAGGCGGTTGGGGTTCCAGGGGATGTCGTAGTTCACCATCAGCGAGCAGAATTGCAGGTTGATGCCTTCGCCCGCCGCCTCGGTGGCGACCATCACCGAGGGCTTGTGTTCAAAGAACTCCCGCTCAGCGTCGATCCGTTTTTCAAGCGCCATGCCGCCGTGGATTGTGCAGCAGTGGAAGCCCAGGTTGGTCAGCTTGCTGACGAGGAAGTCGAGCGTGTCCTTGTGTTCGGTGAAGATCAGCAGCCGCTCGGCCCGCCCGGAAATGTGATTGGAAAGGACGGAGCGTAGCTCCTCGAACTTGGTCTCGGTGACATTCTTCTCCGTGTGACGGGCGAGTTGCACCAACCGGTCGAGTTCTTCGATCTCGGCTTCAAGCTCGGCCATGTTTTCGGCCATCGTGAGCCGCTCGACGAGATCGTCCTCGAACTGCCAGCGTTCCGCCTCGGTCAGGTCGTCCAAGTCGTCCGGCAATTCGCCGTACTCCTGCCGCAGCTTGCCGAGCTTTTGCAGGTCTTTGAGCCGTTTTCGGCGGCGTTCCAATGACGAGCGAATGGCGGCCAAGCTGGAGGCGAGGCGGCGCTGCAAGACGGTAAGCGCCAAGCCGACATTGCGGTTTTGGGCGGCCTCAGCCCGCTGGAAGTTTTGCTGCACGTACTCCGTCACGGCGTCGTACAGCTTGAGTTCGTCGAGCGAGAGCTTGTACGAAAGCGTCTGGACGTGACGGGGCGGGAAGCAGGGGGAGCCGTCGAACTTCCGCATGTCCTCCTTGAGCCGCCGCACCATGATGCGGTTTTCGCCAAGGGAGCTGGCCTCGGCCAGGATTTGGCCGTTGACGTACAGGTCTTGGTCGAGCAGTTGCAGCAGCAGGGCGAAGTTGTCGGGATCGCCTTTGTGCGGCGTGGCCGTGAGGAAGAGGTAGTGGTCGGTGTGGTCCCGCAGGAATTCGCCCAGGATGTACCGCTGGGTTTTGTTCACCTTCGTGCCGTAGCGGTAGGCGGCCATTTTGTGTGCTTCATCGACAATGCACAAATCCCAATGCACGTCCCGAATCATGTTCAGGATGTCGTCTTGCCGGGCGACGAAATCGACCGACGCGATGCACTGCGGCGAGTCGTCCCAGATGTTACGGCCATACGAGGCACTGACCGTGCCTCGGTTGATTACGCTGAACGTTTCGCCAAACTTGTCGTGCAGTTCCCGCCGCCACTGATCGGTGAGGTTGGCGGGCGTGATGATGAGAGTGCGTTCGATCAGGCCACGGAATTTAAGTTCCTTGATCGCCAGCCCGGCCATGATGGTCTTGCCGGCGCCGGGGTCGTCTGCGATCAGAAACCGAATGCGAGGCTGAGTGAGCAGATGCGCGTAGACAGCATCGATTTGATGCGGCAGAGGATCGACCTGAGAGACCGAAACGGCGAAATGGGGGTCGTACTGGAAGGCCAGCCGGATACGATGGGCCTCAGCGGCGAGCCGGAAATGGGTGGGATTGCCGTTGAGCGCCGACAGGTTACCTGTTTGGGTAACCTTGATCGAGTCGTCAAACTCCTCGGGCTTGAGCAGCTTGGTCCATAGCCGCTTGGTGTGCGTGCCGACCGCCTGAACCTCGATGCGGGCGCCTCGGGCCTTGGCTGTCAACACCTTCACCGGCTCGGTCCAGTGAGGGCCGTCAAGAATCGAACCCTCTCCAAGTCGTGCCATCACCTGTTCAATCGTCATTGATGCCCTGTTTCCTCGATGTTATGGGCATTTGCGCTCACTACCACTCCCAACGATGCGACCCTCCGGAGGTTGCATACTTTATCAGAAAACACCTTTGACATGCGCCGCAGACATCCTATAAGACCGGAATAACGCATGCAATCTGTCAATAACAATCTGATCGAGGCACAGTGTCAGGCTAAAGAGGCAATGAACGATCCCATCATCTCGAAGTAGCAGCGAATCCGAAGCGGTCGAAATTCGGAAATGTAGAGCACGGCGTTGTCATTAATGCCGTCGTTAGGTCAGACGGTAATTTTCGCGGAAAGGTCGTTCTGTTTTTTGGTCGCCAAAAAGAGGGGACGCTGTATAATACATGGAGCATGGAAAAAATGAATCGGTATGCCAAATCATGAACGATTTACCGTCACCTGCGGTGTCTAACGGGCGAGGGGTAAACGGGAAATTCCTCCCCGGAAACCGGATCGGAACCGGAAATCCGGCGGCCCGGCAAGCCCAGCAACTGCGATTCGCACTGATGACCGCGGTGACCCCGGAAGATGTGCAAAGGATGGTCAGGCGACTGGTACAGTTGGCCGAAGAAGGGGACGTTCAGGCGGCTAAACTGATCCTGGACCGGGTGTTGGGCCCTCCAGTGCCGCTGGATGTTGAAGAGCGGATCGCGCAATTGGAAGCCGTTACTGCGAGGGAAAAATGAGTCTCGAACGGCGTTTGCGGGCATTGGAAACGTGTTTGTCACCGGATATCGGTGACGACGGCTACTGCGTGCGCTGCCGCAATCAGTCGATGACACTGTTTTCCCACCTCCCGGTTCCGGATCCTTGCCGGCGGTGCGGGAAACTTGCCGATTCCATTATGTATCTTACCGGGCCGGGGGAACGGGTTACCGAATACCCCCCAGCGCTGAAGGGGCGATGCAATTTTCTCATGGCTTTGCCCAACAATGGTCGGAATCCACTCTCGAACCTGCATGGGGTCACGATGAGCTGGTTGAAATAGAACAGCCGGCGATTAAAGCGTGACATTTCCATACCTTCCTCGCGAAACCCTTGCGAGAAGAATTCCCTTGCAAGTCAGCAGCGATAACTTGCATTGCCACAACCGAGAATATAGCCCGCGCTAGTGTCGGACTTTCTCGTCGTTGAGATGGCCTGTTTCTCGCGCCCTGCCGCTTATTTTCCGTTCCGGAATCCGCTAGATTTGGCCTGATTGGGAGGGCTCTGTCAGGTGGCCACCTGGCGAGCCAAGCGGCCTGGGCCGTAGCGGGGAGTTATTTGCCTTTCACCCCGCTCGACCCAGGCCGGCCCAAACAAAGAAAGGCTATTCGATGTCAGAACTGGCGGAGGACCCGCGCGTTGCGGAATTGTTGCTGTTGTTGTGGGATGCTCCAGACCGCGAAGCCGGCATTGCAATTGTTGATTTGCCGGATTCATTGCGAGCCGAAGACCTGCTCACTGCGTGCGAAGGTGATCGGCTGATCCAGTTCTTGCGTCGCAATCATTGTTATCACGGCGGTGGCCCGCATCGCAAACTGGTCTTGGAACGCGGTTGGAGCATTGCCGAACTACACAAGCCGAATCGCAATCAAGTTTGGCAATTATTGGAGGAAGCGATAGGGGAAGATGTTCCGGATGAAATCCGACATCGTGTGCGCCTTGGCTATTTCGGATCTTCAAAAGCTGCCCGATTGGCGTTAGCCCGTAGTAACGGAGGGGAGGCCTTTACCCTCTTGGAACGGTTTCCCGCGACATCTGCTGGGCACGTTGCCTTTCTGCAATGGGTCCGCGACGAAGTCCATCGCGCGGCCGAAGCGAAGCGCGGACAATCGGGGAAGGAATACTCCAATGCCACAATTGAAAGCATCTTACGAGGCATCAAGTGGGACGAAGCCAGACGCCGAGTTTCCAAGTTATCCGGACTACCCGTGAATGCAGTCGATATGGTTTCCAGTGTGTTGCAACGGGAACTATCGGTTGGCACAGTCGAACAGATTGATAAATTGCTTACTCCTTCTCTTCGATTCCTCCGAAGCTTGTTGGAATCGGCATCCTCCCGTAATAGCTTGACTGTCATGGAGCCTCCTGAACTGGTCGAGCTGAAGCGATGGATTTCCGTCGACGGTGTCAAAGGGAACTGGGAGCACACGATATCGGCCGCAGAATACTGGGGCCTGGACGTTGACACTCGACATCGGAATATTGCGTTCCTGCTACAACAGGTAATTGGCGGCGATCCACCGGAAAATATGATTCGCGATTACCTCTTTCGGAACCATGGCATTCAGCCGGCCGACCCAATCGACCTTGAGAAATTGGAAAAGCTGCTGAAAGCCGACGCCGACCGGGGTCGTAGTTCCGAAATGGCCAGCAATGCCGGCTTTGCTGCCGCAACACAGAACACGACAAGCACCCAACCGACGCCTGTCGGCGCTGGCGACATGGATGAGGGCGAAGGCGACGAAAAAGCCAAGTTTCGCTGGACGGCGCCTATGTTGGAAGGGTACGTGTTTGCCCTATTGAAAGAAGTGGCGTACCCGACAGAGCGTGACGCTGTCGCGCGCATCCGCGCCAAAGCCCACAAACCCGCGCCTTCGCGCACGACCCTACGCAAAACCTACGCTTGGCAAAACCGCCCGAAGAAAACAGCGAATCCGAGCACGACCAATGAAGCACAAAGTGGCGTGTCTCCTGCCCAGAGCGCCGATTCCGCGGCGTCGCACGAGGAGGTAACGAACCGGATTATTGACATCGCGGAAATGATCGGCAGGCAACTTACGGACGACGAGCGGGGGGCCGTCGCATGGACGATACAGCAAGCCGGGGCGGACGAGAAAACTCGGGACGAGGCGATTGGCGAATTGATCGAGGGCTTTACGAGCGGCAATAAGTGACCGTTTAGACCTTGGTCACACCTTGGTCGTGACCAAAATGGAACAATTTGAGCCCAGAAAATAAGCCGTGGCGTGATGGTCACGGCTTTTTTTGCGCCCAAGCCACGTTAAGCGACGGTCGCGACGATGCGGCCGTGGTCTTTATCAAGGGAGGCGCAAGCACGTGATGTTGTCAAACCTACTGACAATTCGGCGAATGGCGAGCCTGCTGGGGGTGACTGAAGAGGACGTATCCCTGGTACTGATGATTCCTCCAGTGGTACGGCCGACGAGCCGGGCGGACGAAATTCGCGTGTTCGACCGCGAGGCCTTTGATATTGTCCGGCATCGCCTTGAAAAATTGGCACAGGACGCCGGCAATGAGGAGGTGGCCCCATGAAGAGCACCGCTGCGTTGCGACGAGCTGAATTAGCCGACCTGACCAAGACGCGCCTATCCTTGCGGCCTGCGGAAGCGGCCATTGCACTGGGCTTATCGCCCCGAAGTCTCTGGTCGCTTTCCTCTCCGCGCGGCCCGATTCCCTGCGTGCGGATTGGGCACGGCAAACGGCAAACTGTGCTTTACCCCGTGGCCAGCCTGCAAGCCTGGCTGAGCCGGCAAGCCGAAGCCGGGAAAGCGGGCCAAGGCGAGGGGGCCAAACGATGAAACGCGACCTTTGGCAAGAGGTTTCTGCGGACGAACCCTGTCCAGTTTGCAAAAAAGCCGGTTGGTGCCGACGATCCCCAAATGGTTCGATGGTGGCCTGTCGCCGCGAATCAAATGGGGCGGCCAAAACCAAGCGCTATAAGGATGGTAGCGAAGCGTTTGTACATATCGTTCGTGACGACCGGTCTTTAGGTGACAACGGACGGAACAAGGCGAAGCGGGCGCAAAAGACAAAAGGGGCGACGCCCACATCCTCGGATGGTCCGATGTTGCAGGTGCCCACAACGTCGGCCAATGCTCAAGATACGGAGGGCAAACGTGATGCGGGCTATCGCTGTCTGCTGGCCAAGCTGCCCCTGTCCCCTGATCATCGCGACAATCTGAAACAACGGGGATTGTCAGATACGGACATCGACGCCGGCGGATACAGAACGATGCCAGCGAACGGACGCGGGTCAGCGATCAAGCAGGTGGTAGCGGAGTTGGGGATGGACTTTCCCGCGGTGCCAGGTTTCGTGATCGGTGAACAGGGCCCACGTATCGCATCCCCATCGGGGCTACTCGTTCCGGTTCGTGACCTGGCGGGGCAGATTGTCGCGCTAAAGGTCCGTGCCGACAATCCGATGCCCAGACAGCCCAAGTATCTGTACCTGTCATCGGTAAAGTACGCCGGCCCCGGCCCCGGAAGCCCAGCTCATTGTCCGGCTGGTGTCTGCGGCCCCGTTGAGCTGATTCGAATCACGGAAGGGGAGTTGAAAGCCGACGTTGCCTATCGTTTGTCAGGTGTGCCAACATTGTCTTTCCCCGGAGTTGCATCCTGGCACGTTGTTTTGCCCATGTTGCAGGCCCTTGAATGCAAGACTGTTCGCGTCGCATTCGACGCGGATGCGGGAACGAACAATCACGTTGCCGTTGCTCTCCGAAATTGCTGCCAAGAATTGCAGGCGACCGGCTTCGCGATCGAGTTGGAACGCTGGCCAGCGCAAGCGGGAAAGGGCATTGATGACGTTCTGAAGGCGGGAAGGGGCGCGGACATCGAAATCTTGGCGGGCGCAGCGGCTTTGGCAGCGGCCGAAGAAATGGTGGCGGCTGGGGAAGTTGACGACGCCCCCCCAGTCGCCGATAAGGGCGAACGCAAGAGCCAGGCGACGTTGCTCGTCGAGTTGGCGGCAGCAACTGAGTTGTGGCACACAACGGGACAGGGTATCGCCTACGCGACGCTGCCCGTCGTTGACCATTGGGAACACTGGCCAGTACGCAGCGCAACGTTTCGGCGGTGGCTTGGCCGCCAGTTTTTTGTACAGCACGGCAAGGCCCCCGGTTCGCAGGCCCTGCATGATGCAATCAACGTTCTCGAAGGGCAGGCGATATTCGAGGGGCCAGAACATCACGTCTTCGTCCGAGTTGCGGGCGATGGCGACAAACTTTATCTGGACCTGGCCAACGAGACGTGGCAGGTTGTGGAAATCGATGCGAACGGCTGGCGGATTCTGAACGCAAGTCCTGTCCGGTTCCGACGTGCCAAGGCCATGATGCCCCTGCCCATGCCCACGGCCGGTGGCAACATCAGTGAGTTGCGGCGGTTCGTCAACGTTGACGCTGACGGCTGGCCCCTTCTGCTTGGCTGGCTTGTGGCTGCATTCCGTCCTACCGGCCCATATCCGGTTCTTATTCTGCACGGTGAGCAGGGATCAGCCAAGAGTACCACGGCCCGGACGCTGCGAAGCGTCATCGACCCAAACGCGGCCCTGTTACGGTGCGAACCTCGGGAACCACGGGACTTAATGATTGCGGCCCATAACGGATTGGTTATCGCTCTTGATAATCTGTCTGTCGTGCCCAACTGGTTGTCAGATGCCCTTTGTCGACTGGCCACGGGCGGCGGGTTCGCAACGCGGACACTTTACGAGAACGACGAAGAAACCATTTTCGATTCGATGCGGCCGGCAATATTGACCGGGATTGAAGAGTTGGCGAATCGTTCGGATTTGCTTGACCGATCGATGATTCTGCAGTTGCCCAGAATACCCGACGCAAAGCGACGGACTGAGGCGGAACACTGGAGGGAGTTTCAGCAGGCCCATGGGCGCATACTGGGGGCGGTTCTTGACGCGGTATCGGCAGCGATGCGGAACCTGCCCACAACGCATATCGAGGGGCTGCCACGCATGGCAGACTTCGCGCTGTGGGCTACGGCGGCCGAACGCGGACTTGGCTTGCAATCCGGCGAGTTCCTGTTGGCATATCGTGGCAACCGAGACATAGCCAACGAATCGGCCCTTGACTCGAGCCCCGTCGCCAAATACGTCTTGAAAGTAGCGGAAGGGGGCGAGTGGGGAGGCACGCCCGGCGAGTTGCTGGAACATATCGAAACGGTAGCCAGCGACGGCGAGAAGCGGCTGAAATCATGGCCCAAGAACCCACGGTCCTTATCGGGAGCCCTGAAACGCCTTGCCCCAAACCTACGGGCGGCCGGTGTCGAAGTCGAGTTTGGCCACGAAGGCCGCGGCAGTCAAAAGCGGCGGAACGTGTCCGTCAGAAAGAGTGCAGATTCTGGCGTCCCCTGCGCCCCCAGCGTCCCCAACTGGGAAAAAACCGTGTTCTGTGGAAACGGAGAGGACGCAAGTGGCCTAAGCGGCGACGAAAAACGGCCCAGCGGGGACGCTGCGGGGACGCAAACCACGGCAAACGTAAACCCAATTGGCGCCAAGGTGGGGACGCAAGGGGACGATGGGGACGCAAAATCGCAGCCTCGTTCAGGCCGTGTGAGGGCAACAATATGATGCCCGCGTCTTCCATACTCGCCAAACTTTTGGCTGACTGTTATTCGCACGATATTCGGCTTGCCTTGACCGATGGCGGCGGATTGGAGATCGACGCCCCGCATAATGCGCTGACCCCAGACCTGCTGAACCGGCTGAAAACCCACAAGGCCGAACTGTTGCTTATGCTGCGGTCTGCCGCCGAGTTGGGAACATGTGAATATTGCGGTCAGGCACTGACAGAGACGCTCACCTTCGACGGCTTCCTTAACCTTGAATGCCCTGGCTGCGACGGCTGCTTTGGCTGCCGGCCGTCATCGGCCGAAATCGCTGCTCGATTCGCGGAAACGCGGAATAAGGCAATCTCAGTTGTCAACGAGGAGTCTGAGGTGACCGGAGAGCAGGTTGTCCCTTGTCCCGAATGTGGCAGCCTGGAACTGTGGCAATCCGCTGCGGGCGACTTGTTCGGTCATATGCCCGGCATTTGGCGTTGCATGAAGTGCGACCCGCCCACGACTGCCCGGCGGTTGGCGGAAGCGGCGGAAAACATCCGGAGGCAAACGAATCCTGAAAAAGATACTAGACAAAAAGGATAGTACCGGCGATAATCCACAAATGGCGAAGAAACGAGCAAAAATCGAAACTCTAACTAGTCAGTTGCGGCGGGCAATCGATGATTCCGGCATGACCCGGTATCGTATCGCCCAGGAGACCGGCATCAGCGAAGCGACATTAAGCAAGTTCTACCTGGGCCAAAGGGGCCTTTCGATGGAAGCCCTGAACGCCTTGGGCGATTGCTTGCAGGTGACAATTCACGTGGGCCGAAAGCCCGACAAGAAAGGCAAATGACTTATGGCCAGCATCGCACGCGACAAGAACGGGACCCGGCGAATCCTGTTTGTTCATCCCGACGGTCGTCGGCCGGCAATTCGTCTGGGCAAGGTCTCTCAGCGAACCGCTGAAGGAATCAAGTATCGGGTCGAGCAATTGCTTGAAGCGCTCCAGTTCAATCGGCCAATGGAAGCCGACCTGGCCGAATGGGTAAAGGGCCTCGAGCCGGCATTGGCAAAGAAACTGGCCCGTGTCGGGTTGATTCCTGATCCGGACGCCAAGCCGACTGCCACGCTGGGGCCGTTTCTGGACGATTTCACGACGCGGCGCATCGATGTTAAACCGGCAACGAAGGAAGTCTGGTCGCAAGTCGTCCGAAACCTGAAGGAACACTTTGGCGCGGACCGGGATTTGGCCGGGATCACGGAAGGAGATGCGGAAGACTTCAAGCTGTACCTGGTCGGGCAAAAGCTGGCCTCGACCACCGTGCACAAACGGCTGCAATTCGCCCGGATGTTCTTTCGGGCCGCGAAAAAACGGAAGCTGATGGCCGACAATCCGTTTGCCGAAGTCACTGCCCAAGCAGTCCTGCGGCAAGATCGGCAGCGGTTCATTACCCGAGAGGAAGCCGACCGGCTGCTTGCCGTTTGCAATCCCGCGTGGCGGGTAATCGTGGCCCTGTCGCGTTACGGCGGCTTGCGCTGCCCCTCGGAAGTGCTTTCGCTACGGTGGGATGATGTGAAGTGGGACACCGGGAGAATCGTGGTACAGTCGCCGAAGACAGAACATCACGCCGGGAAGGCCACCCGGGTCATTCCGCTATTTCCCGAGTTGCTGCCGACACTCCGGGAAGCATCAGAGTTGGCACCAAAAGGCGCGGTGTACGTTGTGGACGGCAATCACCGCGAGGCGGCCAATACGGCAAGCGGCTGGCGGAACTGCAACCTGCGAACGCAATTCGAGCGGCTCGTCAAACGGGCGGGCCTGGTGCCATGGCCGCGGTTGTTTCATGCCCTGCGGGCGAGCCGGGAAACCGAGTTGGCCAGGGACTATCCAATTCACGTGGTTACCACTTGGCTGGGGAACACGCCCCGCGTCGCCCTGAAGCATTACTTGCAGGTGACCGACGCTGACTTTGCGAGAGCGTCCGGGGACCCGGAACAAGGCGGCGCAAAAAGCGGCGCAGAAAGCGGCGCAAAAAGCGGCGCACGGAGCGCACAAAAAGCGGCGCAGCAGGCACGCGCGGCCAATCGCGTCGATTCGCAAAAGAATGCGCAAGTCTCTGATGCACCAACAACTTGCGCGAGATTTCCCGCGATTTACGGGAATAGTGAACAAACGTTCAGCGGAGATGACAGGATTCGAACCTGTGGTAGGGTTTGACCCCTACGCCGATTTAGCAAACCGGTGCTTTCGACCACTCAGCCACATCTCCGGAACGGCATAACGCCTGAAAAAGGTTACCCGATGAGACCCGGGAATTGAAGTGGAGTTCGCCAAAAAAAGCCAACCCCCGCTATTCGCCTGATGCCGGCCCTCATCGTTTCTCGCTGGCGGCCGCCCCCCCGGCAATCGTCGCCCCCGGATATCGGGAAAGTGCATGGCCGATGATCTCAATCGCCCTGGTGAGATCTTCACGCTTGAGCACGTAGGCGATTCGAACTTCGTCCCGACCGAGGCCGGGTGTGGCATAAAAGCCCTCTCCGGGTGCCATCATGACGGTGGCCCCGTCGTGCGAAAAGTCCTCGAGAATCCACTGGCAGAAAACTTCGGCGCTGTCGACGGGCAACCGCGCCATCGCGTAAAACGCGCCGTTGACTTCCGGGCAATAGACACCGTCGAGCTGGTTCAGGCCGGCAATCAGCACATCGCGTCGCGCGGCGTACTCGGCGTTGACGGCTTCGTAATAGGCTGCCGGGAGATCGTACATGGCTGCAGCGCCAATCTGGCCAAGCGTGGGTGGTGACAGACGGGCCTGGGCCATCCGCATGACCGAGTCCATGAATTCCCCGTTCGCCGACAAAATGCAGCCGATTCTTGCTCCGCACGCCGAGAACCTCTTGGATATCGAGTCCACGACGACGGCATTTTGCTCAAATCCGGCGAGTCCGAGTATCGAATGGTGTTTTGCTCCACCATAAACAAACTCGCGATAGACTTCATCGGCGATGAGAAACAGGTCGTGCCGTCTGGCGATGTCGCGAAGTTTCTCCAGGGATTCGCGAGGATAAACAGCCCCGGTTGGATTTCCGGGATTGCAAATCAGTATCGCCCGCGTGCGCGACGTGATTCGAGCTTCAAAAGCTTCCGGCGAGGGCAACTGGAATCCGTCATCAATGCTGCAGGTCACCGGGACGACGTTTCCGTCGCGACCCAGCGCAAATGAAAGATAATTTGCGTAGTACGGCTCGGGGATGATCACTTCGTCACCCGGATTCAGCATGGCGGCAAAGGCCATTCCCAGGGCCTCGGATGCCCCCGCGGTGACGATGATCGACTCGGCAGAAACGGGGTGGCCAATGCGGGCATAATAATCCGCGATCTTTTTTCGCAGCGACGGAATCCCCGGCGAAGGACTGTATTCCAGTACTTTCAGATTGGCATTGCGTATCGCATTCCAGAACTCATCGGGTGTCGGGATATCGGGCTGCCCGATATTCAGGTGAAAGACGCGGGTCCCGCGCGATTTGGCCTTGTCGGCAAACGGGGCCAGCTTGCGAATCGGCGAAGCGGGCATGAGATGGGCGCGGCGTGAAAGTTCTGGCATGGGGGACTCGAACCGACAAAAACGGGTTTCGCGATGGTTCCTCCGATTCTAGCAACTGGACCGTTTTCGCGAAATCGCGTGTTTCTGCCGATCCGCACTCCTGGCCGCGGACGGTTTACTCCCGCAGGAAATCGCTTAACATCGGGACGTTGCGGCATTCCCGCTGCCGGAAATCGATCGCCAGTACTCCCTGGCTCCGGCCAATGGCCGTCCAATCCACACGAAATCTCATGCATAAAAAAAACGTTCTTTCGATGCACTGGTCGGGGGACGAAAACGGGCATCTGGTGATTCTCGACCAGACCCTTTTGCCCGAAACGATCGCCACCATCGACTGCATGGACGTGGAGACGGTGTGGAACGCGATCCGTTCCCTGCAGGTACGTGGCGCACCGGCCATTGGCATTGCCGCCGCGTACGGTCTGGTCGTTGCCCTGCGCGGCATTGCAGATGAACCGGTACTCGCCCGCCAGAGAATCGCCGAAGCTGCCGCCTTTCTGGCAACGAGTCGCCCGACGGCCGTCAATCTGTTTTGGGCGTTGCAGCGAATGACGAGGCATGCATCAAAGGGCGACGAGTTTGAGCCGGTTCCGGCACTGCGCCGCCGGCTGTTCGAAGAAGCGCGGGCAATCCATGAGGAAGATCGGGCCATGTGCCGCGCGATCGGGGAACATGGAGTCCGCTTGCTCGGCGACAGGCCAGGCGGTGTGCTGACGCATTGCAATGCCGGCGGGCTGGCCACCGCGGAATTCGGAACGGCGCTAAGTGTATTCTTCACGGCCCGGGAACAGGGGATACCGCTGCGGGTGTTTGTCGACGAGACCCGGCCGCTGCTGCAAGGTGCCCGGCTCACCGCATGGGAACTCCAACAAGCCGGCATACCCGCGACTCTGATCTGCGATTCGATGGCGGGTCAGGTCATGAAGGAAGGCCGCGTTCAGGCCGTGATCACCGGTGCTGACCGGATCGCTGCCAACGGCGACACGGCAAACAAGATCGGCACCTATTCGCTGGCTGTGCTGGCTCGTCATCACGGAATCCCGTTTTACATCGCCGCTCCCCGTTCGACGTTTGATCTGGAAATCGCCGACGGCACTGCGATCCCCATCGAAGAACGGGCCGCTGCGGAAATTACCGAAGGTTTTGGACGGCGTACTGCGCCGGCCGGCATCGATGTGTACAATCCGGCGTTTGACGTGACGCCCGCCGCGCTGATCACGGCGATCATTACGGAGAGCGGCGTGATCGAGCCTGTTTGCGAAGCGGAAATCTCCCGGCACTTCCGCAACTCCCGGCAAATTTGACGTTTTCCGAGACACAAGGATGCCTCTCGTTATTGGAATTGACGAAGCCGGTTACGCGCCGAACCTCGGCCCGTTTGTCATTGGAGGTTCTCTCTGGCAAGTGGATGCCACCGGTGATGAATCTATGGCCCACCTGGCCGGGAAGGTCACTCGCGCGCTCGATGGCGCATGCACAGGCAATGCAGACGTCCCTCCTTTCCGCTTTGCTGACTCCAAGAAAGTGTTCGATCGGAGGGAGGGGCCGGCATCCCTGGAATCTGACGTACTGGCGTTAATGGCCTGCTGTTGCGAATTGCCGCGAAACGCCAAAACGCTGTTCGCATCCGCGGCATCCGTGCCAGAGGATTTTCTCGACCAACTGCCAGGCTACTCGTGGCAGGACATGAAAGTTCCCTCGGCAGCGAGCCTCGAAGAAATCGTCCTGCGAAGCTGCTCGCTGGCAAGCGGCCTGGAATTGGCAGGCGTCCGCCCGCTCCGCCTGGCGGCCAGTTCCCTTTATCCCGGTCAATGGAATGAAGGGGTCGATCAATTCGGCAACAAGGCCACTTTGCTGGGAGTGCGAAGTCTTGCTCTGATCAGGGAATTGCTCGACGTCATGAAAAGAGAATGCCTGGACGAAAGGCAAATTGCGATTTGCTGCGACAAACATGGTGGCAGGAACCACTACGCCGCGATGTTGCAGGAAGAGCTGGCCGAAGGATTTGTCTCGGTGGTTGCCGAGTCGCGGGAGACAAGCGTCTATGTCTGGCGGGACGAAGAGGCGAGGGAGTTCCAGATCACTTTTTCGGCCCGGGGGGACGCCGATGGTCCTGTCGCGGTCGCCTCGATGTTCGCCAAGTACCTGCGCGAGCTGGCCATGACCGCCTGGAATGCCTACTGGATTCGCGAAGTGCCCGGACTGAGGCCTACGGCCGGTTACCCCCTCGATGCCAAACGCTTTCGCCACGAGATCGGCCATGCACTGCGAAGGCTGCGGATTCCCGAAGAAGCCATATGGCGAAATCGCTGAAGAAAAAATAGCTGGTTGATACGAACCATCGGCGGCCTTGCAGCAAACGGAACTTGAGGAAAAGTTTACCGGAGTGGTTCCGCTGGCGCATTTGTCAGCGCCGGCTGCCGGTTGCCCGTTCCACGAAAAAACGCTGCCGAACTTTTTGACAATTCTCAGCGGGGGCGCATTCTAGGGTGTGGCTGGTTTCAGCAGCGGTTTTTGCAGACCTGCTGAAACGATTCCCGGCAACTGGCAAACGCCAGGTTTTCGAAAATCTCAGGGCCGTACCCCAACGGCCTTTTGAATGTAACTTCGAAAGCGAATTTGCCGGCGACAGTCCCCCCGTCCCGGTCCCCCCCTGGGCTATTGCAATGTCGAGCGCCACCTCAGGAGAATCCGGGTGATCGACAAACTGAATCTCGTTCCGATGCTGCAGCCGGAGGTGGCCGTCATTACCGACAGGTCCACCGTCCTCGTCGTCGAGGATGACCCGCTACAGGCGGAAATGCTCCAGGAAGGCCTTCAGCGGAACGGGTTTCACGTGCTGACAACAAAGACGGCTTCGGACGGACTGCGGCTTGCGCGGACGGAACTGCCGGACGTCATCGTCATGGATCTCGGCTTGCCGGACGGCAATGGAATGGACCTTTGCCAGCGCCTTTCCGACCTGCCGGAGACTTCAGACACGCCAGTGATTATCATTTCGGGCACCACCGAAAAGGACATTGTCCGCCGCTCGCGTGCGAGCGGCGGCAAGTTCTTTCTTCACAAACCCTACGATCCGAACACGCTCCTGCTGCTGATCAGCAAGGCGATCGATGACCGGATCGACTGGCACCGGAACGAATGACCCGGCTCCACTGACTCTTGCCGGACCGTTTTCTTTTCAGGGAGAAGTCAGGCATGGCACCATCGATGAACGAGTCCGCTATACGCGAGTGCCAGACTCTTGTTCGGCTTGCGCTCGCGGAAGACCTGGGAACGAATTTCCCGGGGGGCACCGGCGATATCACCAGTTGTGCCGTCGTTCCGAAAGACGCGACCGGAAGCGCCGTGTTTTCTGCCCGCGAGAGCGGTGTGTTGTGCGGTCTGGAAGTTCTCCCGTTTGTTCTTCAAATTGCCGGCTGCAAATTGAGGCTCGAAATCCTGTCGGGAGACGGCGACAGTGTGCAGCGAGACGATATTGTCGCCCGGCTGTCCGGCAACGCCCGTGAAATCCTGCTGGTGGAGCGGACCTGCCTGAACTTCCTGGGCCGCCTTTCCGGAATAGCCACACTGACATCTCGCTATGTTGCTCGAGTTGCCGGAACCAGGGCCACTGTACTGGACACCCGAAAAACTGCCCCCGGATGGCGGCACCTGGAAAAATATGCCGTGGTCTGCGGGGGAGGTGCCAACCACCGGATGGGACTTTTCGATGCGATCCTTGTCAAGGACAACCATCTTTCCCTGATGGATAAACTTGTCGACGAACCCTTCGCAGAAATCGACATCGCCGTTCAAAAAGCCCGCGACTGGATTCGAAGTCATGCGGATTCCTTGCCGTACGGCAACAAGACGGTCGTCGAAATCGAAGTCGACCGTCTGGAGCAGTTTGAACGGGCTTTGGCGGCAGGTCCCGATATCATCTTGCTCGACAATATGTCGTGTGAAGGCATGGCAAACGCCGTTGCACGCCGAGATGCAATCGGCTCGCCGGTGTTGCTGGAGGCGTCGGGTGGAGTGAATCTGAATTCGATTCGCGGGATCGCGGAAACCGGAGTTGACCGGATCAGCGTCGGGGCCTTGACGCACTCGGCTGTGAATTTTGACATCGGCCTCGATTGGGAAACCTGAAGCCGGGCTCCTCGACGACGCACTGAGGTGATAACCGGATGTCGCCTGCCCGGCTTGATGCCAAAGCGTTTTCCATCGTGAATTTCAGATTTCAAATTTCAAATTTCAGATTTCAAATCTCAAATCCCAAATCCCAAATCGCAAATCTCGAATTTCAAAACTGAAAATTCAGGTCGCGGATTATCTCTAATCCAAAATCTGAAATCCAAAATCTGAAATCCAAAATCTGAAATCTGAAATCTGAAATCTGAAATCTGAAATCTGAAATCTGAAATCTGAAATCTGAAATCTGAAATCCGCAACCGCAAGGGTCCTCGTTGGGACCGGATCCCAAAATCAAAGAACTGACTTATTCTGGATGGGCCCGGGCGCGATCTGTCCTGATCCTTGCGATACTATTCCAGCAACTGGGCTACGCCAGAATCAAGGGCAACATTTGCCGGACTTCCCCCCCGACGGCCTCGTTTTTCGGACTGGCCATCGCCGCAATCCTCTGCGATTGCCTTGAGCGGAGATTCCCGGGTTGTCATCGTCACCTGTTCGACCGGCCGCAGGACAAGCCGCGCCGAAGCATCGGGCATTTTTTTGTCGTCGCGACGGAGCAATACATTTTCAAGGATCGTGCCGACAACAACCCGAAGTTGATCCATTGCAATATTACTGCCGATACACGAATGTCCGCCAAGCCCAAACGGAAACCAGGCATTTCGGGAAATGTCTTTCCGGTTCTCCGGCAGGAATCGTTCTGGCTGAAAACACATGGCATCGGCAAACAGGCATTCTCGCCTTTGCGTGACCAGAGGTGAAATGTAGAACCATCCACCCGCCGGAATAATATAGCCGCCCAACTCGACATCGCGTATGGATTCACGGGCAAACAGCGACCAGGCTGGTGGATAAAGACGCAACGATTCCCGGACAACGCAATCCAGATATTCCACGGAAAGCAGACTTTCCGGGCCTGAACCGGGTTCAAGTGCCGCCAGACCGTCGAACAACTTCTGCCCGATCTCCGGATGCTGATCGAGCAACAGGAATATCCAGACCAGCGCCATCGAAGACGCATGGAAGGCGGCGACCAATATTGTCAACAGCTGATCGCGAATGAAATTGTCGCCGGCGCCATGGGGCACCGGTGTATCAAGCAGATATTGAAGCAGGTCATCTGCCTGGTCGCTGGTCGCCGCGCGGCGACTCTCAATCTCCCGATCGATCAGCTCAAAGAAGGCCTGCATAGAGGCGAGCTTGCGTTTCCGGCGCAGCGAAGGAATCCAGCCTGGTAAATGAAAGATTGAATTCATCTCATGGGCAAACTCCTCCGACATGAGCATAACCGCTTCCGACATCCTGTCGGCGGTATCGGGATCGCCGCGGCTGATGCACAATTCAATGGCGATTTCCGCCGTGAGACGTGTCATTTCGTCAATCAGGGAGACAGTATGCTTTCCTTCCCACCTTTCGAGCATGCGAACGGTCGACGACCGGGTGATCTCCACGTTGCGTTCCCGGAGATGCGGACCAAAAGCCCTTTGCATGTGTTGGCGATCCCTCTTCCAACGCGCACCCCCGGACACCAGAATGCCCTGGCCGAAAATCTCCCTGATGACGCTGATCTGTCGCGGCAATTTAGTAAAGGCGTCGGCCTGATAAATCAGGACTTCGCTAATCAGGTCAGGGTGGTTGACGAAATAGGCCCGATGTCCGAAAAGGCGAAAGAATGACAAATCGCCGTAGCGATCGGACAGCCCGGTCAGGAAACGGACGGGCCGAAAGACCAATTGAAAAGCGTGTCGCCACGTGAGCCCGCTGGCGCCGAGCAGGTTCAACGGCCCGGGCGGCGTTCCCCCTCGCTGCAGGGGTCGATAAGACATATCACTACCTGTTTCGTTTTGCCGGGTTCTGCCTGATTCAGGCACGATAGTTGGCCGACAACGGATTTCCAGCAAAACGGCGAAACAATATCACAGACTTTTCGCGGGAGCCACCGAACAGTCCGAAAAACCTGCACAGTGTGCCTTCCCGGTGGGCCCTTGCGTATCCATGTCCCTGCATGGCCTAAGAAGCCGGTTTTTTTCCTCAGTTGCCGTACGGGAACCGTCAGGCGCTTACTGGCAAAAAAACCATTCCCGGCTTTTCAGATGGCGCCGGCAAGTGACCGGCGGCGACCTTCGATGAGAGCAAGCAGCGCGCGTTGCGGTTCGGCGAATTTGGCCAGCCCTTCCGTCATCAACGTTGCTTCCATATGGTCGAAGTCAACCAGCCGGTCGATATCCTCGACGACAGCGGAGTCGGGCAGTTGATCGACCTTGCGGCCAAAGGTGCGCCCGCTGGCCTGGACCGAATCGTTCGTCGCTGGGGGGTTCGTCTGGATGTCGCTCCCGGCAAGCGCCTCCACGTATTTCCAGGGTGCATCGGACGGGTCTTTCGTCCCGGTACTCGCAAAGATGATTGCCTGGTTCAGCGGGGTGCCGTTCTGCTCCCAGAAATCGCGATTGAGTTTCCATATCCGCTGGGCGTTGAGAATTCCGACCATTCCCCGGGCAGCCGGTGAAAGTCCCGGAACATGTTTGGCCGTATAGACATCAATCCGCGAAACAAAAATGCTGTAACAGCTTTTAAATCGCTTAAGATCCTTGCGTTTGCGGGCGCCACGCCAAACGGCATCCCTGGCGGCTTCATACTGGCGTCTGGAAAAGACAAGCGTCACGTTGACGTTCACGCCCTGCGCCACCATTTCCTCAAGTGCATCAATGCCGGCGGGCGTGGCAGGGACTTTGATCAGCCGGTTATCGTGCCCTTCGTTCCAGCGGATAGCGCTTTGGATGTACTCTTCGACTCGCTGTTTGTGCGGCGGGGCATCGCGATCTTCAAGGAGCGGATCCAGTTCGAAACTGACGTACCCATCGTCGCCGCCGGTCTTCTCCCAGATTTCGCGGAAGACATCCTGAGCCGAGGAAACCAGCTCGTCGGTGAGCGTCCATGCAATCGTCGTGTCGTCGAGCCCCTGTTCGGCAAGTTCCCTCAAACGATTGTCAAATCGCCCGCTGCGTATGAGGTCCGCGATGATGATCGGATTGCTGGTCGCCCCGGATGCCCCCTGCATCCGGCTTTGGATGACCAGGTCCGGATCGACGGAGTCCAGCCAGAGACGGGTAC
>WPCK01220090.1_pt1 | contig 22024 bp, 13 predicted proteins | sample 5399851 | NCBI WGS metagenome assembly WPCK01 (sample SAMN12869471, study PRJNA574797) | sludge metagenome | isolation source: wastewater treatment of pH11 | place: China:Beijing | collected 2019-05-20 | reverse complement strand
CTGCTGGCCGTGGAATCGACTGCCGAGCCGACGGAGATCGTGATCCACGTCAACATGCTCAAGGAGGGCTGGGACGTCACGAATCTCTACACCATCGTCCCGCTGCGGGCGGCGAATGCACGGATTCTCATCGAGCAATCGATCGGCCGCGGCTTGCGTCTGCCCTACGGCAAGCGGACCGGCGTGATGGCCGTCGACCGGCTGAACATTGTCGCCCACGACAAGTTCCAGGAAATCGTCGACGAGGCGAACAAGCCCGGCTCGGCGATCCACTTGCAGCAGGTGGTGCTGACCGGGGAGCAGTTGGGCGAGAAGACGGTCACCGTCGTTTCCCAGCCGCAACTGGCCAGCCAACTGGGAATCGAGACGACGCAGCCGACGAGCAGCACGCAGGTGGCACCATCGTCGGCTCCGCCGGCGTTCGCCACGCCAGCGGAACAACTCGTCGCCCGCGCGGCCTACGAGGCGATACGGCGTTTGGAAACCCAGCCGCGAACGGCGCCGAGCGTCGCCGCGCTCAACAACCCCGAGGTCCAAGCCCAGGTTGCCCAGCAGGTCGCGAGCCAACTACGACCCGCACAGTTGCAGCTTCCGGGCGTGGAGGCCGAGGTCAACGTCGCGGAAGTCGTGGCCAAGACGGCGCAGATGGTGATTGCGCAGACGATTGACATCCCGCGTATTCTGGTGGTGCCAACCGGGGAAGTCCGTTCGGGATTCAAACCGTTCTCGCTGGACCTCAAGACGCTCAACTACCCGGCGCCTTCCGAGGAACTGTGGATTCAGCACCTGCGAACGCACGAGCGCGAGTTGTTGACGCTGGGGAAAGGGGGGATCGAAGAGGCCCGGCTTGAAGACTACGTGGTGAGCGGGTTGGTCGACTTCGACGACATCTCTTACGACAACCACGCCGACTTGCTGTACGACTTGGCGAGCCAGGCGGTCGCCCATTTCTGCGGCTACCTATCCGAGGATGACGCTCGCAAGGTCTTGCGTTGCTACCAACGGCCGATCGCGAAGTTCATTCACGCGCAGATGCAAGAACATTACTGGGAAGAATCGACGGGAACCGAAGTGAAGGTCAGTCGCGGTTTTACGGAGCTCAAGCAGTACGCCTACACAGCGTTGGCGAACGAAAAGGTGCGCGACTTCCGACACGCTCCCAGCGACAAGAGCAATATGGCGAAGTATGTCTTCGGCGGCTTCGAGCGCTGCTTGTATCCCGTGCTGAAATTCCAATCGGACTCGGAGCGTAGGCTGGCGATCATTCTCGATCGCGAATCGCTGAAGTGGTTCAAGCCGGCCAAGGGACAGTTTCAGATCTTCTATCTATCCGGCGGCGAGCATCTGGAGTACCAGCCCGACTTTGTGGCCGAGGCGGATTCGGCGATCTACATGCTCGAGCCCAAGGCATCGTCGGCGATGGACGACGCGGCGGTCGCTGCGAAGCAGGAAAAGGCAGTGGCATGGTGCCGCAAAGCGAGCGATTACTCGGGGACGCATGGCGGCAAGCCGTGGCAGTACGCTTTGATCCCGCACGACGCCATCGCCGAAAACATGACGCTTGTGGGATTGGTGCAACGGTACGGAACATCCTCCGATGGGACGGCATGAAGGATGTCGCAGAGTGAATGCAATGACTAAGAAAGCAAACACGTTTGGCAGACTGCTGCGGGAAGCAAATGGATTGGCGGCAGATCAGCTCGACCAATGAACGGAGAAAGCTTGAAAGCTGAAGGAGAAAGGAGATTCACGGTGGCGCGACGCGGTTCCAAGCAGTAGTCGGACGTCTCCTTCCTGCACGAAATACAGATCGAACGGGTTGTCGGATGACGTAATGTTCTGAAAAACCTTCGGGCGGTTAGAAACTGGGACTTAGTATTACCCAAGATCATCCGTGCTCCCCAAATTTGCGGGCGAGATCCATTTGCGGTTTTTTTCGTGAACGAGGATTTCTTGCGAACCAATCGTGGAAAAGAGCGTCTTAGTTTGCGAGCCCATCACCCCTTACCATAGGAATGTTCGCCTGGGAGCGGACTCGGTTTCCAAAGCCGATGGATAGTGTTCGAATCACTGCGTTCCTGCTTTTTATGCAAGCGTTTGATCGATGGTGTTCCGGCGGCGCGGTGGCCTCTGCAGATTGAGCAGTTAGGGTCGCCCGTGTTCCGCGAGCGGGCTCTAAAAACGGCATCGATTGAAGTAGCTCAGTGGGTAGAGCATCAGTTTCGAAAACTGACGGTCACGGGTTCGACTCCCGTCTGACGCAAGAAGTTGGCGGTTAACCAACGCGGGCGTGAAAGCGTCCTCCAAGTGGCTGGCGGGCAACAGTTGTTTGAATCGATCGGCCCAATGGGACCGAGAAGCACGAACAAAGTCGATCGCTCGAACGAGTAGTCGCATTTCACTTCGGGCGACTCGAGATCCATTGGGCAGCAGATTGACAAGATTTGCAGATTGACCTCGAGCTGTTGAAAAATGGGATCCAATCGAGAGGACGGGCAACGGGTGCGAACGCAACGCTTGCCTCGAAGCCTCGAACGAGGTCCCATGGCTCAACAATTTCAGTCATTCTCCGCTTTGTCCATCTGTGATCAGCGAACAATTTGTTGCCCAAAAGCGTCTCTAAGTGCATTCCGAAATCAAACTTTGCAATTCGCACTCGTGAAAGGAGGAGACTCCCATGTTCGTAAAGAAAGTTATCATCCGCAGCTACGAGGTCGGCCTCAAGTTCCGCCATGACGAGTTCACGGGCATCCTGAATGCTGGAAACCACTGGATCGTCGATCCAGTGAATAAGATCCAAGTTCGCGTTGTATCCAAGCGCGACCCTTGGCTGGTTGACGATCAATTGGATGTGATCGTCAAGTCGGGCGCGATCAAGGATCGTGCGGAGGTTGTGGACTTGAAAGACTTCCAGCGTGCCTTGGTGTGGATCGACGGTCGATTCGCTCGCGTACTTGGACCAGGCCTGCATGCCTACTGGTTAGGAGCGCGCGATGTACGCATTGAAGTCATCGACGCGCGAAAGGTCCGTTTTGAGCACGACGACCTCAAGTCGATCGTACGCTCGAGCGAGGCTGCTCGCCAGCTGGACGTGTGCAAGGTCGATCGCGATTGCGTAGGCGTCCTGTTCGTCGACGGTCGATTTGTCGATCAGCTCGATCCAGGTTTGTACGCATTCTGGAAGGATGCGGCCGATGCTCGCGTCGTCGAGCTGGACATGCGCGAATCGCAAATCGACGTGAGTGGTCAGGAGATCATGACGTTCGACAAGGTAACGCTCCGCATGAACGCGCTGGTGACTTACGTCATCAAGGACGCGCGGCGGGCTGTTTCGGCAGCCGGCGACACGCGTCAGTCGCTGTACCGCGAGGTGCAGTTGGCTCTGCGTGCCGTGATCGGTGCTCGCGAGCTGGATAGCTTCTTGACCGGCAAGGACGATGTGGCTCAAGAGCTTGAACAGCAAGTCCGTGACCAGGCAAGTGCATTGGGTTTGGAAATCCGCTCGGTGGGTATCAAGGATGTCATCCTGCCAGGCGATATGAAAGACCTGATGAACCGCGTGACCGAAGCCAAGAAGGCGGCGGAAGCCAACCTGATCGCTCGGCGTGAGGAAACGGCCGCCATGCGCAGCCAAGCCAACACGGCAAAGCTTTTGACCGACAACCCAACCTTGATGCGGCTTCGTGAGCTCGAAGTGCTCGAGAAGATTGCTTCGGCAGGCAAGATGAACATCGTGCTTGGCGAAAAAGGCCTCGCCGACAAGGTCGTAAACCTACTTTAGAGATCAACGCCCCCGCGGCGTCCGACGCCGCGGGGGCGTTTTGTTAGGGTTCTCAACGGGCTGCTGCTTGTAAGGCTTGATCGCTTCAGGCGGACTGATTGCCTGATGCGACAAAAGTTCCAGGTTTTATCTGCAAAGCGACGACTCAAACACGATGTACGTCCATCGGTCGATTTTGCCTGCCGTCTTCGTGGCTCATAATATCAATGGCGACTGCAGTCGCTCCATCTGGAGAAATGCTTCAGCCGGCCCGCCGGCTTGCACGATCGAGTTCGACGTCGAGGCGATTGTTCTCAGCGCAATCTGCGTGTTTCTGTGGTTGAGCCTGCTGAGCTACGAACGCGTCGTGATATTCGACGAATTGGGGGTGATCGCAAATCTAAAAATGCAATTGAAAACGCATAACGATACGAAGTTCTCCTCTGCTGAGTTTTCCAAAATTCTGAATCGCCTAGATAAGCGTAATGTCTTCGAGCGAGCCAAGGTTCTACGAGATTGGTTCAACTTAATCCGTGACGATGGAACCGCATACTGCGTCGAGTTTCTGAACGTCGATCGATGGTCGCCTTGAACCTGGAAATACCGAGAGGTTTCTCTCCGAACAAGAAGCTCTTGGTAAATACAAGCATTTTCGGCTAGAAGCCGGCGGGCTTGTCATGGCGACTTCAGGCATAACATGGGGAACACCAATGGCTGACCAGCCATGATAATACCGCACTACTTTTCTTTAGCGGCAGGATGGCAGTAGCAACTGGCTGCGGGGGTTGTGTCGGCTCGCGACCAGGCTTGGCGGACTTGATCTGATAAGGCTTCTGCAGCGGTGGTTTTGTTCTGACTTTGGAGCGATTGCTGCAAGCCCAACAGCGACCAGGCGTTGTTGGGATGTCGATTCAAGTCGGCCCGATAGACTGCTTCGGCCTTGGCCGGTTTTCCGTCGGCGAGCAACAAGGCACCCAGGGCGTGTCGGACCGGTTGCATCCAGCCGGGTGGCTCGTCGTATGCGAGTTGCTCCTCCAGTTCAACCGCCCGCTCCAGCAATTCGAAAGCGAGATCCGGCTGGCCGCCGTGAAAGGCCATTTCACCTTCGGCCATGAGCTTTGCAATGGCAATGACACCGGCCGCCGAATTGTTTCCCATCTTCCACTCGTCCGTGAACTGCTGAGCGACCTGATCCATGGCTTCCAGTTCGGCTTGGGCTTCCGGCAAACGCCCAAGATTGCTCAGGGCCACGCTCCGGGCGAAGTGTCGCTCGGCGCGACTGAGCAATCTCCAGTTCTTCGGCTCAGGCTCCTCCAAAATCTCTTTCCACTTGCCGAACCGAATTAGCACGTGCAGGACCGTTGGCATAAGGCCATCGGCTAGTGTTACGTATTCTATTAAGAATGCGGCTGGAATTTGCTTCTCGATTTTGCGCGCAGCCGCGAGCGCGACTTCATAGCGGCCCTCCATCATCGCCGCGTACGCAAGAAAATGGATGTTGTGCAAGAAGTAGATGTTGTAGAAGTCGGGTTTGGGTGCCAATGCAAAATAGGCTTCATCGGCCACAATCGCTCGTTCATTCAATTCAACTGCACTGGCATAGCGTCCGACGCGGATGAAAATGTGAGACGGCATGTGGACTAAGTGGCCTGATCCCGGAACCAGATTTTGAAGTCGTTCAGCCGCCGGGATTCCCAATTCCGGCCAAGGCGAGGCCTCAATTGCATGAATGTAAAAATGGTTGGCTCCAGGATGGTCCGGCGACTTCGCCAACACTCTGTCTAGGACGGCCACAATCTCAAGGACACGTCCTTTGGGTTTTCCTTCGGTGGTCCACAAGTCCCAAGGTTGCAGGTTCATCAAGGCTTCAGCAAACAAGGCTCCCACGTCGGGATCTTCTGGAAATTGATGCCATACTCGCTGCATCGCATCGGCATAAGCCTGGTTGAGCGGCATACGATCTTCGGGAGCAGGCGAACGGTAGCGTTGACTGACGGCTTGAACCAACGCCCATTCCACCGGCGATTCGTTGTCCAGTGCCGAAAGCGCCTGGACCGCCGCTGCATGAGCTAGGCGGCTTCGAGTCTCCGTCATCTCGGGGTTGTTGATGTGCAAACCTAGTGCGTAAGCGATGCCCCACCAAGCCATCGCGCAACTCGTATCCAGCTCGGCCGCGTTTTCGAACGAGCGAATCGCCTCGTCATGGTTGAAGCCATACAACAACTGAATCCCCTGGTCAAACCACTTTTGAGCTTCCGGCGATTTACATGTAACCGAGCGTGAATAGCTCGATAGTCCATCATAGAATTGACCTTGGGCCGTGCCCTGCTGCGGTTCAGATTCCGATCGAGCGTCTTGGCAAGCCGCGTTATCGCCGGGAACGATGATGCAGACGCCTACAAGTCCAATGGCAGCTACCTTCAGCATCCGTAGACTTCTACTTCTCATGTTTGGATGACTCCTAAAAAGAATGTCGTTAGTGCTTGAATGTCCACTGCACTTTAGGGGATTTTGTAAGGGTTGGCAACGGAGCGCGAGGCTGGGAACGAGCCGGTTGCCTGGGCGGCGGGTCGCCTAGAATGCGGGGGGTCTCACCCTCGTTTCGTACATTGAGCATCTTTCTGCACTAGACTGCCCACCTGATTGACCTACAAATGCAATGATTTCTGTATCGGAAGTCGTAGAATGGTCTATCTGAGATATCCTTTCTCGTTTGGAAAACGTAAGCTGGGAGAGTCTCGTTTGATCCAAATCTTTCGAAAGTGTGAGAAATGACCAATAGAAGGTTTGCATATTTGTTTTTCTTGCCTGCAGCGGCGATTGTCTTGGCTGTTGGGTGCAATTCCGGTGGAACGGTGACGACTGCGGATCAGAAGACGCAAGCCGATTCAAGTGGGTCCGGACCGACAGGTGCTGGCCAGGCGTCCAAGGATCCCGCGGCTGCCCTCCAAGGCGAAAGCGAACATGGCCATATCCCGGGGGCTCACGGGGGCATTATGGTTTCGTTGGGACGAGACAGCTATCACGTTGAAGCCGTTATCGATTCCGAAGGGTCCGTTCGGCTGTACACGCTCGGCAAAGACGAAAGTCGAGTGATCGATGTGGAGAGCCAAACGCTCAATGGTTTTGTCAAAGTCGATGGCGACGCAGATTCTAAGGCGATTGCTTTTGAGCCATCGCCTCAGGACGGCGACGGCCCAGGAAAAACTTCACTGTTCGTTGGGCGGTTGCCGCCGGAGTTCATCGGTCGCAAACTCGATGTAACGATTCCAAATATTCGTATCGATGGCGAGCGTTTCCGTTTGGGGTTTGTCTCTGGCCAAGAGAGCCATGACGAATCTGCCGGCATGCCTGCCAAGGTGGCCAATGATGAAGAGCAAGATCTTTATCTAACGCCAGGCGGCCGCTACACCGCAGCCGACATTGAAGCCAACGGCAACGTGACGGCATCTCAGAAGTTCAAGGGCATCAAATCCGATCATGACATGAAGCCCAAGGTTGGCGATACGCTTTGCCCCATTTCGGGAACGAAAGCCAACTCCAAATTTAAGTGGATTATTGACGGCAAGTCCTATGAGTTTTGTTGCCCTCCATGCGTCGACGAATTTTTGGCTTCGGCAAAGACCTCAACGGATCCGCTGCCTGATCCCGACAGCTTTATCAAAGAGTAGGCCCATGAGTCTTCCTTTGCCAGCTCGCCTTGGCTTAGCTGTCGCCCTGGTGATGTTTGGCTTGCACGCCAAGGCACATGAAGGGCATCAGCCGCTGCCAACCAAGGGCGTTCAAGTCGATACGCACAGTGGGCATGTAACGCTTTCGGCCCAAGCCCGAGCTGCTATTGGTCTAGAGTCCGAAGAGGTCGTCGTGGGAACCGTCTCTTCGACGCTGAACGTCTATGCCGAGTCCGTTACCCCCTGGCAATCGAAGGCCTTTGGGTCGGCACAGATTGCGGGACGAATCGCCAAGTTATTAGCGCGCCCGGGAGACCTGGTCGAGCGCGGCCAAATCGTTGCCGAGTTGAGCAGTCGCGAATTGGAATTAGTCCGATTGGATTACCTCCAAGCAAAGAACGATTTAGTACTCAACCAACGGCTGCTCGAGGCGACAAGACCAACGGCTCAAGCCGGTGCTGTGCCGATGCAGCGTTTGCTGGATATTGAAAACGCAGTGGAGCAAAGGCGGAATCGGCTGGACGTAGCACTATTGCGAGCCCGCACGCTTGGTGTCTCCCTGGACGAAGCCAATCTTGGCCAGTCGAACTCGCTGCACCATCCGATACGCTCACCCATCCAAGGGCGAATCCTTCACTCGGATCTGGCCGAAGGCAAGTACGTGGACGCCTTCGAGCATCTGTTCGAAATTGTGAACACCGATGAAGTCTGGGTGCGCCTTCAACTCTTGGAAAAGGACCTTTTCAGCACCCGAGTTGGCAATCGCGTCCGCATTCAATTCCCAGATTCTGGGATTTCGGTCGAGGGGAACATCGATCGAATCGATTCTGCTTTAGAGCCGCCAACCCAAGTCAGCTCTGCATGGGTGACGGTTGCAAACCCCGCGATCATTCCTGGGCTTGTAGGCAATGCCACGATCTATACTTCGGAAGCCTCTGAAAAGCTGACCGTACCACAGCGATCCGTGCACAGTGACGGCTTGCAGAACTACGTATTTGTCGAAGAGGCATCGACTCGAACTTCTGCTGAATACCGCAAGAAGTCCATCCGACTTAGCAAACGCTGCTTGGCAAACGATCAGACGGCAGAACCTTTGGTTGAGGTACTTCAAGGCGACGTCTTTCCGGGCGACCGTGTCGTCGTAAGGGGCGGCCACGAGCTATCGAGCCTTTTCTTTCTCGGCGTGCTGAAGCTCTCAAGCAATGACCAGCAGCGCTTGGGTATACTGACGCAACCGGCAACGTATCGAGAAATATCAACCACGCTTCAACTGCCTGCCACGGTCGCGTTGCCGCCCGAGAATCGAAGCGTTCTAGCTTCTCAAGTAGACGGCACGGTGCAGTCGCACACGCTCAGCCCTGGGCGGTTTGTAAAAGCCGGTGAAACGCTCATGGAGATCGCTTCACCCGAGTTTTACAAGCTTCAGCTCGACCTAATCACCGCCTCGCTGGACGCGGACTTGTCTCGCCGCCGCGCTGATAGGCTGGAATCAGTCCAGGGTGATGCGGTTGCTCTGCGTACCGTATTGGAAACGCGAAGCCAAGCGGAACAGCTTGACGCACAAGCCCAAAGCATCCAAAGACAATTGGCTACGCTAGGATTACTGGACGGCGAGATTGAGTCGATCGTCCATCAGCGGCGTTTGCTGGACTACCTACCGCTTCGCGCCAACATCGATGGATGGATCGCATTGTCCGGGGTCACACTCGGTGAAACGGTGGCTGCCAATCAACCTCTGGTCGAAATTCAAAATCTAGATTCAGTCTGGATCGAGGCCCACCTGTCATCGCAGGCGACTCGGTCGTTACCAACCAGCGTAGGTGGCATGGCCAGAATCGTCGCCAATCCTGAAATCACGTTCCCCGTTGCACTTTCGCGCATTGGACCCACGGTCAATGAGTCGACGCGGACACAGCGAATATGGCTTGCGCCCACTCCCAACGCCAACGGAAGTCTCCCGCTACTTCGCTCCGGCTCGCTGATCACAGTCAGCCTGAGCCTAGGAGATCCAAACTCAAGCCTAGCAATTCCTTCCTCGGCAATTCTGCGCGATGGAATGCACTACTTTAGTTTCGTTCAAAAGGACGATGGCTACATCGAGCGTCGGCGCGTATTGATTGGTCGAACCGATGGACATTTTACCGAAGTCGTTCGCGGTATCGAGGCTGGTGAAGTAGTTGTAAGCGTTGGCGGTCGAGAATTGCAAACGGCCTATGCATCATTGAGGTAGCCGACTTGCTCGACAGCATCATCCGTTTCTCTCTTCAAAACCGCGCCGTTGTGGCGATTGCCTCGCTGCTGGTGATGCTCACAGGAGCGTCCCTGCTTCGGACGATGCCTGTCGATGTTTTCCCAGACCTCAACCGTCCCACCGTGACGATCATGACCGAGGCACCTGGGCTGGCTCCGGAAGAAGTCGAAGTCCTGGTAACGCGCCCCATCGAACTGCTTCTCAACGGAGCAACCGGCGTTAAACGCGTTCGCTCGTCCTCCGCGATTGGCCTATCGATCGTTTGGGTCGAATTTGACTGGGGTACCGATATCTTCATTGACCGACAAATCGTCAATGAAAAACTGCAACTCGCTCAGTCGAAATTGCCACCAGGCACCAATCCGACTCTGGCTCCCATCTCGTCCATCATGGGTGAGATCATGTTGTTGGCGCTCCGCAGCGATCTCGAACCTGGTTCAACCGAAGAAGCGGATGCAAAAGCCATGGAACTACGGACGCTGGGCGAGTTCACCGTCCGCAACCGACTGTTGGCCATCGAAGGCGTCTCCCAGGTCTCCGTGATGGGCGGCATCTTGAAGCAGTATCAAGTACTGACATCGCCGGCACGCCTGGCCGCTCGTGGTGTGACGTTGGCCGAGTTGACCGAGGCTACAGCCAAAGCCAACGTGCTGGCCGGCGGGGGCGTGATGAACCGAGGCGAGAAAGAGTCGCTGCTTCGAATTCAAGGACAGTCGCTGACGCTCGAAGAAGTCGCCGCTACGCCTATACTTTGGCGAGATCAGGTACCCATCCGAATTGGCGACGTAGCCGATGTCAAGTTGGGCGGCCCCATCAAGCGAGGCGATGCTTCAGCCGTCGTCAAGGTTGATCCCGATGTGAACTACGCCATCGATCGAGCGGATGAGTACGCTCGCCTAGAGGACGAGGCGGACGATTCAGAGAACGATTCGAACAGCTTGTCCAATCCACGGGCCAAGCCCTACCGCGGGCTGCGAGGCGGAGTGGCCGTAATGCTGACCGTGCAGAAGCAGCCTGAAGCCGACACGATCCAACTTGGCCAAAGAATCAACCAGGCACTCGTATCGCTCCAACAAGAGTTGCCCGCCGACATCAAGATCGAGTCAGAAGTATTTCGTCAAAGTCACTTTATCGAAGCTGCGGTCGAAAACGTAAGCCAGGCAGTTCGCGACGGAGCAATCTGGGTTGTCGTGATACTTTTTTTACTGATGGGAAACTTCCGGACCAGTATCAGTTCGTTGACATCGATGCCGCTATCGATCCTGCTGACCGTCGTCGTCTTCTATTTGCTCGGTATCACGATCAACACGATGACGCTCGGCGGCATTGCCGTCGCGATTGGCGACCTTGTGGACGATTCGATCGTGGATGTGGAGAATATCTACCGTAGACTTCGGGACAACAAACAATTACCGGCCGCAGAGCGAAAGCCGGCGCTGGAGGTCATCTTCGAGGCCTCCAGCGAAATCCGCAACTCGATCGTTTATGCGACTCTGATCGTGGTCCTGGTCGTTTTGCCGCTCTTTATGATGTCGGGCATCGAAGGACGATTGTTCGCGCCGCTTGGCATCGCCTACATCGTCGCGCTCCTGTGCTCCTTGGCAGTTTCGTTGACGTTTACACCCGTGCTGGCCAGCGTGCTACTGCCTCACGCGCCTTTCCTGGCAGACAATCGCGAACCGTTGCTCATGCGACTGCTGAAGCACTGGGACCAGGGTTTGTTGCGCTGGACACTCAACCGACCTCGAACCGTACTCGCGGTGGTCGGCATCCTAGTGCTGCTGAGTTGCTTGACTCTGCCCTGGATGGGAGGCGAGTTTCTGCCTCCGTTCAACGAAGGCACCGCCACGATCAACCTGCGGCTCGAACCCGGTACATCGCTGGCCGAGAGTCAGCGAATTGCCGGACGCGTCGAATCGATCTTGCTCGAAGTACCCGAAGTGCTGTCGGTAGCGCGTCGGACCGGGCGGGCGGAATTGGACGAACATGCAGAGGGTGTCAACAATACCGAGTTTGAAGTGCGATTTGCCCAGCACAAAACCGAGCGGACCGGATGGGGCAACGCGATCCTGCGTGCGATTCCCATCGCGCATCTGTGGAGTTTTCAGTATCGCGGTCGCGCCCAAGATGAAGTGATCGCCGATGTACGCGATCGCATCTCCAGCATACCTGGGGCAGCCGTCAATATCGGTCAACCGATTTCGCATCGATTGGATCACATGATGTCCGGAATTCGAGCACAGATTGCGGTCAAGGTATTCGGTCCGGACTTGCGCGAGCTGCGAACCGCAGCCTACGACGTGCAAGCTCGCATTCAGGAAATCGAAGGCGTCGTGGATCTGCAGATCGAGCCGCAAATCGAAATCTCTCAGCTTCAAATGCGAGTCAAACGCGAAGAAGCCTCGCGCTACGGTCTGGCGCCAGGCGATGTCGCAAACATTTTAGAAACGGCTTTCAAAGGCACGGTTGTTTCGCAAGTCATCGACGAGGACAAATTCTTTGGCTTGGTCGTTTGGTACGACGAAGAGGCTCGCCGCGATCCCAAAGTGATTAAAGAAACTATCCTCGAGACGCCCTCGGGAGCCAAGGTCGCGCTTTCTCAGGTCGCCGAGATTTGGGACACGACTGGCCCCAACGTGCTCAATCATGAACATGTTCAGCGCCGCGTGGCAGTATTCTGCAATGTTCAAGGACGAGATTTGGCTAGTGTGGTGCGCGATATCAAACAAGCCTTGCAGCCGGTCGAGCAGTCCCTGCTAAAACTGCCCGGCGAATACCGCCTGGACTATAGCGGACAGTTCGAAGCCCAGCAGCAGGCCACCTTCCGACTCTGGGCGTTCGCGGCGCTGAGCCTTGTAGGCGTCTACTTGCTTTTGCTCAAGGCTCTCGGTTCGCAGAGATCTGCTCTGCAAGTGATTGCGAACGTACCGTTGGCCGCGCTGGGCGCCGTCGTGGCGCTCTTGATCGTCAACAGGCCTGAGCTAAGCGTATTGGCTGAACATGCTTGGTATCAATGGCCTGCAGTTTGGATTCAAGCCACACATTTGTCGTTAGCGCATTGGGTGGGTTTCATTACCTTGATCGGTATTGTCAGTCGCAATGGCATCATGATGATTTCGCATTACCACCACTTGATGGAAGTTGATGGCATGCCGTTTGGGAAAGAAATGATCATCCGAGGAAGCCTGGAACGCCTTGCACCAGTCATGATGACGGCCATGACCAGCTTTGTCGGCCTCATCCCGCTGCTGTTCGGTTATGGCGAACCCGGCAAGGAAATACTTTACCCGCTGTCGGTGGTGTTGTTTGGAGGAATGATCGCCTCGACCGCGCTCGACCAGATCGTAACGCCAGCCCTATTCTATTTGTTCGGATCCGCACGCCGCCAATCGCATGAATTGAGTGCGTTGGATGCATAATCTCCTGGGGCGGCGCTTCGTCCCGCAAAGCCGGAACGAAGCTCTGCCCCAGGCTGATTTTTTTCGGCCCTTCAGGCCGGAACGTTCATGTCGATCTCGCTCATTCTATGATTTTGGGATCATTGGGTCGATTGCCAAGTGTCTGCCGCCTTTAACGTTTGATCGCGTAAGTCGCATTGATTGTATTGAAAAACAAAATCTCCAGATTGAGTGGGCCATGCGACGACTCTAGCACGATGTACGAACACATTGTAGACAACTCGCTACTGTAGCCATCTCGCTCCGCGAGATGAGCTTTGCAAGACAAGCTTCGTCTTGCCGAGCGAGACGGCTACTTTGGAGAGAAGGTTACCTTGGATCGAACTGTGAACATTTGCATTCCGTGCGTCGCACATGGCTCATAATTTATGGCGCTTGCAGTCGCTCCATCCGGCAAAAATCCTCCACCCGGCCCACCGGCTCGCAAGATCGAGTTCGATGTTGAGGCCATCGTTCTGAGCGCGATCTGCGTGTTTCTGTGGTTGAGCCTTCTGAGCTACGATGCGGCGGATTCGCTCGGTGAATTGCCGCGTCCGCTGAGCTACTTCGTGGCCGTGGACAACGCGGTCTATCCACCCAATCCTCACATCCAGAACGTCTGCGGTTGGTTTGGTGCATTGACGGCAACAATCTTGGTTCAATCGTTCGGTATCGGATCAATCCTGGTGGCCCTCGGTCTTACCGTTCTGGCCGCTTGGATGTTCCGCGTCCAAACCAACTACGTTCGGGCGACTCGGCAGCTCGGATGGGTTTTGATCATTGCCTCGGTCACGACGATTGTCTCGCTGCTGCGACTTCAAATGCCGTTCTCGCCGATGATCGGACCGGGCGGTTACTTGGGGGCCATCACCAGCACTTGGCTGCACGAACACTTTGCCATGCTGGGTGCGATCATTTTAGCGTTCGCCATGCTGCTGTCCGGCATTCTGCTGAGCACCGACTACGTCATCGTTCGGGCGGTGGGTTGGTTGGCCGCAAGCTTGGCGGCTGCCGTGGCCTCGATAGCTCGATTCCGATTCTCGTTGCCGCTGCCTGCCGGTGCCGGTGATTTGACGGGTGGACAAAAACGCTCCAGCGACGTCGATCAAGGTGTAGTTCTGGCTGGCCGCGGCCCGGCGACTGCGGAAAGCGTGCCTGCGGTTCGAATCAGCGGCAAGAATTCAGGCGATAAAACGACCTCGAACCCATCCAGTGCAAATGCATCGAGCCAAGACATGACCGTAGCCGGAGCAGCCTCGCTGGCCAAGTCCGCAGGAAACAAAGTTGCAAGTTGGTTGGGCCTGAACAAAGCCAGCGACCTCGAAGCTCGGCTCACGACTGGCGATGATCGATCGATCGCTCAACCGGAAGCTCTTGACGAAGCCCACGCTGAGCCGGCGGCCTTGGACGGATCAGACTCAGACGAACCAATCAGTGATCACATCGAACTGACCACCGAGGACGGTGGGACGTTGCAACTGCGAGCCGACGCGCCGCATGACGTGGCTGCGAGCGATCCGGAACCCTCGGTTCGGCCGTCCAAGGGAAGCAAAGGCAAATCGACGACCGAGGATCACGCGGCTTCGCTGGCAGGCATGGACGACACCAAGCTGCCGCCGGGTGCCGACGAATACGTGTTGCCCACAACGGAACTGCTTGAACCGAGCGACGACGTGGATTTCGAAGCTCAAACCATCGAAGTCCGCCGCAAGGCCAAGATCCTCGAAGCGACTTTCAAGAATTTCGGTTTGAATGTACGAGTCGTCGAAATTGAAACTGGGCCGGTCATCGCTCAGTATGAGATCGAATTGGAAGCGGGACTGCGATTGGCCAAAGTTACGACCTTGGCCGACGACTTGGCCATTGCTCTGCGCGTGCCCAGCGTCCGCATCGTTGCGCCGATTCCTGGCAAGAATACAGTCGGCATCGAAGTACCCAATGAAACGCGGCAAGTGGTCCGCCTGCGCGAAGTCATCGATGAAATGGGTCCAAAGGGGCGAAAGGCCAAGATCCCACTTTTTCTGGGCAAAGACGTCTCGGGCAGTCCTTTGATCGCCGACCTGGCCACGTTGCCACACCTGCTGATCGCAGGCCGAACGGGTACCGGCAAATCGGTCTGCTTAAATGCGATTATCAGTTCCATTCTGATGACGCGGCGGCCCGACGAAGTTCGCATGTTGATGATCGACCCGAAAATGGTCGAGATGATTGGCTACGGGCGGCTGCCCCATTTGATGCACCCCGTTGTGACCGACATGCGAAAAGCCGAAGCGATTTTGGCGTGGGCAGTCGACAAGATGGAGGAGCGTTATTCGCTGCTGGCGCGAGCCGGTGTGCGGCATTTGACGGGCTACAACGAACTGGACCGCGAAGAGTTGCTCGATCGCATCAAACCGGAAACGCCCGAAGAAGCCAGTTCCATTCCCGACCACTTGCCGTTCATCGTGATCGTGGCCGACGAGATGGCCGATTTGATGATGACCGCCGGAAAAGACGTCGAACAGCACATCATCCGGCTGGCGCAAAAGAGCCGGGCGGTCGGTATCCACTTGATCCTGGCGACCCAAAAGCCGACGGTCGACGTCATCACGGGTTTGATCAAGAGCAATTTGCCGGCTCGAATTTCCTTCCAAGTCGCCAGCCGTACCGATAGCCGCGTCGTGCTCGACGAGATGGGCGCGGACAAACTGCTGGGCAACGGCGATATGTTGTTCTTGTGGCCGGGAACCAGCACGCTGCTGCGCGGTCAAGGGACATACATGTCGGACGACGAGATCAACCGCATCGTCGATCATTGCTCGACGGGCGAACAGAATTTCGTGACTGAGCTAGTCAACTTGAAGATCAAGGAGGAGAGCGACGACGAGGCGGCGCCCATGGCGCTCAAGAAGCGCGATGAACTCTACGCTGCCGCCGTTGATATCGTGGTCCGTGAGGGTCGCGGAAGCTGCTCGTTGCTCCAGCGAGCGCTGGGCATCGGCTATGGCCGGGCTGCTCGGCTGATCGATTACATGGCCGAAGACGGCATCGTTGGCCAGTACGCTGGTTCGCAGGCGCGCGAGGTCATCATATCGCTGGCCGACTGGGAAGCCATGCAATCGGCGTCTACCGAAGATTCGAGTGGGCCATCGAGTCCACCCGCAAGTCCGCCAGCCCGCAACAATCGCATCCGACCCGTCGAGGAACCTACGTCCGACCCAAGCGTCCGCTCTCCAGGATCAGCGTTGACCAAGACTCCGAAGCGAGTACGGCAGCCGGTCGACGCTCTCACGGAAGAGCAATACGAACTGGCTGAGGACTCGAGCGATTCAGAAGATCTGCCCTGGACCTCGACGCCGATCGAATCGTCTCGTCTAGCGGTCCACGAACCGGAGGACGATTCGCAGTACGAATACGAAGACGTCGAAGACTAGGCGATGGTGGCGATGGCCGATTTTTCGCGTCGCGTTTGCTACCGACATTAGGTCCCTACGGGACGAAGGCGGATGGGTGGGGATGGCATGCTACCGACGTTTTGTCCATACCGGACGAACTCGCCACCGTCCCGTAGGGACGAAATGTTGGTAGCACACAGTGAAAATTTAGTCGTTTCGTCCCGTAGGGACGGTAAGGCTGGATCACCACGGAAATCGCATGCGGAGCGCAGGCTAGATGGGCAATTTCAAACCAATGATGCAACCCCAACCCCATTCATCTGGTCGCCCCCAGCCGCCAATCTTTCCAATAAATTCGTGCGAGTCTTGAGGTAATCTCTTGCCAAGATTTGCAGAATCGATACTCTAATACCTTGCGAAAATGGTTTGATCCGAAGCGATCCGAGCGTTCTCGTCCTTTCTTCATTCAGTTTCATATTCTCTAGGTTTGGGGGATCGTATGTACTCGTTATCGTTCGCGGCGCAGAGATCGGGCCATGGCCAGCGACTTGGCCGGATTGGTTTTACTTTGGTTGAATTGTTGGTGGTTATTGCCATCATCGGTATCTTGGTGGGTTTGCTGCTGCCGGCTGTTCAAGCGGCTCGCGAAGCCGCCCGGCGCATGTCGTGCCAGAATAATATCAAGCAACTTGGCTTGGCAGCTCAAAACTTCGAGAACACGTTCAAAAAGCTCCCACCGGGATTCACGCAAGAAAACATCAGCGGACAATTTCAAGGGCATTCGGCCTTCTACTATCTGTTGACCTTCATCGAACAAAAGAACTTGTTCGATTCGATGGACCCCAAGGTTCCTATGAACAATGTTGCGGCAACCCAAGACGGTGGCAAAGTAGCCACGGTTATTGGAGGATTCCTTTGCCCATCGGACTCAGTTCCCAGGACAGCCTTTCAATACGGCACACAGAATCGATGGTACGCAGGAACCAGCTACAAACTCAACGGCGGCACGCGGCCGTTTTTCGCAACTAGTTCGAGCAACGACGGTGTTTTTATGGCGGTCGGACCAGCAGCCCGAAAGGCATCGTCCGCCCCGCTTGGAATGGAGATCGCATTCCGCGATGTCAAAGACGGTCTCTCCAACACTATCTTTTTCGGCGAGCGTGGCCACTTCGATCCAAAATTTGACACGTTCATTACCTGGAACAGCAACAGCCCAATCGCGCAGTGGAGTTGGTGGGATCCGCTGGGAGGTGACAATGGACTAGCCGACATCATGTTTGGAGCATTTTCCGAAATTAACTATACGATTCCTTGGAACAAAGGGGAGCCGGGCGCTCCCTCGTCGCAGTCCCAATGGTACACTTACCAAGATATGCGGCTCGGCGCGCTAGGCAGTCAACACTCGGGCGGTGCGAATGTCGCCATGGGCGATGGTTCAGTCCGTTTCGTTTCCAACACCTTGCCTCAAAACATCCTGGCGCTCTACTGTCAACGAGCTGATCGACAGGTCATCAGCGACAACAGCAACTAAGGAGAGTTTCACTTGATGAATGTGAACAAAATTCAATTTGCGGTGTTCATTGCCGTGGGATTCCTCGTGGGCTGCAGCAAGAGCCCCGAGCTTGTGCCGGCCACTGGTACAATCACGATAGGCGGCAAGCCGGCCGCCAATATCTCGATTCAATTCTTGCCCAATGTGACGAAAAACGACGGCACTCCATGGCCGAGTTCCCACGCCATTTCCGGTGCAGACGGCAGTTTTGAACTCCGCACCAGTGGTAATCTACCTGGAGCGGTTCCGGGAGAACACAATTTGATTTTGGTGGATACTGACGAAGAACGGCCTGCTCAAGGCCAGAATGCCACGAAACCCCCTCGGATCGATTCGAGTTACACCGTTGCCGGCAAAGTCAAAGCCGTCGTCGAAGCCGGCAAGCCCATCGAAATCAAAATCCCCTAACGGCCCGACCGCATGAATTGAATGGCATGAGCGCTAACCGATCCAAATCCTGGCCGGTTTGTAGTCTCTCACGTCCATAGTCCAGTTCGGTAAGTACGCGGCCAAATCGAAGTCAACTTCGGTTTCGCAAACAAACCGCGAATCATCCGGCGCACAATTTCGCAGATTGATCAAACCGCCCGACAACTGCGAAGTTTGTTTCTTCCACATCGAATAGGGCGGACAGCAAAACACGACCCATGGCTGGCGTGGCAAATGCGATGTTCCCTCGACGGCGCTGCGAAGCCAACGCAGCGTATCGACGTTTTGAATTTGCACTCGTTCGCCTAAATCAAGCGATCGCATGTTGGCCAAAAGCGTTGAAACCGTCGGACGCGAATATTCCAAGAGCAATGCACCGGAAGCACCGCGACTGATGGCTTCGAATCCGAGTACGCCCGTTCCCGCGAATAGATCGATGGCATACGTGTTGTTCAGATACCCTCCGAGAAGGCTGAAGAGAGCTTCGCGAGTTTTTTCCTTCATGGGCCGAGTATCCGGATCACCGTTGTACTCGATCCGCCGACTGCCCAACGTACCTGCGACGATTCGCAGTTGAGTTGCTTTAAAAGAAACACGTTTTTTGCCGGACATTGGTTCAATCGCTGGCGCGGAAAATTTTTGGGTAGGCTACGATGAACGCACGGTCGAGACGTATCCGGTTGATACGTAAATAGGGAGTCGAGAATCGGTGTGCGTCATGACTTTCATAAGCAACGGTTTCGTCACGGATGGGACGAATGCGGGGGCGATTTTCCGGGCAACCTCTCGACACATTGCCAAGCTCCCGTGCTAATGATAACTAAAACAAGTAGCCGAGAAAGAGCGTCCTGAGGTTTGCTACCGACATTGTGTCCCTACGGGACTGTGAAACGATCAGACCAATAATCCTGGAAGCATCGCAGCGATTCAACAATCACAGCATCTTCAGGTTCATTCGGCCAATCGAGCTGCTTGGGTTAACGAATGACCGTTTCGATTCGAGGTGGGTTGGGCCCACCAGAGGTCGTCCGGTGGCGTTTTCTCGTGAGCCTCGTCGACCGATTCGATCCAGCCCGCTTCGACGGGGATGGGGTCGCTGGACTGGTGATCGCTCTCGTACCACAACCAATCGATCTGAGGTTTGGGATTGGTTACGATGACGCGGCGAACCGACTTGCGGCTGGGTTTTTCAAGTCGCATTACGGGAACGGGCGCAGGTTCTGGTTCAGGTTCCAAATCGGGCACGATCGTTTCGACTGGCTCCTCGTAAACCGTTTCAACGAAAGTCGGTTCATCAACAATATCCTCTTCGACTTCTTCGATCGGTTCGGGCAGCTTCACAGGGGCTTTAACCACCGCCTGCCCCAACATTTCCGGGTAATAGACTTCGGCGATGCCGGGAGTTCCTTGCGTCGGCAGCACGCGAACTTCAACGCCGATCTTGTAGAAGTTTCGCATGATGTGTTCGTGGCAAGTGAACATGACGACTTGATGCCCCAAGGCCGCGAAATCTCGCAGCACCTTGGCAGCCGATTCGGCCCGGATCGAGTCGAAGTTGACGAGCACATCGTCGAGCACCAGCGGAATCATGACGCCGCGCCGCGCATAAGCGGCAGCCAACGACAGCCGCAGCGCGATGAAGACTGCCTCGCGAGTGCCTCGCGACAATACTTCCAGCGGCAACGATTGACCTGCGTGATTGTCGATCTGCAACTGGTTTTTGCCCAACGGCGTCCAAATGCGAACGTACTTTCCTTCGGTCAACTGTGTCAAGAACGCCGAAGCTTCTCGTAGCGTTTCAGGTTGCCGCTCGGCTTCGTAGACTTCGCACACGCGATCGAGCAGATTGGTTGTCGTGGCCAGCGTCTGCCAATGCGCCGCACAGGCTTTGATCTGATTGTCCAGACAGGCCAGTTCCAGCTTGGCTTCGGGCAAACGTCCATCGGCGGCCAGCGATTTCATTTCTTGGTTGAGTTCGCCTTGGCGTCGATGAAGTTGCTCAACACGTTCGCCCGCTTGCTGAGTTCGCTGAGCGATGGCTTCGCGGCGCTTGGTCAAATCGTCGGCCGTGTTGGCTTCGAGCAATCGCAACACCGATTCGATCGGAACAACGCCACCCACGGTTTCTTGAATGCGTTCGGTGTAATTGGCCAAGTCGGTTTCAAGCTTTAAATACTCGTGCTTGGTATCGAGCAATTGCAACAGATGCTCTTCGCTCTGGCAGCCGTGTTCGGCCAGAAGGGCGCTATGACTGCGGCCAAGCTTGTCGATCGCCGATTCTTCAACGGCAGCCTCTTTAGCCAGCTCATCGTCTTTTTCGCGAAGTTGACGCTTCTGGACGATGTATTGCTCCTGGGAGCTGAGCAGCTCGGTTAGCCGGGCCAATTGTTCGAGGGCGCGATTGCCGGCGTCGATGTTGGCCTTGAGTGTCGGAAATGCTTCTTTGGTTTGGCCCACTAGGCTGACTCGAGACCGATTCTCACTGGCATCGGTTGATTCGAAGACGTCGTCTGCGGCCAGAAGGTTTGGATCGGCAATCACGTCGCTGGCGGCCTTGGTCGCGAAAACCTGGCGAGCAAGGCCTTCGATTCGCTGGGTGATCGATCCGAGTTCGATCTGACGCGAGTCGAGTTCGTCGGTCAAGCTGCCCAATCGTTTGCGGACTTGCAACAGCGAGTCGTAACCATCCGCCATCAAGCGGATATTTCGCGGTGACATGGTCTCCGACAAACCGAAGTGCTGCAGGGTCTGACGCCAATGCAATTTGGCACTCTTGAGCGATTCACCCGCTTGAGCCACGCGCTTCTTAGCGGTTTGATAACGCTGTTTGACAGCTTCTAAATTCTGCTGCAGCGGCAACAAGCCTTCGAGGGTCTGAATGCTGGACTCCATTTCACGAAGTCGCAGTTCTGGATCGCCCTTTCCGACTGGCAAGCGTCGGTCGAGTTCATCGCGTTCGTGGTGGGTCTTTTGAACTTCCTTGCGCAGGGCAACGATTTGATCTTCGACTTCGTCAAGCTGAGTCGTGTTGCCTTTGTGCATGGTGATATTCATGACGTAGGCCAGCATCAGGATGCATATACCGATCACGAAGTACATCAGACCCTTGTTTGGATCGGCTACGTTGGAGCTGTTCAGAATTGGTACAAAGTAGCCCAGACCCCACATGACCAAAAACGCACCAGCGACGAAGATCACGCCGAGCATCAGGGCGCGTTCAACGCTGAAGGCTTCATCGACCTGCATGTCGACGGCATCGTCGTCGAGTTGCTTCTGGCGAGCAATTTGTTTCTTGAGTTGGTCTTCAATGGCGATCCGTTTGCGAAGCAGCGTCATGACTTCGCTGCTATCGGTCAGGGCGGAATGGATGTCGCTTTGGTTGCGAGCCTTCAACGAAAGCGTCAGCTCTTGTTCGAGCTTTTCCGAATCACGCTTTTCAACTTCGCATTGGTCGGTGGCTTGTTTGAGCCGCGAAGTCCACATGCGAACTTCGCTGGCGGGCTCGGCAAGTTGGTTGAGCGCCTGGCGGGAGAGATCCGGCAAGTTGGCC
>WPCK01004910.1_pt1 | contig 22050 bp, 3 predicted proteins | sample 5399851 | NCBI WGS metagenome assembly WPCK01 (sample SAMN12869471, study PRJNA574797) | sludge metagenome | isolation source: wastewater treatment of pH11 | place: China:Beijing | collected 2019-05-20 | reverse complement strand
TTTGCTGGCAGTACGATGGGTACTGTCGAGTGGCATGTGTCGATCGTACGCCCCCAAAATGCGGAAGTCGCTGATATTCAAAATGGCGTTCAGCAGGTGCTCGATGGCCTGAACTCGCGCATGTCCACATGGATTCCGGACTCGGAAGTCTCTCGCTTCAACAATTCAGATTCCACTCAGTGGTTTCCAGTTTCATCGGATACCGCAAAAGTCGTTGCGCGTTCACTCGAAATTTCGAGCATGACCGATGGCGCCTTTGATGTTACGGTCAAGCCGCTCGTGGAGCTTTGGAATTTCGGAGCTGGCCGAGGCGAATTTCAATTGCCACCTGATGAACTCGTCCATGAGATTTTGGCTCACACGGGATATGAAAAGCTCGAATGCCGTTTGAACCCACCGGCAATTCGTAAGACCGAACCCGAGATTCAAATCGATTTGTCCGGGATTGCTAAGGGATATTCCGTCGACCTGGTCGAACAATGGTTAGTTGGTCAAGGAATCAACAACTGGTTTGTGGATGTAGGCGGAGAGGTTTCCGTCGGGGGCAAAAAGCTGGACGGGACGGACTGGCGAGTCGGCATTGAAAAGCCAGTTGATGACCAGCGCTTGGTGGAGTATGTCGTATCGCCAATTGATCGATGCATGGCAACATCCGGAGACTACCGAAATTTTGCCATCGTCGATGGCCGGCGTTATTCGCATACGATCTCTCCCGCTAGTGGGCGACCTGTGGAACATGCGCTGGCCAGCGTTTCTGTCATCGCCGACGATTGCATGACCGCCGATGCATTGGCTACTGCAATCACTGTCGTTGGCCCGAATCGATTGCTAGAGATTAGTTCGCAGTTTGATGTCGAAGTTTTGGCCTTGAACCGCAATCGTGACGGCAGTTTTCGCGAGATAAAAACGCCTGGTTTTGACGCTTATAAGAAACCCAAAGAATTGAATACCGCAACCTCCTCAAGTCAATTCTTTAGCCTCATGTTGACGACTCTAGTGCTAGTCGGTTTGGCCATCTTGGGACTGGCCATCGGTGTAATCTTTTCGAATAAGCCGATCAAAGGTTCGTGTGGAGGACTGGGCAACATCCCGGGGGTATCCGAATGCCAACTCTGCAAAGGTACCGACAGTAAATGTCCCAAAAAGTCCCTTGCAGAACGTGAAAGCTAGTCCTCACGGATTGGAACAAGTTGTGATAACCCCTGGAAAGAATTTGGCGGCACCCCAGGTTTCATTCGCCTGCCGAATTCGCTCACTCAGTGGTTCCTAACGCGTTCTCAAGAATTGAATCAAGTCGGCCAATTGCTCGGGAGAGATTCTGGCTTCAAAGCCGTCCGGCATAAGTGAGACGATGGACGCGACACGACTTTCGATCGCTTCATTGTCGACCATACGCCTGGCACCATCACTGGTTACGATTCTGAGTTCATCCGGAGTCTCATCGACGACGATGCCTCCGATGATTTCGCCATCGACCGTCTGTACAATCGTTTGTTTGAATTTCTCTTCGACAGCTTGACTTGGATCCAACAGGGCAACGACCCACTGATGGTTATTCCAATGTTGAAGGTTGTTGAGAGGCGGACCAACAGCAGGCTTGCCATCCTGTTCCGAATGACAAACGGCACAATGGTCGCGGTACAACTGCTCGCCACGTGCAATCTCTCCGCTCGTGGATGGGTTAGGCATCTTGTGAAGGTAATCGTTGACGATTGGTTGTCGAGGCGATGGTTGCCCGAAGACGGCAACGGCGCGAGATCGCAGGTCGCGGTCAGGGTGACTGATCAAAGCTTGAACGACCGTCGGTGGCAACTCGTTCGCTTTGATCGTGGCAGTGGTTCCTTCAAGTGCACCTACCAAGGCTTCTCGCCAAGCGGCACGATTCATCAAGCTGCTTGCGGCAATCGACCGATTCTGAGAACTGAGCTGATTCCATCGAGCAAGCACTAGGCCAGCCAAATCGTCGGCCGGAACATGTTTGATCCGCTGGCATGCAAGCGCCGCAGAAGAATCCCCCTGGGTCAGTAATGTATCGATCGCAGCCTTCTCTCGCGCTTCGTCCATTGCCTGATTGCCAATCAGGACCGACATCCATCGTCGTTGCTCTTCGGCCGCTTGAGGGTCCAGTAGCAACTCTGCGGCCTTTTTGACCCAAAGTCGAAACCGTTTGGATACATCTCGCTCGGCGCTTGGATCGGTTCCATCCGCCTGCGGATCTGCTGGATCCAAGAGTCCATTGAGGCCGACCAACAAGAGCGCGTTTCCGGCATTCCAGGGAGCTTCGTTGGTGTTCAAGAACCGCAGTTCGAACAACCGTTGCGATTCGTTTCGTGGAAGCAGCTCGAGCAACCGGCGAACTGTGCCGATTTGATCCTGAAGTTGGTTTGGGGTGCAATCCGAGCGGTCTGCCTTATCGAGCAGCAATTCAACCACCGTATTGGCTATCTGCGGTGTTGCGGCTGATGTCAGCAAGGCAGTCAACCATCGATCCGGCTCTCCGCGTCCCAAGATGCTAACTAGGCCATCTTCAAGCGAAAGTTCGGACCATTTCTTCGAAGCCAAAATCCATTGCAAATCGACTGACGGTCCTAGGTTCGCGACGGGGACCGCTTCGACGGCCGCCTTGAATGATTCTTCGAGTTTATCAAACCGCGCGACGGCAAGCTTCAGTGCCCAACCTGCGAGTTGTGGATCTTCGGTCGACGTCAACACGTTCGTTAGATCGGATTGTCGTAGCCAGCCCTTCCCGGCCAGAACACCTAAAATGCTGGCGGTGACCTCGGTGTGTTGCGGCTGGTTCAGCAACGTTCGGACCCGACTTTCAAGATCGGTTTGCGAAACGTTTTCAATTTGGTCTGTGAGAATTGCTTGAGTCACAAGATCTCGAATGGCTCCATTCGGACTCGTCAGCAAGTCGATCGGATCTTCGCGCGACCAATTTCGAACAAAGGATATCGTCCGCTTTGGGTCAGCATTGCCGTGGCCGCGGTAATCGCGATGGTAGACTCGGTAAATACGGCCCATGCCTTCACCGGCTCGAACGTCGATCCTTTCTTGCCAGGCGACGGGAATCCATTCCGGGTGCTCGATAACGTAACGGTACATGTCCGCAATCCAGATGGACCCATCCGGTGAGTTGACGGCTCGCACTGGCCGCGACCACGGATCCGACGAAGCAAAGAAGTCATACTGCATATCGTCCGGATGCCTGTTAGCTGAGAAAACGCAACCGTCGGGACGGAGCTGGAGTCTGGCGACCAGATTGTGGACAGGTTCGCAGACTAGTGCAACTGGATGCGATGAATCGGCAGCCTCGCTGGGCGCTTGCACGGCGTCCACTCGCACGATGATCGATCCGCAAGCGCTGGTGTAACGATCTCGCGTATACAGGTCATTGAAACGATCGACGGTCCGACTCCTCGGGAAAACAGGTGGCGTCGCAGGCGGAGTCAGCAAATGGTGGATATTGCCTTCATCGATCCTCATGTCACCCAGTTGCTCCGTTTCGAAAACAAACTGGTACATCGGAAAGCTGTTCTCGTTGCCAAACCAATTGCCGAACGCGTCGCGCGCCGGGACGAACTGCGTTCGGCCATTCACAAAGACTTCGATTTCACCCGTATCCGGATTCCAGGCAACGTCGTTTCCACCAACGTGATAGGTCTGACCGTTGACATGGCTGATCAGCTCACGCGTTCCATCACCCACTCCAAAATGCAAGCGGCCATCCAAGCCAATTTCAAATCCACTTGCGCGATGCTGCGGGTTGGCCTTGGCAATGCCGCTGATCAGCACCCGTTGTTGGTCAGCGACGCCGTCGCCATCGGTATCCTGAGCAAACAAGATATCGGGTGCGGCGACAATCAAAACGCCATCACGCCAAGGATGAGCGCTGGACGGAAAGTTTAGCTCACCTAAGAACTTCACCGACTGATCCAGAATACCATCGTCGTCTGAATCCGAAAGAACTTGAACGCTACCACCGCCTTGGCCGCCGGTCGGATAGTCACTCATCTGGACGACCCACACGCGGCCATCCCAGCCGAATGCGATGTTCACGGGATCCTGAATGAGAGGCTCGGCGGCTACGAGCTCAACCTTGTATCCTTCGGGGACGTGCATCGTCTTGAGCGATGATTGAGGGTCGAGCGGTTGATCCTCGCCTCGCGTTTGTTGGCTAATCTCTCTTGCACGTGTTACCACCGTCGATTGTGTTCCCGACTTCCAGCGACCTGGCTGCAGGTAGTAGATCATGGAATAGTCGACTTCATAACCTCCTTCGCTGCGTTGCGACTCGCTGGCCACGTACCCGGGAACGTCGTCGCAGTAGGCAGCAACCCACGTCTTCTGGGTTGGAAGTTCTTTTTCGATCGCAAATTGGTAATCGACGACAACTTCGCCACCCAGAAAAACCCAACTCAACACATCCCCAAATTTCCAGACGTGGACGGGCAGTGGGACCGATTCGGGCAATCGGCCCATCGCCGAAAGAGTCTTTCGCATGCGCTCCGCCCATCTCGCACGATTGACATCTCCGCTTTCCGTCGCTTCGTTCAATTGTTGCTGAGTCGGATGTTCTGGCTCAAGTCCGGCATTGCCAAACTGGATGTTGGTCGGAGTTGGCAACGATTCCCAGCGATTGGAGGCTAAGGCTTGTTGCATTGAATCCACCATTTTCAAACCGTTTTGAACTGCCGATTCGTAACTGTCGCGCGGTTCGGGGTTTGCATCTGCCCCACAGCCAATGACGGGCACGAAGATCGCGCCGGGGTGCAGTTCTTCGAGACGACTGGCGGAAAGCCCTGCCCAATCGCCACTGATCTGGTTGAAGTCCGGTCCGAGCGAGGTGCAGTGGCAAGCGTACTGATAGGCAGCTCCTAGCAGCGAACCATCTTTTGCAGTGACTCGCAAAACAAACAAGCGGTGATCGACTTGTCCGCCTTGTTGCACCCCGAATCCAGTCCAACGCCCGTCCTGAATCACACGGCGTTGGACCGCAAAGTCGGCCTGGCCCTCGCCGATGTCGACTTTCGCTTCCGCGATTGGGTTGGAGAGAGCTTGGTCGATCGCTTGTTGGATGGCTGCTTGAAGCTGTTCCAAATAGCCATTGGCAGCTAGGAATTCCTGATCTGTAAGGTCCTCGCGAAAGATATTTTCCAACCCGCCCGCCAAGTGCGGAGCGGAGTGAGAATGCGTGCTGCTCAGGACCAAATGCGAACGCGGAATGCTATAACGAGACTGAACGTAATGGGCAATTTCTTTTGTCAGGCGCTGGTGAACACCGATGGTCTCGACAGATACCAGCACGAGAGGTTTGACGGATTCGCTCGCGGCGTCCGGCTGGCTGGGAGCCAACGTCATCACGCGCACGTGAATCGGATCGGCAACCGCCGTGTGAGGCTTGTTCCGCCCCGCGTATCCGCTCAAGCGCTGCGGCTGAATGGGAGTGGCATCGACTTTTGCGAAACCCACTTGCCACTGATCGGCACGCAACTCGATCGAATCGACACGATTCCATGCGACGAATAGAACAAACCAGGCAAAGGAATTCAACAAGCTTCTCATAGCGTATAAACAAATGGTTAGAGTTCAGCACAACGTAGTCTGAGGCGATTGAACCCGAAATCTCCCGTCAAGACAATCACTTCGGCCCGCGACGATCGAACCACCAAGGCCGCAGGCCTGCTCACCGATACGTCGCCTTTGGATGATGATTTCTCAGCGGTTCTTAGTTAGTTTTTCTGCTAGTCCCCCCGGCAGTTGGTATAGTTCCTTGATTTGTTCTGCTGACAATGCCGCGTCAAACACGGCTAGCTCGTCCATCAATCCGATGTAGTAGATTCCGATCGCGATGGCCACTCGCTCGGGTTGCCAGGTGTATCGCATGACCTGCGAGTGCGAACCGCGATTCTGGCCGTTCAGATACAACGTGGCTCGACCTGGCTGGTTGTTCGGCAAGTTGGCATCTTCCCAAGTGAAGCAAACGTGCGTCCACTGGTCGGTCGCGAATGGAGGTTCCTTCACAACGATCATCGGGCGATCGGCGATTGCGATCTTGTCCCAAGGCGTCGCGTCTGGATTCCATACATCGAAATCCGGAAATACTCCCAACCGAAAATCGCGCGGCAAATCCTTGTCGAAGTCAACAAACAGCGCCGCGCGATCCCACTGTTGATCGGTCAGCACGATGGGGTCGCAGTAACCTGGCTCTAGATCGATGTTCGGATCGAGCTTCATCCAAACCGAGACCGTTCCCGACCAGTTCTCCTTTCGATAGCCAACCGTTTGTCCGCTATAGAATAGAGATTGCTGAGTCTTGTCGGCAAACCGGATCGCGTGTCCGAATCGACCTTGGTCCTTGGCAATCGATACCGATTCGATTTGATTTCCCGGAACTGATTGCTTCCGATCTAAGTCTTCTGCTGTGTGAACCCGCCGGTCGCTAGATGAAACGTCGGCTTCCAGGCCGTTGTCGAAGGAGGCCAGAAATGTCACGCGGCCGAGCCAATCGGATGCCTGGCCCTGAGCAAATGTCATATTGCTCATCACCATCACCAAAGAGACAGCAGCAGCCTGGGTAATGATCGTAAGCCTGGTTCGAGTCATATCGGTAGCCTAAACGAGTAGCCTTCGTTGTCTGGTTCCGATTATAAGTGAAAAAGAGCGGACAGGGTGTCCTTTTTTGGCGAAACGAATTCGATGTTGAGTCGGCGCTTCCAACCAAGCGAGAATCGTTATTGTTGTAGAAATCGAGCGTGCATTTTCTGGGTGTTCTATGTTTTCCGTTGAACGTGCACCTTCGCCTGATCCCGTCCGCCGTCCTGCAAAGCGCCTTGCTTCCAATTCTTGGCGCTTTCCGCCCATTGACAATTGGCTCAGTTCTGGGAAAACCTGAACGCTGACCCAAATCCCACACTTGGACAATTGCCAACTTAAGAGCGCCATGCTAAATATTCCTGCAATTCGTTGGGGCAAGCCCTATTCATCCCTTGAAACTCAGGATGTGATTCACTTTGATACGGGTGAGCCGATCGCCAAGATTTCTCAGGTGGGAGGCGGTATCGTCCAGATGGACTACCGCCATGCCGATCGCGCGCGAAAGGTGCTTCAAGCCATCGACCCGGCCGAGATGATCCAGCGTTGCAAACGAGCGGCAGAGCTGTATGAATCTGCCGAATTGCCGATTGGAGATGGAGTGCAGTCGGTGGACGACTTTGTACACCAGCAATCGGCCAGTACAGGCTTGCCGGAGCATATGTGCCGGGCAAACATGAAGAAGAATGCGTTTGTTCTGGCAAACATCGATCGCATTCTCGACGCGTTGACGCGCGGCTTAGATTTGGAAATATTACGGCGTGGCTACGGCGAAGAGAACCGCGGTGTGATCGTCAGTTACCAAGCCCAGTCACCAGTATTAGGGGCCGTCCTGCCGAACAACTCACCGGGAGTGCATTCGCTGTGGTTGCCAGCGGTGGCCATGCAGATTGGGCTGCTACTCAAGCCTGGCAGCCAAGAACCGTGGACGCCGTACCGAATGGTTGCGGCCTTGGTGGCTGCAGGTCTGCCGCCTGAAGCCTTCAGCCTCTATCCGGGCGGTCACGACGTTGGCGGAACGTTGGTTGGCCGTTGCCAGCGAACAATGGTCTTCGGCAGCGCGGAAACCGTGAAGCAGTATGAGGGCAATCCTGGTGTACAAGTTCACGGCCCCGGTTTCAGCAAGATTCTGCTTGGCGATGACGTAGTGGATCGATGGGAAGATTATTTAGACTTGATGGTTGAAAGCGTCTTTTCCAATGGTGGACGAAGCTGTATCAACGCGTCGGGAATTTGGGCTTCCCGGCATACCGACGCGATCGCCAACGCGCTGGCCGAGCGGGTTGGTCCGACCGAGGTACTGCCGCCGCAGGACCCCAACGCTGGGCTGGCGGCCTTCACATCGGTTCCCATGGGGCTTGGAACATGGGCGATGATCCAGCAAGATTTGTCCGAAGCGGGAGTCGACGACCTCACCGCCGGTTTTGGTCAGCGGCTGGTTCAAAAGGACCGATGCGCTTATTTGCGTCCGATGGTCATCCACGCCGATGGCCCGCAGCGCGCGGTGGCGTCCAAGGAATACATGTTTCCGTTTGTAAGCGTAGTTCGGTGTCCGCAGATGGATTTTCTGCCAAAAATTGGGCCAACCCTAGTTTGTACGGCCATCACCCAGGACGCTGAATTTATCCAGCGGTTGACGGCAAGTACGCTTATTGACCGGCTGAATATCGGGCCCATCCCGACAAACCGCCTCAACTGGCTCCAGCCACACGAGGGAAATCTGATCGATTTTCTGTTTCGTTCCCGGGCATTGCAGATCGGGTAGTGGTCGAACGCCCGGGCGGCGAATGTACAGATGCCATTTTACTCGCGCATCCTTGCCCTTTCTTTGCAGCTCTAAGCTAACGCCTCACGACTACGGCCTTATCTCTTCGCAGCCTGCAAATTGCGGAACTTCCGCACAATCGGAACGTCCAATTCTCACCCTTTGGTGCAATTTGACGGATGGCGGTAAGTTTTGCGAAAGTTGCAAACGTGGGTGGGCTGGAGAATTTACGAAGTTTGCAACAAACCCGTGGGTGACTATAATCAAAGTCGCATTTATTCCAGGGAAAGCACGTTGGCTTCCCCCCAAAACAGTAGTCCACAAACCGCCTGTACTTGTCAGTAATCACCATAGGCAAAGCACTTATGGCCATTTCAAGTGTTTTGCGTAGGCATTCGGTGTGTGTTCAGTTCGTAGTTCCTGTGCAATCAAAAAGGGTTGGTTCATGGCAATCCCAAGGTCTCGCAATCTGAGTTCTCTCCGTTCGGAATCAGGTTTCAAGATGACAAAACGTAACGCCGCTCGCCAGCGGGTTCGTCAGCTGTTGACTGAGCAACTCGAGCCGAGGGCGTTGCTTGCGGCCGGTCCGTTGCTGATTGGCATCCAGCCCAACAACAGTGATCTGCTGCGTGCCGGTGACGTACGCGACGTAGCCCCCAAGGAATTGGTGTTTCGTTTTGACGATATCCAGCGGATCGATCCGGCGACCTTAGCTGGGATCCGCTTAACATCGGCGGGTGGCGACGGAACGTTCGGTCTATTGACCGCCGAGAGCGATTTCGGCAGTATCGGCCGAGTGAGTATCGAACTGACCAGTCTCGTTCCGCAGCAAAGTTTAACACTCAACGTGACTCATGCGGTACTTGCTCAGGGAGCGGCACCGACGATTTCCGTAGCGGGCAATACGGTGTCGATTACTTTGAACACTCGCGAGACCTCACGAACCACGGCAACTGGATTGGTCCAAGCGATTGCTACTTCGTCGGCCCTTGCAGGGCGGATGACCGCGCGAATCAAGGGAGGTTTGGGAACCGTTACCTTGGGCCATGCCGATCCAACGGTCTATTCGCCAGTTCGCGTCAACCAAACACATGACCAGATAGTCCAGCCCGGAGCCGCTTTGGTGGGCCAGGCTCCCAACGAAAACGAAGTCACTCTGCGATTTGCCGAGACGCTGCGAGACGATATGTACCGCATCGAAATCTTCGGCTTCGATGATCCATCGATCGGCGTTGTAGGGCTGCGAAATTTGGGGGATACGCCAAGTGCAATCGGCCAGTTCTATCGCCCCAGCGGTGGATCGACTCGCAAGGACACGATTGATTTCCGATTGGATTTGGGGCCGCAAGTAACAGCGGTTGTCCCTCAGCCTGTGGTTCGAAGTGGCGCAACGCTCCAGCAGCAGCGAGATACGATCGTTGTTTACTTTGATTCGGACAAAATGCTGGTTGAAAACACGGCAGCCGGAAACCCGACGGGACGATCGGTCGAACACCCAGACTTTTATCAATTGATTTATACAAAGGACACCGTCCGCAACACGGACGACCTTTACTTCAAGCCGCAATCGGTCACGTACAACGCGCTGATTAACGCGGTGACCTTGAAGTTTGCTTCCGATCTGAACGATTTACCGGGAGCCAGTTCTTCGGGGGCGGCTTTTCGACTGAGGATTGGAACGCGAGAAACGCAACCCATCACACCTACGCAGCGGACCGAATCCAATGTTGGCGGCACATTCGATACGGCATTGAATCTGGCAACGATCGGATCGGCAACGCAGTCGCAAACGAGTCTAATCGTTTCCTCGGCTATTGACCCCGTGGCATTTGAATTGGATTTACCCGGGGCGAGCGACGACCCAGGGCATCGCCGATTGCTGCAGGGGACGCCCAACAGCATGGATGATCACATCAATCCGAATTTCGGTGCGGATTCGGTAGCTGGTGTTACGACGATCTTTTACCATTTCCCAAGTAGCATCAGCAATAATAGCGGCACTTATTTTAGCGCTATCACCGATCAACAAAGACAGCGCACGCGGGAGGTTCTGTCGTTGTGGTCCAGCTACGTTGGAGTCCAGTTCATCGAGACCACCAACCAGGGATTGGCAATCGCAACGGGCGACACCGCGATGATCAATCCAATCGGACCATTTCAAACTTTCGATGCGGACCTGCGCAATGAAGCTACCGGATTGATCGAGGCTATTCCGTACCGCGTGCAGTTGGATCCGACTTATGTCAATCCTGTCATTGCAATGTCCACGCAAATCCAGTGGAACGATTTGTACGGCGAGAGTTTTTCGCGAGCGATCGCTGCCGCCGTCGGCAACGTCCTGGGGTTGACGCGCGCCAGCGACTTGTCCAAATCCGAGTTGATGCGATTTGATCCTGATTTCTTTTTAGTCGACGATCCATTGATCGATGACAACGATGCACAGCTCAATGCGAATGACCAGCGTTTTGAATCGGTATTTCCTGGGAATCAGGACATCCTTCACGGCCAATTCCTTCATCGCCCGGACAGCACCGATGTCGACTTGTACCGATTTGAAGTGAATTTTACGAATCCGGATCAGGTCGGATTGTTCGCGGCTGAGACCTATGCTCAGCGACGCATCAATAGTAGCGAACTCGATACGACTATCCAGCTCTATCGCGAAGTCCGCGCCCAAGCCGAGACCAATTTTAACGTGGACGGATTGTCGGTCGAGTTCACGTCGAAACGTCCAGGATCCCAGGGCAACCAGTTCCAAATCGCATTTACGCAAAGCGAATTGGGCGTTGGAGTCCTGCCAATCGTCCAAGTATTTCCGAACGCCATCAGTATCGCATTGAATTCAACGCCAGGTTCGGAAACTACCGTTCAACAAATGCTCAATGCGATCGCAGCGTCGTCGGGGGCCAACGGGCTAGTACAAGCTCGATTGGTTGAAGGTGATGTGACCGCCAAAATCGGCGCCAATACATTGAGCCAAAATCCGGTTCGCTTGCGCGATGGCCGATTCGAACTGGTGGCTCAGAACAATGACTATTTCAGCCGCGATTCTTACATGGAGCAGTCGTTAGGAACCGGTGTTTACTACATCGGAGTCAGCGCCAGCGGCAACGAGGATTACAATGCATCAATCGATGGCAGTGGCTTTGGAGGCCGGACGCAAGGTGCCTATGATTTGCGCATCAACTTTAGAGCTGAAGTCAGCGCGAGCAATACGCTCCAGGATCAGGCTCATCAACCCTCGCGTGATACATCGGTGGGTTTGGATGGTGACGCTGATGGCCACACCGGAGGAACGCACGATTTCTGGTTCCAGACGCGGTCGTTGAATCGGGCGATTACATTTCAAGTCGGAGCCAGCGCGGGTCTCGAAGGCCGCACGGTCACCGTGGTCGGTGCCAATGGAACGACGCGAGTTTTCGAGTTCACTAGCGATTCAAGCATCACCCCTGGCCGTTATCCCATCCAATACACCGCATCAACACCCGCGACTGGGCTTGCTATTGCACTTTCGACGGCCATCAATGGTCGGCCGGAACTGGGCGTCACGGCGACACCATCCGGCACGCGGGTCACGCTGAGCAATGAGCGGTCCGTCACGTTCGATCCGCTACTGGCAAGCATGATCCAGGTGGGTGGCAAGACGATCTTCGTCGACAAGACGGCTGGACCGAACGCGAATGGGACGTTGGCCAATCCGTTCAACAATATTTCGGGTTCTGGAGTGGCTAACGCATTCGCCAGCACGCATCCGGGCGATATCGTGCGGATCGTTGGAAACAGCGGAACCGATTTAAGCCAAGCTACGCTTGGTGACAACTTTGCATACGAAATCGGCCGCGCGCTGTTGCCTGTAGGCAGTGCCTTGCCCGACGGCATCTCGATGGACATTCCTCGTGGCGTGACAACCATGATCGACGCGGGCGCGCTGTTCAAACTGCGTGGAGCTGTCATTCAAGCCGGTAGCAGCAATTTGAGCATCGATCGCAGCGGAGCTGTGTTGCAAGTCTTGGGTACGCCGCACGTTTTGGATTCAGCCGGCAACGCCCTGCGAACACCGGATGGCGATTTGACTTCAGGCAATGTTTACTTCACCTCGTGGCTCGACGAATCGAAGGGTGTCGACAGTTATGCCCCTACGACGTCACCCACTCCTGGCGATTGGGGTGGATTGGTGCTGCGGCGTGACCTCGATCGGTCGTCGGGTCGTAAAGACCTGGAAGATGAAGGCATTTTCCTACGCACGGTGAACTACGCGGACATTCGTTACGGCGGTGGTACGGTCAACGTGGACTCAGTCCAACAAGTGCTCAATCCAATCCACATTCTGAGCAGCCGGCCAACGGTCACCAACAACCGAGTCCAGTTGTCCGCCAGCGCGGCCATCAGTATCGATCCGAACGCGATGGAGGAAACCAATTTCAACGAACCGCGTTTCCAACTCAACGGCAAATTCACCAGCGACTACGAGCGCGTTGGCCCGACATTCCGGGGCAATTGGTTGGTCAATAATTCCATCAACGGCGTATTCATCGGCATCGATACGCCTGCCGATGGCAGCCTGCGCACAATGACGGTGCCGGGCCGCATGGACGACACCGATGTGGTGTATGTGCTGGCCGAGAATTTGATCGTGGAAGGCTCGGCGGGTGGATCGATCCTCGACTCAACCAAACCCGACGCCTCCAGCATCATTGTGTTTGCCACCACAGGTGGAACACTGACCGCAGGTAGTTACAACTACAAGCTGACCTTCGTCGATCGCAATGGCTATGAAAGCGTGGCTTCGAACCCAAGTTCGACGGTAACACTGGGTGCCAATCAAACAGCCGTCAACGTTTCGGGTTTGACAGGAGCCACCGGCGACTTCGTAACGCGGCGACTTTATCGCAGCGCAGCCGGTGGCGCAGGACCGTATACGTTGGTAGCGATTCTCGATCGGACCAGTCCTAATTTTGTGGATGTTGGTCAATCTCTCGGTGGAACGTTAAGCAATAGTTCAGCCACGCAGGTCAAACGTCCGCGACTCAATGCGTCGCTTGTGGTCGATCCCGGCATCGTCCTGAAAATGGAAGCTGCACGAATCGAAGCCCAAATGGGTGCAAACATCATTGTGGAAGGCGTCGATGGGCTGCCGATTTTCATGACTAGCCGCTTTGACAACACGGTTGGAGCTGGAGGAACGTTTCAAACAAGTGGCGGCGGTACATCGACTCCTCCGCGACCGCGCGATTGGGGTGGAATTTATATGGCACCCACCTCGCGTTTGAGCGTCGACTATGCACGTTTCTCATACGGCGGCGGCGTCACGCGGCTCGAAGGCACATTCCGTGGATTCAACACGATCGAGGCCCATCAAGCCGATGTGCGAGTCGCGCACAGCGAATTCCATAACAACGCCGACGGGATGGGCGGTCAAGGCCCGGGTACTCGCCTCGGGCGGATGAGCAACTCACCAGCCACGATTTTTGTTCGCGGCGCGCAACCGATCATTATCGAAAATAGCTTCCAGAGTAACGCCGGCAGCGTCATTCGAATCGATGTCAATAGCATGACGGACGAATTGGTCGCGGATGCTGGCCGTCAAACTGGTTTGGCTGATCGCAACATCGACTACATTGCCAACCGCGGTCCGCTGGTTCGAGACAATCGTCTTGAGGACAACGGCCTGAACGCGATGGAAATTCGAGGTGGATACTTGACCACCGGCAGCACCTGGGATGATACGGATATAGTTCACGCGGTGTTTCAACCGATTTTCACCGGCAACATCCAGCACTCCGGTGGTCTCCGACTGCTAAGCTCTCCGACCGAATCGCTGGTCGTCAAATTCGATGGCTATGGGTCAAATTTCCATAAGAATTTGGGAGCCGGGCTGACAGCCCGCGGCGAACTGACCAGTGCCAACGATCGCGTAGGTGGCACGATGCAAATCATCGGCCAGCCTAATTTTCCCGTGATCTTGACAAGCCTCAAGGACGACTCGGTGGGAGCTGGACTGCAACCGGACGGATCCGCCCAGACCGACACCAACAACGACGGCATTGGTTCAATTCCCCAGTCCGCAGATTGGCGAGGTTTGTTGATCGACCAATATGCGAACGATCGCAACGTCGCGCTCACGTTGGAACTTGAAGACCATCGCGCGCTTGCACCTGGACCGAACGGAACCACACTCAACGCGCAGTTGCTGGGCGAACTGGCATCCAAGCCGTCGGCTGGCAACGAGACCTTGCAGTTGGGTTTCATCGTCGCAGGTGTGCTCAGTCAACCGGAAGATGTCGATGTGTACAGTTTCAACGGTGCAGCCGGCAGCGAAGTTTGGATCGACGTCGATTACACCAAGAACTACTTGGACATGGAACTCGAATTGCTCGACGCCAACGGCACGTTGCTCGCGCGGAGCTCGAGCAGTACGCTGGAATCAGCCGATCCATCCTCGTTGGTAACTTCGGGAGGCATGCCGGAAAGTGCGGTCAATCCGCTGAATTCACGAGACGCATTTCTTCAGACCAGCTCAGGGGCCGCTAAGGAACCGGGGACGACCAACGTCAATGATCCTGGAATGCGAATTCGATTGCCTGGAGCCACTGGGCTGCGGAGCACTTTCTACATTCGCCTTCGCAGTCGCGGTCAAGACGTCAATCAAGTTGGATCCGGCATGAGCGCCGGGGCATACGAAGTTCAAATTCGACTGCGAGAAGCTCAGGAATGGGCTGGTTCAACTGTCCGCTTTGCCGACATCCGCTACGCCATGAATGGCTTGCACCTGATAGGCCAACCGGGTGAATCGCCGCTCATTGGCGAAGCCGCGGAAGACGAGAACGTCACTGGAACGATTCGCGATATCTTCGGTGCGAGTCTTCCAAGTTCGGGTCAATTTACCGCGAACAACGATATAGCCACGGGCCGCGCCGTGCTTGAACGCGTCGACGACCCGAATGACCCTACGGCAGAACCGAGAGTTCGCCTCGTCGGAGAACGCGGAAACCGACCTCAACACATTGGCAACATTCTCAACACCTCCAAAGGTGCAATTAGCGTTGCCGGAGCGATCGGGTCGATTGCCGATCCGGTCGACTTCTATAGGCTCGAAGTCAGGCAAGAAGATGTTGATGGCAATGGTTACGCACCTGTGGTCTTTGACGTCGACTATGCAGACGGCTTGAATCGTCCCGACCTTTCCATGAATATCTTCGCGGAAGAGAGTTCGTCGTATGGACTATTCGCCAATATTGATCCGTTGTTCCGCATTCCGGAGCAAAACCAGTATCGATTGATCTACAGCTCGAGTGGAAGCAACGTAGCGGACGACCAGCCACGCCCGCTATCCGGCGCGGACATGGCGGACTTTTCACGTGGCTCAGCGGGTGGTCGTGACCCATTCTTGGGTCCAATTGCATTGCCCGTAGGGAACTACTTAGTCGGCATTTCTTCCGTAGCCTATCAGCCCAGGGCATTGATCACAGCGCAATCCACAACCGGCATTGCACCGGTCAATTCCATTCGCCGCATCGTCGATCTGGGCTACAGTGGCGGCAACACCACGGCTGATCCGCCGGAGGTTCCTGATTTCTTGCCGGAAACGCAGATTGGTACCGATGGCGTTTTAGAATCGGCGGAGTTTAACCTAGGGCGTTATTCGGCTGCCGACCTGCCAAAACTGTATCTCGAATACACGCGAATCTCCGCAGGCATGGAGGTCTTTGTTCGGCGATCCGACGGCTCTGAGACGCGGATCATTAGCGCCAATGAACTGCTCAACGGGGTTGGCCAACGTTCGCTCGAAAATTTCGCGGGACAGAATGGATTAAGGCTGATCTTCCGAAGCACGAACCCGAATACGTCGATCGACAACATTGTTATCGGATTCGCGGAACGGGGCGAGGAAATCATCGGAGTTCCCGATGAGCCTTTGTTGGCTGGGTTTAACCAACTGGTCGACATTGATGCGGCAGGGACTCGAATTTTTTCGCTGGCCCCCTATGGACTGGACGACCGGCCGCACCTTTCATTCTCGTACATGGTTGATGAAGAAGATTCACATCAAATGCGAGTTTACGTCATCGCTAACGGGATTGCTATACGCGTTGCTACGACCGAAGCCGCAACGCCAGAGGAACAATTCAATGAACTAGGATATCAAACTGAGTTCCCATTGGTTGCCGATAACACGGAACATTTCGGGCTGATCGATATGACGCCATGGGCCGGCCAATCTGGATTGCAAGTGGTTTTTCAGACCAACTTCGGACCAGATGGCGAGCCGGGCGACACCCCAGCCATTAGTAGTTTTGCGAATGTGCATCTCGTATTGGCGGACGGGAGCCGAGTCATGTCGGGTGAGCCCAATTCAACCTACGCGTTTTTGGGTGCGCCAAGCTCGACAGTTCTGACAGGCAATTATCAACTCGAGGTCCGGTTGGGTGACAATTTCTTTAAATCGGACGGGTTCCCAGGCAGTGGCCCCACCCTGACGCAGTCGTTCGATACCAATGACCGACTTGCCGAAGGGACCAGTTTACTTGCTCCCAATGGCACTCAAGTAACCGATGGCGACACCTTTTCGATTTCCGACGGCATTAACTCAGTCGTCTTTGAGTTCGACAGCGATGGCTCCGTGGGCGTCGGCAACGTGCCGGTTCCATTCGGGGCGACTCAACCCAGCTACTTGATCGCTGGCGCAATCCGCGACGCCATCAATAGTTCGCTGGTTCAGCAGCGATTGCAAATCAAAGCGGCTATGTCCAATGGCGTCACCGCCGCGACGACGGGCCGAGATCCCCGACTGCACATCATGGGAAATGCCAAGTTGACGACACTTCGAGCCACTGTGCCTAGCGGACGAGTTCAGGTCCAGTATACCGAAGGACGCAGTGATCGAAACGTAACGCGGGAACAGGGACAAATCGTTGTCCAAAACAACTTCATTCGCCATTCGCGCGATTATGGAGTGTGGAGTGAACCGGCGCCTCGCATCTTGGATCCTCGCGATGCCTTTACGCCTTTCGAACTTCAGGCCCTCTTCCTCCAAGAACTTCCGGCGCTCGTCGGTACGCAGGCAGCTCGCAATTTGCTGGTCAGCAACAATAGTGTTCAAGGCGGATTGCTACCCGGCATCGTCATTCAAAACAATGTCCTTGAAGAAGGCGGACTGGGTGGCGTGAATATTTCGGGCGAAAGCCCAATTTGGATGATCTCACCAGGATCGGGAACGACGCCCTTCAATCCAGATCAGGATGACCCAAATTCGGGGGACTCAGATTTTGTTCCTACAGTCAACAGTTCCGATCCACCATCGCACATGGGGTTCTTCTTGGACGATGCGGACGTGTTAGTAATCGATTCTGATCGAACCAGAGTCCGATTCGAGTTCGAAGATTTGGCTGGCGGTAGCGCGGCGTTACCTGTCGCCGGTAGCGGATCGGTCGAAGGAAATGGCTTCGCGCTAGACAGTTCGATTGCATGGTATCGAGACACCGGTGGCGATTTTTATCAGCGAAGAACGGGTGGTTCACTTCAGCCCTTTGCAACTAGCGCTCTGGAGACGATGCATGCCTTAAGAGATTCAATTCTTGGTAGCATCTTGGTGACCAATGGCACGACGCAGGTCGTCAAGGCGACAGTTGCCCAAAGCTTGATGGGTCCCGATCCCGAGGCACCCACAATCACCGGTTTTTACCCAATCTATTACAATCGCGCGGCGGTCTATTTGGAAGGTGTGACCCATATCTTCTACGAGAACACGATCGCCGGAACCAGCCCGTTCGAAATGCGAACGTTGGCACTGGGGCAATCGCCTCAACCTCAGACTCGCGTCATCAACAACACAATCGTTGGTAAAGATGGACGAGCGAGTTTCCAAGGCGAATCGCCGTTAGCTGAAGCCAATGATTCGATCGCGGACGCGGTTCAAACTTGGCAAGGCACGGGTATCAAACCGCTTGAGTATAGTCAAAGTGGTGTGATCGGCGATGGCGGCCCACTGATTGCCGGTGATGCCTTGGGTAGTTCCGGCTCTAGCCAAACTGCACTCCGCAGCACGGATGTGGACATGTTCCAATTCAAGCTCGGGACTGGTGAACGAGCGTTCATCAATGTGACCACGCCGGACAGCGACTTGCAAGCGGCTCTGCAGATTTTTGATAGCCGTGGAGTGCCCCAGGCCTTCAAAAACTTTGAAGGCAATACCGTTTTGGTCACCGGCAATGAAGGACCAAACGGCTCATGGATCGGGCGTGATCCGACGGTTGACTTCACCGCACTCAAGCCCGATGTATATTACGCAGCTATCAGTTCCGTTGGGAATATCACCTACGATCCCGTTTCGCTGGCTCGGCGATCACTGGGATCGTCTACGGGGTCGTACCAGGTGACTATCGATGCTCGAAGGCTGCAAGAGTTTGTGATTACGGCTGAGGACGCCCTTAACTATCAAACGGGTGAAACGTTTACTATTCACGGCGTCCCCGATAGCGACCTCACCAACTCAACGGGGGTTACATTCGAATTCATCATTGGTCCGGGCAATCCTTCCGATCCTTCGCACATTCCAATCAACCTTGGGCCTGAATGGAGAGTACCCGACGTGGCTCGAGCCATTGCGAAGGCAATCAACGAAGGTGACTTCGGAGACCCTGCCATATCGAATTTCCAGGAGCTTAATAATGGCCTCAAGGGAACCGCGAGCCCGCTGCCCGCAGCCCACGCGCAAGCTCTGGGTGGACTGGCGGGAGTATTGGATGCTCCACTGAATGACGTTGTGGGGGATATTGGAGGTTTTGACGACTTTTCAATACTGGAAACCAGCCCGCTGGAGTTGATGGGATCCCTGAATGAACTCGGCGACAACGTAGTCTCCAAGCGAGAGCTCGAACGCCTTTTGAACGGACCGGTTTACCAAACAAATCAAGGCCTGCGATTGTTCCCACGCCGCGCGGACGGCGAAGCCAGAGAAACGACGCGAGTAGTGAATTCTCGCGGATACGTGGCCACTCGCACGAATTACGTGACTCTTTCGGGACTGGGTATTGGTCACGATCGGCTTTCCACTGTTCCGTTATCACCGACCTCGGTCGGCGATGGATCGACGGAAAAATTCGTGATGGTCAAGAACGTTGCATTCATCGACGACAATGGAGTGGTCCTTGTCAGTCCAGATTCCAACGATGAAAACAATCTCAACCAGATCATTCCCGAAACGGGTGTGCTTTCCACTCGCGGTGCAAGCCCGACGCTCCTGAACAATGTCTTTTTCAACGTTCAGACGCCGGTGGTCAACGAGGAGTCTCGGCGATTTCCAATTACGTTGACGCCTGCTCCGTACGGAACGAACAACCCCAGCAATCCCGTCAAACCCGGCCAAGTGATCCTGGGCGGATCAATGTACCAGTTCCATGAAACGGCTGGATCCATTACACGGTTCGCAACGGGTATAGAAGCATCGCCTACCAACATTCCCAACACCGCTTTGGATTTCAATCAGATCGTGCCTGCCACGACTCAGTTGTTTGTCAATGCTCAGGCAGGCAACTACTTGCCAGCTCCCAATTCGCCGCTCATCGACAGCTCCATCGACTCATTGCCCGAACGCTCGGGCCTGGCGACAGTCAAAACATCAATGGGCCTGTCCGTCTCCCCCGTGCTAGCGCCGACTTATGACGTCGTCGGGCAATTGCGGACAGATGATCCAAACGTCTCACCACCTCAAGGGCAAGGCTTCAGTGTCTTCAAGGATCGCGGGGCTTACGATCGCGCGGATTTCGTCGGGCCAGCAGCCTTGCTCCTCCGACCGGTCGATAACGATTCCCTGGGGGTGGACCTCGATCCGTCCGATTCGGTAGTGCAATTGGTTGACGGTGTGTATCCCGAGTTCCGAATCTTGCTCAAGGACGGCAACGAACCGGCCAACCCTTTGTTTGGCTTAGGAATCAACGATAGCACCGTTACCGGCGAAGTTATCCCAGATCTGCGAGCGCTCGGTGCGGCCTTGGTCATTACCGAAAATGGCCGAATGCTCGTCGAGGGAGTCGATTATCGATTCAGTTACAATGCGACCCGCGACGAGATCGTACTGACCCCGCTGGCCGGCATTTGGCAAGACGGCAACGTCTATGAAATTACGCTCAACAATCGCAATCGATTCGTCATCACGGCTCCTGCCGGCGATCAAGTGGCCGATGGTAGCACGTTCTCGTTCATTGACGAAAACGGTGCGGCGGTTCAATACGAGTTCGACAGCGGCTATCGGCTGCAAGTACCACGTAGCTTAACAATGCTTGTGCCGGAAGCGGGTTCAGCTTTTGGTGGAATCACCGACGGCAATCGCTTCGTGATTACGGCAGCCAATGGAACAACGACAACGTTCGAGTTCGATACCAACGGCAACTCGCTGGCGGGCAATCGAGCTGTCACGGTTCCCAATGGAGCTTCGCAGCAAGTCGTAGTCGGCGCGATCATCGCAGCCATCAATGCAGCCCAAATCGGGCTGGTAGCCATTGATTTGGGCTCGGGAGAAATTGCAATCGGGGCGGAATCCGGAGTCCGATTGGACACGGGCGATGCGATTTCAATCGATCTACCCCGCGAGACGCTTGCCTTTTCGGTACCTGATAACATCGCGCGCGGCATCTTGCGCGATGGACATCAGTTCTCGCTCAGCGACGGTCGTCGGGCGAGAACGTTCGAATTCGATGATGATGGGGTGGTTACCGAAGGCAGCCTCGGCATCAACTTTACGGGCGCAACCTCGGCCCTCGACGTGATGCAATTGATTCAAGCTTCGATTCAAAGCAGCGGCTTGAATTTAACGCCATCCATATTGGCCGACAATTTGCTTTATATTGGATTGCCTGTCGACGGCATCGTGGAGGCAGATAATTCGCCGCTGAACGTCGTGGGTGCCAGCCGTACGGTTCGTGACGGTCAGACGTTTACAATCAGCAACGGCGGCCCATCCCGTCGATTCGAGTTTGATCTGAACGGCAGTGTTGCATCGGGAAACATCGCGATCCCATTCACGGCAACAACCTCGCAAAACGAACTAGCGGACCGCATCGTGACGGCCATTCAAGGAGCCGGCCTCCAGCTCCAACCGCGCCGAATCGGCAACGGCAATGTGTCAATCGGCGGCACGGAAACTACGCTCATTGACGTTGCGGGCGCTCCCACCATCGGGCTCTTTGGCGACCCAGGTATTCAATCGAACACACAACTCCAACTTTCAGGACCACTCCTGGTCAAAATGCCTGTCGCTGGCGTCGTAGAAAACAGCACCTTCAGCGTAACGAATGCTGGACGTACAGTGACCTTCGAATTCGACAGCAATTTCAGCGGCCCTTCACAGCCGGGCAATGTAATCGTCCGCTACGAAGTGGCAAATCCGCCTGCGATTGTCGCGCAATTGGTTGCTCAGGCGATCGTGGGCGCGAATCTAGGCATCACGCCGGTTGTTCAGGCCGGTGGCGTCCTGAATTTTGGTCGCGTTCCCGATAGCACCTTCAATGTTCAATCGAGCGGCCTGACAACGTCGCGCGGATTGGTAGCCGACGGTGAGATATTTACGATTTCTTTCGGAAGCCAGTCTGTGACCTTCGAATTCGATGACACGTCACTTGGAAACGGTGTCGCAGGCGGCAATACTCCGATCCAGTTCAGCCCGACCAGCACCGAATTGAGTGTCTTAGAAACCA
>WPCK01133074.1_pt1 | contig 22292 bp, 30 predicted proteins | sample 5399851 | NCBI WGS metagenome assembly WPCK01 (sample SAMN12869471, study PRJNA574797) | sludge metagenome | isolation source: wastewater treatment of pH11 | place: China:Beijing | collected 2019-05-20 | reverse complement strand
TGCGAAAAGTTCTTAAAAGAACCATAAGCAATATTGTTTTTTCCACACCATGTTTTAGCTACTAAACCGCTGTTTTTTTGTTCTGTGACCATTTGTATTTTTTCTTCAATTGTGTACTTTGCATTATAAGTCATATTTTATTAACCTCCATGGGTTGATTATCTCAAACTAATGTAGACTTTAACAGGTGTGAACTATTTGACGCTTTCGATCAAGGTATCTTCTTGTTGCTGCAGGAACATATTTTTCATAAATACTTTTGATATGACCCTGCAATTCTTTTTCAACAGTGGTGTCCTTTTCGTCCATATAAAACTTGAGCGCCTCCAACTTTTCTTTTGGAAAGCTCACCTGAAGCGTTGTTTTTTCTGTTGTTATACTCATGATTTGCTCCTCCTAATAGTTGAAACTAGTAACGATCATTCTCGGTTGAGCCTCTGGCTCATCACCAGAAAATACAGGGGCATCCTTAAATTCACTAGCGAACACATCCATCTGCTCATCTGTTAATGAAATAAACTCACCATCATCGCTATCACCACAAATGAAAAAAGGACCGGCAATAATGTCATTACCAATCCTTCGATTCAACTCCATTCCATTCAATTTTCCTTCTTCATTAACAACAGCAATGCAGTTGTTATCCAGATAAACACATTCAAACATACCATCTACTTCAGCTTGAATCCCTTCAAGGTCATTGACCATTTCTTTTTCATAAGGCATTTTCCCGGGTTCAATTTTCAGTACCTTAATCGTATTTTCGTTTTTCATCATCGTAGTCCTCCTTACATTCCCATGTTTTGTTCTAACTCAGATGGATTGATATTCTTGCAGAAGTCGAGGTAAAGCGTCATATCAAGGCAATCCTCCTCTAAGTTAATTTCCGCCATTTCTTCTCTGCCCTGGAGCTCGTTCACAAGCAAAGTGCCGATTCCGTTATTCGGTTTCACATTAAGACTGTGCTGTTCAGCGATTTCTTCAAAATACACAATCCAACTGCCATTGGATGTATTTTCAGCTGCCTCCTGAAGAATTTGATCTGCTACTTGGGAGATTTGCTGATCGATGTACGCCTTAATATTTGGCATGAAACTGATGTATCTTGCGTAGTCATATCCACTACTATTGATCAAGATACCATCACCGCTTTCTTCATTCAGTGCAAGTAGACAGTGGGTTTGACCAACTGTGTCTGTGAACATATCCTCTTTTTTATCTGCAATAAAAGACCTGTCCCTCAACAACCCTTTTGAAAGCTCATCATATTCTGTCTGATTCATCAGTTGAATGGTTTCAATCACACATGGCTGCGTTTCTAGTTCACTCACTTTTCTAAAAAATATTGCGTTTGTTTTTAGCATTTCTACACGTCCTTTCTATGGTAAGTAATTTCTTGGATTTTGTTTTTCGCCCCCTACTCTGATTTCAAAATGTAGGTGATTCCCTGTACTCCTTCCGGTAGATCCGACCTTGGCAATTTCTTGACCAACCGTTACTTTTTCGCCTTCACTGACTAAAATACTTGAACAGTGACCATATAAGGTAATGACGCCACCGCCGTGATCAACGATCACATGATAGCCGTAGCCAGTTGTAGAATAACGAACGAGCATAACTGTTCCACTTAGCGCTGAATATATTGGCGTTCCCTTTGGCATCCCTAAATCAATACCACCATGACCTTTTTTCTGCTTCGTGAAAGGATCAGCTCTATATCCAAATTCACTAGTCACAGCACCCCTCCAATTAGCACCGACAGGAGAACAAAAGCCATCCTCACCAATAAAGGGTTCTGTCGAAACAGCAAGTCCGTTAATAAAATCATCAAATTCACTGCCGTAAGTTGGAGCTGGATTTCCATACAAAATCCGATAATAGATTTCTGTTGCGTTTGCCTTATTTTCATTTGTGACTGTGCTGCCCATTGTCTTAGCTATGTTTTCATAGACAATAGGCTGGTCTTTTATTGGAACTGCAACGGTATATACCTCCATATGTGTTGTTCCGTCATCACCACTCACCGTCCTTGTGCGTTCTTCGTATTTTACAAAGCTATCAACGAACGCTTTGCTATTTAACTTTGAAGGCTGGTCCGCGCCGAAATACAGAGAATAAAAAATAGCCTTGATCCGTGTTGAATCCAGACTATCTCCACCTTCCATATTTGAATTTGCCTCTTCAATGGCACCATTAAGAACAGCAAAGCTGCTACGCATGTTTTCTATGTGCTCTCGATAATCTGCCGGCACATTACTTGCGATGACACCACCATGAAAACACAGTTCGAGTGCTGTATTATTATGATTAGCAGTTCCAGAAAGCATCCCACATATGATGGCTACTAGCACAATGATTGGCGAAAGTACAACGACTATCGTCCACCCAACACCTTTTCTAATTCTTTCATCACTAAGGGCCATCGCTACAGCTCTAGCCACTAAAACAGGATCCGCCATTTTTTATCACCACCACCCGATCCCATACAAATTTTCTTGTTCGTAATCATCAACTTGCTCTGATGCCATTCGTTCTTTGGTATACTCGACTGCCCTTTCTAGAATTTCTGTATCAAAACCCGCGACCTGATAGCCTTCTTCAATGGTTTTTAAATAAAAATCGGACGGAATGCCAAGAAGATGTCCTTCTGTCATTACATAGACAAAAGCCGACACAGACTCTCCATTGACCTCGAGTTCCACAGATTCCTTGTCATAAAACCTTGGGTATCCTTCATAGCGATCAAGTGCAATTTCGTCCTTCGGTCCAACAGACCAAATCATAGCAGGGACAAAGCTGCCTTCTTTTGGTTCGATCGTTGCATAGGCACCCGTTTTAGAGCCTCTGAAAAGAAGCTCATAGTCTTTGATTTCAGTTGTTCCTATCGGTTTTGCTGTTGGGCAACGTTGCTTCATTTGAGGCAAATTCATGTTGCTACCATAGGCGATATATAGTTTTTCTTTCTGCATTTTTCGCTCCTACATTCCCATAGACATAGAAAAAGCAGGCGACTCTTCCTCCTGCTGAATTTCTTCAATGACTACATATTCTGTTTGATTTATTACCGATTCACTAGGTTCAATGAGCTCTTGCTCCTTTTTCTTTCGAAGCCTTTCTTTCTGTGCAATGGCTTGTTCTGGGGATTTCCATGCGATGTTCCCTTCGAGGTGATCTAGTAGATGCTTTCGTGCTGTTTTGAAGTCATCCCCAATAAGACCAAGGCGAAGCAGCCAAACACGGAACGTATATTTCTCATTTTCTGATACCGTTTTTATAGGACTTGCTGAACGTTGATTGTACGCTTGGGCAGTGATTGCCATGCAGAACTGAACATATGCTTTCGCCTTACCCGCATGAAGTGCCCCATTAAACGCTCTGAATTCAATCGTTCCCTTTTGAAAGACAGAATGAAGATTCAAACAGTGGTACCTACTGTCATGATAATGCTGATAGCTGCCATCGTTCCCCTTGTACCACAGGTTCTGCAACTGACTTATGGTCTTGGGTTTATGACGGTTCATACTTTCGAGAAACTCTGGATCTATTTTCTTGCAATAGCGCCGTTCTCTCTGCGAATCCACCTGTAAAGCTCTGTAGACCATATCCTCTTTTGAAGCAATAATGTTCACCAGATTTCTTAGCTGATACGCTTCAAAGGGTGCTGCATTGATGTGAATATGGATGCCACAGGATTTGTTACTGAATGCTCCTGCCTCCCTAAGCACACGGATCATCTCTTGAATCTTTTCAATGTCCTCATACCTACAGATTGGGCTTACCAGTTCGACACTGTAATCTCGGTCGGCAATCTGCTTACGATTACCCACCTTTTTCTGGCACTGAATGCTGGCATCGCTGACCAGTTTCCACTTTCGATTTTCATTATCGGCCACAGTATAAGTGCCATATCCACCTCCCTCATAATCAGAATAGCCACCAAGGTATTCTGAAAGCACCTCGGCAGCTCTTTGCCTTGTTATGCCTGTCATTTCAATTTCAATTCCAAATTTCTGCTCTCGTAGGTCCATGAAGTCACCGCCTTACCATGTTCGGTGCTCATTGATAGTTCCCTTAATGCCATCAATTTTTAGAAGCTTTCCTACGTCTTCAAACAGACTTATCAGCTTTTCTCTTCTGTAAGGATCAATTAACTCGTCACGGCAACTGGCATTCAAATGATTCAGTTGTTTTACTACCTGCTGCACCTCAGTTTCAAGTTCCAATTGTCTATAGCCAAGGCCCTTACTTTGATTAATGAAACTGCTCAGGATCTGGTCGAATCTTTCAATGTCATCGATTGAATAACAATAATAGGCCTCAAAAGGATTATCATATATTTCTCCATCCATGCATCTTCTAATCTGGCCAATAAGCCTTTGCCGTTCTTCTGTCTGTGCTTTTATAAATTGCTCCATTAGGCATAGCAGATCATTTACTTGATCTGGTGTATAGGTAATGCAAGCTTTCATATCAACGATAATCTCGTCTTTCTTCTTTCTAAGTTCCACTAGATTGCTCTGGGTGTTCATTATCTACCACCTGCCTTTCCAAACAGTTTTTCTTTATATGCCGGGGCATGTACAGCGAGGTTATATCGTTCATTCCCACACTTATATAAGCAGACGCCACGTTGAGGGAACTTAATGAGATTGTACTCTGATTCTTCTAACTGCAAGGTGTCCATGTAAAACTGCTTGTCGATATTACCTGCATTAAATAAAAACGCATGCGTTGGGATGGAGAACAGCGGTTTTGTCAGTTCTCTTATCCCCTCGATATTGAAATCTTCAAGGTTTTGAGAACTTAGAATGACCGATGATTCTTTCTTACGCACACGTTTCATAAAGTTTCGGATATATTCAATTGCAGTGAGATTGGTTAAGAACAGATAGAGCTCATCAATCCCAGCTGCGGTATTTCCTTCCGTCAGAAGCTTATCGCTCATGAAAGAAAGTATGTTGAAAAGCAAAGCGTTTTTCACATTTCGACTAGCCTGCAGCAGGCCTTTCACGCCAAACACGATGAAGCGATTCGATGAGATGTTGGTGTGTCCATTAAAGAATTTACTTTCAGCCCCCTGACACATGGAGTGGAGTCCAAGGAGTATTTCTTGAAGCAATTCTGTCGTATAAAGTTGAAATTTTCCTTTATCATAGCTTTGATATTCTTCTTCAATCAACTGATAAAGATCTGAAAGGATTGGGTAGTCATTGGAGCTTAAGCTTTTAAAATTGGTATTGTCACTGATATTCCACTTGCTATATAGCTTGCCAAGCATAATCTCAATGACATCAATATGCTTATCATCAAAATCCTTATAGCATCTAAAGAAGTCTTTTAAGAATGAAATATGCTGACTGAGTTTTGTTGCCTGTCTAAAAGCAATGGGTGCATCCTTATCTTGTGGCGATCCACCCTCATCCCATGTTTTGGGTTCAAGCGGATTGATCATGTACTCACCAGACATCAAATCTACAAAGCATCCACCGATGTTATCAGCGAGCTCCACATACTCATGCTCAGGATCAAGGCAGATGACATTCTTGCCAGATTCCAGTATGTTGCACAAAATGAGTTTCAAAAGATAGCTCTTACCCTGCCCAGAGTTTCCTAAGATGAGGATACAAGGATTGGTTTTATCATCATCTCTCTTGTCAAAATCTACGATAACATTGGATCCGTACTTGTCTCTGCCTAAATAAAAGCCGTTGCTATCAGTCTTCCCAGAATAGTTGAAGGGGTATAAGTTAGCGACTGAGGATGCTGGAAGCACCCTTTCATACTGACTGCCGAACACATTTCTACCCGTTGGTCCAACACACATAAAGCCCTGCTGCTGTCGAAGCATCAACCGTTCCACATTCAATTTGCTCCTTACAAGCTCAGTCAGAACATCCGTCTGCAAGAGCTTTAAACCATCCATATCACTAGCAGTAAGTTCAATATAAACAGCACAGTGAAGTAATGGTTCTCTATTTCGGTGCATGGTAGATACCAAGGTAACCACATCTTGAAGGTTACTTTCTGCGGTGACGGTCTGCTGAAGGTCATTCGTGCTTGTGGAATGCATGCGGTTCTTATTGGCTGCATTATGAATAATTTTCTTTTCTTCAGTTGCTGTCACCTGTCTTGTATAGATACGCAGTGTAACACCATCTTTTTCTCCCAAGTGTCTTAGAATTGCTTGCTCATTGGTGCTTGTCGGATACTCTCGAAGTGCCCAAACACAGCGGAACGTGTTGCCACAAATAAAATGGTCCACGTTGAATTTGATGACTGATGGAGCAATCATGTCGACAAAGGATTTGATTTTTTCACTATCATAACTAGACAACTTCTCACTTCGTTTTTTACTCACCGATAATCACCCACCTTTCGCCATCATAATCCTCAAACTTCTCTGTCGTTACATTCTGCTCGTAGTAGACTCCAAGTAATCGCTTAATGTCAGCATTGTCTGCTCGTCTAGCAGTAAAGCCTTGATCCTTAAGGCTTTTTTCAATTCTTGATAGATAAGGAAACACATCTGAAGTTTTATCTTTCTGACTGTTCTCATCGCCTCTGTTTAATCTAATAATGATTAGAAACTCTCGAGCAGTAGCCATTTGAACCTGCATTCGGTCGAGATTGGTACTGTCCATTTGAAGTAGTTTTCTAATCACTGGATTTGATTCTTCTTCCATTCTTTTTTTCAGGTATTGCTTGTTTTCATCAAAGTTCTCTTTCGAGTTTAGACAAAGCATTTCAATCTCAGCAATTCCTTTAAGCACAGTCATGAGGGCATAGATCCTTGCACTGACTGTTGATTCTGATAAAACAGAAATGTTTGTTGGATGAATGATGAAATAGACTAGTTCCCCATATGCCGTTTTAATACTATAGTCGGTGATTTCATTGATCCCTATGAGCTCCCTAGTGGACTGCTTTTGTTTTTCTTTCTGACGATTATTTTTCAAATCTACAACCTCCATTCATACATTTGCTGCCTTAAAATAAAAAAGGCACAAGCATAACGGATAAAATCCAAAATACTCGTGTCCTCAAATCGGATTGCTAAAAAGGCATAAACTGCTGTTATCACTATAGGAACCAGGATTCCAGTCTGTGAAAGTGCAAATACAGATATCAGAAGTCCCACTCCAATAATGCCTATATCTTTTAGTTCCCAAAGCCAAAGTGTGGCTTTAGCTTTCAGGTTGTCAGGGTACATGTACATCTATCGCTCCTCCTCTTCTTGCCTGATTTTTCTCAAAAAACAAGCAATTCCATGCATAATAAAATCTACACATGGAACTGCTACACTATTTCCGAGAGCTTTATATCTCGGACTATCTGATGCTTTTGGTATATCTGTCCACCCATCCGGAAAGCCTTGAAGTCTTTCACATTCTAGTGGGGTTAATCTCCGAACAAGATTTATTGAGGATGTTCTTTTATCAATTTCAGTATCCTCAGTTTTCTCAGATGTCATCTCTTGATAGTCTATTATACATTTATCTTGACTCACATATTGATTTCCAATTCCTTTTTCATCACCTACACACAAAGCTCCAACGATATTCTGGTAGGCTTTCGGGATTGAACAAACAGCGTGGATGTCTGCTGTAGTCAAGGTATAGCTTATATTTTCTTGAAAGCCACAACCATTTCCACCATTCTTATCTTGCCGATTGATGATGTTACTTGCGATACAATAACTTTCGTCATTCATGTGTTTTGAAACCAAAGGAACATTATTACCACCTGTCCCGTATGTTGCTGCAATGGTGGGAGCTACATGCAGTGGACCAGTGTATCTACAGTCCTTCGCATGATTATCGAAAAGCAATTCAGTTTCTCCCCGTTCTGATTCGACATCCTTTTGAAAGTGCTGAGTTACAATCGGCAGATGCCCTCCCATGCAAGCTCTTAACGTGGATGTAATATTCTCAGTGATATCCATCCGATTACCACCTTGGTCGTTAAGGCAAATCATAGGCTCTGTAATAAAGGTCTGCATCTGCATATTTTGAGTTGCCATTAACGCACCGGATATTCCATTTAGATCGATGCCCTCGTTTCGTTGATTGATGTGATATGATCTCAGTTCTGTAGCCAAATTACTTGATAAATCTTGATCCAAATGAGTCATACCTGCCTGAATTTCGAGAGCCTTTTTAAGTTGAAATGGTAATTCTTTATCTCTAGCTTTCGACCTTCTAAGTATTCCCAAGCAAGCGGTCTTGCTCAAATAATATTTTGGGAGCGGTGTATCCTCCAAAATCTGCGACAAGAAAGATTCTTTTGCGTCGTTGGGCGACACCCCAGTGTTGAGCATCGAGAACTCTCCAAGCAACGGAGAATTGACTTCCCAAAATGCACCCAGCAGATTTCCATACCCCTCCCGGAGGTCGAGGTATAAGTATGTTGTTGTCAGCAATTCTTGCGGTTTCCTCAAGAACTGCTTTGAAATCTTCTCCTTCTGCTGATGAAAATGCTCCAGGGACGTTTTCCCAAACGAAGAATCGAGGTCGCACAAGGTCATTTGTTTTGCCTCGTTTTCCATCTTCACTCCTCATTTCTTTCGTTATCCTTATCTGTTCCATGAAAAGCCCTGATCGCTCACCGGCAAGTCCAGCTCTTTGTCCTGCAACAGATAAATCCTGACAAGGAGATCCTCCACAAATAATGTCCACAATAGGAAGGGTATCTCCACTAAGTTTTGTAATATCCCCTACGTGAAGCATTTCAGGAAATCTTATTTTTGTGACCTCAATTGGAAAACTCTCAATTTCACTTGCCCACAATGGAACAATACCATTGTGGACTGCTGCAAGTGGAAAACCTCCAATTCCATCAAAGAGGCTCCCCATAGTAATCATGGCAACGCCTCCCTTTGCGCTTTTCGTAACATTTTATATTCCTCCAGTTAATCTATTTTGGTATAGCCTGTGCAATCGTTCTAGTTGTATTAACGGCTGCTTGAGCGGTGTAAACCGCGCTCATCACATTTGCTTTTGTTGATGTATCTAGACCAAATGCACCCGCGATTCTTGGTACTTCTCCTGCTGATAACATGAGTCCAAGACCGAGGAGCGCGTTATCTTTTACCACCATTAGGCCTGCAGTCAGTATTGTTGCCTGCAAAAAAGTCGTGAGGCAAAGACCAATGATTTGCTTTATCCACTGAATAAATCCATCGATGTATCCTCTTGGCACCGAGAACATATAAAGACTTCCTACCGCTATCTGTATGAGCAGGATTCCACCTCTTTTAAGGTTTGCAAAGAACACTTTAACGACTGCGTATCCCATGAGGATAATTATAAAAAGTGCCATAATAGGACTTGTTATCGTCGAAAGTCCACCGAAAACACCTGAACTGCCAACGCTTGAAACGTCACTGATGTTTCCCAGTTCTCCAATGATTGCATTTGCAAGTTCACCAACGCCTCTATTGTGACCCGTAATGCCTGCGGTTAAACTGCTTTGTAGAGTTACTGATAACTTATAGAGTTCAATCGGTACAGTTGTGAAAAGACTCACTGCCATGAATCCTTTGATGGCATTAAGCGCTGCATCCTTGACGCTTCCTCTTCCTGATTGATATTCAATCCCGGTTTCAAAGCAAGACACAACTAGCCCCACCACATACAGCATCCAAGCAAGATAAGTGAAAAAAAGTACAATGCTTTGCACCCATGTCATATCAAAAAGTTCAACACCCATGTTGCCCATCTGGGCAAAGAAATCTCCCAGAAAACCTACAAGATGACCATAAAACCAGTCAATAATCTGGTCCATGACATCACCCATTACAAAATCCCAAATAAACATTTGACAGCTACCTCCTTTCCATCAAAGTGAAAAGGCATGCCGTTTTTGTCACGACATGCCTCTCTTCATTACATTTGTTGATTTAGAGAATAACTGCTTTTCATCTCTTGTGTCTGCTCTTTGAATAGTTCAGCATAGTCACTTACTGATCTAGCCATTACTTTGTAATCTGCATTTGTTGGTTCATAAGCATACCATTCTACTTTCTCGTTATAAATCCAGATGTATGGCTCTATTCCATCTCTAAAATTGGGGTTGTTGAGCTTTTTCTTCCCCCAAACATCTGAAAACTTTAACGTGAGTGAGTCAATTATGCCATCTGTTTTATCGATGACTGTTGCCTTAATTCCCTCATATTTCTGATGGGTTCCTAGTGTTACAAATTCAAGTTTCATTCTTGTCTTCTCACCCAAAGTACCATAGCAGGCTTTTCCGATGAATTTGACATCATCGAATGCGTGATCCTTTGCGAAAAGTTTTCTTAGTTCCTGTTCAAAAAAGTTCATAGACAAAGCCTCCTATATCCCGAGTATTTTCCAAATGTATGTTGGGGCCGTTAATGTAAAGACGAGACACGCAAACAAAATGGCCGGTGCTGCCCATTCAAATTGTCCATGCTTGCGATAGTCAAAGTATGCCATCCCAAGCTTAGCAAAGAAAAAAACCGCCAGAATAAGGTCGATTGCTGGAAAGACTACCTTGTTCACAACGGTTTTAATTTGGCTGGATGCATCTTTCCAAGTGCTTTCAATTGCTCCTGCTACATCTCCAGTTCCATCTGCAAATGCAACGGTACTAAACATCAATGTCAGGAGTAATATCATGCAGATAATCACTGCAATTTTTCTATATCTTTTCATTTAAATTTTCCACCTCTCTTGTTTTAACTTATGGTTTAAGCGGTGCGATGTGCCAATCATTCCAAAGGTTGCCCCTGATTGTTAATGAGTCCGTTAGGTTCATGGATAACATCCCAACAGGAGTCCATGCATCTATGACCCAAGTATTCACCGCGTAGTTTCCATCAGGCATCCATATGGGTGTGAAGTGTGTTCGGTTATTGTATGTGCTATATGGATTCCTCTTATACTCAAATCTAGCCGTTGATCCACTTTGAATTTTTTCAAGTAGCCTCCAGTAAGTTTTGTACTGAAACTCTGGAAAATAAGCCACTGCATTCTGAGGATGTGTGATTGCGGTGCTTTGGTTACTGGTGATTGATGCAGTTACAGATTCATTGATTCCGTATCCACTTTTCATTGTTCTGCCATTTGCGGTTGGGTTTTTACTGTCGCATTTGATGCTCATGGTAGATGAAAAATTAGCATAGTATTGATCTAGATTAAATTCCCACCAGCCATTGTCAAACCAATAACCGCTATCTTCACCAGTACTGATCCAAATCCAATTTGGTTGCCACCAAGGTCGCCAGACGCTCCAATCAGCTCTTGTCATTTCTTGTCTTGTAGGTACTGATGCAAACGCGAACTCATCGTTTCTATCGTCTGCCACAGGATTCGGTGGAGTATTCTTATCAAGGTCGATTATTTTAACATGAATCGTTGATTTCGAAGTATTTCCGGGACCACTTACAGTTACTTGTATGGTCATGTTTTTTGGTTCTAAAGGCGTCCTCCATTTGACCCATGCCAATTGTGAATCACCACTCGGATAAAATACATTTCCAACGTTATAGGTAGTTCCTTCAATGCTAAAACTGACCCGCGTTGGGTGATCTGGATCCGATTGACCACCACTAACTGTAACCGCTGTGATGACATCCGTGTTGACCCGGTATTCATAATCATTAGCACTTACTACTGGTGCTTGAGTTGGTGCGTCTTTAAATCTAACGATACCTAGCCCCAAATACGATTTAATATTTGCATTAGTAGCTGGTGATGTTGTGCTGCCACCCCACGCTGAATATCCCAAATCTGACACTTCTAAAAACATGGCAAGTGGCAAATTCTTATGTGTCAATGAGACCATTCTTTTTCGCAGTAAGCCATTTACTTTTTCATCATACATGGCTGCTTCAGTTGCTGTGGTTGCAATCATGACGCCTTCAAATTTGTAATACGCCATTGGCTCGAGAAGTAATTTGTAGTCACCGTTTGTCAAAATATCAAAGTTCATTCCTGTGAGCGTTGCAATAGATCGAATGACTTGCTCATCTGTAAAATAACTTTTTATGGCTGCTAAATTGGTTTTTCCATTTGTGCTAATTATTTTAGGGATTGTTTGTTTCGGTTTTATAGACTGATATCCACCTTTAACCGGAGATAGTGCTTTACCATTGCTATATTGAACCTTGCTCACTTTCCCAAAATTATATATGGATGCACTGGGTTTCTTGTTCGTGATATCGATTGGAATAGTTACAACCGAATGGTCACTGCTACGAATAACAGTCACTCTAACACCTTCATTTCCTGGGGACCACACATTTGTGCTAGAACCTTGACCCATGTCCCCTCCACCGTTATCAATATTTCCGTCACCATCTGCGAATGCATTTGTTTGAACTGACAAGATGAACATCATCAAAAATGCCAAAAGTAATCTCTTTACCTTCTCCATCTGATCTCCTTTCTGCAATTAAAAAAGCACCACATTTCTGCAGTGCTCTCTAATTTATCAAGTTTTAGTTTAATCCATGTCACCTATTTTGTTTCCGTTCTCATACATGTCGTTTACTTCAATCACTTCATTTGCTCCGCCATCTGGCACACTATCAAATCCGGGTAGCCCACCAGAAGGTTTCTGTTCCGTAGTCGTTACCGGTTTATTTGGCTTTGGTGTTGTAGTCGTTGTAGGATTCTTATCTTCTGATTTTGGTGGATCTACTTTTTCGCCGTCAGGCTTTTGTGTCGGATCAGTCAGTTGTTCTTCAGTATAAGTTGGTTTATCGGGAACATCACCTTGAATTGTTTGGTCTGTTCCTGTATCATCTGCGCCACTATCCACTTGAGTTTCTTTTGGTACTACAATTGGCTCGACCTTGACCTCGTCGTTTTTATTTGTTTCTGCACCATTTGGGTTTTCTACGACAACCTTGCTTATTTCAGTGTTCTGAGTATTATTGATTGCCTCGGTCACTGGTGCTTTCGTAAATCTAGCCCCGATCATCACAATAAGTGCCACGCTGATCACAAGACCGCAAGCCATTACTACTCTTTTCTTCGTTTTATCATTCATATTTTTCATGAGAAATGCCTCCTTAATTTTTAAAGTATTGTCCTTCTTAAACCTCACCCTAGCACAAGCTTTTTGAATAGTCTACTATAATTTTACAAGTTCTTAGAATCTAAAATTTCGGGGTGTAACCAGCGCTGTTTTTGACCTTAATAATCATGGGTGGCAGAAGTTTTCCACCAAAAGACACTGGTACTTCAAGCATGATGGAACTATCCACCTTAAACCTTTGCTGATTGATATCTCCGCTAGCCAGTGGCGCATTTTGGATATCAACGTTCAAATCCCATATTTTAAACTCTGTTTTACCTTCACCGGTTGTTTTAATGTGCTCATAGCCAAGTTGATTCAGACCAAGAATGCCATCTAAACGATCATAAACATCACCATAGTCGAAGGACTCTTCAAAATCTGTATCAATAGGTTGATACCCACCTGAGTACCCTTCACGAACACCATGATAAACATCATCATAATTGTCACTGACTGTTGAAATGACAGCTGACTGAAGTGCATCACGAACACCTTGTGCAACTATCATGAGCCTAAAATATTCAGATATCCCAGTGAAAATCATGACCAAGCACAGCGTGATGGCAACTGCTAGTGGAAAACCACTACCTCTGTTGTTTGACAGTATTTTTTTTACTTCCAATAGACCTCCCCCTTTCCTGCAGCATCAGCTCTGAGGGTAATCGGGAAGGAGCCAAAACCGCCAAACAGTCCTATGTTAATCGGATAAGTCACTGTCACTGTTATTTCTTCGTTGAGCTGAATCTGACCCGATTTTGACCATACAATCGTTGGGATAATTCCAGTTTTTTCTCTTAAAATCAGTTCTCTCTGTGTAGTTTCTGTTCCCACTCTTCCAGCAATTTCTGCTTCTCTCATTAGCTCAACGGCAAAGGTGTCCACCTGCTGTTTGATGATGTAGGCAGGAAACACCTTCACAGCAAGCGCAATCACGAGCATTGCACAAAGTACAAGCACAACCACATCAATGTATCCTTCACCACGGTTGCTTTTTAATAAATGCCTCACACTTCACCACCTCCACTAAAACATTCCGTCAAGGGAACGTAAAATTTCATACACAATAATTGCCATGTAGGTCATGAGGAAACACATGAGCATGATGAAACTGAACACTCGAATTTTGGGTGGTATCTTCATTGCCTGTGCTTTCAATCTTTGAAGTTCCAGTTGTTTCATATCATGGGCAAGCATCTGAAAATATACGCCCCCTTCGTCACCCCTAAGAACACCAATTAAACCTCTTGTGATATCCGATAGCATAGGCGAGTTGATTCTTGCCTCAAATCTTGTAAGGGCCGCTTCATAACTGCTGGACCGCATATCCGCCGTTAAAACGTCTAGTTCATTTCCAAACTCCTCCCCGGCATTCTTCTTAAAGTTCTCAAGTATGCCAAGAACATCTCTACTTGCCTTTAGTTCTTGTGTAATCGTAGCCACAAACCTTGGCAGTTCTGATTCGATTTTTTCTCGTTTGGCAGATAGTTTTTCATCTGCCTTTTTAATTTCTTTGAAGTAGATCATCACCGCGAGGAACATCAAAACAGGAGCAAGTAACGGCAAAACCAGAAGGCATGGGATAACACCAAATGCCACGAGCAAAGCCTTAACAAGTGCGAAAGCCATAAATTCTTCTGGACTTTGGTTCATGCCGGCGGCTTTTAAAGTGTTTTTCATCCTGCTTTTTTTGTATTCATCCATTGGAAGATGTTTGGCAAGTTTCACCGATAAACTGCCAATCAAAACATCCAGATTTTTCGCCTTACCCTTATTCTGACTTACCGCAGAGATCATGGCTTTCCCCGTTGCAAGTCTTGGAAGCTTAAATACCTCAGCTAGTATAAAGAACAGACCCACGGCAAAAAGAAGTCCAAATAGCACAATCAATATCATCATTTCTGCCTACCTCCTATACTCAATGGGCTGTGTCAGCTTAATGACAAATGCTGCTGAAATAAAGATTGCAGCAAAACAGATGGCTAGAATAATCTGGCCAAGAGGTGTATGCATTAAAGCGTTGTACCAGTCCTTATTCAAAAAATATAATAGCGGTATGTTGCCAACCACTAAGAGCTGCATGGAGATAAATTCTTTTCTTGGTTCAAAAACCATGTTTTCTAGCTCACCATTTACCACTCGCATATCAGAAAGCTTTGATACAATGGGTGTCAGTGTAGTTTTTAGGTTTCTATCAATCTGGCATGCAATTAAAGCATCGCACCACTCACGAAACACAGCGTTTTCAAGCTGTACTTTCATGTCCTCTAAACCTGCTGCAATGTCTGGGTTGATCATCTTAATGCGATAGACGAAACCTTTGAATACAGACAGAACTGGCGGATTCAGATAGTCGATGTTTTCTTCTACCGCAGTCACAATATCTTCATTTCTTAGGTACGCTGTCGTGATAATCGACAGAGCTGTTTCAAGCTCAGCTGCAATATCCCTTTTAAAATGGGTTTGTGTCAGCCTCACATACCAAAACGGTAGAAGCATAAAACCGATACCAAGAACAGGCACTGAAAAGAAATTGCCAAGCACAATTGCAATGCCACTGCCAATGGCAAAAAGGAATAACGACACTGTACATATCATTGGAAACCAGCCTTCACGCCCGGTAAGCTTCAATATTGACTGCACTTCAATGACTTCTCGCCTAAAGTAAGACACTTTCTTTCGTTTGGTTATTTCATTTATTTCTTCTTTGATACTGCGCGGTTTGTTCAAAATATTTATAAAAACGCTATCTGTAAATTCCATTGGTGATAGCGATAAGATGATAAAAAAGCCCGTGATCATTCCGATACAGGCAATTAGTAATATTACATTCATCTTTAAGTCACTTCCCTTCGCTTCATTCGATTGATCATTTCAATGGGCATCCCATTTTCAAGGAGCCTTTTGGACAAGCTCTCGGAAATGCTATACTCCTGTTTATGTGTTCCCTCAATGATAAACTTGCCCTGCTCATCCATTCGATTCTCTGTTATGATGTACTGAAACAGTGCGCGATAATTCCTGGAGCCGTCCGGTAGAATCTCACATTCCATGATTTCCATCATCTTTCTCTGCTTATTTTCAAGCTGTTTGCAAAAAACAACGATAGGATAGGCTTCTGTTACATATCCCATGAGCGTATCATCAGACATATCCACCGCACGTTTACAAAGGGATACCATCCTTCGGTAGGTTGCTTCACAAGAGTTAGCATGAATTGTTGTAAGTACCGCAATACCTGTTCGAGCTGCCTCCTGAGCTGCGTTTGCTTCAGCCCCACGCATTTCACCAACCACTGCAATATCAGGATTAAATCTCAGTGCCATATCAAGAAGCATGATTTGGTCGACTCTTTGTTTTTCATTCTCACTATCACGAGTGATGGTATGAATCACTGAATTGACGACCCTCCCCTCATCATGGCGGATCAAATCAAGCTCACGGGATCCATTTTCAATGGTATAGATTCTCTTATTGTTGGGGATGGTTGTGAGTAGCCATCCAAGGACCGTAGTTTTACCAGAGCTTGTTGCCCCTGCTACGCAAACAGAAATGCCGTAGCGGATGAGGTTGGACAGGAAGTCGAGCATCTCTTCCGTAGCTGTACCGCTCCTGACAAAATCCTCTTTCTTCATGCTCTGAGGATTAACAATTCGGATAGATGCTGCAATGCCAATGTCTTCATCCACAAGTGGCGTTTTAAGGACAGCAATTCGGATATTCTTTGATAGATGTCCAAGGACTGCAGGGCTTGCGTTATCAAGGACCATTCCCGATACGTGAAGCATCCTTCTGATGACATTGATGGCGTGTTCAGGTGAGTCAAAGTGCTCCTTCAGTTTTTCATTTCGTCCATCAGAGTATTGCACCTCAATATCCTGCCAAGAGTTGATATCTATCTCTTCAATGCCTTTCCCAAAGATGTATTTCGTGAGAAAACCATACTCAGCCATTTCGGTATATAGGGCATCAACCAGTTCTTGTCCTTCCATACCCTTGACTGCAATTCTTTCATTCATAACGTACTTGCTGATGTATCGTTTCATCTGTTCTTTAGCATCTTCTAAACCCTGATCGGTGATCAGAACAGAGTAGTTGCTAGAGATGTATTCTTGCACTTCTTTGAGGACAGTCTGAAAATCTTTCTTCTCTGACTCAGGGGCAAAAAATAAGGAGTGTGTACGATTTTCAGTACCCAACTCCTTATTCTTCTTATATTTGTTTGAGGTGTTCATGAGTTCTTCGATTCGATTATCCATTGGTTCAATCAGTTTTTCATTTCGATTATCTAGCATCCGAACACCTCCTTTGCAATTTTTTCAATTTCTTTTCTGTATTCTCTACTATTTTTAAGAGTCAGATCTGCAAGTAAATTTCCTGCTAAAGTCTGTTCTTCAACTTCCTCTGAATAAGGTAATTTGAAAGAAAGACTCCCAAGTGCTCCTGCCATATGTTCTATTCCGTGATTGGATTTGACATTGGATGCGACTTTGTACTGCTTGTCCATATCCCAGTTGCTGTTCTGTAAGAGTGACAGCTGACTGGAGAGATAGCTTATAGACTTCAAATCACAATTGGCAAGCCTGAGAACACTGTCACATTCAAGAAGCGAAACAGCTGATAGAATGTCATTGGCAATATAACTGCTGCAGTCAATGATAACAAATGGCGCAATTTTTCTAAGCGATTCAATGAATTCCATCGCTTGCACTTTTGAATATGAAGCATAGGTATACTCATTCTCGCCTTTCAGCATACCAATCATCGTTAGATACGCCATCTTCTTGTGAGTGATCATATTGTATTTCACCAAAGGTTCGGTCACATGTGTCGCAGACAAAATGCTTCCGAGGGACTTTTCACATTCCAAATCTGATGGCGGACAAATGCAAGGCAGCATCGGAGCAGTCATATCACACAGTACTAAAATGACATTTTTCTTTTTATCTGCAAGATACTTGGCTAGTTTGACGGCAGTCGTTGTCTTCCCTGACCCTGGACTCCCCCAAACAGCAAGAACACCGCCATGGAGGATCTCTTCTTTTACCGATTCTTCTTTGGCATCACGGGAGAAGATTGAATTCTTCTTAAAGTTAATCATTATTATTCCCCCTGTCCGTCTAAAGTTGTAGCATTAGCGCTGTTTTTGGGATAAAGAGCATCTAAAATTTTAGTCTGTGTATCAAGAAACTCCTTAATGTTTTTCTGGTCTCCTCGATACACAAGTGAAAGATGGGTCTTTCCATCTGCATCAAGACTTGCTAATATATTTCCCTGCTCAGGCGTTACAAGAAGTGTAACTGTTGAAGGTAGTTCTCTTTCGTCCTCGGTAGCCTTCTGTTCACCTGTGTTGGCATCATACCCACTTGGGGCTGTTACCGAGATGACCTCCACATATTTAAGTTCTGGTGGAATGACAGTTGCCCCCTGTTTTTTATAGTCTGGGGCAATGACGGATACAATATCGCCACTTTGAAGCTTTCCAGATAGACCGTTTGCAAAGCTTTTAATAGTAATAGACATAGCCTGTTTGCTTCCATCAAGATTATATAAATAAGCGTTCTCAGCAGCCGGTGATTTTGAAACTTTTGCACTCAGGATATAATCACCAATTGATAAATCAGCAAGTGCATAGCTTCCAACTACTGTTTCTTTTGATCTCACGACATTTGTTGGGAGGTTGTACCCACCAACTTCAACGTTTTGGACCATGTCTTTAGTAATTTGAGCACCTGCTTTGATTTCTTTAGTCACCCGGACAATTTCCATCTTTTGACTAATACCTTTATTGAATAACGGTGTTATGCCAAAGCAAATGAGGAGCGACAGCACAATGCAAAATACCCCGACCACCATTCTGTTTTTAAATATATTCATACGTACCTCCGTTTTTTATAGATTCATCGATTAGATTGCTAGCGCATAACCATTTCCTGACCTGTGATCAGCTTTAATTCACCTGACTCAATCAGTTCGTTAACTTCATTTTCTGTATAGATGAGAACATCCGCATTCTCGTCATTTTCAGGAGCAAGTACCATGGATCCTGACCATTTGCCTGCAAATGAATAGGTCTCATTGTTATAACTCGTTTCAAATCTTTGTCCTTTTACAAACATTTTTGTCATCTCCTTCATAAAAAATAGATGCATATATAGCCAAGAGCGAGAAAAGGCGCTAGAGGATAAGCCCTGCGCCCATACTCATTTCTCCTGGTTGCATTAAATAGTTTTATACTACCGTGAAAAATAATCACTAGACACAGTCCAATGGTCATCCCCATCAATGCTTTCCAAAAGCCAATGACAAGTCCAACCGCAGCTACAAGCTTTATATCGCCACCTCCTATGCCAGATGGGCTTATCATAGCTGCAATTAATAATGGCAGTGCTGCTAAAATGCCAAACAGATGCACAGCCTGAAAATTAAAAAGCGATATCAAAGCCACAGATGACCAAATAATCGTTGGAATTTCTCTTTTTTTGATATCAGTATAGACTGCACATCCCATCAAAATGAAAAACAGCACCACTTGTATGATGCTACTAACCTGCATAGTTAAACATGTTCCTAATCCTTTGCTCAAGGATGGGCATAACCACCTCACCGAATAAAGCATAAAATCCAGCAAGTAGTAAAGCACCAAGCACTACTGCAATCAGAATTTTAACAGCTGTATCAATGTAGCCCTCACCTTTATTGCCTTCGATAGCCATCCTTGCTTTAATGGCAAATGTCATAGCAAAGGCGTTCACTTTCTTTATAAGTTTATGCATATCAGCATTCCCAACCTTTCTTTGTTTTAAATTACAATGTCATCGTTTGTGCATTCTCCTGTGTCGCTTCTTCTGAAGCTTTTTCCTTTTGTTCCTGATCTTGTCCTTGTGCTAGAGCCTGTTCATACGCTCCAATCACAGCTTTATCAAATTCTTTTCTGGATTCAGAGGTACAAGGGAAACAGATATCCTTATACTCCCCATTGCCTGCTTTGTAACTTGGCATGGATACAAAAAGCCCTTTTGATCCTTCCATGAGTTTTACACCTCTGATGGCAAAAGCATCATTGATGTTGACCGTTGCAGTGGCTCTTAGCGTTCCTTCAGGCCTGATACTTTGAATCTTCACATCATAGTGAAGACTAGAATCTTCTTTATTCTGAGCTTTTGCTATTTTTCCCATGAGTCATCAACCCTCCTTAATTTGCACCACCATAGTTGAACATGTCTCTAATGCGTTGTGTGAGTGTTGGCATGACCACCTCACCAAACAATGCATAGAGTCCTGCAAGTAAAAGTGCGCCAAGTACAACGGCAATCAAAATTTTGACCGCTGTATCGATATAGCCTTCTCCCTTATTATTTCTAAGTGCTTGATCCACTCTGATAGCCTGTCTTACAGCAAAGTTGTTTACACTTTTCATAAATCTTTTCATTGATAATTCCTCCTGTAGTTTAGATTTTTTACATACTCATTTTTATATCCTGTTCTCTTTCTTGATCCATAAATTCAATTTCCTTGAATCCGAATTGGTCCACATAATGAAACTCACTGCAGTTTTCATCGTAGAGCTCCACTACATCAGAAATTGAAAGAGAGTGTCCTTTAAAATCTGATGGGTGATTCAAGTTGAACTTTGTATAGATGGACTCAAGGTCATTTGTTTCAAGTTCACCATCAAAGACAATATCATAATTGTTGCTACTCGGTTCGCCTGATACCTTTAGTACTTCGTCATAGCCTCTAAACCTAAGTTCGATATCCGAGTCTGACTTCAACTGCCATATTCGAACGTTTTTAAGGGAACTGCTAGTCTCAAGCAGATCCCCTAATATTTCACCTTTTGAAAGCCTTTCGAATATACCTTCTGTCCAATTTACACTTACGTTCTTTTCTGAAAGCCACTCTTCGAACTCCTTGCTCTGAAACATCTTGTCCACAGTTGCTTCGTTCTCTTTGAGATAGCCAGCTGGATTCCCATAATAGACGAGTAGTCCATTTTTCATTTCAATGCCGCCCATTTACATCACCTCCTCGTGTCGTAGCGTCGACTCCTATTATCTGATTTGAAAATTGAGTTACTTCTGTTTTCCGTATACGATCCTTTCAGACATTAGGCACCCATTGAGGCACGACAAGCACACACCAATATCTTTCAATAACCTAAGCATGTCTTCAGGCACATCTGTGAGATCATGTTTGTATTCAGCCTCCATGACAGTCACTTCGCCGCTCGATTCAGTCGTAAATGCACAAAGCTTAGCGTCTTTTGGTATACCTGCATCTTCAAGAATAAATTCTGGCAGTTTGATGGCGATGGCATCCTCTGTTTCGTCTTGATCACAATCCTCACAACAAATACCGGTGGCATCAATAAGTGCGTTGTACAGTTCTTTGAGAATCTCTTCGAGACCCTCAATGGTATCTAGTACATCCATCGCTGTCATTTGAGACTTCGCAAGCACTACACCACTCTTGATAATGGTTGCTTCGAGCATTCCAACATCACCAATTTTTCTTTCTGCTGATTCTGTAATGGGTAGGCACAGAAAACCTTTCACCGTTTGTTCTAGTCTTTTCATAAGCTGTTTTCCTCCTTATTAAGTTCGTTATTAATATCAAATAGATTCAATTGCCCCAATCCATCTCGCTCACGTTCATGCATGTCATAGTTGGCTATGAGAATCTCGGGGAACTGAGCGCCATTGTCATATCTTTGCTTGATGTTATTGATTCTGTTGTAACTTTCAATCATGATACCTGGGGCATCGTATAATTCTCTGATATACTCACAGTCATTGTAGGAAAGCAGAAACTGCCCCTCAATGCCGAGTAGTGTATCCCTAAGTCTGATGTGATCTTCCTTTTGAAATCCACCTTCACCAACGTTCTTGTAGTATTTTTCTGTGTCAAAATATGGCGGATCCAAATAAAAAAAGCTGACAGGGCGATCATACTGCCGAATCAGCTTTTCAAAATCTTTATTTTCAATGACTACTTTTGAGAGTCTTCGGTGAGCCTGCTCGATGATAGGAAAATTACTTCTAATGTCATGGGGTTGACTTCCGAAACTAGTCAGGCCTGAAGCATAGCTGTATCTGATGAGTTGATAAAAATATGCTGCTCTTTTGACATCATCTTCAACTTGTTCTGTATCCAGTATGGCTCTTACTTTTTCAAAATCTTCTCTGGAATTCAGCACATATTTGAGTTCCTCTTCTAGGTCCTTATATTGATCCCTAACACATCGG
>WPCK01069197.1_pt1 | contig 22377 bp, 12 predicted proteins | sample 5399851 | NCBI WGS metagenome assembly WPCK01 (sample SAMN12869471, study PRJNA574797) | sludge metagenome | isolation source: wastewater treatment of pH11 | place: China:Beijing | collected 2019-05-20 | reverse complement strand
TGAGACCGTCTCGCGGAGCGAGACGGCTACTTTGAATGCGACCCAACCAACGCAGCCATCTTGCTCCGCGTGATGAGACCGTCTCGCGGAGCGAGACGGCTACTTTGAATGCGACCCAACCAACGCAGCCATCTTGCTCTGCGTGATGAGACCGTCTCGCGGAGCGAGACGGCTACTTTGAATGCAGCCCGCCAAGGCCTGCTGCCGCTGCGAGTCGTTTGCGCCGGCCCTCTGCCATCCCAACTAACGCAAGAGGCTGTTCGACCGATCGTAGGCCCGGGCAATGGAATCGCGAGGGACCTCGACAGGGATCGGCTGTACGTCGAGCGTAATGCCAGCAATGGACTTGGGCATCAGCCCTGCGAGCGCTTGCCCTGGCAGCGCGCGTTGCTCCGCCCCATAGGTCTGCATGATTCGCAAGATGGCAGGGTTGATCTCCGTCTTGCCATCGGCCCGTGGTGTCCCCACGGACGAGAAACTGCCGACCGTCACCAGGCTCTCGTGTCGATCGTGAAACTCATAGGCCTCGATGCCACGTTGCCGCAGGCGCTCGGTCAATTCGTGGGCCTTTTCCGCCGCTTGCGCCAGACGCGCTTCCATGCGGCCCGTCTGTTCAATCTGCTGGATCCGCTGTTGATCGATCACCACCGTACCCGAGAAAGTCGCGATTCGCACCGAGTAGCGGCCCGGGCAGCGCAGCAAGCTGTGCTTGACGTCGTGATTCATCGATTGCACCAAAGGGTCGATCCCTTTGGGCGAGAAGAACTCCTCGGGCAACAGGGGATTTCGCGTGGCGAACGCCTGTCCCAGCGGCCCCTTCGCCAGTTTTTTTTTGTCCCCCGTAAGTTTGCGGTGAAACGCCCGCAGGCCCGCGTAGCGGAGGGTCGAAGGTCGCTCCGAGGCCTTGGGATCGACGGCGGCGGGTTGGCAGTGCTTCACAAAGTGCAGAACCTGCTGCAGTTTCGGGTCATTGAAGGTGGGGAAATTGCCGATGAGCACGGCGACCTCGTCGTACTCGATCGGCAAGCGATGCTTCATTTGCAGACGCTGGCCGTCGGGTGTCAGGCCCAGGCCGTCCACGGACCCTCGGAAATCATAGTGTTCGCTATAGGTGTAGGAGGGGAGCTGCCACCGCTTGCGCATCTCCAGTGCCAGTTTGGCGGCGTCCTCTTGGGCACCATCCCCGGCAAACGACCCGGCGAAGATCATCCAGGGTCCTTGAGACCGCGTCAGCGGGAACTCAGTCGGCTTCGGTCGGGAACTGGATCCATCCCGATAGGATGCATTCCGCGCCTGCGGACTCTCCGCCCAGCTCAGGTTGGCGATTGATAGCAAGCAGACGAGGATCCGTCCCTTCCCGAACCAGCGTGACAGCAACATCCGTGTCGCCTCTTGGGGGTGATGTTGAGAATTGACGAGCAAGGTGGCGGAGTTTAGCAATCCGAGCCGGACGCGACCAGTGCTGTGTGGGGCGGCCGCTCTTGCATTGGTAGCGGCACGGCGCCAGCCGTCCGGTACGTCAACCCATGAATACGGTGAAGCACCGGGCGGCTTGCGCCGCTCCGCTACCAGGAGCGCGCTCGCTCACGAGACAACACGTGGCGCTGGGACCAATCCATGGGGGATCGGGTCCGCCAGGACACCGTCCAGGTGCTGTCCTCGGGCTCGAACGTCCAGGAACTGGCCCGGTGGCACGGAGGGTGCTGGCACGTGCACGGGTACGTAGCGGCACGACGTTCCGGCGACATACCCGTCGACGGGCTCATTTGACTCAACCAGCACTTGAAGCTCCATTCCTCGCAGGTCATCCAGGTAATCGCTCCGCAGCGATTGGGCCACCCGCGCCAATTCCTGACAGCGTTGACGGATAACGTGGGATGGTACGGGATCGTCCATTTCCGCCGCAGGTGTGCCTCGCCGGGAGCTAAAGGGAAAGATGTGCACTTTGGAGAACCGGCAGGCGCGAACCACCTGGCAGGTCGCTTCAAAGTCCGAATCGGTTTCCCCGGGAAATCCGACGATCACGTCGGTCGTGAGCGCTGGTCGATCGCACCGGTCCCACAGCAGCTGACATCGCTCGGTGAATCGCCGGCTACCCCAGCGGCGGTTCATCCGCTGGAGGATCCGATCCGATCCGCTCTGCAAACACACGTGCCAGTGTGGGCAGATGCGCTTGGGATCCGAGCAGACGGCATCGATCAAGTCGTGCGTCAGCTCGGTGGCTTCCAGGCTGGATAGCCGGATGCGGAAATCACCGGGTAAGCGAGCCAGGTGAGTAACCAGGTGGGAGAGTCGCGTCCATTGGCGTTTGGGACGACGGCGATTGAAGTCGACCCCATAGTGGCCCAGATGGATCCCGGTCAGCACGATCTCGTGGTAGCCGTTATCGGCAAGGCGGCCAACTTCCGCGGCGATTTGAGGAAGAGGCCGACTGGCCATCGGAGGGCGCACCAGTGGAATGATGCAGTAGGAACAGCGGAGGAGACAGCCATCCTGGACTTTGACGAAGGCGCGATGTCGATCCCCGAACCGAGAAATCCCGTCGGGGTTATCGACCACTCCGAAGCGTCCGAGCAAATCGGGGATCTCCCGCTTGTCCCGTACCACCTCGACGACGGCCGGCAACGCCGCCAGTTCCTGAGGCGCACGGGTGGCATAACAGCCCATGACCACAATCCGTGCCCCGGGATTCTCACGTGCCAGGCGCCGGACGACCTGGCGGCTCTTGGCGTCCCCTTCCGCGGTGACCGTGCAGGTATTGACCACGCAGAGTTGGGCGAGGTCACCGTCGTGCGCGTCGGCATAGCCTGCGCGAAGCAGTCCTTCGCGGACGAGCTGCGTCTCGTACTGGTTGACCTTGCACCCGAGCGTGGCGACTCGCAGCTTTGGTACATCGGCGCGATTCATGGTGCGCCCCGGCGAGTCACGAACTTGCGGCCACCGGTTCGATCGTGGCGGTCATGGAACCGACACAGCGCTCAATCAAGAAGTCCCGGCCGTATGCCTGGATCTGGTCGCGTTTCAATTCCGCATGTTCTCGCGTGGTCGTCAGACACACCGCGCGACCTTGTGTGTCGACGGTGCGGGCGATTCGAAAGCTGGACTGCTGGTTCATGCCAAAGAGGTCCACCATCATCCCCACCACATATTGATAGGTATGATCGTCGTCATTCCAGAGGATCACGGCATAGGGTGGTTGGCGTCGAGTTCTGGGACGTCGATCGGACTGGCGGCGAACAATGACAGCAGGCTCCTCGACACTGGCAGCGGCCTTCATCGCGAGATTCCCCATTGTGGTCAGGCGGTTTCACTCCCAGTATATTGGACGCCCTGACATAAGAAAAGCAGCTGCCCTCTACCCCAGAGTCTGACATGTCCCAACTCAACCAAGTCGACGCGTTCCTGGAGCAAAACCGCCAGCGCCACCTGAGCGACCTCTGTGAGTTCTTGCGGATCAAGAGCGTCAGTGCCAGGTCCGAGTTCAAGAAGGAGGTCGAATCGGCCGCCCAGTGGGTCCTCGCCTGGTTTCAACGACTGGGACTGAAGTCGGAACTGATCGCCACGCAGAAGCACCCCATCGTCGTCGCGGAAACCCCGGCCGTGCCGGGCAAACCCACGGTCCTCGTGTACGGCCACTACGACGTCCAACCGACGGAACCTGACCATGAGTGGATTTCGGGGCCGTTTGAACCGACCATTCGCGACGGCAACGTCTACGCCCGTGGTGCCACCGACGATAAAGGGCAGATGCTGACGCATTTGATCAGCACCGAGGCCTGGATCCGGACCATGGATCGGTTGCCGCTGCAGCTGAAGTTCGTGATTGAGGGGGAAGAGGAGGTCGGCAGCGAATCCCTCTACACCTACCTCCCTACCCATGCCAAGGAACTTGCGGCAGATGTCGTGGTCATCAGTGACTCGTGCCAGTTCGCTCCGGGCATACCCGCCATCACGTATGGGCTGCGGGGGATCGCCTATTTCGAGGTGAAGCTGGACGGTCCGAAACAGGACCTGCACTCGGGCACATTTGGAGGTGCGGTAACGAATCCCGCCAACGCCCTGGCGCGCATTCTGACGGCCTTGCGGGACGAGAGCGGAAAGGTCCTGGTGCCCGGTTTCTACGACGACGTCGTCCCCCTGACCGACCAGGAGCGGAAACAGTTCGCCGGGCTCCCGTTTGATGAGACCCATTTCCGCCGGCAGCTGGGGGTCGAGGCCCTTTCCGGAGAAACGGGATTCACCACGCTGGAACGGCGCTGGGCACGACCCACGTGCGACATCAATGGATTGACGAGCGGCTACCAGGGGGAGGGTGCCAAGACCGTGCTCCCCGCCTGGGCCAGTGCCAAATTCAGCTTTCGCCTGGTTCCCCGCCAGGATCCGCAGAAGATTGCCCAATCGTTGCGAACCATGTTGCAGTCGATCACACCCAAGGGTATTCGACTGACATTGACCGAACATCACGGCGCGCCGGGCGTCGTGGTCCCGCTGGAAAGCCCTTTCATGGCGGCCGCATCGAAGGCTATCGAACGCGGATTCGGTAAGCCACCGGTCTTTATCCGTGAAGGAGGCTCGATTCCCATCGTCACCGCGTTCAAGGAGAAGCTGGGAATCGATACGCTGCTGCTGGGGTGGGGCCTCGATGACGACAATACCCACAGCCCCAACGAAAAGTTCTCGCTGACCGATTTCCATCGCGGCGCACGGGCCAGCGCCCATCTCTGGCAGGAACTCAGCGAACTGTCTCCTTCGCGAAAGGGATGAGCCGTTGCTCGATCGCAAGTTCATTGTGGACAACCCGGACCTGGTCAAGAAGAACTGCCAGGAGCGCGGTGCTGTCGCCGACGTGGATCGGCTATTGGAACTGGAACAGATTCGGCGGGATCAGGCCCAACAGTTACAAGAGCTGAATCGGCAGGCCAATGATGTTTCGAAGTCGATCGGCAAGGCCAAGGACGATGCAGAAAGGGAAGCCCGCAAGGATGAGGGCCGGCGGCTGCGGGAGGCACGGGACGAACTCCAGCATCGCTACGACAGCCTGGAGGTCGAGGTCCTGGCCATTCTTCGCACGATTCCCAACGTGACGCATCCGCAGGCGCCCGTCGGCAGCAGCGACGCCGCGAACCGACAACTCCGCCGCGGAAAGACCGAACCCCGCCGGTTCGACTTTCAGCCACTCGACCATGTCACCCTGGGGGAACGGCTCGGCATCTTCGATTTCGAAGGGGGCGCCCGGACTACAGGTCATGGGTTCTATTTCCTCAAGAATGAAGCCGTGCTGCTGGACCTGGCTCTGCAACACTATGTGCTGCGACTCTTGCGAAACGAGGGGTTCACCCCCACGATCACACCCGATCTGGCACGACTCGATATTGTGGAAGGGATCGGCTTCATTCCCCGAGGTCCCGAGTCCCAGATCTACACGGTCGACGATACCGACTGGTGCCTCATCGCCACGGCGGAAATCACGCTCGGTGGCCTGTACGCCGGCCATACGTTTCAGGCCGATGAACTTCCCTTGCGGCTATGCGGGATCAGCCATTGCTATCGCCGCGAGGCCGGTGCACACGGGCGCACGACTCGTGGTCTGTACCGCGTGCACCAGTTCACCAAGGTCGAAATGTTCGCCTTCACGCTTCCTGATCAAAGCGACGAGATACTCGATCAGCTGTGCCGTCTGGAATGCCAGATCTTCGACGAACTGGAGATCCCCTACGTCGTGATCGACACGGCCACGGGGGACCTGGGTGGGCCTGCGTATCGGAAATTCGATCTGGAGGCCTGGATGCCCGGCCGAGGTGACGCGGGGGAATACGGAGAGGTCACCAGCACATCCAATTGCACCGATTACCAGGCCAGGCGGCTGGATATTCGCTTCAAGCAGAAAGGGGAAAAGGGGACCCAGTTCGTCCACACGCTCAATGGCACGGCCGTGGCACTCAGCCGAGGCCTGATAGCCATCCTCGAGAATCACCAGCAGGCGGATGGCACCGTACTCGTCCCTCGAGTGCTCCGCGACCTCGCCGGATTCGACCGAATCGGAGCATGAAACCAAGCCCGATCAACGCCTGCGTGATGGGCGAGACGAATGGTTCTGGCACGAGCTGGCCCTGGAATCGGTTGGAAAGTCCGGGACCTGGCCGGCCCAAGTCGATGCCGGTGAACTTATTGGCATTCCAGATCCCGAAGTCGCTCCCGTCGCTGCAGCCATCACCATTGAAGTCGCCGGTGGTCCAATCCGTGCCGCAGGTGAACTTGTTGGCATTCCAGAGCCCGAAGTCGCTGCCATCCACGTCGCCGTCTCCGTTGGCATCTCCCGGCAGGGCCCGGTAGTTGAGCAGGTCCATCTGCGCAGGATCGTAATCCAGGATGCGGAACAAGCCAGCCCCGACGTGAAAACGGTCCTGGGACACTCCGCCGAATGACACGGACATCAGATCACCGTCGAACGTGAACGTGTCGAATTTCCCGTTGACGTCGGCCGCGAGGATCAGCGTGAACTGGTCGAACGTCCCGGGAACGGCCGGATCGACATAGGCCCCGCCGTTGTCGTTGACCAGGACCTCCAGCGTCCCGTCGAGATTGGCGAAGCCCCCCACAAGGAGTTGATCGTATTGGAACGAGGGTGTCAGCCCTTCAATCTCGACCTCGTAGATGCCGGAAGTGGACTGCGTGATCGAGGTCACGGATGCATGTCCGGGGGACGAGCCGACTTCCAGGTGTCCGTGATTGAACAGGTCGGCACCGACCCCGGCGGCGTCGTCCAGGCGGAGGTAACCGGGTCCGCTGGCGGAGACGACCAGGTCACCTGGCCCGACGACGCTGGCCGCCGCCCGCACGACGCTGGGCTCCGTCTCCGTGCCGCCGCGAATGTTGAAGGTGCCGCCGGCCGCGATATTCATGGTTCCGGCAAGCTCCACGCGGGCCGTGGCCATGCTATTGCCCGATACGTCCGTGGTCCCCGCCAGGATCACCGGCGTACCAGCCAACTGCAACGACGCCAATCCGCCCCCCAGGGCGTTGAGATCGAGACTCGTATTGATGCGATAGGCCTGTGTCGCATTGGTCAGATGCACTTCCAGGCGACCGCTGCCGTTGATTTGAATCGGATCGTCGATTTCGTTGGCATCGGTCCCGGAACTGCTTTCAACCGCCCGTACATTCAGGGTAAATGGTGCGTTGATCGTCAGCAGGTCGCCACTGAATTGACCATCGATGTCAAACGTTCCATTGACCATGTCGACGACGGTCGCCGCCGAGACCGTGGCCATGTCACAGTCCAGACTGATGGCACCTGCTCCGGTCCAATTCCCACCTGCCAGTTCGGTCCGACTGCCATTATTGACACCACCCAGGGCGCCTCCGATTTCGAGTGTCGCGCCCGAGGCAACGCTGACATGACTGCTGCTGGCAAACACCGAATGCATGGCCAATCCAGAAATGCCCGTCCCTTCTACGTTCACATCACCTGTGATTCGGACCTCGGTCTCTTGAGCGGCAATCCCACTGAGGATTGGGACCGTCAGGCCGTCGGGATTCCGCATGGTCAACGAGCCGTCCAGCTGCCATTGGTCGTCCAATGTGTTGATGGCGATATCCCCTCCATTCAAGGTGATGTCCGCGTTGACGCGTTCGTCGAGGCCAGATTCGTCCAGACTGGATACCTGAATCCGCAGCAGTCCATTCTCATTGACAATCGTCGTTCCCTGGACATTTCCATTCTGGCCAAGACCATCCCAGTTGAAATTGCCGCCGAATCCCAGGCCGATATCGACCACATCGTTGACAATCAGCGTTGTATCAAACTGATTGACGAAGCTGTCTGCGTCGTCGATCGTCGTCGGTGCATCAAATTGCAGGGTTGAACCGGTCGAGAGAGTCAACGCGGCCGTGTTCGCGAAAAATGCTGGGGCCGCCAGGATGGCGGTGCCACTGTTCACATTCACCATGCCGGACAGCGTCGCGTTGGCACCGGAGAGCGTTGCCGTGTCTGTCGAACCGCCGGGACAACACGCGCCGTCGAAGTTCAATTCGGCGGCACCCGTCGATCCCAGAGTCCACGGATGATCGATGCGGATTTCTCCGTTGGAATCGATTTCCAGCGTCCCATTCAGGACCGCGTCGCTCAGGGGAGCCTGAATATGCAGCAGGGAGTTGTAATAGGCGACGAGTCGTCCAGTGCCCGAGACACCGTCCGGGTCCAATTGTCCCGTTCCAAGGGCGAGGACGATCATGGTTCCCTGGCCACCAGCGGATAACGTGCCGTCGTTCCTGGCGCCACCGTCGCGAAATTGGATGTTTCCACTGCCACCGGCACCGCTGCCGGATCCGATGATGAGTTGGTCATCGACCTGCACGCTGGCGCCGCCGTATACAAAGAGCGCTCCACCATTTTGGATCCGGAGTTGCTCCGTATCGAAATCGACCACGTGAGGTGATGGATGGATGAACAGATCCGAGCCGGCGCCATCGATGGTCGTGTTCCCGTTGAGCCCGCCGTCGTTTCGCACAATCAGTCGAAAGTTGGTCGTCCCGTTTCCGTTGCCGACATTTCCTCCATTCTGAATGATCAATTCACCCATCGTTCGATCGGCGGTAAGATCGGGATCGAGGGCACCAGGGCTGTCCCCATCGACGATCGCGCGATCGGTGTCGTCGTCGGGAATCTGCAGATTTGGTCCCGACCAATTGTTCGGGTTATCCCAGTTGCTGCTGACCGGGGCCGCTTCCCAGATGAACTCCGAGGCGGAGAGCCACGCGCCATGTGGCCACGTGGCGAATAGAACGACCAATGACCATGCGCGGTTAAGGCGAAGTGGTGCGAACGTACACATGATGTACTCCTCTTGGTGAACCAGAGATGGTCTTACCCCGGCGACTGGCTCCGTTCACGAGCGGAAGCGAGTTTTTGGGAAGGGCTCTTGAGTCTCCCCCTCCCCGAAGGCTCGTGCCTCGCCTTCGACCCTCCCCAAGTGAGAAGGACCGCCGCGTGAATGGCTCGCTAAGGTTTAAGCGACGCCCAGGGAACCTGGTCACGCAAGATCTGAAAAAAGTTCATGCTCTAACTTGAAGCCAATCGGGCTTCGGCCACTTCCGTTTCGTAGCCTTGGTTGACGAATTCCATCCCGAGTCAGCTCGGTTCTTGCCAAATGTCGACATCCCGCCGATGATGCTAGAACTATCCTGGCGGTCGGATCGACACGATCGCACGCGATTCCTGGGTTGAGGTGCATCCATGTTCACGATCTCACGACTTGCGATCGCCTGCGGGCTGATGGCAGGAGTCGGTCTGGAATTTTCGGCAGGCGTTGTCGCGGCGGAACGTACCGATCCATGGATCCCCGTGGGCGCGGCCAAGCTGGATGTGACGCCCAGTGGTCCCGTGCGGCTGACAGGGTACGGGAATCGCCGAAAGGAGTCGGAAGGGGTGGCCCAGCGCATCTGGGCCAAGGCCCTGGCAATCGGCAGTGACGACGTCCCGGGCCCCGTGGTGTGGATCATGCTCGACAACTGCGGCATGACCCCGGCCATACGGCAGCACGTCGTGGAGGGCATAGGGAAGCAGACGGGGATCCCCCCCGATCGCGTCGCCATCTCCGTCACGCACACGCATACGGCGCCCTGCCTGACCAACTGGGCACCCTACATTTTCGGCGAAGACCTGCCCGCTGAGCATCAGCGGCACGTGGATGAGTACACCCGCGATGTGACTGACAAATTAATGTCAGTTGCCCGGATGGCGCTGGCCAATCGAAGGCCTGCTCGACTGTCGTGGGGGGTTGGGAAGGTGGACTTCGCCGCGAACCGGAGAGTGATCCAGGATTCGAGCTGGAAGAACTTCGGCGTCCAGCCTGATGGGCCGGTGGACCACAGCCTGCCGGTACTGGTCGCTCAGGATGCCCAGGGCCACCTGCTGGCCTGCGTCGCCAACTACGCCTGCCACTGCACCACCCTGGGGGGAGACTTCAATCAGATTTCGGGCGATTGGGCTGGATCGGCCCAAGCCGCGATGGAAGCCGACCATCCCGGCTGCATCGCCTTGACCACGATCGGTTGCGGTGCGGATGCCAATCCCCACCCCCGGAGGGACGACTTAGCCCTGGTGGATGAACATGGCCGCAAGGTGGCGGACGAAGTGAAGCGCCTGCTGGCTACGGAACTTCGGCCTGTGCGAGGGCCCATTCGATGCAAACTGCAGTATATCGATTTGCCGTTTGCCGGTCCGCGAAGCGAGAACGAATGGACCGAGCGGTCTCGGAGGGACGGAGCCGACGGCTATCATGCGCGAAAGTTTCTGAGCCAGCTGCAGCAGGGGGAGGCTCCCCCCACTTCCCTTTCCTATCCCGTGGGGGCATGGACCTTTGGCGACGACCTGGCCATCGTGCTGCTGGGAGGCGAGGTCGTGGTGGACTACGCCGTTCGCCTGCGGCAGGAATTCGACGCATCCAGGCTGTGGATCACTGCCTATACCAATGACGTTCCCTGCTACATCCCCTCGCGGCGGATCCTGCGGGAAGGAGGATACGAGCCCGATACGTCGATGACCTACTACGCTCGACCCCAGCAGTTTTCACCCGAGGTAGAAGATCGCCTGGTCGACGCCGTGCAGAAGATCCTGCCCCATGCCTACTATGGCGAGAAGCTGCGAAGCGATTTTCCGCCCCCTCGCACCCCCGAGGAATCCCTGGCGGCGATTCACGTGCTGGATGGCTGGAAGGTAGACCTGGTAGCCGCGGAGCCCCTGGTGGAAGACCCTGTGGCGTTCGACTGGGGGCCCGATGGGCGCCTCTGGGTCGTGGAGATGCGCGACTACCCCAATGGCGTCACGTGGGAGCAGCCGGGCGATCCGCTGGGAGTGCCCGGCGGACGCATCAAAATCCTGGAGGACCGCGACTCCGACGGGCGCTACGACCATGCCACCCTCTTTTGGGACCAGATCCCGTTTCCCTGCGGCGTCAAGGTCTGGCGGCACGGAGCCTTGATCGTGGCGGCCCCCGATATCTGGTATGCCGAAGATACCGACCAGGACGGCCGGGCGGACCATCATGAAAAAATCGTCTCGGGCTTTACGGAAGGGAATCCGCAACACCGGGCCAACGGGCTGGTGTGGGGTATCGACAACTGGCTGTACGTCGCCAACGGCGATAGCGGCGGCAAGGTTCGATCCGTTCGGAGCGGTCAGGAAGTGGCCATCGGAGGTCGGGACTTGAGGGTACGTCCGGATCAGGGCACGATTCAATCGCAATCGGGTCAAACGCAGTTCGGCCGCTGCCGCGATGCCTGGAATCACTGGTTTGGCAACGCCAATGCCAATCCGCTCTGGCACTACGTGTTGGAAGAGCCGTACCTCGCGCGGAACGTGCATCTCCAGCCACCTGACATGCGTCACGAAGTGCCCGAAATCCCGGGTGCGGCGCCCGTGTTCCCGGCCAGCCGCACCTTGGCACGCTTCAATGACTTACACACGGCAAATCGATTCACCTCCGCCTGCAGTCCCGAGATCTACGGCGACGTCGTCCTGCAATCGCTTTTGGGCGCGTCGTGGCAACACGCCTTCATGTGCGAACCGGTCCACAACCTGGTGCACCATGAGATCTTGACACCCGACGGCATCTCCTTTCGCAGTCGGCGTGCCGAATCGGAACGAGAGCGTGAGTTCTTCGCCTCCGAGGACAACTGGTGCCGGCCCGTGGTGGTGCGGACCGGCCCGGACGGCGCGATCTGGATCGCCGATATGTATCGGCAGGTCCTCGAGCATCCGGAATGGATTCCCCTGGCCTGGCAGCGAAAGCTGGAGCTTCGGGCAGGATCGGATCGCGGGCGCATTTATCGAGTCACGCGTGCCGACGAATCTCGGATCCCCCCCATTCCGCGACTCGATCAACTCGATACCGCGGGTCTGGTAGCGAAACTGCAACACCCGAACTCCTGGCAGCGCGACATGGCGCAGCAGATGCTGCTGTGGCGGAACGATTCGGCCGCCACGCCGGCATTGGAATCGATGGCCCGGCAGTCGGACGAGGCCCTCGCCCGCCTGCACGCCATCTACTCATTGGAGGGGCTGGGCACCCTGTCCGACGAACTTGTGCTGCGAGGATTGCGAGACGAGCACCCCGAGGTGCGGCGACATGCCATTCGGCTCGCGGAACCTCGCATGGACCATTCCTCTCGAATCGCACAGGCCGTGTCCCGACTTGCTGCCGATCCGGTCGCCACCGTGCGAATGCAGGTTGCCTACAGTCTCGGGGAATGGCAGTCTCTGGAAGCCGGCTCCGTCCTGGCCTCACTGGCCCGTTCCGATGGAAACGACCAGTACGTTCGCGCCGCGATCCTCAGCAGTACGAATGCCGACAATCTTCCGGATCTGGCCTCGTCCGTGCTTGCCCAGTCCGCTCCCGACCTATTTCTCGACCAACTGCTGGACATCGCCCTGGGATTCGCAAATCACGACGTTGTCAACCGCCTGGTGACGGCGCGGCTGGATCAGGCCCAGGCCTTGACTCGGCCGGACCAATGGTCGGCGGTGATGGAGGTATCGAAGGTCCTTCGGCAGCAGGGAGGATCCAGCAAGCCGCAACTGGACGACGCCGTGAAACGGAGATTGGCGGCAGTCGCCGACGAAGCGCGCACGATCTTGGATCCGCGGCACGCAGACGCGTCGGAACGGACGATGGCCGTGGCCCTCTTGGGAAGTCAGCTCGATTCCACCCCCGACGATGCAGCGCGGCTTGGAAAACTCCTTTCGCCGCGACAGCCCCTGGAACTGCAGCAAGAGGTCGTGCAGTCCTTGGCCCGTGGGTTCCCCCAGTGGCTCGCCGCTCAGACATTACCCAAGTGGCCGTCGCATCCCCCGGCCATACGCCAGCAGGTCCTGGATGCCCTGCTGGCTCATTCGGAGACCGCCCTGGAGTTCATTACCGAAGTTGAGCGGGGTCATGTGCCCAAGGAAGATATCGACGCACGGACTCGGCAACGGCTGCTCTTGCACGGAGATGATTCGATACGGCACAAGGCCGAAGCGCTCTTTGCCGGCGCCACGTCAACCAGCCGGAGCGAGGTCGTGGAAGAGTACCTTCCGGACGTGCTGGCGGGTGGAGACATCGAACAGGGACGCGCTGTTTTCGACCGCCGATGCGCCACATGCCATCGCTTGGAAGGCATCGGGCAAGCCGTCGGTCCCGAATTGACCGCCCTCGGCGATCGGTCGCCGAGAACCATGCTGACGGCCATTCTCGACCCCAATGCAGCGGTCGAGACCAAGTATCTCGAATACATCGCACAAACCCAGGACGGCCTGCAGGTCAGCGGCTTCATTGCCAACGAAACGGGGGGCAGCGTGACCCTCGCAGGACCCGATGGCAAGCAGGCGACCATCCGCCGTCGCGATATCGAGACCTTGCAGAGTACTGGCAAGTCACTGATGCCCGAAGGGATGGAGGCCGATCTGTCGAGCCAGGATCTGGCCAACGTGATCGCCTTTGTCCGTTCCGTGGCGATGCCCGCCAAGGTTTTCGCGGGAAATCACCCCGATCTGGCTCACGTCTGGGACAACGGCTCGATCCGCCTCGCGGCACTGAACGCCAAAATCTACGGTCCGCAGCTGGTGTTCGAAGACACCTACCGCAACCTGGGATACTGGCTCAGCGCCGACGACCATGCCGTTTGGACGATGAATGTCCCGCGAGCCGGGACGTACCATGTGATTCTTGATTATGCTTGCGATGACCAGTCCGCGGGGAATCGCTACGTGATTTCCGTGGGGGATCAGGTCGTGTCGGGGATCGTGTCGGGGACCGGATCGTGGGATCGATACGGCCAGAGTTTCGCGGGATCGATGAAACTCGAGGCTGGGTTGGCAGAGCTCATGATGCGATCCGAGGGACCCCTTCCATCGGCACTCATGGACCTGCGTCAAATCATCCTGCAACCGCAGTGATGTTTTTTTCTGTAGAAGGAGAACTCACCTTGATGGCCCGTATTCGTCACCTCGTGCTGCGTCAGGACTTAGAGTTGGGATTGGTCGCTCAGCCGGAACGCGCTAGTGCCCGGTCTAGCTGCCGTGAACCGGGTGCTTTCGCACTCCGGCGAACCCACAAATCAGACATTGACAAGGTACTCGCCGCAGTCATGACCATGACCGTGTTGGTGGGGTCACTGTTGGTGGGGGGGGGCTGCCTGGCAGGGGACCCACAACCCCTTCAGCCGATCGTGCCGGTTCCTGACAAAGAATTCCAGCAGGAGTATCGCCACGGGTTTGTGAACTGGGATCAGGCCGTGGGGTATGGGCGAGTGGCGCTGGCCGTGGATGTGGAGGGGTCGCTGTGGGCCGCGGGCCCTTGGGGGGTGAGCCGTCTGGCGGGCGACAGGTGGGAGTCACCCACCGGTGACGCGCTGGATGGGCCCGCTTTTGGCCTGGCGTCGGATGGCGAGACCGTCTGGGTTGCGGGTTGGGACGCCCTGTACCGCATCGACCAGGGCAGGCTGTCGCAGACAGGGCTGGCGGAAAAGCCACTGGGGTTGGTTCGTGCTACGGGAAATCGTCGCTTCGCTGGCGGTCCAGATGGCCTCTGGGAACGAGCGGGAGATCAAGCATGGAAACCGGTGCCGGGCCACTATTCGCACAGCTTGAATGACGTCGCGTCCGAGTCGGATCGCCTTTGGATCGCCTCGCAGCGGGGGCTCTTCCTGGTGCGCGGCGAGGCCGTCCAACGAATTTTCTCTCCCGATGAGATCGCCAGTGGCGATGTTCGGTCCCTGGCCGTCGCATCCGATGGTCGGCTCTGGATCGGCAGCAGTGGTGGAATCGATGTGGTGGAGCAAGGCCAGCGCGTGGCCCATTTTGGTGGCGACGAGGGACTTCCCAGCACGGACGTCCGGCGCCTGCGGTTCGATCCCCAAGGCGTACTATGGGTCGCGACATCGCAGGGAGTCGCCCGATGGGACGGCCAGCGGTGGACGTGGCGACACAGCCTGCGATGGCTGCCCAGCGATGAAGTTCGCGACGTGGCCCACGCCCCCGATGGCACCGCCTTTATTGCCACGACCGCCGGGCTGGCCATCTGGAAACGACGGCCGATGACGCTGGCCGATAAGGCCGACCACTACCAGCAGATCGTCCGTGCCCGACACGTACGCCCTCCCGGATTGGTGGAACGTTGCATCCTCAAGCAGCCTGGCGACCTGTCGAGTTTCGCTCCGACGGACACGGACAACGATGGTCTGTTCACCGGCCTGTACGTCGCCGCGGAGGCCTTTCGCTACGCCGTCACGGGCGACGAAGACGCCGCTCGGAACGCGCGCGAGTCGTACCGTGCCATGGAGTACCTGCAGACCGTTACGGATACCCCGGGCTTCGTGGCCCGCACCGTCATCCCCTCCGACTGGAGTGACATGGCCGACCGCAATCGGACCTACACGCCGCAACAGATTGCCGTCGAACGCGTGGAGGATCCCCGCTTCAAGCGCGTGGAAAACCGCTGGCGAAAGAGCCGGGATGGCAAGTGGCTCTGGAAAGGAGACACCAGCAGCGACGAGATCACCGGTCACTATTTCGCCTACGCGCTCTATTTTGACCTGGTGGCGGACGACGCGGAACGGCACCGAGTTGCCGAGCATGTCCGAAAGATCACAGACTACATCATCGACGGCGGATACGAACTGCGAGACATCGACGGGCAACACACGCTGTGGGGGGTGTGGTCACCGGAGAAGCTGTGGGGGGACCCCGACTGGCAACCCGAACAGAGCTGCAACGCCGTGGAGATCCTCTCGTACCTCGCGATCGCACACCACATCACGGGGGATGACAAATACCTCAAGGAACTGGCCAGGCTTTTTGACGACGAACGGTACAAGGAGCTGATCCTCCAGCCCAAACTCTCGGCCCCTTCGGAATTCACCTACATTGACGACGAACTCCTGAACTATTGCTATCGAGGACTGCTGGCCTACGATCGCGATCCGCGGCGTCTGCCGGTGTACCTGGCAAGTCTGCGCAACTGGTTCCAATTCGTCGAACAGGACCACAGCCCCATGTACAGCTTTGTCTTCGGTGGCATCATGGGCGGCCGGTTTGGTGCCGAAGGGTGCGTCGAGTACCTGCGCGATTCGCCTCTCGATATGGTGGAATGGACGATCGACAATCAAGGACGAGAAGACCTGCGGATCGTCCGGCGGCCCGTCATCGAGGACTGGCAGACCAGCCGGCTGCTCCCTCCCAGCGAGCGGGCCGTCGCCAAATGGGATGCCAATCCCTACCGTGCCGTCGGTGGAAGTGATGGCCGCGACGAATGCAGCAGCGTCCATTGGCTGCTGCCCTATTGGATGGGCCGCTATTATGGGATCATCCAGTGATCAATCAGCCATTCACGCTTCCCGCTGGGAGGTTTCCAGATGACCAGGTCGCCTGATTGGAATCGACGCGAGGTCTTGAAAGCGGCCGCGGCAAGCGCCGTCACGGGCCTGACGTTGTCCGCCGCCGAGCCCGCTGCCGAGCCGGACCGGATCCGCCGGGAAAACGAAAGACCCGGCACCAAAGACTGGATGACCACGTCGGTGCACGTCGACCCCGGCACGAAGTATCGTTCTCCCACCATCGAAGGTTTTGCCTCGCGTACCAGCCTGCGTGCTGGGGAGCCAATTTCCCTGTACGTCAGCACGAACCCTGCTTCGCCCTTCGTCATCGACCTGTACCGACTGGGCTATTACCAGGGACTCGGTGGTCGCCATGTCCTGCAACTGGGCCCCTTCCCGGGGAGTGTACAGCCAGATCCCGCCGTGGGCCCCCAGCGATTGCGGGAATGCCTCTGGGAATCCTGCACGACCCTCACAATCCCTCACGACTGGACCAGCGGCGTCTACTTGGGAAAACTGACCGCGGAAAAGTCGGGGAACCAGTCGTACCTGATCTTCATCGTGCGGGACGACCGGCGCTGCGACTACCTGTTCCAGTGCTCGGACAATACCTGGAACGCATACAACCGGTGGCCCAACCAGTTCGCACTGTACGACGACGGCCAAAAAGAATGGTATTGGGGCCCCAACGTGCAGACGAGCTTCGATCGTCCGTACGGCAAGTATTGCCAGATCCTCGATGCGCCACTGTCGGTGGGTTCCGGTGAGTTTCTCCTGTGGGAGTTTCCCCTGGCCTATTGGATGGAGCAGCACGGTTACGACGTGTCCTACATTTCGAACGTCGATACCCATGCCGATCCCGACGGCTTGCTGCGGGCCGCTGGCCTGCTGTCGGTGGGACATGATGAATATTGGTCGCTCGACATGTTCCGCCACGTCCAGGCTGCCGTCACCGCCGGGGTGAATGTGGCCTTTCTCTCAGGGAACAGCATCTGCGGAGTGACCCCCCTGTTGCCATCGACCGACGGCAGGGCGCATCGCATCATCACCCGCGTGGGGCGCTATGGCTCGCCGGAAAAGCTGGAGATCGACAACGGTTTCCCCGAGATGACCCAATTCACACAGAATGGACCTAATGAAAACACGCTGATCGGCGCCCGCAGCACCTATCCTGTCACCGGAGGCGCTGATTGGATCTGTCGCAAACCCGATCACTGGCTCTTTGCCGGAACCGGCATGAAGGAAGGGGACGGGATTCCCGGTCTGGTCGGCTGGGAATGGCATGGTGATCCGGCCCCTATTCCGGGTCTGGAAGTTGTGGCGAGCGGAACCACGGAATCGCCCCGCGGCCAAGGCACCTATACAGCCACGATCTATCCCGGCCCCAAGAAGAATATCGTTTTCAACGCATCCACGATCTGGTGGTCCGATGGACTGGCCGAACCGCCAGGCTACATTCGGCCCTCCGTTTACACGACGCCGCAGGGACCCGACGCTCGAGTTCAACAGATCACCAAGAACCTACTCGCACGGATGCGGCAATACGTTCGATGACGGAGCCCTTCGTCCCTATCCGAAAATAGTGTCCCCCTTTTCCAGAAAGGCAAAGTGTGATTTAGCCATGCCACGCACCATGCATCGACGAAACTTTCTGAACGGCCTTTCGACGGGCCTGGCCGCCTTCTGGGTCGCGGGCCGACCTGGGGCCTTGTTCGGCCAGTCGAAACAGGATCGTCTCCGCCTTGCCGGAATCGGTGTCGGCGGCAAGGGAAGCAGTGACATCGACCAGGCGGCCCAGTTCGGCGATGTGGTGGCGATCTGCGACATCGATGACGAACGCTTGGGGGCCAAGGCACAGGTCTTTCCCAAGGCCAAACGCTATCACGACTACCGCCGCCTCTTGGATGAACTAGGCGGACAGATCGATGCGGTCGTGGTGAGCACTCCCGATCATCATCATGCCCCCGCCTCGATTCGCGCGATGCGAATGGGCAAGCACGTATATTGCCAGAAACCGCTCACCCATACGCCGGCGGAAGCGCGTCTGATGCGGGAAACCGCCCGGCAATTCGGGGTGCAGACACAAATGGGCAATCAGGGCACCGCCGCAGATGGCTTTCGCGCGGGGGTGGAATTGGTGCGATCCGGGGTAGTGGGACCGATTCACGAAGTCCATGCCTGGACGAACCGGCCCTTCGACTACTGGAAGCAGGCGCCGGATATCGTGGCGCGGCCTGTGGAGACACCTCCCATTCCCAAGCATGTCCATTGGGACCTGTTCCTGGGCCCGGCCCCCGCGCGACCCTATCATCCCGTATACCACCCGCATAACTGGCGAGGCTGGTGGGACTTCGGGACCGGCTCCTTGGGTGATATGGCCTGTCACACGGCCAATCTGGCCTTCAAGGGCCTGCAGCTGACCCTCCCCACTCGGGTTTCGGCCCAAAGCGGTCCGATCAATCCGGAAACCTATCCCGCCTGGGCCACCATGACGTTTGAATTCCCCGCGAGGGAGAATCTACCCGCCGTGAAGTTGACCTGGTACGAAGGCGCCAAGGATGGCCAGCGCAACCTGCCTCATCCCGATCTGCTGCAGGGAGAATCGGCCTCGGACAGCGGAATGATCCTGATCGGGGAAAAGGGATCGATCTTCACCCCCAACGATTACGGCATGGAACAGTTCCTGTTGCCTCGACGCGACTTCGCCGACTTCCAGCGGCCGGCCGCGTCGCTCGAAAGACTAGGTTCGGATGACGATCGCGACGCCAATCAGAAGCGGGAATGGATTCGAGCCATCCAGGGGGGACCGGCGCCGCAAAGCAATTTTGAATATGCCTCGCTCATGACGGAATCGATGTTGCTGGGCAACCTGGCCGTCCGCCTGGGCAAGTCCTTGGAATACGACGCCGCCACGGGCACCGTGCTGAATTGCCCCGAGGCCGAGCCGCTCTTGCGGGGAACCTACCGTGATGGCTGGGGACTTGGCTAGGCAGGTCCGCGGAAGTACATGCTTCACCCTACCTTCGGGAGGGTCGAGCGCGACAATATCTTCACCCTTCGGGAGGGTCGAGCGCAGCGAGGGGAGGGGGAGCTGAGAAAGACCGTCCCCTCCCCGGCCGCTCGTGCCTCGCGTCCGACCCTCCCAGAGGGAGGTTAAAATCCGTGGCGACCGTGACATCAGCACACGGAACACCCCAGGATCGCTGCACTTCATCGCCTCCCTGCCGGGTAACCGGCGCGGCTACGTCGATGCGGGCCAATAGGGCAAGGTCTCAAGCACCAGGCGGACCCGCTCGCGTTCGGGTTCTCGAAAGCGATGAAACGGTTCCGCCATGAAATCATCGCAGATGCCCGCCAGAGACAGAGCGCACTTGATGGCCTTGATGCCGCGAGACGCATATTTCCCAATCTCGTAAATGCGCTGCAAATCCGAAATGACCCGGTACACTTCCTGGCAGCGCACCGCGTCACCAGCTGCCGCCGCCCGGTAACAGTCAACGAACATCCTGGGAAAGATATTGGCGCCCCCCGAAACGCCGCCGTCACCTCCAAGCTTCATCGACTCCGGCAATAGATTTTCGGGACCTATCAGAATCGACCAATCAGGTCGCGCAGCCCGCAGGCCCATCAACTTCTGGAAGTAGGCCAGGTCCCCGCTGCTATCCTTGATCCCGACGATCTGCTCCAGATCGCACAAATTCTGTAGCGTCTCACGCTCGAACCACACCTTGGTGAGGCTCGGCATGTTGTATAGGACCAGCGGCAGGGGCAACTCGGGGACCAGGTTGCGAACATAGCTGATCAGCTCGGTCTGACCGGCGGGAAAATAGTACGGGGTGGAAAGCACCACGGCGGCGACCCCCAGTTCACTGGCGTGCCGCGCGAGGCTGACCGATTCGACAAACGCCGTATCGGTGATTCCCACCAGCAGCGGAACACGGCCGGATACCTGCTGGCTTGCATGCTGAATCAAATCGCGGCGAAGGCGATAACTGAGGCTGGGGGCCTCGCCCGTACTGCCCAGCAAGAAAATCCCACTGACGCCCCCCGCAATCACATGTTCAATCAATCGCTCGAGACCGTCGACATCGAGGGAATCTCGATCCCGTAAGGGAGTAACCAGCGGCGGGATGATGCCAGAAAATCGTCGGGACGGCATGATAAAAGCCCTATTCGTCAGGGACACCCGATCGCGACGCCGCAATCAGCGTTCGATTGGGACGGATCGCAAGCACAATCACGACCGAAATCAGTGCCACTCCTGCAAAGACGCCAAAAATGACATTCAAGGGGACGTTCCGATCTCGCAGAGCACCGAAGCCCCAGTCCGCGAACCCGCCACAGCTGATGCTCACCAGGTTCATCAAGCCATACCCGGTGGCCCTCAGGTCGGAACGCACAATCTGGCAAAGGATCGGCATATTATTGCAATCGAAGAATCCCCAGCCGAGCCCAAACAGGACGAGGAACGCGACCGCTATGGCAAGCGTCTCGGCATTCCCCACGCCGAAGAGCGCCGGCAGGAAAAAGCTCATTCCCAGCGCGCTGACCAGGATGCGACCGCGATCGGTCCGCTGCATCCAGCGATCCGCCAGCCAGCCTCCCAGCCCCACGCCGATCAGCGAGGCCAATTGTACGTAAACGACGGCAGAGACTCCCGCCTTTCCCTGCCCCAGTCCGAACTGCTCCTTCAAGATGTCGGGCATCCAATCCTTGACGATCCAGCCTGCCAGTGCCGGCAGCGTGAAGTAGAGCACCAGCAAGCGGTAGTCCCGATTCCCCAGCAGTTCGCCGAACTTGGCGAGCGGCGAACCAGGCTGGCGTTCCGCGATTGCCGGCCTTGCGTTTCGCAGCAAGGCGAACAGCGGCAACGAATAGAGCACACCCACGACACCGCAGATGCCAAACGCCAATCGCCAGCCCAACGACGGCTCGTCCGCGACGTACCCCATGAAGCCGCCCAGGATGATACCCGCATAGATCCCCATTTGGTGCAGACCCACGGCGCGCGATCGCGTATGTTCCGAATGAAAATCGGCAATCAATGCCAACGCCGCGGGAATATAGAAGGCCTCACTGATCCCCATCAGGCCGCGTGCCCACACGAGTTCCTGGAAAGTGTTCACGTGCCCTGTGGCCCAAGTGACAGCCGACCAGAGAAAGAGGCTGGCCGTGATCACGTGCCGCCGACTGAAACGGTCCGCCACATATCCGCCGACCGGACTCAAACCCGCATAGACCCACTTGAAGCTGCCCAGGACGAGTCCCCAGTTGGCCTTGGTGGCAATGTCGGGGATGTCGGCCATCATCGACGACTTCATGGCGGCCAGCATTTGCCGGTCGAGATAGTTCAAGAGGGCGACGGGGACGAGCAGCGCCACCACGAGCCAGGCGTAACGCCGGGCGGCGTCGGGATCATCGGTCGGCAAATACGGGGTACCAGTCACCGGCGCGAAATCACAGTGGTCATTCGAGGCGCCATCGCCAAGGGCCCCGGCAGCGTAGGGAACGCGGCCGCGAATGGCAAGCGGCGGAAGTGTGGTGCGGCAATTTCACTGGATCAGGCGACACGTCATAATGTCGTCCCGTAGCTGCCTGGCGGAGACCCCAAGGCTCGCGGCCCGGCGCAATGGGCACTCTACATCGGGATCATCGACCAAGACCGCCGTGGCGGACAATTGGCGGGACGGGTAGGCTTCCGAGCGGTGCGGGCGGGTAGCCAGGTAACAACTCGTAAACGTCGCCAGTACGCTGGCACTCGCTTCCTATCGCCGGTAAACAATCCTGAGGCTCGTTGTATCACACAAGTTGCAACAGAGATTCTCCCCGAAGCCCCCGGATTCCATCCGGCGGGAGCCTCACCATCGACCTCGCGGAGCACATGCGAACTTCATCGGCCGAGCCTTTCGTGCCCCAATCGAGCGCGACGATCCGAGGCCGAAAGGAGCGACCTTCGCTACACCATGGCGCGCTTTGTTCCAACCCAGTATCGACAGTCGACCGCGTGGCTTTCGGCCTCGGCTG
>WPCK01261077.1_pt1 | contig 22387 bp, 23 predicted proteins | sample 5399851 | NCBI WGS metagenome assembly WPCK01 (sample SAMN12869471, study PRJNA574797) | sludge metagenome | isolation source: wastewater treatment of pH11 | place: China:Beijing | collected 2019-05-20 | reverse complement strand
AATCGAGAGTTTTTGGGGCACCTTGAAAGTGGAGATGTACTACTTGCGTGAGTTCCAGGCCTATAACGAACTCACGAGAGCCATCGAGAACTACATATCGTTCTACAACCACGATCGTTTCCAGAAACGACTAAACGGCTTTAGCCCTGTCGAATACAGGTCTCAAGCCGCCTAGGCTGGTTTTCATTATTTGCCCTGTCTACTTGACGGGGAGCAGTTCATCGGCCGCATCCTTTTACGTTAAATCTTTTGGCGAGAAGCCGTATGGAAGCATCTCTTCTTTTGTCATTACTTTCGTGTCTCCGGCCATGTTCGCCAAAATCAACGTGAAGTCGTCGCCCGCAAACTCGGCGATGACTTGGCGGCAGGCGCCACACGGTGAGATCGGCCCGTCCGTGTCACCGACGACAACGACCGTCTCGATCGTCTTGCTGCCTTCTGACACGGCCTTAAAGATGGCCGTCCGTTCAGCACACATCGACAAACCGTATGAGGCGTTCTCGACGTTACAACCTGAAATCTCTTTCCCCGTCTCATCGATGACGACGGCACCAACGTTGAACTTCGAGTAAGGGGTATAGGCGCGTGACCGTGCGTCAATCGCTTTATGGACGAGCTCTTGCACTTTTTCATGTGGGATCATCTGATGTTCCTCCGCTTCTATTGATAAAAGAAGTCTGACATCTGAACTATAACGTGAAAACGCTTTCCTAGCAAGCGTTTTCACCGTCCCGTCAATATTTTTTCTTTTTCTTCTTCTCGAAGACGACGACCGACTCGACGTGCGCCGTTTGCGGGAACATGTCGTACGGTTGGACGTAGTTCACTTTGTATCCGGCTTTCATGAGTTGGTCCGCGTCACGGGCGAGCGTCTGTGGGTTACACGACACATAGACGAGTCGTTGTGCTTTCGAAGAAATGATCGCGTTCAACAGTTGGTGGTCCACTCCGGTCCGTGGCGGGTCGACGACGATGACGTCAGGGATCCATCCGTCTTTCACCCAACGCGGGATCCAGTGCTCGGCCCGGCCTTCGACGTACGTCGCATGGTTGAACCCGTTCTCACGCATGTGGGCGTTAGCGTCTTCGACCGCTTCCGGGACGACTTCCATTCCGCGGATTTCTTTGGCATGCGGCGCGAGCCAAAGCCCGATTGACCCGACGCCGGCATACGCGTCGATGACACGTTCTTCACCCGTCAACGCGGCCGCCTCGACGACTTCACGGTACATGACCTCGGTCTGGGCCGGGTTCAGTTGGAAGAATGCGCGTGGCGACAAGTGGTAATGGACGTCGTCGAGTTGTTCGTCCATCTTCTCTTGTCCGGCGATGTGGATGGTGCGATAGCCGAAGATGACACCTGAACGGTTCGAGTTGATGTTCAAATGGAACGAGACGACGTTCGGTAACGCCATGATGCGGTCACTGAGTTCGTCTAAGTCCGGCACGTCCTCATGACCGACGACGAGGACGACTTGGACGTCGTTCGTCTTATAACCTGAACGGACGACCACAGTACGGGCAAAGCCAGTATCCCGACGAGCATCGTACACCGGGATGTCGAGTTCGTTCAAGATGCGGACGATGGCGTTATTGATGTTCGTCGTGTCGCGCTGTTGGACCATACAATGTTCAATCGGGACGAGCGTGTTCGAGTTCGGTTTATAGAGACCTGATACGATCTCACCACGACGGACGCTGAGTGGGAACTGGGATTTGTTTCGGTAGTACCACGGGTCTTCCATCCCTTTTGTCGGGCGAATGTCCGACTTGTCGACGTTCAGCTTCGTCTTTTGACGGAACGCGTTGCGAACAATTTCTTCTTTATACTCCATTTGCAGGCGTGGGCTCATATGCTGAATCTGACAGCCCCCACACTCGTCATAGATTGGGCACGGCGGTTTGACGCGGTCTTTTGACGCGTTGTCGCGCTTGACGACACGAGCCTCGGCATAGTTGCGTTCGACGCGTGTGATTTCGACTTTCGCCTCTTCGCCCGGCAACAAGTTCGGAATAAAGACGACCATCCGATTGATGGTCGCTATTCCTTCCCCGTTAATTCCGAGACGTTCGGCGGTGACGCTCTTATAATCTCCTACGATCAGTTTCAATGTGTTTCATCCTTTCGATCCTTGTTCTAAATCTTTGGCGTAACGTACGACTTTCACACGTAAGGAATCAATGTCAGCTAACAGGCGATGCAAATCCTCTGGCGTCGTGTGCTCGTCCAACGTATTGACTGACAGACAGAGCAATTCCGTTCTCGATTTCAACACATTCATTTTTCCTGCCGTATCGGTTCGTGATTTACCCATCTCATGATCGCTCCTTTGGTTCGTGACAAAGAGTTGTTATTATAGCATACTATTTCGTGTGACTAGATGAAAAGGTGGAATCAACATGCAAAACATCTCGACAACGTTTGATCCGTGGGAAGCGTACCTCGATCAAACCGAGTTCGGTCGCCTCGTCCTTTCGAACGTCGAAGTGACGACGACCAAACTATGCAACATGCGCTGCGAACACTGTGCCGTCGGCTATATGCTCGACCAGACCGAAACGCCTGAAGTTCCCCTCGAACTGCTCATCTCGCGTCTCGACGAGATTGAACACTTACGTGCGTTCTCGATTACAGGCGGCGAACCGATGCTATCGATGAAATCGGTCCGCAACTACGTCGTGCCGCTGCTCAAATATGCCAAGGAACGCGGGGCACGAACGCAAATCAATTCGAACTTGACGTTGCCGTTGTCTCGCTACCATCTTATTACCCCTTACCTCGACGTTTTGCACATTTCGCATAACTGGGGAACGGACGCCGACTTTTTAGAAGGCGGCTTTGCGATGATGGATCGAAAACCGAGTGAGGCGGCACGCTTGAAGATGCTCCAGACGATGAAAGATAACGCCCGGGCGCTCACGTCAGAAGGCATCATCGTTTCGGCCGAGACGATGCTCAACAAGCGGACGATCCCCCATTTGAAGGCGATTCATGAGGAAATCGTCTCGCTCGGCTGTCAGCGTATGGAGGTGCACCCGATGTACCCCGCCGATTTTGCGAGTGCGCTCGAATCGGCCTCGCTCCCGGACATTCGGAAAGCCATCCACGACCTGCTCGACGCGCGCGACGAAAACGTCTGGATGTTATTCGGTACGTTACCGTTTTATGCGTGTTCCGACTTACCGGAAGACCGAGCCTTGTTGAAGCGGCTGCATGAAGCGAAGAACGTCACCGTCCGAAACGACCCAGATGGTCGTTCACGCCTGAACACGAACATATTCGACGGCGAGATTATCGTCACCGATTTCGGCGACGAGCTTGGATCACTCGGGACACTGTATGATACTTCGTTTCAAGAGGCGTATGAGACGTGGACGAACAGCGCCTTGAACGCGACGTTGTCTTGTCATTGCCCGGCCGTGAAATGTCTCGGACCGAACGCCCTCGTCAAACAAGCCTATTATCCGAACATCGACTTCCAAAAACGTGTCGCCGACCCGTTTTGATTCCTTCACATCGGGAAATATTTACTATATAAACCGAATCGAGGTGTATGAGATGACTGCCATCTATGTATTCATGATCACCGTCATGGCCATCATCATTTTCGGTGGTGTGCTTAGCATCTTATTGACAGCCGCATTCGTTTCAGACAAAGTAGACCGTGATGAAGTCTTTAGTCAAGGCAGTTGGGACGACGAGCTCTTACATTTGAACCATCTCTCCCAACCGATTGACGAAACAAAAAGCTGAGAACCTTCTCAGCTTTTTACTATGTGACGACGAGGTGAACTATGCAACGGTTTCGTTTTTCGATTTTATTGCTCATCGTATTTATTTCCGGTTTGATTCAAGGGGCGCTCATCCCGCTGTTGTCAACGCTCATCGAACGCGACGGGAACTCCGCGTGGCTGAATGGCCTGAACGCCACGATGCTCTATCTCGGCGTCATCGTCTCGGCGCCGCTGCTCGAACGGTTCGTCCGCAAATACGGGTTCCGGCCGACCATCGTCTTAGGCATCGTCTTGACGGCGCTCGCGACGTTCTTCTTACCGCTTTGGCCGACGCTTCTCGCCTGGGCCGTCATGCGCTTCGTCATCGGTTTTGGTGACTCCGCGCTCCATTACGGCTCACAAGTATGGGTGACGTCCGTGAGCGAAAAGCGCAGTCTCGGCCGGGCGATGGCGTATTACGGCATGTCGTTCAGTCTCGGCTTCGCGGTCGGTCCGCTCATCGCGCCGCTCGTCGACATTCATTTTTGGTTACCGTTCCTCGTCTTGATCTTCTTCTGTCTCGCCTCACTCTTCTTCATCTTTAAAGTGGAGAACGAATTTCCTGAAGCCGAGAAAGTGAAGACCGATTCGACCGGACGAATCCGGCTCGTCTTGATCGGTGCCGGGTATACGCTTCTCCCTGCCTTTACATACGGTTTTCTCGAAGCGAGCCTAAACGCGAACTTGCCTATCTTTACAGTCCGAAACGACATCGGCCTCGCCCAGACGAGTACGCTCATTACGACGTTCATCGTGGCATCCATCGCGGTCCAACTCCCGCTCGGCCGCCTCGCCGACCATTTCGGGAAGAAACGGATCCTGCAAATCGTGTTGACGCTCGGCACGTTGTTGTTCGCGCTCGCGAACTTGGCCGTCGACCATTACGCCTGGCTGCTCGTCTTGTTCGCTTTAGCGGGTGCCGGCCTCGGGTCAACCTATTCTCTTGGCCTCGCCCATATGACCGAAGTGTTGCCGCGTTCGCTTTTACCGACGGGGAATATGCTCTATAGCATCGCATTCAGCGTCGGATCGATTAGTGGACCGATGATTGGGGCGTTTTGGATCAGTTTGCCAAAAGACGTGTACTTCCTCATGTACGCACTCATTCTCGGCATCCTCGCCGTCAGTCTGTTCACGGCCAAAGCCAAACCGATCGATATATAAAAAGGGATGGTGCTCTCAGGAGCCCCATCCCTTGTCGTTTATTCTCTCGCCGGACCGACGCGGACGTCATTTCGCTCGAACGCCTGAATGAACACTTCATCGAGCGCGAACGGTTCTGTCTCAAGTGTGGCTAATACGTCTGACTTGAGCGTCACCTCGATAATCCGGTCGTTGATTTGCCACTTCGTCTGGATGTCGTCACCTTGCCGCACGGCGCGCGCATCCACTTGATCATGGTGCTCTTTCAACCCCCGACTCACGCACTTCATCACGTACTTGACGTACTCATCACGCGGCTGACGCGAGACGAGTATGTTGCGGACAATATGGTTTCTCGTCACGTTCCCTTCCTCCTTCCTTTACCAATCTGTGTACGCAAGTCTTTACGACGAAGACCGACAGTGAACTGAAAGAATTCAGAATTTTTAATATATTTTGCCATGAGAACACATTTTCGTCAACCGCGTCTCTCTGTCATTTGCTCACAGGGCCGCGTTTGCGGCCTTGGAAGTAAGTGGACAAGTAAATACCGGCGACGACGAACAATAATCCAACGAGTGCGTTCCACGGAATTGTTTCTCCGAGCATGACATTCGATAGCAACACCCCGAACAAGGGAACAAAGAACATATAGAGCGACACACGGCTGACCGGGTTATGTTTCATCAGCGTGTTCCATAACGTGAACCCGATTGCGGATAAAAGAGCCAAGTAGAGCAAGAACAGGTAAGTCTTCATCGTGTATGGCAAGAAGACGCCGCTCGGGTCAAGCATCACGCCGACGACAAGCAGTCCGAGCGAGCCAATGACCATCGCCCAAGCCGTCATCGGTGCGACGTCATGGCTACGCGAGTAATCTTTTGCGATCAAGTTACCAAACGCCCCTGAGATCATCGCTAGAATGAGCAAAATCTCGCCGACCCCAAAACCGATCTCTGAACTCGCCGATGGCCAGTTCGCGATGACGATGCCAGAGAACCCGAGTGTGAGCGCGATCCCTTTCAAACGGTTCAACCTGTCGTCTTCATAACGAAAGTGAGCGAGTGCCATTTGGAAGAACGAAGTCGACCCGGCGATGATCGATCCTTGAACCCCCGTCGACAGCGACAATCCGACGTAAAAAAACAAGTATTGTAGAAACGTCAAAAACGCACCGAGATGCGCGTAGGCTTTCACACGCCCGACCGTCAAACGGATGGGACGCTTAAAGACGGTCCGACTGATCAACAACAGCAATAGCCCGGCGAGCAAGAAACGTTCACCGGCAAAGATCAATTGTTGTCCGTACTCATCCGCCCCGATTTCAAGTTCTTCGTAGCTTAGTTTGATGAACGGGAAGGCGCTTCCCCATAAAAATGTATTAAACAACGCCAATAATGTAACGGTCCAAGGCCGTTGAAACAAGTTGGGCATGACACGAAATCTCCTTAATCTTTTAGTTTGTGAGTTGTTATCTTCCATGATAAAATGAACTTAAATGATAATTATTATAAATAAGGTATTCGCTTAATAACCGATTAATCCTTAATTTTAGGCAAAAGATAATGATAATCATCCTCACCAATTATCATTTGAATGATATATATTCTCAATTAGAAAGAGGTGCCTCATGAACACATCAACCGCCACACACGAAAAAAGCCACGTCTTCAAACGGGCAAATTGGTTCGAACATATCGAGCTCATCATGGCGCTCATCAGCGGTGTATTGATTGTACTCGCATACATCACCGAAAAACAAGTTGGAACGTCTTGGGTTCACGTCACCCTTTATTTGGCTGCCTTTTTAATCGGCGGCTACGCTAAAGCGAAGGAAGGATTGACCGACACGTGGGAGACAAGGTCGCTAAACGTCGAGCTGTTGATGATCATCGCGGCAATCGGAGCCGCTTCGATCGGTTATTGGATGGAAGGTGCCATCTTGATTTTCATCTTCGCCTTATCGGGTGCGCTCGAGACGTACACGATGAACAAGAATGAACGCGCCCTCGAATCACTGATGGAACTGCAGCCGGAACAAGCGACCCGATTTAACGACGAGGGCGGGTTAGACGTCGTGCATATCGACGAACTGTCGGTCGGGGACCGGATTTACGTCCGCCCTGGGGAACGAATCCCGGTCGACGGACGCATTTTGAGCGGTGGCGCCTCGATCGAGGAAGCTGCGATCACAGGTGAATCGATTCCAGTCGAGCGCAACGTCGGTGACGACGTGTTCGGTTCGAGTGTGAACTTGAACGGCGTTTTGACGCTCGAAGTCACAAAACTCGCCACGGAGACGTTGTTCCAAAAGATCATTCAAATGGTCCAACAAGCGCAGGAAGAGAAGTCCCCGTCCGCCCAATTCATCGACCGCTACGAAGGACGTTACGTCCAAGTCGTCTTGTTCTCGGTTGCGGCCATCATCTTGCTCGGTCCCGTCTTCACGCCTTGGTCGCTCGAGACGAGCATATATCGTGGCATGATTTTGCTCGTCGTCGCCTCCCCTTGTGCGCTCGTCGCAGCGATCACGCCAGCCGCTTTGGCCGCCATCGCCTCGTCCGCCAAACACGGCATCTTGTTTAAAGGCGGCGTCCATATCGAGAACATGGGGCGGCTCAAAGCTATCGCGTTCGACAAAACAGGAACACTTACGATCGGAAAACCCGAAGTCCAGCACGTTCTGCTTCACCCGGACGTCACACAACATGACGTCTTCCGGATCGTCAGTTTGATTGAAGAGCATTCGATGCACCCGCTCGCCGAAGCGCTCGTTGCCTACACGGGAAAACATACCGGCACGATGGAACAGTTCAAAGACGTCACCGGTTCAGGCATCGAGGCTATGATTGACGGCGTCACGTACCGGGTCGGCAAACAAAAATTCGCGGACGCGAGCGGCGACTTTTTCCTTGATCAAGTCGAACGATTGAAAGAAGCCGGCCATACGCTCGTCTTCATCAGTGACGAAACCCGAACCCTCGGGGCTTTCGCCTTGCGTGACACGCTACGTCCAGAAGCGAAGCAAGCGATCGAGCGCTTGAACCGTCTCGGTATCGCCACGATCATGATCACCGGCGACAATGAGGCGACTGGGCGGGCCATCGCGACAGAAGCTGGTTTGACCCGTTATATCGCCGAGTGCCTGCCGGATGAGAAGGTCGAACAAATCAAGTTGTTGAAGGCAGAGTATGGGTCGATCGGCATGATCGGTGACGGCATTAACGACGCCCCCGCTCTCGCCACAGCCGACGTCGGCATCGCGATGGGCGAAGGGACAGACGCCGCTCTTGAGACGGCGGATGTCGTCCTCATGAAAAACGACCTCGTCCGCCTCAGTTCAGCCATCGAGCAGTCGCGCAAACTGAATCGAATCGTCCTTCAAAACGTGATCTTCGCCCTCGGCGTCATCCTCGTCTTGATTGCTACGAACATCTTTGAACTGCTCGTCATGCCGTTCGCCGTCGTCGGACACGAAGGGTCGACCATCCTCGTCATATTGAACGGTCTCCGTCTGCTCAGCTCATCGTGGGACTGACAAATTTCGACACGTCACGAAACCGTCATTGAAAGCAAATGCCGATTTCGCTATAATTGAAACAATGTGTCTAACAGACCGAAACAATAGGTAGATTGACTAAAGGTGGTACAAGGTATGAATACGATTGCAGTAATCGGCAAAGTGTTTGTCGACATAAAAGGAACGTCGTTCGCCCCGCTCCATAAAGATGCGAAAAACGTCGGAGATATCGCCTTCTCAAACGGTGGCACCGGACGAAACGTCGCTCAGAACTTAGGTGTCCTCGGTAACGATGTTCGGTTCGTCTCGACCGTGACGAACGATCAAATCGGAATCGGTGTCCTCGAAGAACTACGCAGTTTGAACGTCAATGTCGAACACGTCGACTTGCTCGAAGACAACGGCATGGGTATGTGGCTCGCGGTCATGGACAATAACGGTGACCTCCAGACGTCAATCTCAAAACAACCTGACGAGGCGATGATGGAACAATGCATCCTCCGTCGCATCGATACCGTTTTCGCCGAGAGCACGGCTGTCGCCATCGACCTCGACTTATCGGTCAACGTCTTAAACGAGACGATTGAATTGTGCCGTGAGATGAAACTCCCGCTATACGGTGTATGTGGTCACCTCTCGGTCATCGAACGCAACCGTCACTTGCTCCAAGGGTTCACGGGCTTCATCTGTAGCCGCGAAGAAGCCGAGATTCTCTCGGATATGTCCATCGTCACGGTTGACGATGCCCTTCGCGTCGCCGAGGTGCTCGCCATGAAAGGAGCGCCGCTCACGATTGTCACGATGAGCGAGCTCGGAGCCGTCTACGTCGACCTTCGCACGAACGAACAAGGTCACGTGCCGACGACGAAAGTGAAAGTTGCCGACTCCACAGGCGCCGGGGATTCCTTCTTCTCTGCCGTTATTTCCGAGCTCATGAAAGAGCATTCGATTGAAGATGCACTTCGTCTCGGCATGCGTGTCGCCGGGAAAGTCATCGGCTCTCATGACAACGGACTGACGCCTGAGATGTATGCTTCACTTGAACAACCAACACGTGACTGAGCTAACGCATCGACCGCCGTGTCGATGCGTTTTGTTCTCGGTTTGAAGAAAGGAATGATTGAATTCATGAGAACGAAACAACGGAGCGCCATCATTCTCGTCAATGAACAAGATGAGATCGCCCTCATTCGTCGCGAAAAAGCTGACGTCCTTTATTATGTCTTCCCGGGCGGAGGTGTCGAATTTGGCCATACGACCGAAGAAACGGCGATACGCGAAGCATACGAGGAACTCGGCGTACACGTCGAACTTGAAGGCGTCGCCGCCCATGTCGCATTCAACGGTGAATTGAACCCCTACTACTGGGCCCGCGTCACCGGTGGCAAATTCGGGACCGGGACGGGCGAAGAGTTTCAAGCCGAACAGACAGAAGGATCCTACACACCGATGTGGATCAAACGGAGTGCACTCAGCCACCTTCCCGTCCGTCCGCCCTCGCTCGCAGAATTGCTTAGTCAGTCTTCAGAGCGCTTCTACGACAAAACATTGGCTGAATATTGAATTTATAGTGTAACCTCCTCACAAATCGGGAAGATAGTTTCTAACGATAACGTTCAGGAGGCATGCTATGGACACGAAAGAAGTGAAAGAAAAAAAGAATTGGCTCGCGTTCGGAAAAGAATTATTGCGCCGATTTAAAGAGCATAACGTCCAAGACTTTGGTGCGACGCTCGCTTTTTTTTGGTTTTTATCTATTTTCCCAGGAATCATCTTCATTCTGGCGCTGCTGTCGTTCTTTGACATCACACAGGCGTCATTCCAAGAGCAGTTGAACAACTTGGCCCCAGGCGCGGCCGCGACCGAGTTCCTATCGGGCATCTTTGAAGCGCTCGGGGAACCGCGTGGCGGACTGCTCTCCATCGGTGCGATTTTAGCGATTTGGTCGGCCTCGAAAGGGGTCGAGCGGCTCATCAACATGGCGATTCACGCCTACGGGGAAGACAACGAACGAAATTTCTTTGTCAGTAAAGGCATCGCCCTCGGATTGACGTTCTTACTCGGTGTTGGCGTATTGCTCCTCATCGTCTCGAACGTGTTCGGGTCGCAGATCATCTCGTTCCTTATGGAATTCCTTCCGATTTCCGGGGCCGAGGTCATCTTAATCAATATTTTCCGTTACGCGCTGACGACGGTCATCTTGATTTTGACGCTGTCGATTTTCTATAAAATCGCACCCCAGCAACACGTCTTTTGGAAGAGCACGATTCCAGGCGCCATTTTCGGGGTCATCACGTGGCAACTCGTCTCGCTCGGGTTTAGTCTATACGTGTCGAACTTCGGAAACTACGATTCGACGTACGGTTCGCTCGGCGGAATTATCGTGACACTATTATGGCTTCAATTGACCGGTATGATCATCTTGATCGGCTCCGAGATCAACGCCACGTGGATGCGATTCTTCAAGTCCCCAAGCGAACAAGAATATGAACGTGATTTCAAGAAGAACAAGAAAGCGAAGAAAAAAGGTGAAACAGAAGACGATTATAAAGATATCCCAATCAATACGTACGGATAAGAAAAGGCGAACTCGACAGTCGAGTTCGCCTTTTCTTATTCACACCTCGACGACGTCGAGTCGCCCCGTTCCCGGGTCGATGACAAATCCATGGACGTTCGTTTCCGGTGGCAAGAGCGGATGATTCTTAATCAAGCTGACCGAGTTCATGACGTTCGCCTCGACCGAATCGAATCCGTGCAACCACTTCTCCAAATCCATCCCGGACGCTTTGAGTGTTTGAAGCGTCTGAGGGTCAATCCCCCGCCGCTCCATCTCAGCAATGACCGCGTTCGGATCGATGGCGGCCATCCCGCAGTCATAGTGTCCGACGACGATCACTTCCTCCGCTCCGAGCGCATATAAAGCGACGAGAATCGAACGCATGACCGAACCGAACGGATGCGATAAGACGGCTCCTGCATTTTTAATAATTTTGGCATCCCCGTTTTTGAGCCCGAGCGCCTGCGGTAACAAAGCTGTCAATCGTGTGTCCATACACGTCAAAATGACGATTTTTTTATCTGGAAACTTATCGGATACGAACTGCTCGTACTGTTTTTCCGTCACGAATCGTTCATTGAACGCTAACATTTCTTTGACGACTGACATTTTCCCCACTCCTTTACGTTATGTGATCACGCGGGCAACCATCAGACCGATGACCATCCACGCCCCGAACAATGTGTTCACCTTCGCCGTCATCGCCATCGCCGGCATCAATTCAACCGGTTCACGTTTCACCCAGAACCGCTTCACAGCGCGGACCATGAGTGGAATCGTGAACAGTGACAGCAATACCCATGGTGTAACACCATACACGAACACACCGACGAGAATTCCGACTAAAGCTGCCACGAAAAATCCTGCCAAGACGAGCACAGCTCGGCGATGCCCGACGAGACATGCGATCGTCCGTCGACCGTTCTCTTTATCGTTATCTAAGTCCCGGATGTTGTTGGCGAGTAAAATCGCACCAATCAACAACGCCATCGGGAACGAAACGATGAGCAACTCTGTCGTCACCATCCCGATTTGGATGTAACCCGAAATACCGATGATCACGTAGCCCATGAATAAACCGGCCACGAGTTCTCCGAACGGGGTATAGGCAATCGGTAGCGGCCCACCCGTATATAAATAACCGACGACCATCGATAGCGCCCCGATCCATAATAGATGCCAGCTTGTCGACGCGGCGATATACAAACCGAGCGCGGCGGCAACACCGTACATCCCAAGAGCGATGGTGAGCACTTGCCCCGGCGTGAAGCCGTCACGAACGATCGAGCCCCCGATTCCAATCGAACCTTCGTGGTCGAGCCCGCGTTTGTAGTCGTAATATTCATTGAACAAGTTCGTCGCGATTTGAATTAAGACCGAGGCGATGAGCATCGCCAAAAACAATCCCCACTTCAATTCGACCTCACCGATGACGATGAACGTTCCGAGCAACACCGGAATAAAACTTGCCGTCAACGTATGCGGACGAATCATGCGCCAATATGCGCCTTTTTCTCTCTGTTTCATCTCTTCCCCTCCCTTCGTTAGTTTACGTCTATGTAAAAAAATCTGTCAATGCCCGCCGCTCGAAACGGTCTCGCCTATTTCCGAGCATTTGACGGACGGTTCAGCCGTCAAGTCATGATACACTAAAAGATGAGAATTCTATTGGATTGAGGAGGCTTTTCGTTCATGCCAGATACTCAAACACACATTAAACAACGAATCGAACAGGCCCATAAACGCGCTCGCGCGTGGCAACGACCTGTCCTCGCATCGTACACGTGGGAAATCCCTTCGTTCGACGCGTTTCATATCATTCAGAACACAGAGACGTCACACTACTATTTTGCCTCACCTGACCGCACGCTCGAGATGCTCGGTTGTGCGGACGCGCTCGTCTTAAGCGCCTCGGGACCGGAACGGTTTCAACGGCTCCAGTATGATTGGAGCTTGCATCGCCGCGACGTCGATGCGACGATTTACGCGTTCTCCGGATTTTCATTCGACACGTTCGTCCGGCCCCAAAAAAACATGTGGGAGGCGTTCGGGGAAGCGTCTCTCGTCGTCCCTAAATTTTTATACCGCCGTCTCGGTGACAAACATACGTTGACCGTGTCGACGCTCGTATCCGCTAAGCGTTCTGTCGAGCAATATTTAATTCAATTGGCCGACCAATTGGCACAGTTCAATGCGCTCCACGCACCGGATACCGAAAAACCTACCTATTCACAAGTGAAAGACGGCGTCGACCACTTTAAATCGAGTTTCCAACAGGCGAAACAATATATCAACGAAGAGAAAGTCGAAAAGATTGTCATCGCCCGCGAAGAGATTTATCAAATGTCGGACGAGGCGTTCCCGTTCGCGCAGACGCTCCGTCACTTATCGGACCAACAACTGGGCAGCTACGTGTTTTTATATCAACCGAAACGTGAAATCGGCTTTTTCGGCGCCACACCGGAGCGGTTGCTTAAAAAACAAGGCCCTTACATCGAGACAGCCGCCATCGCCGGTACGATGAAACGACCCGATACGGACAGCGAGGCCGAAATCGCGAAAGCGCAGTTGCTTCAAGACCGAAAGAACCTAGAAGAACATCAAATCGTTGTGAAGGCGATTAAAAACGCACTCAACCCATACGCAGCTACGATCAAAGCACCTGAATCACCCCAGGTTTTAGAGACGCGTTCTGTCTATCATTTGCACACACCGATCCAAGCGACGCTCGATACGAACGCTTCGATCTTGTCCATCATCGAGTCGCTGCATCCGACGCCGGCGCTCGGGGGTTCCCCGAAACGGATGTCTGTCCGCTTGCTACGTGACATTGAACGATTCGACCGCGGTTGGTACGGTTCCCCGTTCGGTTGGTTGAACACCGACGGCGAGGGCGAGTTTGTCGTCGCCATCAGGTCCGCGCTCGTCCACCACCAGTTCGTCGCCATGTATGCAGGCTGTGGAATCGTCCAGGAGTCTGAACTCGAATCAGAATTAGAAGAGACCGAGATGAAATTGAGCCCGATCAAACAAGCCCTCGGTTTCCATCCCGTCGCCCCAGGAGGCAATCCGTCATGAACGACACGTTAACAGCATGGGTCGCGCACATGATGAACCAGCTCGTCGAACAAGGCGTGCATGACATCGTCATCAGCCCAGGTTCACGGTCGACACCGCTCGCCATGGCCGCGTACTTGCATCCACAAGTCCGCCACCATATCGTCGTCGACGAACGGTCGGCCGCATTCTTCGCCCTCGGCCTGACGCGTTCGTCCGAGACGGTTCGTCCGGTCGCCTTGATTTGTACGAGCGGCACGGCCGCCACGAACTATTTTTCCGCGGTCGCCGAAGCGTATATCGCTCAATTGCCGCTCGTCATCTTGACGACCGATCGGCCCCACGAATTGCGAAACGTCGGGGCCCCGCAAGCCATCGACCAAGTCCGACTTTACGGCGAGCACGTGAAGACGAGCCTCGACTTGCCGGTCCCGGATGCAAAAGCGCACCATTACATGGGGCAAGGCGTCGGCCGGCTCGTCCGCCTCAGCATGCAAGCCCCACTCGGGCCGGTTCATATGAATGTCCCGTTCCGCGAACCGTTATTGCCGGACATCGAGCAGTTAAAAAATCTCCTCACCGCTGTCCCAGAAGCGTACGGAGTCGCTTACGCGCGACCAGTTCCAAACGATTTGACTCGTTTTAAACACATCGTCGCGGCCGACCGGATCGTCTTTGTCGTCGGTCCGGGCACGCCAGCTGAATGGCTTGAGTCGATCCATACGACAGCCACCACGTATCACATCCCCGTGTTCGCAGATCCGCTCAGCGGGATGCGCCGATTCGAAGGGGTATGCGCCAACTATGATACGTGGCTCGCGAGTGAACATTCCGGTGAATGGCTGCCGGATGCGATCATTCGCTTCGGCGCCGCCCCGGTGTCGAAACGGTTGAACCAATGGCTCGATGACACGACACAACTCGTGATCGATCAGCCCGGATCGTTCCGTGACCCTTCTAGTCTCGCGACCGTCGTTTACGGGGACGCGCGCGATTATTTGACCGTTATCGATACGCCGTATGATGTTCGTTACGCCAATCGTTTCATGACGTTCGAACGCGTCAGTGAGTCGGCGAAACACGGCCTCCGTGGAGAAAGCGCATTGGCACGCCACTTGCTTGCGACCTCGATCGAACGACTTTTCGTCAGCAACAGCATGCCGATCCGCGACGTCGATACGACGCTTGCAGCCGGACAAACGATCAACGTGCTCGCCAACCGGGGCGCGAATGGCATCGACGGGATCCTTTCGAGTGCGCTCGGCGCGTGTCACGACACAGAAAAAGCAGCCCTCCTCGTCGGAGATTTGGCGTTTTACCATGACAGCAACGCTTTACAGTTGCTAAAGACACATCCTGGCTCGTTCTCGGTCGTCATTGTCAACAACAACGGGGGCGGTATCTTCTCGTTCCTGCCTCAAGCCGCTATCGAGCCGCAAATGTTCGAAGACTTGTATGGAACTCCGCTTGACTTGAACGTGCGCGGCTTCGCTGAAACGTACGGTTTGACCTATCGCTTGGTCGAGCGACCGGAAGACGTCCGGGATGCCATCGAGACAGGCGTCCACGTAATCGAGTTCCCGTCTGACCGGGCCGCGAACGTCTTGGCGCACCGCGAATGGACGGCTTCCATCTGTGACCGACTCACATTGGAGAACGGCACATGATTCGCCACATCCGCGGCGTCGCTTATGAAGTGCTCGAACGCGGGCAAGGCCGACCGGTCCTGTTGCTACACGGATTCACCGGACGGGCTGATTGGCTCACACGTTTCCCGGATCTCCCGGTCCACCTCGTCGCCCCGTCGCTCCTCGGGCACGGCCGAACGGCGTGTCCCGAACGAGGTCGCCTGCACATGAGTCAACAAGTCCGGGACTTGTCTGCCCTGCTCGACCTCGACGATCGACCTTGGACGGTCATCGGCTACTCGCTCGGCGGCCGCATCGGCATGACACTCGCCGTCTGCGATCGACGCGTCGAGCATTTCATCGGGATTAGCACGACCCCCGGACTCGAATCCGCGACCGAACGGCGGGAGCGTAGAGCGCAAGACGCAGAGCTCGCCACTTTTCTCGAGCAGCGTGGCATCGAGGCGTTCGTCGACCGTTGGGAACAGCTTCCGCTTTGGCATCAGACAGCCGAGATGCGCGCTTCCCTTCGTCCCGAGCGTTTAGCGCAACACCCATCGGCACTCGCGAACAGTCTCTGCGCCATCGGGACCGGCAGTATGCCGTCACTTTGGCCGCTTCTAGACCGCTTGCCTCGTACCGATTTGATCGTCGGGGAACACGACCTGAAGTTCAAAGCAATCGCGAAACGAATGCGCGACGAACATTCACTCGTTCAAATTCACGAAATTTCGGCTGCAGGTCATGCTCCACATATCGAGAACGCCCAACAATTTGGTACAATGATAAAGAAATTGATTTTAGGGGGAAATTAAATGGAATCAGTAGCAAACTGGACATCGGTCCGTACGTATGAAGATATTAAATATGAGAAGTGGAACGGGATCGCCAAAATCACGATCAACCGCCCGGAAGTGCGGAACGCTTTCCGTCCGCTCACGGTCAACGAATTGATCGACGCGTTCGCGCGCGCCCGTGACGACAAAGAAGTCGGCGTCATCATCTTGACAGGTGAAGGCGAAAAGGCGTTCTGTTCAGGCGGAGACCAAAAGGTTCGTGGGCACGGCGGTTATGTCGGTGACGATGAGATCCCACGCTTGAACGTCCTCGACCTTCAGCGCTTGATTCGCGTCATCCCGAAACCGGTCATCGCCATGGTCGCTGGATTCGCCATCGGTGGTGGACACGTCTTGCACGTCGTCTGTGACTTGACGATCGCCGCGGATAACGCCCGTTTCGGTCAAACCGGACCAAAAGTCGGTTCGTTCGACGCCGGGTATGGCTCAGGCTACTTGGCGCGCATCATCGGCCATAAGAAAGCCCGTGAGATTTGGTACCTTTGCCGTCAATACGACGCGCAAGAAGCACTCGACATGGGCCTCGTCAACACGGTCGTCCCACTCGAGCAACTCGAAGCAGAAACGATCCAGTGGTGCCAAGAAATCTTGCAACACTCTCCGACTGCGCTCCGCTTCTTGAAGGCGGCGATGAACGCCGACACGGATGGCCTCGCAGGTCTCCAACAGCTCGCAGGCGATGCGACGCTCCTTTATTACACGACGGAAGAAGCAAAAGAAGGACGCGACGCGTTCAAAGAAAAACGCGACCCGGACTTCGGTCAGTTCCCGCGTTTCCCTTAATCTGTACGAGAGTAGCGACTTCGCTACTCTTTTTTTGGAGGTATGCCCGATGAATGTATTGAACCATCCGACCGATCACATCGCCCTCGTCGCGGCCGGACGCCGTCTGACATGGGGAGCGGTATGGAACGAGAGCGCACGTCTCGCTCACTACGTAAAGCGCACCGCACCCGATGCCCGTCACATCGGACTGTACGCAGCCAACAGCACCGATTACGTCATCGCCATCCACGCCGTCCTATTGCTCGGCAAAGTGCTCGTCCCGCTGAATACGCGGTTGACAAACAATGAGATCAAGACGCAACTCGAGACGGCGGATGTCGACCTCTTGCTCGTCGACGAAACGCTCGACGTCCCGGTTCCACAGCTCATGCTCACGATGCGCGACGCGGAACCCCTGGCCGGCCATCATACGTGGAAACAAGACGAGGTCATGTCGCTCATGTTCACGTCCGGGACGACAGGACGCGCGAAAGCGGTCAAACAGACGTACGGCAACCATGTCGCAAGCGCCGAGGCCGCTCGGCACCACCTAGGCTATGACGCACGCGATCGCATGCTCGTCGTCACCCCGCTATTTCATATGAGCGGGCTCGCTCAAGTGTACCGCGCCGCCTGCTTCGGTTCAACGTTGTACGTGGAAACGAAGTTCGAGGCCGTCCGGACACTTGACTTGATCGCAGCCGAACGCATCACCCACGTCTCACTCGTCGCCGTCATGCTCGATCGGTTGCTCGCAATCGGACTCGAGCGCCATGCTCTTCGCGTCGTGCTCGTCGGGGGTGGCCCGGTGCCACAACCGCTTCTTGAAGAGGCGGAGCGACGCCACATCCCCGTCGCCCAGACGTACGGGATGACCGAAACGTGTTCACAAGTCGCGACGTTACTCCCAGCGGAAGCACTCGATCGTCTCGGTTCGAGCGGTCGAGCCATTTTGCCGACACGAGTCCGCGTCAATTCGGATGGAGAAATCGAGGTGAGCGGACCGACCGTCACACCCGGCTACTATAAACAGCCCGAAGCCGATGCTTGGACGGAAGACGGGTTTTGGCGGACCGGAGATTTGGGTACAATCCAAGACGGTTATTTGTATGTCCACGATCGGAGGAGCGACTTGATCATCTCGGGAGGCGAGAACGTCTACCCGGCTGAAATCGAGAGCGTGCTCCGTCGTTGCCCTGGCATTGAAGATGCCGGGGTCACCGGCCGTAATGACGCGACATGGGGGACGGTCCCTGTCGCGTATATCGTCGGGTCGTATGACCCGCTCGAACTGGAACGCTTGTTGTCAGAACATCTCGCCAGCTACAAACATCCGAAGGCGTATCATATCGTCCGCGAACTGCCTCGCAACGCGAACGGGAAGCTGATGCGCCACCGCCTAAAGGAGACCGCCCATGATTCGACGCGCTGAATTATATATCGTCCCGTTGACGTTCAAACACCCGATCGTGACCGCCCATTCCGTCCTCTCGACGCGACGGACGATCATCCTCCGGCTCGAGACAACGGACGGTCTCGTCGGATACGGGGAAGGCGTCGCCTTCGAGACGCCTTGGTACACGGCAGAGACGGTCCGTTCGACAATCGATGTCTCGGCACTCATCACCAAACTGTTGGACGGCCAACCTGTGTCGCCGCAGTCGTTTCCGCCACGCTTCCGCTCCATCATCGGTCATCCGATGGCCAAGGCGATGTGGGAGAGTGCCTGTTGGGAAATTGAGGCGGCTCGTCAACAGAAGACACTGAAACAACTGCTCGGGGCGGGAGACACGGTCGCCTGCGGCCGGACGATCGGCATCGGTCTCTTGACCCAAACACTGAAAGCGATCGAAGGGGCACTCGAGACCGGATTCGATCGCATCAAGTTAAAGGCGGCACCCGAAGAGTTGTTATATTCCTTGAACGAGATCCGGGCCGTATTTCCTGACGCCCCGCTCATGATCGATTTGAACGGTAGCGGGGTCGAACAGCCACTCTCGTGGTTCGAACAGTTGGATGCGTATCGCCTCTTGATGATCGAACAGCCGTTCCCGAGTACACATTGGGTCGCGTCTGCCGATTTACAGGCCCGGCTCGAGACACCGATTTGTCTCGACGAGTCCATCACTTGCCGGCAAGACGTTGAAACGATGACCCGCCTCGACGCTGGGCGCATCGTCAACATTAAACCGGCCCGTGTCGGCGGTTTGACCGAGGCGCTCGCCATTCGGGAAGCAAACGTACCGTATTGGGTCGGCGGCATGTATGAGTCCGCCATCGGTCGTTACCATACGCTCTTGTTCGCTTCCTTGAGCGGCGCCGCTTACCCGGCCGACATGGCCGGAACGAGCGCCTATTTCGAGACCGACCTGCTCGACACACCGCTCGAGGTCAAGGACGGGAAGCTCATCATCCCGGACGACCCGCGGCCTGATTGGGCAATGATACGACGTTTAGCCGAAGAGACGATTCAACTGAAGTAAAAAAGGCAGATGACGGGTGTCATCTGCCTTTTTATTCAACGGAACGAACCCGTCAACACTTCATAGCCGTCTTCGGTGACGACGACCGTATGTTCAAATTGCGATACGAGACTATTGTTCGGCGTGAAGAGCGACCAGCCATCTTCTTCCGATTGATAGACGACTTCATCTTTCGTCGAGATGAACGTCTCGACGGCGATGACTTGACCGACTTTCAAGATATCGTTCTCTTCGCGGTTGTAATAGTTCGAGATTGACTCCGGCTCCCCGTGGAGCGTACGCCCTAATCCGTGTCCGGCCAGGTTGCGGATGACCGTGAAGCCATTTTTCCGGGCATCGGCATAGATCGCTTTCCCGATTTGGTTCACTTTCGTCCCGGCCCTCACTTTACTGAGCCCAGCCTCAAGCGACGTGAGCGATACTTCGACGAGACGTTCGTGCTGTGACGATTTTGGCGTACCCGCGATGACCGTCCGGCCTGTGTCCGCATAATAACCATCTTTCACGGCGGAGACGTCGATATTGACGAGGTCTCCGTCTTGAATGACGAGATCACCCGGGATACCGTGTGCGGCAATCTCGTTGACCGAGATGCACGTGTAACCTGGGAACTCATACATCGTGATCGGCGCCGAGGCCGCCCCTTCTGTTTCGAGAATCCGTTGGCCGATCTCGTCCAACTGTTTTGTCGTCATTCCCGGTGCGACGGCTTTCGCCATCTCATCTCGGGCCAAGGCGACGATGCGTCCAATTTCACGTAAAGCGTCGTAATCGTAATCAAGCATAGTTCATCCCTCTTTCAATCTAATAATCGGTTTTGATATAAGTAGTCTTCAGATAAATCGGCGAACAAGAACATACCGTCCGGAAGCGGATAGCTGAACGTTCGTGTCACTTCGTTCGAACTGAAGTCACGATAATTCTCGGACAAATAACCACGTCCGCGGACACTCATCGCCGCCATCGTCTGAATGAAGTACGGACGAAAACTCCAGTTGTAGCCACGGTACGTGTTGTCGACTTTCCATTCCGCGTCCGCCTGATAGACGTTCGCGCTCGTCTGAAACCCGGTGCGGTCGGTCAAATAGTAACGGACGAACATCCCTTCAAGTTTGGCAGCGATATGCAGTAACCATTCGTCCCTTTTGTCTTTCGACCATTTCCCGGTCTGAACGAGATCTTGGATTTGACGATGTAACTCAAACTCAAGCTCATATAAACGGCGCAGGCGTTCTTGATCGTGCAGGAAGAACGACGGGACTTCTTGGGTCAGGACGGTCATCCCATTCGTCTCTTGCTGGGGCGTCTCCGTCCGACGTCCGAGCAATCCCCCCATATAATAGCGCCCGCCGTGTTGCCAGGCGTAGCGCAGTTGGCCGACGTGGTCGATCGACTTATAAAGAAGCGGCGCCCCCAATCTCGAGGCAATATACTCCATCGTCTGGAGCATTTGCGGATACGTCACCGACAACGTCTTTTTCTCGACCATCGTCCCTAAATCGACGAGAAGAAGTTCCGGCGCGATAGCCATGATGTCCTCGATGCTCGTCGATTCGGCAAAGTCGAGTGCAATCTTCACACCGCACGACCGATAATATTGGACGACGCGTGACAACCTGGACACGTCGACGAGATCGGTCCCTTGGATCGTCACATAAATGCGGTGGAGCGGGAAGTTCAATTCGTGTAACGGGGATAAAAACGCTTCGCCCCCTTCCTCGAGGATCCACTCCGCCCGACAACGGAACGTCACGAACTGCTTCGCATCGCGTAGTTTCTCGGCGGCAATCCGCTCCATCCGCTTGGCGATATCGAGTTGATATTCGACCGGCACGTCGTCGTCATAAAAGAATGGCGTGAGCGAGTCTCCTCTGAACTGACCATGTACCATATAGCCTTCCACTTGAAACGTGGCGGCTCCAAGAATCGGTTCATACGTCACTTCGACTTCATCCGGATTCATCATCACGTCCACTGCATCCACACTCATCACCTCATCTTATATTTTCAAATAAGAAAGCGAGCCGGTATCAGCTCGCTCGTGTATGCACATACATATAGGCACCGAAACAAGCAATGAAATACACAATACTCATCACACCGTACCCGATACCCATCTTCCCGCCGACGCCGATTGCCATGACGAGCCAAATCATCGCGCCGAACAGTAATGTCGCTACGGGGATATATCGAAAATTAGGTCGGTCCGTCTTTGATACGATTGGCTTCAGCGCCAATACACATACTAATAGTATGACAAGACCGAAACTTAGTTCTACCATCCGTTGACACCTCATCCTTCCATCTCTACTCATCAAGTGTAGCATGACACCCAAAAAAAAACCGCAAATCCACTTAAGGAAATGCGGTTTTCGTTATTGATTAGTCACGCGGACGGCGTGGGCCACGGTCGTCTGAACGACGACGGTCGTCTCCACCGCTACGTTTGCCACGGTATCCACCGCCGCCACCGCTGCGTCCACCACGGTCACCGCCGCCACGACGTTCGCCGCCGCCACTGCGATTTCCACGGTATCCGCCACGGTCGTTGCGTCCACCTTGACGCTTGACGCGTACTGGCTCTGCATACGAGATTTCAA
>WPCK01038649.1_pt1 | contig 22388 bp, 15 predicted proteins | sample 5399851 | NCBI WGS metagenome assembly WPCK01 (sample SAMN12869471, study PRJNA574797) | sludge metagenome | isolation source: wastewater treatment of pH11 | place: China:Beijing | collected 2019-05-20 | reverse complement strand
TGGATTGTCAACACTTAACTAGACATTTTTTAAGAGGTCTCTTTTTTTATATTCTTTCGGTGTCAGGTAACCTAATGTCCCATGGATTCTGATGTGATTGAACCAATGTATGTAATCACGTAATTCACGGTCGAGAACTGTCAGATTCGGGAAAGTCTGCTTCTTGACGAACTCGATTTTGAGGACCTTGTACGTTGCCTCTGACACTGCGTTGTCGTAAGGACAGCCCTTGTCACTGAGCGAACGACGGATCCCGAAGCTGCGCAACGTGTCGCTCACGAGTTTGTTGTTGAACTCGCTCCCACGGTCGGTGTGAAACATGCCCACCCGACGGAGATCAGCTGGAATTGTTACGATCGCCCGGGCCACCAGGTCCGCATCCTTGCGTTCGCCGACGCTATGTCCGATGATTTCCCGATTGAACAGGTCGACAAATACACATACATAGTTCCATTTGTTTTGGACCCTGACGTACGTCAAATCACTCACGATGACCGACAGTTCCTTTTCCTGACGGAACTCACGATTCAGCTCGTTTTTCACCGTGGACTCGTTAGGATTGCTTCGTTTCGGTTTGAATTGTGCGACGGTGTAGGAGGACACGAGTCCCTGCTCATTCATGATGCGTCCGATGCGTCGGCGTGACACACGCTTCCCTAGACGCTGTAGCTCGACCTTGATCTTGCGCGTCCCATAATTGTCACGACTGCGACGGAAGATCTCGATGACATCACCGGTCACGTCGTCGACCGCCGGTCGCCTCTTGGATTCGTAGTAGAAGGTACTTCTTGACAGTTTCAGGACTTTACACATTGCTGATACCGAGTATTTGTGCATATTGTTCTTGATGACAGTTACTTTCGTCCTATGATCAGCGTGGCTTGCTTTAAAATGTCATTCTCCATCTCGAGTTGCCTCACTTGCTTGCGCAGGTCACGGAGTTCACGGGCCTCGTCGCTCAGGTTGTCCTCTGCCTTGAACGAACCGGTCGCACGGCTCTGGTTGATCCAACGTCCCAGTGCTGATGGTGTCAAATCGTACTCGCGAACGATATCGATCCTCGGCTTCCCGTTAAGATAGAGCTGGACGACCTGTTCTTTGAATTCATCTGTGTAAACGCGGTGCGCTCTCTTTGTCATGTTTGATGTTCTCCTCATGTTCATAATTTGTTTCAGTCTAATCGACCTCTTCATTTATGTCCAATTGAGTGTAGCCCATCCACAGCTCCATGATCGCAGGCACGGGAGGATCGGGTATCGCGGGCTCTATATGGAGGTGCTCGACCTCATCGGGTCACCGATGAACCATAAACGCATCCTTCGGCTGATGCGGAAATACGGGATCTTCACGAAAATCCGCACGAAAAACGCATATCGGAAGCTCGCCAAGGCGACACAGGAGCACAGGACGGTACCGAATCGTCTGAACCGTCAGTTCGACCAAGACGAGCCGGGCAAGGTTTTCGTGACGGACATCACCTATCTCCCGACACGAAAGGGCCAGAACGTCTATCTCTCGTGTGTGAAGGACGTGGCGACACGTGAGATCGTGGCGCACCATCTGTCGACGAGCCTTCACATGGACCTCGTCTTTCAGACGACGAGGAAGCTCGAAGAGCACCTCAACGGGAACTTACATCCCGAGGCGATGATCCATTCGGACCAAGGGTTCCACTATACCCATCCCGCCTATCAGTCACGGATTCGCGGGCTGGGATTGGTCCAGTCCATGTCACGTCGGGGGAACTGTCTCGACAACGCACCGATTGAGTCCTTCTTCGGACATCTGAAAGATCATGTCGACCATCGATCGGCACTGGACCTCAGCGAGGTTCGTTCGATGGTCGACTCCTACATCGACTATTACAACAGCGAACGCAAGCAATGGAACCTAAAAAAGATGACCCCGGAGCAATACCGAGGCCATCTGATCGCCGCATAGAATTCGAGGCACTTTTTATTAAACTGTCCGTAAAACAGGGCTCAGTTCATTGAACAATAGAAATCAGTTTTTTGTATTTATCAATTTTAAGAAAATGCGCAAACGCAAGGAACAGTATCGTCTTTCTCAGCTAAGTAAGCTTCTACACCATCCCGCTCCATCATCTCACGATATTCACGTAAAGTGAACGGTCCACCATTACGTTTCAAGATAGAGACGTCTTTTTGGAATTTTTCTCGGAAGCGTTCTTCCATAGCTTCCTGCTCAGCATACTGATCTGGCCAGACTTTGTATAGAAGCGCGTAATGGCCTAATCCACCACGTACACAGCGACCTCCGCAGTTTGCGTGGGAGAATCCCAAGTCATACATACGTGGAAGTTTAATACCCCATTCATTTTGGATGACTGTTTTAGCGTCCATGTCTTCTTTGAAAATCTCAATCATCGGAAAACGTGTTTCAATCGGTTCGATTGGATTATGTTCATAAAAGTTTTGGAGATTAATCGCTCGGTGTTGCTCATGAGGTCCGATTCCAAAATGCAAAATCGGTTCAAGGTTGTGAATATCGCGTAATTCCTCAAGGAATATCATGGTTTGTCTTACTTTTAGTTCTTCTGAACATTTAGCCATACGTGAGTTTCCTAGGAAACGCATGTCGAAGAATACTTCTTCAGGCGTTCTTCCATCAATGCTCGTCGTAATTTCTAAGCCGATATAATCTGCGACTTCTTCCATAAAACGATAGTTATCCATGTCTTCCCAAAGCGTGTCTGTAAAGAAGAGAATCGAATTTTCTTTGCCATACTTTTGTACGATGTGGTATGCCACGTATGCCGAAGATGCGCCTCCGCTAAACATAGCCACATGGACTGGTTTACGACCGTGATTGAGCGCTGTGTAATCTTTGTTGTTTAGCTCACCTAGTGCAAGGCGACTCGTTGTTTTTTGTGTTTTCACACTATTCATATTCATTAATTACACCTCATTTGTCTTTCGCTTCTAACTATATATTACAGTAACGGAAAGGTACTAAGTAAATAAAATAAAATGCTTATCACGTTGAGTCAATAAAGACTAAGAAAACAACCGTACAAAAAAATGTGTCAACCTGGCCACATTCCTTTATAACCCCTTTTATTTACCATACATTAATATTACAATAATAGGAAGAAGTGAAAAAGTGAATCTTTTTTATATTTTTTGGCGAATGAAGGGATGATCAAAAAAATGAGATCAGAAGAAATTTGGGAACGTTTAACTTATCTTTCAAGTGAGGATATTTCCTTTTCTTATGAAGACGTGAATCGGATGCTAGAGTTTAACCCTACAGAACAGGTTTTATATTTTCAGTCTTTATTCCTTCCACTTTCATACGAATGGATGAAAAACCTTAGTAACTTTTATAATTATACGTCTGTTCCTAAATCATACTATGAGGCACACTCCATTCAATACGGATGGAAAGCACTGAAAACTAAGTTCAACCTTTCAATGAAAAATTATCGTGAAGGTGTGAGGTTTTTAGAAATTTGCGACATTGTGACGAAACGGGACGTTACAAAAAAAGAGGCAACAGAAGCGTTAAATATATTGATGCAATTAGGACAGTCTTGGATTTTAGATTTTGGAAAGACTTCAGAAAAAGAGAGCCAAGAAACCTATGCAATCACTGAATTACACTCATCGGTATCAGAAGAAATCGATAAGGAAATAAAAGATAATAAGAATTTAGAAGACAATAATATGGTCGCCATTGAAGAAGATGAAGCGATTGAACTGAATAGTTTGAGATTAGAGACTGCAGAGAAAGAAAAGGAGAAGGTTGATTATATGACTCAAGACCTAATTACAGACCAAGAGTGGGATTTAACAACAACTCTACAAGAACAAATAAATCCTTTCGTAGATTTCATGCACCAGTATGATTTGACTACGGCCGATTATTCAAAGATTTTTGATGAGCACACGAAAAAAATTGAATATAGCATTGAAACGAATATCAATCACAAAATCATCGATGAATTATCGACGTCTCCACGTTCAATCATTATTACAGGAAACGCGGGGGACGGGAAAACTCGTATTTGCCGCAATGTTTATGACCAGTTAGTAGATGACGAATTTAAGGGATGGCCAGAATCAGGTATCGAAGAAATTACATACAAGGATTACACTATTCGAATTATCAAAGACTTGTCCGAACTACGTGATGAGGTCATTGTTTCCGAGTTGAAAAAAATGCAGGAAACCCTTCAAGAAGAAGATTCGAAACTTTATTTCTTAATTGCAGCTAATGAAGGGAAGCTTACCCATACTTTAGTGAAGTACTCAGAACTCAAATCCCTAAAGGACGCAATCATTCCACAGTTTATGTCTCCGAATAAAAATCTAAAAGAGGCAGAACAAATTAAAGTTTATAATCTTCTATACGCGTCATCATCAGTTTATGCGGAAAAGATAATCGAGGGTTGGAACGAAGAAAAAAATTGGGACATCTGTGGTGATTGTTCAAGCCGACATAAATGCATTATTAATGATAACCACGTCGCAATGAGTAATAAAACTACTCGCAATCGTATGATGCGTATGTACAAATCTCTTGATATGAATGGAAAACATATGACGATGCGTGAGTTACTCATTCATCTCGCCTACACCCAAACAGGCGGGATGACATGTAGAAATGTTCATGAGGCTTCCCAGAGTGAAGCAATTGAAGACTTAGCTAAGAAATCATATTACGAGAATTTCTTTGGAAATAACTTAAGACCGGAAGTGTTTGAAGAAATCAGTGGCATACAAGAGTTTAAATCACTAGATCCTGGGTATATTTCTGATTCATTAATTGATGATTTCCTTTTGAATGGGGATTTAAGTAGCCAGGACAAAACAAGAGATGCTCACGCCCTTTTGTTTAAAGAAGGAATCGATGTTGAGAACGGATCTTATTATGAAGAGGTCAAAATGTATCGTTCCAACATTAACGGAGATAATGTTAATGGTGAAGAATTGATGAAGAAATGGTTCCCTCGATTAAGACGAAAATATTATTTTGAATCAAAAGAAAACAAAAAAGTTGAGCAATTGATTCCGTATCGCCACCGTTTCGAATTCATCGGCATCCTTCACAAAGGAAAAATTGAACATAGTACAAAAACGCAGCTGATTGACGGATTGAATACATTCTTCGCAAAACGTATGGTTTATTCTCCTTCACATCAACTATATGTGTCATCCGATAGTTTGTTAGTGCATCAAATCGTTGGGTTAGATCAAATTGAATTTATTGTTCAAGGTAAGAATGAGGAAATTGACCAAGTTAGCACAACATTGACGTTAAAAATTAATGATGTAGAACTAGAAGTCAACTTAGTGACCTTTGAATACTTAATGCGTTTAAGTAATGGTGGGATGTTGAACGTACTTAGAGAGCACGTAGAGATTCTACTAAATAGCTTCCGTAATAGATTAATTTCATTTAAAAAACAAGATGAAGATATTCTACAAATTCTAAAATTCGATTATTCACAAGGTGCGTTTGTGTTAGAAACTATTGAAATCAAGTCACCTGATCCAGCAGAAGATGAAGAAGTAGAAGAGGATTACTAAAATTAATTATTTTATGAATAGGAGAATACTCCATGGAACAAGAAAAAATTAGTTTCTCAAGTAAAATTGGTGCTGAAATATGGGGGCATCGTTTCAAAGATGGTCAAAGAGGACCTGAATATACATTAGAATTTTTAAACGTAATGGCAGGTACTGGGTTTAGTTTACAGAGAAAATATTATAATCGTCGTAAGATGATTGAATTCCGTCAATTTGTCTACGAAGGGGAAAAGGAAGGGTCGAAGGGTCACATTGCTGTTTTTGACAATGAGAAAAAAGATTTAATTCGAGAACGGCTTGGAATTAATGAAAAACAATTAGAAGACTTACAAACATTCTTTAAAAATCTCACGATTCCATTGACAACACCAATGGGGAAACCAGTTGATCGGTCATGGTATGCTCAAATGATGTACCCATTACATGAGTCATTGCTATATACAGAAATACGCGTCAACAGAGATAAAGGAAAGTCAAAAAATCCCACATATAATTATGAGCGAAACTTTTTTGCTAGGGGAGGCGAACTTTATTATCTTATGTTGCATTACGGAACAGTAGATAATAAAGAACTTCGTGAGAATATCGAGAGAAATATGAAGGACCTACTATCAAATTCAAGCGGATTGATTACGGTCGTTAATCAGATTAACGAGGCGTTCGAAGAGTATGCTTTCACCGAGTCAGCTATCATAACTAAAGATCAACCAGCACCTTTGATCAAAGATAGTGAGTTAGAAGACTTTATCAGCGGATGGGAAAAATCAGAATATCCACTTCTTCCAGCAACGGATTTAAAACTTTATCAAGAGTTTGCTGAGGAATTGAATGCTCTTTTAACATTGAAAATTGATGTGTATGAAATGTTTGATATTTTGACTTCACTTATTACATTCCAGCTTCATCGATACATGATTCATCAAGCAGAACAAATTGTTCAAGAGAAAACGAACTACTTTATCGATTGTTTTGAAGGACAAAATAAGTCGATAAAATTCTTAGCGCAAGATTCCTACCGTATCCATGAGGCTGTTGTAAGTGAAGCGTATAAGACGTTTGTTGAAGAACGTGTGGCGGAAGTATTTCCGAAAGATCGGGCCGAGGAAAAGATTGATGGCTGGAAACGAAGCTTCAATAATGCACAAAAAACAAAAGTTGCAGGGTATACTTCATTTTTTGAAGAGCTTAACCTGAACAGTCTTCATACACCTAAGAAGAAAAAGCTGATTGAAGCTCTTGAGACACCTAATCTTGAGAAAGCTGAAAAAATGTTGAGATTACGAATTATTGAGCTATACATGGAAGATTTATCTAAGTCGCAATTACCGATCATGAAGACGTTAGCGCGCGACGGTCAATTCATTATCTCAGGCAAAGGTGCTAAAGCTCGTTATGTGCTACATGACAATATTCTGAGTGCTTTAGTATTTGCAACATTAGACGGAGAAATCACGCTCCCATACGATGATTTTTTGCGAAAACTTTATGATAAATATCAAATTATCATAGGTGAAGACGCAGCCAAAGTCTCTGGTCTTTATTCAAAAGAAGGAATTAATCTATCCCATTTTAGAAGTAATGAGAAAAAAATGAGACAAAAATTAAAACAAAATGGGTTATTGCAAGAGTATTCAGATGCGACTGCTCTAATTCGAAATCCTTATTTTGCATAATCCAAGATTAACTAAAGGAGATTATGAATATGCCAGTAAGCACTTCATATAAAGAGACAATCATAGGTCATTGGATTGCTCAGTATCTGTTAAATTATTTAAAAGATCACAAAAAGAAAAATGCAGAGAAAGTCTTAATTAAAATTGAGGGAATTAATGAGGATTACTTTCCAGCCATATTAAATGCACTCTTAGAAGATGAAAGTCAGTTTAAGAATTTCTATAACCCGTTGATTCGAACAATTAAACAAATAGATGGATTTGATTCGTTCGTTTTAAGTGAAAATGAGAATGGCGTTTGGTTAAGGAATAATGTTAAGTCAAAAGAGGCTCTAATCTTATTGATGAACGAGAGAACTCCGGAAGCACAAAGTCTCAAAGATATCGTTTCGATTGACGAGACTCAATTATTGTCATCCGAGGGATTAAAGAGTCTTGATCAAGCTCTTCACGAGAATTCTTATTTGGAACCACATCAGATTAGGGATTTAATGAGGTTGATTGGAGCATATCAGTATAAGGGTGAATTAGATTTACAACTGTCTATGCTGATTGCTTATTTGGAAGACGTCATTAAGACAAAGGATGACTCGGAGGAACCGTTTAAAACAATTCTTGGAAAACAACTACCTCACTTCCGATTGTTCAAGGATGAGTTTTTAAAGTTCGAGTCATTAGAGGCACTTCGAAAGCAGCTGAGAAAAAATTTCTTACTCAGTCACTTGAGAAAAACAATGGTTTCTTATCTTGATCCTGAAAGGTTGGCTAAAAACTTAGAGAATTTCATGTCGAATGAGGAAAAAACGAATTACTCTACTGAGATATGGAAAAGCTTTAGTGATGAAGTCCATTTTCTTGAGAAAGCTACGGAGTTTATAGAGCGTAAAAATAACGATTTATTGTCGCTAGTGTCTTACAATGACGCCGAGCGTATATTTGGATTTAAAGTATCAAACTCTCTAAGGGACAAATTGAATAACGCTAGAGATATCTTAATTGATAAATACGTTACAGCAATCGACCTTGCGGAGACAGTTGAAGAAGAGAACCAGTTAAAACAACAAAAAATCGATGCGGAAAATCGATTTGATAAAGGTGTAGAAGCAGTCAACTCAAAAAATGACTTAGATGCAATACGAGAATTTAGAGAAGAGTTTGAAGAAGAACTAGAAAAAGAAGTGATCCTTAAGAAGATTGTCAATATTGAAAATAAGTTAGAGAATCCTTCCGAATACATTGATATTTTTGAGGCTGTGCTTTCCGAGAGTTTAGTAATGCTTGAAGATATTGATCATGAACATTTTGAAGGTAATTTCTCATTTGAGCTCTCAATCGATGAGAATCTTGAACTTTCTGAGAAGCAAGCTGCCTTCTTTAACTTTCACTTGAAATCGTTGTCTATGCTCTCATCTAATATTATTGTTTTGTCTCACTTGAAAGGCACAGAAGATGTATCTAAAGAAGTAGAAGTGCTGAAAGTCACACTAAGACTTCTTCGAAATGAAGAACCACTGGCTAAGACAGAATTTAAAGTTGATGCTGGCGAAACGATTAGCGAAAATAGCTTCTCGCAGTTTATTAACCAAATTCAAAGTGGTTATCTTCAGTATATTGATGTTAAACGTGGGACTCCAAGTGAAAAGGACTTCCGAGATTATCTTTCGGAACAAACGAAATATACATCCCTTACTGATAAACGGTTACTAAAACCTATTCAACAGTTTGATGAGTTCAACAAGAAATACACTGCGCTTTTGCAAACTATTTTTGTTGAAGAGCGTGGGGTGACGATTGATGACTTGAAAAAAGTGGCAGATCTCACACAAGAGTTCTTAAATTGTACTGAGGAAGATATTGATGGAGTCCGTAAAATTTATTCGCTTCTGAATGATATGGCCACGATAAATATTGTCGAAGCAAGAAATAACAGACAGTCTGAAGTAGAGCGGAAAATCGTCTCCATCTTTAATCCGATTCGATTTATCACGTATGGCTACAAACTCGTTCATTTCGGTAAATTGATAGCAGATCTCTCTGACACGTCTCATGGCCGAAATAAGATTCAAGACGTTGAAGACTTAAAACAATATAAAGAATACTTAAGAGGGTCTTTCGCTAACTTAGCCCCTTCATACTATGTATCGCGAGAAGGTCATCATCTTTTCGTTCAAGATGAATTCTACGGACAAGGGACATATCTTGAAGGTGGAGAAATTGAAAGTGTAGCTTCTCAAGCTACCTCATTCGCAAAAGAGATTGAAAAAGTCGCCCATGATTATGTACGAGTCTATCCTTACACAGCAGATTGCTTAGATATTTTATTCTTGTATGTCACGAATTTAGAGTTCGTTAAAAAGAGTATTGAACAGATTTTAAAGAAAGACAGCGTAAGAAAATTAAATGTCACAATCCACAGTCCGGCTCGGGCGGCCATGCTCTATGACGAAATTAATCAATGGATACAATCTCAAGAAGATTATATGAATGCAGTAGATGTATTTGGAGAATTTCCACGGCTAGAAATTAATGTTTTACCTTTTAGTGATTCTAAGACTCTCGAGGAAAAACTAGATACATTGATGCTCGATTTTGACTTAGCTGTTTTCATCGATTATTTTGGACAACAGGATAATCTTAAAGTTCCCCATCAGTTTTATCCGGAAGCATACAAAGAATGTGAGCTCACCGATAAGCAATGGGCATTTTATGAAAACCGTGAGTTTAAATCGATTAAAGAAGGAACACGTCTTATCAATTATGTGTCACCTACACAGCCGAAACTCATGCAACAATTCTATAATATGCAAGCTATTTTAAAAGACGGACTAGTTATTGAATCAGAAAAGATTGGTCTATTAAAAGGAAGGCTCTCTGTAACACGTACTGAAACGAATACATTATATAAATTGGCGCATGAAAAGTTTAATTGGGTCATCACTTACGATAAATTTATGGATCCACTTCTTATGAAACAGGTAGCAGAAGGTTCGAATATTATTCGATATCACGTAAACCGCTCTGGAAAAGAAGAAATTAAGGTTCTTGTTTCTTCTTCGGATTCAATAAGAAGATCTTCTGAAAAAGATGTCGAGACGAATTATTACCGGACGAGACTCCATAGTCGCCTAAAAGACCAGTTAAAAGTTACGACTTTAGACGAGCGGAAAGTAGATGAGTCTTTGAAGATTGTCAAAGATCTTTCTGGTGGTCTTGTACTCCGCGCATTAGGTCCTGGCAAATTTGTAAACGAGTTTTTATCTGTGTATTTGACTGTTGCTCAAAATCAGGATCATCAAGATGCTGTCATCTTATGGGATATGTGTGATGAACTTGAGTGGTTTAGAACTCGTCAAAAACGCCCAGACTTGTTGAAAACAACAATTCAATATTCGCCAGATACAGAGACATATGACATTAACTTTGATTTGATTGAGTTAAAGTTAATTCAGCAAGAAAGTTACGTAAGCGAAGTGACGGATGCAAAAGTCCAATTATTATCTGGAGAAAGAGCCTTACAAAAGTTCTTTAGACGTTTTGAGTCGACACTTGAACGAGAGCTTTATCTCAACTCGTTTTTGCTTCATCTAGAGGATAAACGAGCTTATGAGGAGTATGAGCTAGCCCTATTACATGAGCTCAAGCATAATCCGAATGTGAAAATCAATTTCTCATTTACTAAGTCTATTTATGCGTATATTCATAATAAGAACACTGAATTTGAGGGTAGAACCGAGCTTGCTCCAGGTCACTATTTCGAGCGAGAAGATGAAGACGGTATTTCCGTTCATACGTTCACACGATCGTACATTCTCACTGAGATGAATGTAGCTAGTGAAGAAGTGAGTTTAGAAATCAAGGACGAAGAAGAGGTCAAAAATCTTACTAGTGATGGGAATAAAGCTTCAGCAGAAATAGCTGGAGATGAAGAGAAAAAACCATCATCAGATAAACCGATTCAACCACCTATTAATGATAGTGATGACGAAAAACCGGTTGATCCAACTGATCCAACTGATCCAACTGATCCAAATGATCCAAATGATCCAAATGATCCGGTAATTACGGTTAAAACGGTTGAACCTTTAGACCAAATCGGTAATGACTATCCAGAAGAAATTGCTTTGTTGAACGTGCAGAGTCCAAATGAAGACTCGTTTGATACGGATCTTCAAGAGCTCGGAAATCGCTATGCAGACACGTTACAAACGAAACTTAGAATTAATGGAGTACAGTTTACAGAAGAGCGGACAATCGTAGGGGCTAGCGTTATTCGGATTATTGGAAGAATCCCACCAAATCAAAGCATTACAGCGGTCGAGAAAAAAGCTAAAGATATGCCGCTTTGGCTACACATTGATTCTCCCCCGACAATCTTTAGTGATCGTAACGGGATTAATATTGATATTAATCGTAACGACCCTGATACAATCTACTTCTCGCAATTTATGAAGTATGTTCGTAACGATTTAACAGAACAGGTCTTAGAGAAAGGGTTCATCGTTCCAATCGGATTAAGTCCTCTAAATGATGTCATGACGGTAGATTTTAACGGAACAGAGCCACACATGCTAGTTGCTGGGTCGACAGGAAGTGGGAAGAGTGTAAGCTTGAATTCGATTGTCATGTCGATGATGTGTTTATATGACCCGAGTGAACTTCAATTTGTTTTCATTGATCCTAAGCAGGTTGAATTTTCAATGTTTGAAGGAGTGAAGCACACCGATAGAGTTTTGTTGGATTTAATACAATCAGCGGATTACTTAGATGTTATGATTGCTGAGATGGAACAACGCTACAGCAAGTTCCGAGATTCGTTTGCAAAGAATTTAATGGAATACAATGAGTTGTTAGTTCAAGAGGATCGGCATGATGAAATCTTGCCAAGAATGGTAATTGTATTTGACGAGTTTGCAGACTTTATGATGCAAGATAAAGAGTTTGCTCAGCGAATCGAAACTGCGATTAAGCGTCTAGGTCAAAAAGGACGAGCTGCAGGCATCCATATGATTGTTTGTACTCAATCTCCAAAAGCTGAGATTATTAGTACAACTATCAAAAACAATTTGGCAGCGCGATTATGTCTTCGCGTTACCGATAGCGTAGCTTCAAACGTAGTGATGGATACGTCTGGCGGAGAGAATTTGGCCGGAAAAGGCGATTATCTGTTCAAGACGAATAAAGAGCCAGCGCGAGGGAAGAGTCCTTATTTACAGCCGCTCGCGTTACGTGCATTAATGCAATATTTTAAGAAATAAACCCGTGAAGTAGCTGCATAAGTAGCTACTTCACTTCTTTTGGAAGATAGGTGGGAAAATTATGGGATTTGGACAACATCAGAGTTTTTATTTTCGACCTTCGTGGATAAACAAAGGACTGACACACGTTAATCAGAACTCTAGATTTTTTTATGAAAAAAATCACTTTGAGGTACTAGGATTAGGAAAAAATATGGCGAAATCTTTGCGACATTGGTTGATTGCTACAAATGTTATCGAGGAGCAGAAGGGGAAACAAACAGTTCATGCCTTCACTGATTTTGGAAATGTCGTGTTCTGTTATGATCGACATCTGCAACATGGGCTGACATTAGGAATGTTGCATTATAATTTGGTCACGAACAAAGACATCGCTACTACTTGGTATTGGTTCTTTAACGAGTATCGAGAATCCGTGTTTGATCGTGAACGTTTAATGAGGTCTTTAGAAAAATGGGTAGAAGTGAACGGGTTGAAGAGTGTCTCTGAAAATACATTGAAGCGAGATATAGATTGTCTTCTCAACATGTACTCGTTGAAAGATTATAAACAACTTACTCCTGAAGATGTCATTTCATGTCCGCTCGAAAATTTAGAGATGGTTTCTAAAAGTGTAAACAATTACTACACCAAGTCGTTTGCGGATGTAGAAGAGATTCGGGACATTTTATTCATGTCACTTTTAATCTATTCAGAAAAACATGGACAGACTGAATTTGCAGTCGAAGAATTAGCTGAGGCTCCAGAACTTTGGGGGAAGGTGTTTAATCTTTCGAGAAGCGCGATTGTGGAATATGTTACGCAGATGACTGAAGACTATCCATTACGCTTTATTCGTACCAATAAGCTTGATACGGTACTACTGACTAAAGAAGTATCGTCAATCTCAGCACTTGAAGAAAGATATAAACAATATAGTAAAGAGGTAAGTAGCTATGCATAAGTTTCAACCAAGCGTTAATATTTCGTACGATTTCCATAAAGACAATTTACTTACGCAATTTGTACCAAATGATAAGCAACTAAATATCATTCAAACAGTGCTAGAGACGGTCACAAATCCTAGTGAGATAACAAATGCCCATCTATTGATAGGTCCGTATGGTGCTGGGAAGTCAATGGTTGGAGCTATTATTTCAAACTTGATGATGAGCCGACGTAATGGGAAGGCGTTAAAAGGTTTCTATTCTAACGTCGCACAAATCAATCAAGAGCAAAGCTCGTATTTGGAAAGCGTAATCCGATCTAAAGACAAACGATGGATTCCTGTAGCAATTGTCGGTCACTCTGGGAAACTAGCAGAAGTTATTCTTCAAAATACGATCAAAGCGTTAAAAGACGAAGATATTTCTATTAGCCTAAAAGGTGAAGAAGAACAAATTGTTCAAACGATTAAAAATTGGCGCAAGAATTATCAAAACACGTACTCAAATTTGAAAGAGTTGTGTGCAAAAGATGACCACGGTATTGATACACTAGTAGCGCAGATAAAGGCAGGAAATAAAGAAGCATCAGAGACGTTTAAAAAGTACTATACGATTTTGACTTCAGGTGCTACTTTGACTGTCACTTCTTCGGCGAACGAATTAGAACAGCTAGAATATATTTTGAAGCAGTTAAAGAAACAAAAAGTCGGTTTATTCATTACTTACGATGAGTTCGGGCGTTTTCTCCAGCTGCTTGATAAAGCTAACACGTACAAAGCAATGCAAGAGATGCAAGATTTAGCCGAACTTTCGAATCGACTTGAAAACTTAGGAGTGCTATTTATTACGCACTCTGGTTTACGACAATATGCAGAAAAAAACAGCTTTTCAAAGTCGGAATTAGAGCGAGTCGAAAAGCGTTTTCGTGCACATTATTTAGAGAGCGATTCTTCTCTATTTTATCGTTCTGCCTTTAAGGTATTAGGGCGTCAAGATGAAGCGAATACGCCTAGTCTATTTCTCCAAAATGATATTGAGCGATATAAAATTGACATAACCAAGTTTAATTTATTTCCTCAGATGTCTTCACAAGAAATTGATGGAACTATATTAGAAGGATGTCAGCCAATTCATCCGTTAACAATTTATCTCTTGCCACACTTGTCGAATATTCTTGGCCAAAACGAGCGTACGTTATACATGTTTTTAGCTCAGTTTGATGGCAAATTCGACGAGACACAATGGTATTATGCGGACGAGTTGTTTGACTACTTTTACTCTGATGAAACATTATATTATCGTATCGAAGAATTAAAACAGTATCGTTTCGCCGTTAGTTATGGGGTGACCGATTCAGCTCTTCGTCTAATAAAGTTACTCACGCTTCTTGAGAACTTCAAAGGGAAATTTTCAATTAAAGAAGATTTAATTAGTTTCGCACTTGGAATCAGTGTGGATGAGGCAAAAGCGGTTATCGATGAATTGATTCAAGTGAAATTACTTAGATACAATCGAATCACAAATTCTTATGAAATGTATACAGGTTCAATTTTAGAACTTGATGAATTAGTTCAGCAATATCGTTTGAAGATAAAAGATGATGATGTTTTAAGAGCACAACCATTAAAAGAGTTAATCAAGAACAAGTATTATCTGCCGTTAACATATAACAGCGAAAAAAGTATGACGCGATATATTGAAGTTGATTTTTATTTTAATGCGGAGTCAATTTTGGAGAAACAGACGGCAGCGGATGGTGAGTTGTCTGTCATTCTAAGTTCGGCTGAAACAGAAAATTCACATATTCACTTAATTGATCATTCAACTGTAGACAATCAAAGACTGTTTGTTGAATTTAAATTAGATAAACAAGAACTTGTCGAGAAGATTGATGAATATCGTACACTCATGCACATGTTAAGTGATAAGGTGCTTTTGAAGACAGATGAGCAGTTAGAATCCGAAATCGGTTACCGGATGGAAAATCTAATTTTTGAAATCCAACAGTATTTGTCGCCACTTGAAAACTTTAGTGCTCAACATTTGAATTGGTTTTACATTAACGAAAAAGTCGAAGGAATTACGTCTAGATTTGCTCTTGAAAATTTCTTATCAAATTGGATGAGCGAACGATTTAATCAGACGTTAGAAGTACGAAATGAAGGATTCAATAAGCAAAAAGTTTCAAAAGTTCAACGTAATGCAGCGGTTGGAGTACTTGATAAATTAATCAAGAGTCGTGCAATTGAAGATATCGAGATAGATGGGTTTGGTCCAGACTATTTAATTTATGTCTCGATTTTGAAAAACAATCAAATCGACCCATTTAACTTAACGAACTTAAATTCAGACATATTGAAAAATATGCGAGCATCAATGCTAAATTATCTTGAGACTTCAGATCGTGGCAATTTGTTAACACTTATGCAAGTTTTACAGAAAGAACCTTATGGCATGAGAAAACCGATTGTTCCGATTCTGACAGTAGCTCTACTCAAAGACTATTGGCATCAACTTTCCTTCTACGCGAATGGATTATTTGTTGAAGAAATGAACGCAGATTTGTTGTATTCCATTCTTGAACAAGAAGCGAGCTTTTATGAATTTGAGTTCTTTAAAATGGATCAAAATATTCGTCATTCTCTTTTAGGCGTGAATGAGACCTTCTTTGGAAATTCATTTGAAGAACACCCGGTTCAACTGTTTAGCAACTTAAGAAGATGGTTGCGTCAACTGCCGAGATATACTCAAATCACTTCTCAACAAGCTGAATCAATCATCGAATTCAAAGAAATCATTCGATACAGTGAAATAGACCCAATGGATGCAGCGACACGGCTTCATAAACTAGTAGGACAGATTGACGGTAACTTCTCTACCGTGAAACAAGACTTAGAAAACCATCTAACCAATGCTAAACATGACCTTAAAGAAGAAGCATTAAATGTCTTAGGAGTTCGTGAGGACTTAGATGCATGGATTGAGCTGAACCATGATTTAATATCAAAAAATCCAGTTTTATTCGACGTGGTCAATGCAATGGAGCGTGAAGAAGACTGGTTAGTAGTCTTAATTCGTAAAACAGTCGGAGTACGCCTTGAAGAATGGTCGGACGTCACTCTTGATTCGTTCCAATCATCGCTGAAACGATTACTAGTTGTTTCTGACGATGAAGAGACGATTCGAATCGTGACAAACGATCAAACGACAGCAACTATTCAAAAAGTGGAACTATCGGTAAAAGGGAAGACAGTATTTAATAATGTACAGCGAATAGTAAAATCTAGTGGTAGAACGATGCAAGCAGACGAAATGAAGTACATTCTTTACAAATTGCTCGAAGAATTAGAGACAAGTTCGGAGGAGTGACCATGCGTCTAGATTTAGTGAGGAAAATTGAATTTGCGATTCGTCATTATGGTGGGACTGCTACCTTGAAAGAAATCTATGATTATGTTGAAAAGTCATTTTATCAACTTGGTCTAGACGGATACAAAGATTGGAAATCTCAAGTCAGAAAGCATATCCACATGCATTCAAGTGACTGTGATATTTACCGGGGAGAAAGAGATTTATTTTACGCAGTTGAAGGAAAAGGGAAAGGCATTTGGGGTCTTCGCCAACCGAATAATTGACCGAAAGCGGGACCGATTCATTTGGTTCCGCTTTCAATCTTTACAATACGTCACACCCCCTTGTCACAAAATCGACAATACGTTACACTTCGAGACAGTGTGAAAAAAATGTATAAGGGGTTTATCCATGGAAATTGTACAGCAGTTATCTCAAGTTCAATTACTCAACCAGTTTTGGTTGTTAATGGCCTTCGTCATCCCGATGGTCATCTTGTCACGGATGGTCGTGGCCGGTTCACGGTTCTCGCCAATCCTCGTCATCGTCATCTTCGGCCTCGGTCTCGGCTTCGTCATGGTCGAGATGGGCATCGCGACGCCGGGTCTCCCAGAATTTCCGCTCGTCGACTTCCTCTCACGGACGACGATCATTGCGCTCGTCGTGTCGTTCTTCGTCGGTGGGCAAGAGCTACGTAAAATCTTAAGCAAGCAAGCGCTCGACGTGAAAGACATCGTCGTGCCGTCAAAAGAAGAGATGTTCCTCGGAACGGGACGGACGCAGTTCATCTTCATCCTCCGTTCATTCTTCCTGCTCGTCGGATTGGAAGGGTTCTTCCGTATGATGATTCAACCGGGTACGGCTGAGGGCATCATGCTTTACTATCCGATTCTCGCATTGATCGGTCTCGCGGCATCGTTCCTGTTGATCGACCACAAGGCTCAAATCGACGACAAGCAGGTGTACATGCGTAAAGGCTTGATCGAGACGGTGATTTTGATCGCCATCTTGTTCATCTCGTTCGCGATCGCCACGCTCGTCCAACCTGTCATTGCGCTCCCGCAGATCTTCTTCGCGATGATCTTGTCGTCAGCGCTCGGTGCCATCTTCCAAAACTGGACGTACGGCCCGACGGTTCGCGCGCTCCTCTTCGCCGGGATCCCGGTCGTCTTGGCAGCGAACTTCATGGTCGGTGGTTCACGCATCGGGGACGCTTTCGCCATCGAAGGCATGAACTCGGTCCTCTTCTACGGATTCTTCGGCCAGTTGTTCTGGATGTTCGGTGGAATCGCGCTCCTCATGTGGTTCGCACGTACAGGACACATCCGTAACCTCGCACCAGGTATGGCGGGATCGCTCTCGCACAGTGGTCTCACAGGTGCATGTACAGCTGGTGACTTCGGGAAAGTCGCAGCGAAACGTGCCCCGATCATGATCAACATCCCGTTCTTCGGTCACATTTTCGTCTTCTCGATTTTGGCGATCAGTGCCGATAACGGGGCACTCTGGATCTGGCCGACGGCAATCATCGTCTTGGTCGGTCTCACACTTACGTTCCTCGCGCTCAAAAACTTGCGCGCTGCGAACGGCGAAGACTTCAAAGAAGTGAAAGCGCTCATGCAGTTCTCGTTCGGCTGGCAGATCATGGCCGTCTTCGGCGGACTTGTGCTCCTCAGCTTCAGCACGATCGCGTTCGACTATTCGGCAATGGCTCAGTCGTCAGCGATCTCGCACTTCGGTCTCTTCGCAGCGATCCAAGGCGGCATGTTTGGGACGGAAGCGTCGCTTCTCATCCCGCTCATCTTCTCGATGCCGTTCCTCGTTCACCCGCTCGTGTTCTTCATGTTCGGGAAGGCGCTCGATAACAACGGCGAGATGCCACGCGTACCGGTTTACGCGATGGCGCTCATCGGTGTTCTCGGTGTGTCTGTCGCGATCATCGGGTTATAAAAATAGCCGCTTCTACCTATGCGTAGAAGCGGATTTTTTATGCTCATTTTTTAGGAAGTGGTCGCCATTTTGGATCTTTGACGTCGTCCTCGTCCGGAGTCCGAACGAATTTGAGCGAGCCTCGATCGCATGCGCCAACATGAATATAGTTCTGTTGTGCTTGTTGGAGTGACACTTCGTTGGCACCACCTTCGTAGTCCGGGTCACTGAACTGGACCACGTCATCTTCCCAAAAACAGATGCCGCAAATGTCATACGTGCCAGGTGGTTCTTCGTCAAGCGTCTTGTACCCGCAACAAGGGCATGTATATTTCATCTAAATCACCTCACTTCGATCAGTCTACAAGATAAGTTCATTTTATTCTACAAGTTATCAAGCACAGTTGTGTAATTGCGATGAATCTAACTTCACGTTTATTTCGTCAGATAGACAAACAACAGCCACAAAGTAAGCGGTCACAAAAAGTGTGAGTGCGCACAATTAACCTGTTCACATATTGGACACATAACATAACCGGGGGAATCATCATGACATCATCTTCATCGGGGCGTGATTGGTACCGTGCCGTCTGGCGCTGGCATCTTTACGCCGGATTGATCATCGCACCGTTCTTATTGGTGCTAGCGGTCACGGGGGCCGTTTATTTATTCAAGCCACAAATCGAGCAAGTCATCTATGCCGACTACTATCAAGTCGAGCCGAGCGGGGAACGGCTGAGCGCGACGGAGCTACTCAATCGGGTTCAAGCCGAGTATCCGGATACACCAATCACGCGGTATCGACCGGGTGAGTCGCCGGACCGCTCGAGTGAATTTCGTGTTATGACCGAAGAAGGGGCGACGACGGTGTTCGTCGATCCTTACAGCGGGAATGTCATCGGGTCACAATTAAACGCCGACCGCTTCATGAACCAAGTGGAGGTCCTCCATGGCGAACTGATGATGGGAACGCTCGGTGACCGGATCGTCGAGCTCGTCGCCTGTTGGACGATCGTCTTGATGGCGACGGGACTCTATCTATTCTGGCCGCGCAACGGGCTACAGGCGTCGGGGACGATTTATCCGCGCCTCCGGAAAGGGAAACGGGTGTTGCGGCGTGACTTGCATGTCGTCCCTGGGTTTTGGGTGACAGCTGGGCTCTTGTTCCTCGTCTTGACTGGTCTCCCGTGGTCCGGGTTTTTGGGCGCGAACTTCCAATCGATCGCGACGAACGCCGGTGTCGGCTATCCGCCGTTGATTTGGGGCGGAGAAGCACCGACCTCATCCGTGAAGACAGAAGACGTCGCGGACGTCCCGTGGGCGGCGGAGACGCTCCCGGTGCCGAATGATTACGGCCATTGAAATGTACCAGTCTTGTAATCTTATTTACCAAAGAGTGACGAACAATTTACCAAGCGATGCCAAACTCCCGACCACCCTTCATAATCCCTCACTATGATTAATGTGCACACCTTAGGTGTGACATTGTCACAGGGGAGGGTTTTTATGCTTCGTTATTCCGCCATCCTAAGATTTAAAGAGCAAGGACTCAGTCTCAGAAGCATCGCAGCTAGCACCGGCAACTCGCGTCAGAAGGTGACGGAAGTGATTGAACGGGCAACAGAAAAAGGCTTGACGGGGCCGTTCGATGATGACATGACCGACAAGTGGATCGAAGAGTTCTTATTCCCTGAGAAGACGCTTGAATCTTCAGGGAGGCACCCGATCGACTTTGACTATGTGCACAGGGAGTTGGCAAAGCCGAACGTCACCCTGTCTCTCCTGCATCATGAGTACGAGATGGAATGTCGCACAAACAAACGTATCCCTTACTCCTATCGGAGTTTTGTACGACATTACAGCGCTCACGCGAACAAACACAAGGCCACGCTCCGGATTCATCGCAAACCAGGAGAGGTGATGGAAGTCGACTGGGCCGGTTCAACCGCATTCATCATCGACCGGGACACCGGAGAAAAAATAAAGGCATACATATTCGTGGCGACATTGCCTTGTAGCCAGTTGTCTTATGCCGAGGCGAGCATCTCGATGGACCTGTCGGCATGGATCACGTGCCATAACCATGCCTACAACTATTTCGGTGGGAGTACCCAGATTCTCATCCCTGACAACCTGAAGACCGGTGTCACGAGGAACACTTCACGTGAACTCATTCTCAACCCGACATATCGGGAGCTGGCTGAACATTATGGGACGGTCGTCATGCCCGCGCGCGTGAGCGCACCCAAGGACAAACCGAGTGTCGAGGGCTCCGTCGGTGTCATCTCGACTTGGATCATCGCCGCCCTTCGGAACGTCCACTGTTTCAGCCTCGAGGAGCTGAACCGCGAGGTCCATGAAAAGCTGGAAGAGTTCAACCGTCGCCCGTTCACCCGGAAGCCCGGTAGCCGTTTCTCCGCATTCGAGGAGGAAGAGAGGTTCGCGTTGGTGCCATTACCGAAGCATTCGTACAAACAGTCGAGTTGGCGGACCGCGAAAGTCCGGCCGGACTATCACATATCCATCGAGAGCATGTTTTACTCGGTGCCCTACGAATACATCAACTGTCAGGTCGAGGTGCGACTGACCGAACAATTGGTCGAGGTGTATTTCAACGAGATGCGGATCGCCTCACACAAACGCACAATCGGACGTTTCGGACAATTATCGACCAACCGCGACCACATGCCCGACAATCATAAGCTCTACGTCGACCAGACTCCGGAGAACGCAAAAGATTGGGCAAATGGGACAGGGCCAAACACCCTGACAGTGATTAACTTCCTTCTCGACTCTTCACAGACCGAACGTTTGGCGCTCCAATCCATCTTCTCGCTGAAAAAGCTGGAGCGACGTTATTCCAAATATGAGATTGAGCGTGCCTGTAAGATGATTGTCTCCATGACCAATAGACCGACGGTCAAAGGCATCCAGAGCATCCTGGCAAACAATAAGAAGAGCGACGCCGAGCAGGAGTTGAAACGCAAGACGGAAACTGCCAACAGTCACTATGGCTTCATGCGTGGTGCGGCATACTATGGGGGAGCCGATACAGATGAATGAGCAGACGATGGCCAAACTGATCGAGATGAAGATGAACGGGATGGCCGAGGCCTACGAGGAACAGTCATCCAACCGCGATTTCCAGCACCTGGACTTTGATGAACGATTGGCGCTACTCGTCGACTTCGAGCATTCCAGACGAAAGAACGGCAAGCTGCACCGGCTGATCCAGGCCGCCTCGTTCATCAATTCGAATGCCTGCATCGAGGACATCGAGTACCATGCCGACCGTCGGTTGAAAAAAGAACAGATCCTCAAGCTAGCCAGCGGTACTTACATCTTAGATGGCCACAACTTGATCCTGAAGGGACCGACGGGGTCAGGGAAGACCTATCTCGCGACCGCCTTCGGGGTCTCGGCCTGCCGCCAGTCGTTCAAGGTGCGATATATCCGTCTGCCTGAACTGTTGGACGAACTGACACTGGCGAAACTCGCAGCCGACGGGAGCTACCGACGACTCCTCAAAAAGTATACAAAAGTCGACCTACTCATCCTCGATGAGTATTGCGGAGACAGAGAGCCACTAGTGCGGACTTGTGAGCCACCGATTGCGGACGACTGAGCCACCAAATGCGGAGACTGAGCCAGTCAATATGAAGAAAAGGCCATCGACGCATCGATGGCCAAGATCTTAGCTTA
>WPCK01398196.1_pt1 | contig 22392 bp, 2 predicted proteins | sample 5399851 | NCBI WGS metagenome assembly WPCK01 (sample SAMN12869471, study PRJNA574797) | sludge metagenome | isolation source: wastewater treatment of pH11 | place: China:Beijing | collected 2019-05-20 | reverse complement strand
CGCCAGAATCAATTGCCCATCGCGAGTCACAAATGCCTGTGGTTCGTTGATATCGGGGTGGTCCGACAGCCAGTTCACGAGCTTCTGCTGCCAACGGCTCAATCCGTTATCGCTGACACTAGCTTGCGATTGGGTGTCGTGGGCGTTGTCTTTATGTACGACGATCATCGACACACAGATCGATCGCGATTCGGTTCGGCAAACCGCAACTTTGTGTTTAAATACATTAACGAAGGCTGGGTCGTCGAGACTATCCACTTCACCGATCAAGATCTTGGGCATGCTCGGTATTGTTCGTGATGCAGTTCCAGGTGTCTCGACGGAGTGCCGACCTTCGTTTGAACCATTGGAGCTTGTTTTGGGTTGCTCCTCCGGACATCGATTCAAGAGCTGTTCGAGAGACAACCAATGCTGGGCAATTCGTGCCCAAGGAATCGGAGTATCAATCCAGCTTCGCGGCAGTACTAGATCATGTTTGTTGGCGGTCAGCTCTATCGACAACGTCCAAAGCGTATGTGGAATGGCCCAATCGGGCCAGTGGTAGCGCGGGGGTAAGGCCCCTACTGCCTTATGTTCCATCAGAAGCCGTATGCTGGCATCATCAAAGACACCGGTCGACGGCTCAAATCCATCGAGGCTGCTGCCAACCAAATAGGCGAGCCGGGTAAGGTCAATCTGGAGGAGTTGATTGATCGCTAAAAAGGGCGAAGCCTGTGTGGTTGAATGAGTCTCCGCCAATAGCTCGTCCAATTCCAAACAATCCATTAGTCGGTGCAGAACGATTGCTTCGCTGAATCGATTTCGCGTTTGAGAGAAACTCTCTTGTAATCCTCCAACCGACAATGCGCGGTAGAGCGGCAGCATGGCAACCGAGATCATTCGCGTGAAGGTTTTTTGCGATCTTGTGTGTATCGGGTCGGTGAGTATGCTGCACAAGGAAGCGATCCATGGCACGGCATTTTCCAGAGTTACGCGATCGTAGTCGGACGCTTCGCGCAAAAGGGGTTCCAGAAGTGTGTCGATCGATGTCGCAATGTCGCTGGGCGGGGCCGACGGTGGACGTTGCTTCGAATTGGGCCGACGCAACCACGAAAGGTAGGTGTGCAGAATCGGCTGCGTGCGAAGAAGTCGGCTGGCCAAGGCCGCGTGGTTTTCGAGCAACTGCACTGGCGAGTCGATAGGTGGCATGGGTTCTCAGGGGGCAGCCTATCTATCATTCGGTGGGCCGGATGGCATCAGGCATTCTAGTGATCGAGTTGAATTTAAAACTGCAAAACTTGAGTCATCAGCCAAAGCCGAAAATCTCACCCCACAGCCCAAAAGTACGTTAATTCGAATGAGTTAGCAATTCTTGAAAGTGCACCCCCGTCGCTTTTCCGCATGGATCACGCAGGCTTTAACGCCTTTTCTGCGTGAAGCGGTCGCATCGTCCGCCTTCCGTATGTCGTTGGCAGGCTTCGCCCCGCTATCCTTTTGACCCAAGTACCGTAACAATAAGCTTTGGATGGTGGATGGTCGACAGTAGGCTGCGCCATGAGAGGCCTCATGGGTAGCTCGGATTTCAATGGATTTCCCGGGGTTGAACGCAGGCCGGAAGTTTGTGCCACAGAGCCCACAGCTGGAAGCCTATGCCACTGCCTGTGTTAATTTCAAAAGATGCTTGCTAGGACTAAGAAATGGACGCTTGGTTCGTCATTATTGTTAGCCGCGAAAAGGATTTCAATTCAAAGCTACGAAGGACGAGGGCTACAACCGTTTCGGCCTCAGTCGGAATCAACGAGCGACACCAAGAGCGTATACAATTCTGCTCGCCTCAGGAGAAATCAGAACCGTGAAAAATCTCATCTTGTTCGTAACCTTCATCGCTGGATACACCCTAACGATGCCTCGAAACCTAGCTAGTGAGCCCGTGGACGATGTTGATCCGCTTTGGAAGGCCGTACAAAAGGCTCTCGACGAAGGGCGACCCCAGACGGCCCTTGAGCGTTTGAACCCAATCGCTCAACGCGCAGAAGAAAGTGGCAATGTTCCCGAGAAAATTCGAGTCTTAGTCACTCGCATCCATTTGGAGACGCAGACATCCGAAGGCACTCCGGATTCGCACCTCAAGAAATTGCGAGCTGCAATCGACGTGGCTGAACCGAAGGCGAAGCCTGTGCTGGAAGCCATTCAAGCCACTTGGATGTGGGGTTTTTTCCAGCAACATCGCTGGCAGTTCGCTCAGCGGACAACGGTTGCTCAAGTTGCCGCTCCAAAAGACGAACTGGATTCTCCACAATCCGAGCAAATTGTACCATCGCCCGACGATGACCTAATGACCTGGGATTTGCAGCGTATCCTGAGTGCCATCGACGATCAATTCCAGCGCTCGTTCCAAGCGGCCCAGAGCTTGAAAAGCGTTCCCATTGACACGTACAAGATGCTGCTCACGCTTGGCAATGTGCCAGCCAGCTATCGACCGACGATGTACGATGTGCTCGCCCACCATGCGCTCGAATTCTACTCGGCGGGCGAACAAGCAGGTTCGCGTTCGATTGGGGCCTTTGAACTAGCGGCGGATAGTCCGATTTTTGGTCCGCTCGACGATTTTTTGGCTTGGAAACCTGATTCTGCGGACGCCCGCGCACCTCAGATTCGCGCCATCAAGATCTTTCAAGAGCTCTTGCGGTTCCATCAAAGCGACGACGATCCGACCGCTCGACTGGATCTCGACCGCCTGCGAACCCAGTACGGCTACAACCATGCAGTAGGCGACGAAAAAGTTGCGAGATACAAGGCGGCACTGGAGCAACTTGTGGCCGCTAATGCCTCGCATCCCGTAGCGGCTGCTGCCAGCGCTAATCTAGTCGATTTGCTGATCGAAGCCAACGACTACGTAGCGGCTCTCCAAATTGCGGAGAAAACTCTTGATCGGTTTCCGGATTCTCTGGGTGGTCACCGATGTTTCAATGCAATCCAGTCGCAGATCAAGAATCGTGAAACTCGAATTTCAACCGAGCGAGTGTGGAATGACCCTTGGCCGACGATCGACGTGCACTACCGGAACATAACGAAGGTTTACTTCCGACTCGTGCGGTTCAACTTTGAAGACTTCGCGACCTCTCAGAGGTGGCGACCTGAAAATCTGGACGATGCCCAAACGAAAAAGTTGTTAAGCAGCGAACCGGTCAAATCCTGGTCGGTCGATTTACCGTCGACCGACGATTTTCGTTGGCGAGTAGAAAACCTGACGGTACCAACCGATGTTCCAGTGGGCTCCTATTATCTATTGGGATGCACTCAAGCGGATTTTGCGCAAGGTGGGAAAGGTGAGGTTTTCTCTTCGGAAGTCTGGGTTTCGAAGTTGGCGCTCGTAACGAGAACGACTGGAAACGATGGTATCATTGCGGGCCACGTACTGGATGCAAAGACTGGTAAACCGATTGCAGGCGCAACCGTTCAGGCTTGGCAGCAAAATCAAGACTCGCCGCGCCGCACCGTCAATGCTTCTGTACGAACCGACAAAGACGGCCAGTTCCAATTTCCGGCGGCCAATCGCGGACAGGTGCTGCTGCTAGCGACCAACGGCAAAGATCAACTGAGTACCAATGATTTTCTCAGTTCAGGAATCTATCACCAACCGCCGCAGAATATTCAGGTCACCCAGTTTTTCACAGATCGCGCCATCTATCGCCCTGGGCAGACGATTCGATACAAGGGCATCGCGTACTACTACGACCAGGACAAAGATCGTTACGAGGTCTTGCCACAACAATCGTTGACGATCGCGATGTTCGACGCCAATGGTCAAGAAATTGAGCGGTTGGAGCACCGCACAAACCAGTACGGCAGTTTCAGTGGCAGCTTGACTGCACCTAAAGGTCGTTTGATGGGCAACATGTCGATCAATGTCACTCGCGGCCCTCAAGGAAATGCACAAATTCGCGTCGAAGAATACAAACGACCCAAGTTTGAAGTCAAACTCGAACCGCCCCAAGACGCAGCCCGGTTGGGCGAACCCGTCGAGGTTCACGGCCAGGCGACGGCTTACACCGGAGCGACGGTTGGCGGAGCGACTGTCCAGTGGCGAGTCGTTCGAGAAGTCCGATTTCCACCGTGGTGGTATTGGCGGATGTGGTGGCTTCCACCAGTGGACGGCGCAAGTCAAGAGATCGGTCACGGTACCACAACCACCGATGTGGATGGCAAATTCCATGTGAATTTCAAAGCCAAACCCGATTTGTCGGTAGATAAGAAATCCGATCCCAAGTTTCGCTTTACGGTCTACGCCGACGTGACCGATGGAACGGGCGAGACACGCTCGGCCGAACGTTCGGTCAGCGCTGGGTACACGGCACTTGAGGTGAGTATCTCAACTGCAAACGCCGAGTGGCTGACCACGGAAAAGCCTGTAGAAATTTCAATCCGCACGACCGATCTGGATGACACGCCACAAGCAGCCGAAGGCGTCATCAAGGTCCACGCGCTGGAACAGCCGGAAAAGGTAATTCGTCCGAAGCTCTCTGACGACCATTGGCAGCCGATCAATCCACTGGCAAAGAAGGATGAGCCGCCGAAGGACCCAGGCAATCCAGCAAGCTGGCCGCTGGGTGAAGTTGTTTTTGAATCGGCTTTCAAGACGGATGCAACCGGTGCTCAGACACTGGCTACAAAAAAACTCCCCGCCGGAATCTATCGAGTTACGCTAGCTACCAAAGACCGCTTTGGCCAAGACGTAACGACGGAATTGCCGTTGGAAGTTTACGATGTCGATGCACCGGCGTGGCCGGTCAAGTTGCCCAATCGCCTGGTATTTCAAAAGACATCGCTCGAGCCCGGGCAAACGTTGCAGGGGCTTTGGACCAGTGGCTACTCGGAAGCTCAAGCCCTGATCGAGATCGAGCATCGCGGCAAGATGATCCAGAGATACTGGACGCCCAACGATCGAACTCAGGTCAAAATTGAACTGCCGATCACCGAGGAAATGCGCGGAGGAGTTACTGTGCATACAACCTTTGTGCATGAGAATCGCGCTTACCTCCAGTCGCAGCGCATTGAGGTGCCGTGGACAAACAAGAAGCTCGAAATCACTTGGGAACGTTTTGTATCCAAGCTCGGTCCGTCCCAAAAAGAAACCTGGACGGCTGTAATCAAAGGCCACGATGCCGAACGGGCGGCTGCAGAAATGGTAGCGACACTCTACGATGCTTCGCTCGATACGTTCACACCGCATGAATGGTTGTCGGGTTTTCCAGCCTTTCGCCAAGACTACTCGCACCTGAACCGCAGCTTTGCGAACTTAGCGAAGGGCTTGTTGTCGTTTGGCAGGATACCCGTGGATTTTCGCGATATAACCTGGCAATATCCAGTTCTGAATTTTCCGCATGCTGGATATGCGAAATATGGTCACCGCTTTGGTGGAGGACGAATGATGCGTGGCCAGATGTTGGAAATGGCTCCGGCGGCTCCGGCTGCTATGGCCGACGGTGCTGTAACAGTCGCGGACACTCTATCCGAAGGAATGGCGATGCAAAAGGCGTCGGGTGGGCGTCCAGGTGGTGGCGAAGGAGAAGGGCCTGGTGAACCGGGACAAAGCAAGCAAGTAAGTCTGGAAGGCATTCCCGTCCGAACCAATTTGAATGAAACCGCCTTTTTCTTTCCGCACGTTTTATCGAGCGAAGATGGCGTCGTGAAACTCGAATTCACGATGCCCGAAGCTCTGACTCGCTGGCGATTCATGGGCTTCGCGCACGATCAAAAGCTGAGAGGCGGGCTGCTGAGTGACACGGCAGTAACCAGCAAAGACTTGATGATTCAGCCTAACCCACCGCGCTTTCTCCGCGAAGGCGATGTGCTCGAAATGACCGTCAAAGTGACGAACCTTTCGGCAACTCGTCAAACCGGTTCAGCCGCATTGAATTTCTTTGAACCCAACTCGGGCGAGTCGCTTGATGCCGCATTTGAGAATTCGAGTGGCCAGCAATCGTTCGATCTTGAGGCGGGCGGAACGAAGTCGCTTGCATGGCGGATCAAAGTTCCCGATGGCGTGTCGCTGGTAACTTACCGGGCTGTGGCTTCTTCCGGGCGACTGACCGACGGCGAAGAAGGCTACTTGCCAGTGCTCTCGCGGCGTATTCTGGTGACTGAATCTTTGGCTCTGCCGATTCGCGGCAAGCAAACGAAGGAAGTCAATTTCCAGCGACTGATCGACTCGGCCAGTTCCGATACGCTCGCGCATCAATCCTTGACGGTGCAAATGGCCTCGAACCCGGCTTGGTATGCAGTCATGTCGCTGCCGTATTTGATGGAGTATCCGCATCAATGCAACGAGCAGATATTCAATCGCTTGTATGCCAATTCGCTTGCCCGCCACATTGCAACGAGCGACCCGAAAATCGAACGCGTCTTCCAACAGTGGCGCGGCACTGAGACGCTCGATAGCCCTCTGACCAAGAATCAGGACTTGAAGTCTACGGTCCTCGAAGAATCGCCTTGGGTTCAAGAGGCTCAGTCGGAAAGCCAATCTCGCCGCAACGTCGGCATCTTGTTCGACCAGAATCGATTGAATGATGAAATTGCTCGAGCCTTGGCTGAAATCAATGAGCGGCAACTTGGCGATGGACGCTGGTCGTGGTTTCCCGGCGGTCCACCAAGCGATTACATCACGCTGTACCTCACGACCGGTTATGGACGTCTGCGGCACTTGGGGGTCGACATCGATCTTTCAGCCGCTATTCGAGCGCTCGGATCGCTGGATGCGTGGATGGCGGAACAACACCGGCTTGCACTTGAGTTGGACAAACAAGCTCGCAGTCGTGCCGAAGAACTCGGTAAACCGATTTCTAACGATGAATTGCCAAGTCATTTGAACTACACGCTTGCAATGTACTTGTACGGACGCAGTTTTTATCTGCCGGAAAATCCGATCGCCGCAGAACATCAGGCAGCCTTGCAATTCTGGTTGAATCAAGCCAAGGAACATTGGCTCGAACTGGGCAGCCTGCAGTCGCAAGCTCACGTGGCCCTGGCGCTCAAGCGATTCGGTGATCGCGAGACGGCAACCCAAATTATGGTCTCGCTCAAGGAGCGATCTCTTGAGAACGAAGAGATGGGAACGTATTGGAAGACGGGAGCCGAATCCTATTGGTGGTACCACGCACCAATCGAAACGCAGGCTGCCTTGATCGAAGCCTTTGACGAGGTGGCCGGAGATGCCGCGATGGTCGAGGGGGCCAAGGTCTGGCTGCTCAAGCAGAAGCAGACTCAAAATTGGAAATCGACCAAAGCCACGGCGGATGCAGTTTACGCTTTGCTTCTGCGCGGAACGGATGTACTTGCCTCGGATCGCTTGGTCGAAGTCAAACTTGCCGGCGAAGCCGTCAAGCCAGAAAGCGTCGAAGCTGGGACAGGCTACTACGAACAGCGTCGCAGCGCAAGTGAAGTCAAACCGGAACTCGGGCACGTTGCCGTCAAGAAACTCGACGACGGAGTCGCTTGGGGCAGCCTGCATTGGCAGTATTTTGAAGACATCGATCGCGTGACGGCATCCGCTGATTCACCGTTGAGCATCAGCAAAGAGCTGTTCGTCAAACGCAATACCGATAACGGCCCGCAGCTAGTACCGGTTGGCAAAGTCGAGGGCGATCACAAGCTGCGAGTCGGCGATGAACTGGTTGTGCGTTTGGTGCTGAAGGTCGACCGCGACATGGAGTACATTCATCTGAAAGATCATCGCGGCAGCGGCACGGAGCCGACGAACGTTCTTTCCGGCTATCGTTACCAAGACGGGCTGGGTTACTACGAATCCATCCGCGACACGGCCAGCCACTTCTTCATGGATTATTTGCGCAAAGGTACCTACGTATTTGAGTACTCGACTCGCATCCAGCTTCGCGGGAGCTATCAAACCGGCATGGCCAGCATTCAGTGCATGTATGCCCCCGAGTTCAACAGCCATAGCCAAAGCATCCGCCTGGAGGTCGGCCAGTAGTTGATTGGCCTCAACCCGCAGCGAATTGCAACGGACTGTTGATTGTCCCAGCTCAACGAGGCATCCGCGACGTGCTTGCTCCTACCGTACCTCGCGGTGGCTGTTTCGACGCCGATTTATTCCTACTCGCTGGTCGGAACGGCTTCTGGGCGATCGCCTTGTTTTTTCTGCTCGCTTATGATCTCATTTCGTAAGCGCACGGATGCGCCCGGCACCCTGGCCTCCTTGTACCTTAGTCCCCATTGGTCGAGATCCGCACACGCGGAGGCTATTGATTCACCATGTGCTTCCAGTCAATCGATAAGTGTTAGTCGATCGAACTCTGCGTCATACTTCTCCTGCAGCTCTTTTGAATGCCGCCCGGCGGCACGATTCATAGCTTTCATGTACTCGTTTTGGACAGCATCCTTTTCTTTGACAATTTTCGACAATTTTACGTACTCTGCATTCTGCGCGAGCTTTGCCTTGTCTTGTGCATTGGCAACAGCCGATTTCAGTACCCTGAAGACAACGGCTTTTGTCTCCTGATCGCCTAACTTTTTTGTGTATTCCCACCCTGGATCGTAACCACTGCCGAATTCGGGAGACCACGTGGCCAATCGGGCTGCCACGTTGGTGGCGGCAACTGGGTCATATTGCAAGTTCGACGCGATCGCTTGCCCAACCGTGGCGCTCAGGGCCGCGTTCAGCACATCTGGACTATTGCCACCCCGTCCAACTGGCGGGAAGACGAGTTTGTCGATTTGATACCGCACTTGTCCTGCGAGCATTAGGAACCCCGCCTCTTCGACGCTTCCGATACCGTGTGCCACAGCGGCAGTCTCCATCAATTGAAACGTATTCATCTGATGCGCATTGTTGGCGACCCCACGCATCACGCGCGAGCAACCAACTTCGGCCGGAAGCGCTATGACAAACAGCAACATGCTGGTGCAAGACAAAATTCGCATAGGGCCCTCAACAATAAAGTAACTGGCAAGATTGATCGCAAATATCCAGGACGCTTGCTGGCTACATTCTAACACCAACCCATATTGGATTGCCGGAATCCTCCGTTTTGCCAATGAACCGAATTTAAGATTGAGCAACTTCTGAGAAGCTTGCTGTGCCGAACAAACTTCCTAGCATATTTCGAATCGCGGAAAATTGACGCATCATGAGAAGGAGTGATTTGAGCCGCGCTACCCGAATGGAAGCACCCTAGTGGACGATTTAGATGCGTCGGTCACTCTTGGATCGCCAAGAAAACGGCAATCATCGGGAGGCAGGGCCAACGCAACACAAGCGTAGTTCGAAAAAAATTAGAGGGGACTTGCCAAAGTGGAGGCTAGCTGCGAACGATTTCCGTGTACTGAAATCGACTCACCGGGAGGGCTACCGTGCCAGCAAAATTTGGCATTGGTTGGCTGGAATTTGACGATTTTGAGGCTTGGAAAGTGACCGCTAGCCACCATCCCTCATGTTTTTTGCGTTTTTTTCAGGGTGCGACTAGAATCGCTATTGCACCGGATGTTCAGTTCCAAATTGGAAACACCGCCTTGTACTTACCTGTGGGGTCGCAACTATGTCGCGAAAACTGGGTCGAATGGTACACTTGTTATCGTCGTCAGTGGTGTCTAAAAGAGTTCGACGTTACCGCCGCGTTCACCGTTTCGAGCAGCTTGAGCGGCGAGAGATGCTGGCCGCTGCGATCTGGCACAATGTTGTTCACGCATTGGACGTTTCGGGAGATCAGCCTGCACGGGTTAGTAGCCTGGACGCTCTTCGCGTTGTCAATTGGCTAAACAACGCGGATCGACCAAGAGTTCTTCCAAATCAGGTGGACCAGCCCGAGGATGGAGAATATGTCGACACGAGTTGTGACGGTCGCGTTTCGCCTTTGGATGCCCTGTTGGTCATCAATCATCTGAATTCGTTCGGACCGGGTTTTGTTGGAGGGTATTCCTCCGATGGCGGATCGTTCATCGGCGCTGCCTGCTCGCCGCAGATCGTTGAAGGCACTGGGTTCTCGACCGACTTCGAACGGATTCTCAAACTGCCGGCGGATCGAACTGCGTTGAAGGTCAGCTTTCAAGCTCCGGTGTTCGATACGACCGCACGGAATCAAATTCGCGATGCTTTTGAAATTGTGATCACGAATGCCGACGGTGTGCCGGTCGTCCCATCGATTCAATCGAATCGACCGGCGACTTTCAATTGGTCGGAGCATTTCGAACCGGTCGATGCGCGTGGAGTTTGGAGCACCGTCGCCGCGCCGGGTGAAGACTCGTCGCTAACCGTGGACTTGTCGCATCTGCCGACCGGTAGCGAAGTTCACGTCTCAATGCGGCTGGTGAATAATGATGCGGACGATACGACCAGCGTAGTCATTCGAGGCTATGAGTTTGTCGAGCTGCCGAGCGGGCCTGGGTCCAGCTTGGCTCCCTTGGATGAACCGAAAGGCGGGCGTACCAATTCGAATTTTGATCTCGATCGACTTTCCGATCTATCGGGAGTGGTGGAAGTCGCATATGGTCGGTCCAGCTTGAGTGCCGACAAGTCGCAACTAATCAGCGATCCGACATTTGCTCACGTGGGTTCGCAGGCTATCTTGGCACCGATCATCGCGGTCTTCGATTCGATTTCTGATCCAGACGTACACGCCCAAAAGCCTGATGGAATCTTGGAGGACGGGCGACCCTTTATCGACTTGACCGATCTCTTGCCAGGTGATGCGTTCGAGCCAGGACAGGTCCTCTCTGGGCGTGAAATACAGTTTCTTAATGGCAGCAGTCTACGCTTTGACCACCGTTTGCGAGTCTACGGTCGACTCAACGCGGCTCCTAGCCCATTTCATACAACTCCCGATACGGCGATCGAAGCCGGCCGAAGCTTCCGATACGCTTCTCAAGCCAGGGAACCCGATGGGCAGCCATTGACTTATTCTCTGGTAGCCGGTCCTGAAGCCATGTCGATCCAAGCAGATACAGGTATTCTGCAGTGGATAACGGACTCTGACGATATTGGAACGCATCAGATAGCCATCCGGGCAACGGATCCGTATGGACTGTTCGTGCAACAAACTTTTGTGATTGAAGTGCGGACGTCCTTGCAGAATCGCCCTCCTATTTTTGTTTCAACGCCGGAAACAGACGCAGAAGCAGCCGGAGCGTTTGAAGTCATCACACTGCCAACAGGGAGAAATCCGTCGGGGTTGGCAGTTGGCAATTTTGGCACCGGGAATGGCCCAAACAATTTATCGTTGGTAGCCATCAATCAAGGTTCACAAACGATCAGCCTGATTCCGGCCATAGGTCCAGAGCTGTATGACGCTACGCAAACGGTCCATCTTGGCGAGCCACCCATTGCAGATACCTTGCTGCGGACGGCCATCAATATCGATGTCGGACTTCCACCCAAGGGTAATTTGGGCTACGATAGTCAACGCATTCTGGGCGTCATCCACGGCGATTTCGATGGCGATGGCAACTTGGACGTGGTCACGTCGCAGGTGGTTAAGCTTCGATATTCTGCAGCCGAACGCTTCCTGGCAATATCCATGGGGCATGGGGATGGAACATTCTCTCAAGCCACTCGATTTGCTATTCCTGGCCAGGTGGATATCGATCCGGGCAGTCCGGACCAGGGAGTTTGGCCGCTTCATGCGTACGATGTAGACGGCGATGGTCTGCTCGACCTTTTGGCAAACGACAACCAGACAAGCTCCATTCTGTTTTATAAAGGCCTTGGGAACGGCGATTTTGAGCCTGCGATTACCAGTGCCACAGGAACGCGGATTAGCCACTTCAAAGTTGCCGATTTGAACGGTGACGGGCATCTGGATCTAGTCGGCCAGAATGCGAACGCCGGTTCCTTCGGCGTCCTGCTCGGAAGCGGCGACGGAACCTTTGGTCAGTTCACACAATTTACGACTCATTCGGGCTGGACGGGATTCAACGCTTATTCGTTGGGTGATTTGAATGGGGATGCAACCCCTGATGTCGCTCTGGCCAACAACGAAGGCAATAAGATTCAAGTCTACCTGGGCAACGGGGACGGTACTTTTGGAACCGGCCCAACTCTCAGCTCGCGAAGCGTATACGGTTCATCGATCTACACTACTTGGGCGGTTGGGCTGACCATCGGCGATTTCGACGGTGACGGCCATGGCGATATCGCTTATTACTCGGAAAGCAACTCGGGTACAGGGACGGGCAGCGGATCGGCATTGGGACTTTATTCGGGCGATGGCAGCGGAACGGAGTTCGTTTATCGCGACGCAAGTGCGACGGCTACGGTCAGGCGGCCTTACAGTTCGCTCGGCAATGCCGAACCAGTCGATTTGAACGGCGACGGGCATTTGGATATTTTGTTTGGAGGTCCGGGCAACTTGTCGAACGGCGCGCAAGGCGCTGCCGTGGCGCTCAACCGCGGCGATGGGATGTTCGACATCCGATTCTGGATCGATTCCAATTTGGGAACGCACGACGTGCTCAACCCCGAAACGGGACCGTTAGGGGCGTTGGCCGGCGACTTCAACAACGACGGCATGCTGGACCTGCTAACCGGTCGCGCAGGCGGTGTTTCATTTCCATCAATCAGCTTGATGCTTGCCGATACACCGGGAACCTATCGTGCCGCCTACGACACTCGGCTACGCACAGTCCAATGGGGAAACGTACCGTTCACCGAAGCCGCTGATTTCAACAACGATGGCGTTCTCGACTTGTGGGGGCCTACCTTCCAAAGCGGGAGCATGACGATGCTGGGTAAGGGAGACGGTACCTTCCAAGAACCGATCAACGCTACGCCGGGAATCGGCAATGAGTTTTTGCGGGCCGGATTCATCGCGGACCTTGACCGGGACGGCAATCAGGACGCCGTATGGCTAGGGCAAGGTGGCGTCCAAGGGGGGCCTGGACCTCGACATATCGTCGCCCTTGGCAATGGCGACGGCTCGTTCCATTTTTCATATATCTCTGGCCCCGAGCCCTACATGGTTGCCCCCGCCGACTTTGATGGTGATGGGTTCCTCGACATGGCCTCGTTGACCACCAATTGGACGATTGCCATCCTGCGCAACATCCCAGAGTCGCCGGGGACGTTCGAACAGGTTTTCAGCATTCCAATCAGCGCTGATGAAATTAGCCTGACCATGACCGCCAATGATTTTGATGGCGACGCCGTATCCGATGTACTGTACGTATCTCAGCGCGGCAATCGCGTTCATGAGGTTCAATTCTACAAAGGCGTCGGCGACGGCACGCTGGCCGATCCGGTCGTTAGCCCTTTCTACTCAACGAGCGGTTCGGTTGGTCTCAAGTGGGTTGCTAGCGGCGATGTGAACGGCGATGGTCACTTGGATATTGCCGTGACGGCCGCATACAACGTGACGACAGTGCTGCTGGGCAACGGCGACGGAACTTTTAGAGATGCAATCGCCTATGCTTCGGGAGTGCAGTGGTCCGGAGACCGCCGATTGGCATTGATCGATATGGACGATGACGGATATCTCGATATGGTTTCGCACGGCGACCAGTTCCGGCCCAATATCGTCGAAATCCGACGCGGCGTTGGCGACGGTACTTTCGGATTACCGCATCGTTATGGCGTATCCGACACGACGGCACAACTCACATTTGGCGACTTCGATAACGATGGACGCATCGATTTTGGAACCAACGGATCCAACAGCGAAGACTCGATGGCCACGTTTCTTGGCTCGCGAGACGGACTCAGCGGTGTGTTAACGACTGATATCGATGGCGATGGACGACTCGATATTTTGGCCGTCAACCACGACAACAGCCACGTCAAGAGGCTGCTGGGCGACGGTACTGGTAAATTCAGCCGACAGCCCGACTTGCTTGTCGGTGCAGGTCCAGTCGACCTGCTGTCCCGCGATTTGAACGATGATGGCTTGCTCGATTTCATCACGGTAAACCGGTCAGCTCGTTCGGTCAGCGTGATGACTGGCGACGGCAACAGTTCCTACACGCGACAGGATATACCGGTCGGCAACAAGCCGATCGCGGGCGAACTAGCCGAGGTCACCGGTGACGCACATCCGGATTTGCTGGTGATGGACGCATTTCTTAACGCCCTGCTTATACTCAGTGGAGATGGCGACAGCAATTTTGCTGAAATTACCCCAATCCCGCTGGGTGATCGACCAGGAGCCATGACCGTGGGCGATGTCGATGGTGACGGACTGACGGACGTGGTCGTGGCGTTACCTGAGACCAACCGCTTGATGGTTCTCAAAGGAGAAGGCGCGGGCAGTTTCTCAGATCCAGTTTACATAGCGCTCGATTCGATACCCGGAAAACTATCTGCAGCGGACCTGAATGGTGATGGCCGGCTTGATTTGGCGGTAACGTTACCGGACAAAGGAGAAGTCGCCCTGTTGTTTGGTATGGGACTAGGTCGGCTCACTGAGCCTCAGCGAATTCGCGTAGGCTCAACCCCTGATTCAATCGAAATAGCCGATACCAACGACGACAACCTGCCTGATGTTTTGGTTACCAACTCGGGCGATGACACGGCCAGCGTCATTCTCAACCGGTTCGATCCCAATCGCGTTTACCGTTACGACGCAAAGGCAACCGATCCGGATGGCGATGCAATCGGGTATTCGATCGTCCAAGGACTTGGTGGAATGATTCTCGACACCGATACCGGCGAGATTATTTGGGCACCATCCGCCGATCAAGTAGGACTTCAGCAGGTAGTTCTTCAAGCGAGCGATGGGCGCGGAGGCATTGCGACCCAAGAGTTTAGCATTTCGGTTCAGCCCCCTCGAACCAACTCCGCTCCCATCGTGACGACAATACCTCCGGCAACCGCAGCCGCTGATGAGCCGTTTAGCTATACACCGAACGCGATCGATGCCGACGGTGATCGTCTGCGTTACCGTTTGATCGAAGGTCCAGCCGGCGCAACGATCGATGCAACCACCGGTCAGGTGGATTGGGATCCACGTGCGACGGCCCTTTTGATGAACATGCAACGCCAAGAGGGTTACGTCGAGATTCCTAATACCGCTTCGCTCGACGATCTGACCAGCTTGACGATTGAAGGATGGTTTCAATTCAACTCGACGAGCAATCAGGCATTGGTTTACAAACCGATTTGGCAACAATATTTTCCGAAGTATGGCTTGCAATATCAGTCTGGAAATCTAGTTTCAACGATCAGCGACAACAGCAACCGAGCGAGATTGGAGTTTCCGTTTGCGCCGGTGCTCGGCGAGTGGGTGCATTTGGCCACCACGTTCGATGAAACGACCGGCACCCTGACGATCTTGGTCAATGGCAGAGTGGTCGCATCGCAAACAACGGAACTTCGCATGGCTCCCAATGGACAACCGCTCAGCATTGGTGCCGGCTTCTACGATTACTTCCAAGGAGCGATCCAGGACGTGCGTATTTGGGATCACGCGCGTTCAGAATCCACCATCGCCCAAGCGTTGAACCTTCGTTTTCCACCGCATGAGGCAGGCTTAATAGCCGATTATCGCTTCGATGAGGGCGACGTCTTGAATGTTCGTGATAGCTCAGGTAGCGGCAATCACGGAGCGATGATGTACGACAGATCCGTTCGCGGTCTTGGCCTAACGCCGATTCAATCAACCCATTTCGTGGTTGGCGTCGAGGATGGAAAAGGAGGGCTCACGACTCAATCGTTCTCGATCGCTACCGCCCCACAACTTCGCGGGTCCATAGCGGGCAAACTGTTCAAGGATTCCAATGCAGACGGGCTGTTTCAACCTGGAGACGAGTCGCCCTTAGAGTCTTGGTTGGTGTACATCGACTCCAACGGCAACGGCTATCGCGATCCACACGAGTCGTTTTCTAGCACCGACGCAAACGGCCTGTACAGTCTGGATACATTGCTCGAAGACCGCTATCGTTTTGCCGTTGAAGGCAGAGCAGGGTATCAACCGGTATCCTCGGAGAACTTGAACGTCGCGAGCAACCAGACGACTTCACACGACGTTGCGGTTTTACCGTCAGAGGGTAGCCAGCTCCGCGGGCGAGTCGAACGACCCGGCTCGGCACTGGATGCAACGATTCCAGTCGCGCACTATCGGGTCTTTGCTGACTTGAATAACAATGGGTTGCTCGACGATAACGAGCCTGTTACGACAACCGATTCCTTAGGGGATTACGCCCTGAGCGGATTAGCTGCAGGCGATTACACCGTGCGAGTTGCTCCGCCGCCGGGATGGCGTGTCACCTCGCCGGCGGAGGCCATGCACGATGTAGTCTTAGCGGGCGACGACATAATCGTTGATCTCGATTTTCTAGTGGCTGCGCGAGATTCCGTCGCTGCCGGGCAACCGAGGATCGTTACCGAACCTCCACGCGAGGCCACAGTGCTCGTCACCTATCGATATTCTGCCGCTGCTGTCACTCCGAATGGCGAACCCATTTCGTACAGTTTGTCACTAGCGCCCGAAGGCATGGTTGTCGACTCGACAACCGGCCGCATCGTGTGGACGCCAACTCGCTCGCAGACAGGCTCACATCGGGTAATCCTTCGAGCTAGCACAAGCAGCACCACCGCCGATCTGCAAGAGTTTTATATTGAGGTCGCACCCACGAACTCGATGCCCATCGTTCTGTCGACGCCTCACGGATCGGCCTCCGCCAATTCAGCCTGGACCTATCGCGTCCTGGCTCAAGATGCCGAACAAGGTGAACTCAGCTACTCACTTTCGGTTGCTCCTTCCGAAGCTTCGATCGACTCTCAGTCTGGTTGGATTCGGTGGACTCCTGACAGTGATCAGTTGGGCGCTCACGCCTTTTCCGTGTTGATCACCGATGGCGCGGGCGGCGAGGTCTTGCATACGTTTACGCTGGACGTCCTTCCTACAGCCCCCAACACGGTGCCTTTCAATATCCATTCGCCGCGCGCCGAAGCTTCCCTGCTGAGCCGTTATGTTTCTCGGACCGGTGGAACGGATTCGGCAGGGCAGGCGTTGACCACCGAAATCATCAGTGGTCCAGACGGATTGTCGCTCGATTCTTCGGGCACGATCCAGTGGCAACCTACGACGGCGCAGCTAGGCCAACACGTCTTTGTCGTTTTGTTTCGCAGCCCCAGCGGCTCGACCGAACAGCACGAGTTCACCCTTCGTGTTCTTCAGACCATTCGCAACGAGGCTCCGCAGATCGTTTCGACACCAACAACATATGCGGTCGTGGACCGGATGTATCAATACGACGTGCAAACTGTCGATACCGACAATGACTCGCTGCACTATGACCTTCTCGACGCTCCGGATGGTATGAGCATTCACCCCGCGATCGGCGCAATCCGTTGGTGGCCCACGAGTGATCAGGCTGGTCGTTCGACGGTTACCGTGCAGGTAACGGATCCGCAGGGCGGCATTGCAACGCAGGCGTTTACGCTGACGGCGCGGCGAGCTGGTGGCACGCCAACGATTATTTCCACTCCACCGACGGAAACCGCAGTTGGAATCTCCTATCTCTACTCGGTCCAAACCATCGATGCAGAAAACGATCCACTTACTTACTCGCTGGTGGAAGCGCCAACGGGAATGTCGATCGACTCTCGTACCGGCGAGATTTCATGGACGCCGGCCGCCGACCAGCTCGGCACGCAGGCCGTTATCATCGCCGTCACCGACGGGGTCGGTGGCAGAGCAACTCAGGGTTTTGCCGTTCGAGTTTCTGATGGATTGCCGAATCTTGCTCCGGTTATTTCCACGCAGCCCAATTTGTTTGCGACGGTAGATGAACCGTATCGCTATACGATGTCGGCGACTGACCCCGAAGGCGCACTCGTCGCCTACGCGATTGAACGTGGTCCGCAAGGCATGGCGATCGATGGGAGCACCGGTCAGGTCTCTTGGACGCCAACTTCTGACCAGACTGGTCGTGTCGTTGTCACTCTGACCGCCGTGGATGAATTGGGAGCAGCCGCTATTCAATCTTTCGAGATCGACCTATTGGGCGTCAACACGCCGCCAGAAATCGTTTCTACTCCACCATCGACCGCACCCGCTGGAGCTGTCTTCCAGTATGACATGATTGCTCGCGATGCGGACTTCGATCCAATTCACTACGATTTTACGTCAGCCGTACCGGACGGCCTGACCATCGACGTCTTCGGTCGTATCCGATGGGCGACAACGGTGGACGATATCGGCCAATATTCGATCGGCGTTCAAGCTAGCGATCCTCGCGGTGGCCAAGCAACGCAGCAACTCGATTTTGAGATCATTCCCGATAGCGCTCCTCCTCGGGTCACCGTATTGCCGCATGGCGGCGGTTGGCCTTGGGGTGGTCCAGTCGTCGTGTTTGTCAGCGCCGTCGACAACGTCGGGGTCGTTGACGTGGAATTGCGGGTCAACGACCAACTCGTTCCACTGGATGCCAATCGTATGGCGCGGTTGCACTATAGCGACTGGGGCCCTGGAGGATTAGAAATGGTTGCCACCGCTCGCGACGCAGCAGGAAACGTGGGCAGCGGTAGCGGATTTGCCACCTATCTCGATCCAGAGATCGATTTTGATTCCGGTGAAGGGCTACCGATCGCAACGATAGCTTCGCCGGGCCAAGACGGAACGGCCTATGGCATGGCTGAGATTCATGGTACGGCCCTGCGAGGCTCTGCCTCAACCGCTGGGTTCAAGGAGTACCGTTTGCTGTACGCGCGTGCCGACCAATCCGATCCATCTGCATTTATAGAGATCGCTCGTGGTACCCAGGAAGTTACCGACGGACTTCTTGGCGTTTGGGACACGACGCTTCTGGAGAACGACGCCTACATTTTACGACTGGAAGTAGTTAGCCTATCTGGCAACACCGGCGTGCATGAAATCCGGGTTGGTGTATCCGGCAGCTTGAAACTCGGCAATTTCCGGCTGAGCTTTGAAGATTTGACTCTACCGGTCGGGGGCATACCGATCACGGTACTTCGAACTTACGACACGCTTCGTGCAGACCGCGATGGCGATTTCGGGTATGGATGGCGGATGGAGTACCGCAATACCGACTTACGAGTCAGCCTGCCCAAGTCGGGTCTGGAAGATCAGGGCATCTACACTCCCTACAAGCCAGGTACGAAAGTCTACCTCACGCTTCCAGGCGGCCCGAGACAAGGTTTTACATTTACACCGACGATTAGCATCCTGCCTGGCTTCGGAAACAACAGCGGCTTGGTTCTCGCAGCTCCTCATTTCACTCCCGATTCAGGAAATACGAGTTCTCTTTCGGCGGGCGGTGGACAACTATTCGTCAACGAGTACGGAGAACTTTACACATCGGGTGGTATTCCCTGGAACCCGGCCAATCCCGATTTTGGCGGCGGATACACACTCACGACTGCCGACGGAACCTCTTATCGTATCGATGGCAACACAGGCAAACTCAACACGATCACCGATCGCAATGGTACCCAGCTTTCCTTTACGGATGCTAGTGTCACGAGTTCCAGCGGTATGTCGATCGAATTCGAACGCGACGCGCAAGACAGGATCGTGGCTGTCATCGACCCGGCCGGCAATAGGGTCCGATACGACTACTCGAACGGTGGCGACTTGGTTGGCGTTACCGACCGCGAAGGGAACTCGACGCAGATCGCCTATCGCACCGATCGGCCTCATTACCTCGATTCGATCATCGATCCGCTTGGCCGGACCGGCATGCGGACGGAATATGGCCCCGATGGCCGACTGCAAGCGACGATCGATGCCAATGGCAATACGATAAACACGTCCTACGACCCTGAGAATTCGCTGGTGACGGTTCACGACCCTTTGGGCAATCCAACCACCCTGGAGTATGATCCACGTGGCAACATCGTATCGCAAACAGATGCGTTGGGCGGAGTGACGACCTGGACCTACGACGACAACAACTTTGAAACTTCCATGACTGACGCTCTGGGTCGCGTCACCCGCTGGAGCTTGGATAGCTTCGGAAACATACTTACGACGATCGATCCGCTCGGCAATGCGTCCCATACCAGTTACGACGGGTGGAGCAACCCGCTGACGGTGAGCGACCCCATGGGTAACACCCAGCGATTCGAATATGATGCTCGCGGCAATATGATTCGAACGATTGATCCGCTGGGCAACTCGATCTCGGGAACTGCGGATTCCAGTGGATCAATCACGTCAGTCCTCTTACCCGATGGTACAACGTTGAATCTAGGCGGAGGCGCCGCTCCGAGCAGCGTAAGCGATCTGCATGGCACGATCACACATCTTACCTATGATGCACTACTGAACCCGCTCACGAGAACAACTACGGTGACAACGGCCACCGGGCCACAGTCGGTAGTCACGAGCACTCAATACGATGCGAACTCGCGACCAATCGCCGTCACCGATCCTCTCGGAGCAACCATACTGACAGAGTACGACGCGGCGGGCAACGCCACTGCGATGACCGATGCATTGGGTCGTCGTACGGTAATGGAGTACGATACGGTTGGCAGGATCGTTGCTATCCATTTTCCAGATGGTTCGAGCGAGGAAACCGTATACGACTCGTTGGGGCGCGTTATCGAAAGCCTGGATCGCGATGGCCGGTCGACGCAGTATGTGTACGATGCGCTGGGCCGCCTGACAACGACCCTTCTGCCAGACGACACTCCAGAGGATGACATGGACAATCCACGATTGACCACGGAGTACGATGCGTTAGGTCAAGTCGTTGCCGAAATCGATGGATTGGGACGGCGGACTACATTTGAATACGATGCGAATGGTCAGCTTGTCTCGAAAGAATCCCCCCAAGGAGCTATCGAACGATACGAGTACGATGCGGCCGGTCGCTTGGTTGCTGCCACCGATGCTCTGCACCGAGTCAGCCGTTATGAATACGACGCATTGGGTCGGCAAACAGCGGTGATTCAGCCTGATGGTGGTCGCCACGAATACCAATTTAGCCCATCCGGCCAAGTGACACAGCACATCGACCCGATGGGGCTCACCACGTCGTATGAGTACACTCCAGGTGGATTGCTGACATCGGTAACCGACCCGATCGGGAATCGAACAAGGTATGAGTACGACGAACTGGGCCGCCAAGTAAGCTCGATCGATGCCTTGGGAAGAGAAACGCAATTTGAATACGACCTAACCGGGCGGCAGACTGCCTTAGTACTTCCCAATGGTCAGCGATCGCAGATGGAATATGACCTGTACGGGCGAATCGTTGCCGAAACTATGTTCAGCGGCGCGTCGATTACGTATCAATACGACGATGCGACTCGTTCGTCGACCGCTCACCACCCCGACTCAACGACAACGCAAAGGATCTATTCAGCATCGGGGCAATTGAAAGAGGTCATCGAGAACGGACAATCGACCAGGTACGCCTATGACGCGATGGGGCGGGTGACGACGGTTACCTCTGCCGATGGGATGGTTGTGACTTACACGTACGATGTCGCAGGCAATCGCACTGGACTGGAAACTCCTTTTGGTGCCACGCACTACACGTACGATGTGGAGAACAGACTGATCTCGGTGTCCGATCCAACAATCGGCGTGACTCAATACGAATACAACTTGGCAGGCGAGTTGGTTCGAACGATTCTTGCCAATGGAACGGAGGAAACGCTGACCTATGATAGCGGTGGCCGAGTATTAACGCAGGTGACCACCGCACCATCAACCTCAACCGAGTTGCTGAGCTTGACGTACCAATACGACTTGTCGGGACGGCGCATCTCGACTGCCGAGTCCAGTGGCCGCGTCGTGAGTTACGGATACGATAGCGCCGGGCGACTAACGTCTGAAGAGGTCGTCGGAGGAGCAGGCCAGAATTATGAAATCCAATACCACTACGACGCAGTGGGCAACCGTCTCGAGACAATCGACTCGATCAAGGGAACTACACAGTACATCTACGACATCCGCGACCAACTGCTCAGTGAGACCGCGCCTTCCGGTACGATTCAATATCAGTACGATGCCAATGGGAACACGATTCTTCGCGACGCTGGGCCCCAGGACAGAGCTGAATATCAATGGGATTCGCGAGGTCGTCTGAATGCAGCGGAGGTCACTGATTCGGCGGGAACGCATGAGGTGCTCTATGAGTATGACGCCGATGGCAATCAGATTGGTCGGTCGCAGGACGGCGTAGGCCGCAAGTATGTCGTCGATACAGTTCGGCGAAATCCTGTCGTGCTGCATGAAACCTCCTCCAGCGGGCAAGTCGTCGCCTCCTACGTTTATGGCCTGGGACGCATTTCTCAGACGATCGAAGGTGCGACACGCTACTTGTTGACCGATGCGATCGGCAGCGTTCGAGCGCTGATCGATAGCGCAGCCCAGGTGACCGATCGTATGGCATATACGGCCTTTGGTGAGCTGACCGACAGAACGGGAACAAGTCCCGCTCCATTCCTTTTTGCCGGAGAGCGTCGAGATGCGTTGACCGGGCTGGATTACCTGC
>WPCK01203418.1_pt1 | contig 22406 bp, 20 predicted proteins | sample 5399851 | NCBI WGS metagenome assembly WPCK01 (sample SAMN12869471, study PRJNA574797) | sludge metagenome | isolation source: wastewater treatment of pH11 | place: China:Beijing | collected 2019-05-20 | reverse complement strand
CCGCCCCATCCTCTCGGGCCTGTTCCTGGGAGCGGCGGCCGGTTGCGTCTACTACCCGCTGTTCTTGTTGCCCCTCTGGCTGAGCTACTATCGGCAGCGGGGATGGTTGCGATTCCTGTTCGGCGTCTGTCTGGCCCTGGGATTGATGGTTGTCGGACTGATTTTTACGCCCAGCACACCTGGCATGTGGGGGGATTTGAAGCGGATGTTCGGACTGCTGGCCCCCGCCATGTCGGAGCTTGAGGGAATTTGGAACGACCAGACCGGCGGGTGGGACCCGATTTATCGCATTCCGGTCCTCGCCTCGTTTGCCGCGCTGGCATGCAGCATGGCGTTGTGGCCCGCGCACAAGAGCCTGGCCACGCTGATCAGCTGTTCTGCGGCAATCATGTTGGGGACCCAATTCTGGCACGGATGGGGAGGTGGGTTGTATGTGGCATGGTTTCTGCCTTTGACGCTGCTGGTCGTCTTTCGACCGAATCTGGAGGATCGTGTCGCGGCGACCGTGGTCCGCCCGGCCTGGATCCGGCGGCGTTCTCCTGCCGTGACGTGAACGGAGATGGCAATCCGCAGCGATTATCGGCCTTGCGCCAGATCTGTGGCTCAATCCGCGCAGTCCAGCGGGACCCAGCGCCACCGATCGGAAACTCCGAAAACATTTCTAGGGGCCTGCGACCACCGTCGCGCCATCTGGACCCGAACTGCTGGAGACGAGGACCATGGGTCGACCCGCGATTGCCTTTCTCGCCGTGCTGGCGGCCGTGGGAGGCTGGCTGCTGCTTACCGATGCCTCGCTGCCGCACATCCCCGCCAACGCGGACAGCGTGGTAGAACCCTACCGCCGCTGGTTCGCACAGCTGCAGCCGACGGTCTCCGCATCACCCCAAGTCCTGCGGATCGCCACCTGGGACCTGGACGGCTTTGGCCACAAGGACTTCGAAAATGCAACCCTGGTTCAAATCCTGACCAAGATCATGTCCCAGTTTGATGTGGTGGCACTGCAGAACATCGTCTCGTCGGAACCCTATCTGATTCCGGGACTCGCCGACCTGGTCGGTCAGGGTCAGGTTCGATATGACTATGTTGCATCCGAGCCTTCCGGGCGGCATGGCGTCCGACAGCAGTTCGCGCTGATCTACCGCGCCGACCGCGTGGACCTCGATCGTACCAGCGTCTATCGAGTCCAGGACCCCGACGATCTGATCGCCCACGAACCCCTGGTGGCCTCATTTCGCTGCCTGCAAGAGGCACCCGACCGCGCGTTTACCTTTACGCTGGTGAATGTGCTGGTGGACGATGATCCGCAGGAGGCAGAGCGTGAGCAACGCCTGCTGTGGAAGATCCTTGAATCGGTGCGGGGGGACGGACGAGGCGAAGACGACATCATTCTGCTGGGGAACTTCCGCCGGTCGGCCCAAGCGCTCTCTCCCTGGATCGCCAACGCTGACGCGCTGTGGGCAGTGACCGAACGAACGACCAACGTCGACAAAGACTCCCAGACAATCAATATTCTCTGCACCCGACGGGCCACTGTGGAATGGACCGGACGTACCGGGGTCTTGGACCTCGTGCGCGAATACAACCTGTCGGTGGACGAAGCGCGGGCCGTGTCCCCCTACCTGCCCGTATGGTGTGAATTCCTGACGCGAGAAGGGGCGCTGCCCAGTGCCATCCCCCTTGCCCGCTAGCATCTCGTTTGGCCACCTTCGGGCCGAACGCGCAGGCCGCGGACGGTATCCGAACACCTCCGGAAGGTCGTCCATTCCCCATGCCGAAGGATCGGCTGGCCTGCTAGCACCCTTCTGCCCTTTCCTGCTGGCAGGCGTTGGCGTACAACTCGCTGTCAGGTGAGTACGACTGAAAGGATTCAGTCGGTCGGACCTTCGGCCTGGATGCTGAGTACGCACCTTGGGGCCAGCCGCCACGTCGGGTGAGCGGAGGCCGCGTCAAGTTGTCTTCTCGCAATCGGAAGGGAGGCCATCGTGCTGATCTTGTCCCGCAAAGAGAACGAGCAAATAGTCTTTCCGCAGCTGGGGATCCGCGTCAAAGTGGCGCAGGTTCGTGGGCGCGTGGTGCGGCTGGGAGTGGAGGCACCAAGACACATCAGCGTACTGCGCCATGAATTGGCACCGCAGCTGCCCGGGTCCGATACCCCGGTACCCGCCACCCCGCAGCGGCCGCTGCGCCATGTGCTGCTGGTCGAGGACTCCGCGAATGAACGGGAAATGCTGGCAAGCGTCCTACGAATGCGAGGTTACCACGTCGACGTGGCGGCCGACGGCCGAGAGGCGATCGACTATCTGTCCGCTCAGGAACGGCCCGATGTCGTCTTGCTGGATATGCAAATGCCCCGAATGAATGGCGCGCAAACGCTGGCCGCCATCCGAGCAAACCCACGACTCCGTGGATTGAAGGTCTGCGCGGTCAGCGGAGCAGACCGGTCGCAGCTGGGAATATCCATCGACCCCAAGGGGGTTAACCGATGGTTCTCCAAACCGTTTGACCTAAGGGCGTTCCTGGCCAATCTGGATGAAGAACTAAATTCCATCACCGCCTGATCCGCTCGGTGGTGAAATGCCTCGGGAATGGGCAAGCCGTGGCGGACCGGGGGGGGTGCCCCCCCTCTCGGCCGCGGGTAAAGCCCCCAAATGCGTCGGGATTTCCCGGGCCAGATGCCAAATCTCGCGGGGAATCGTGGTGAGTGCGTCTCCACCCCCGGTAGCCGGATTGCCGCCAAGGCCCGGGCATGCCAAGATGATCGCCAGCAATCCGACGGGCGATTGGCAAATGGCGTTCTTGTCCAGGGAATGACTCTCTACAATCATAAGGCCCAGCGCCCAGATTTCGGCCGAGATTTGCAGCCACGACGATCGGCCGTAACGGGAACCGCAAATCGGTAATGGACCAGAAGGGATTTCAGCAGCCATTCGTCGGGGCAGCCCATGCTTTGTGCCGCCTGGAATGTCGAGATCAAGTCTCAATATCACCTGGCATGCGACGAAACCTAACAAGGGGAGACCACTGTCCGTGAATACCAAGCTCGCCACCCGAAAGCCTTCGCGACGCCGACGTCGTCAAGAACAGGAAGCCCTTGCTGCCCAGGCCAGCGAATCTGCGGCCCCGGTCATGGACAAGAAGGTCGATTGGACGCGCTGCCTCCCCTTTATCCTGCTTCACTGCTCGGTGCTGCTCGTTTTCGTCGTCGGGGTCAGCTGGGTCGCGGTGGCCGCGTGTCTCGTGGCGTATGCCCTGCGCGTGTTCGGGTTGACTGCCTTTTATCACCGCTATTTTTCACACCGCTCCTTCAAGACCACTCGCTGGTTCCAGTTCGTGGGGGCTTTCATTGCCGGGTCTGCCGCACAGCGCGGGCCGCTGTGGTGGGCCGCTCACCACCGACGCCATCATCGTGAATCGGATCAGCCCGCCGACGTCCATTCTCCGATTCAGCATGGATTCTGGTGGAGCCACATGGGCTGGTTCATGAATCGCGAGAACTACAAGACGAATATCCGCGCCATCAAGGATTTCTGGAAGTTTCCCGAGCTACGACTGTTGGATAACCACCCGTACATCGCACCGATTTGCCTGGCGGTCTTCATGTTCGCTCTGGGTGAGTTACTGGCCTACGTGGCACCCGGACTGGGAACGAACGGATGGCAAATGCTGGTATGGGGGTTCGTGGTCTCGACGATTGCCGTCTATCACGTGACGTATGCCATCAATTCCCTGGCGCATGTGTTGGGGAAGCGTCGTTTCAAAACGAAGGACGACAGTCGAAACAATCTTGTCCTGGCGTTGCTGACGTTTGGTGAGGGGTGGCACAACAACCACCATCGATATCCGGCGTCCGCCCGCCAAGGGTTCTATTGGTGGGAGATTGACATCACCTTCTACATCCTCAAGATCTTGTCGTGGTTCCGCCTGATATGGGAATTGAAGAAGGTCCCGCACCAAATCCTGGAAGAAGGCCGTCGCGGCTATCGACTCCCTGCGGTTTAGCTTTTCAGGTCCTGGGATACTGCCAGCGTGACACGGTGCGCGGCAGGCTGGCTCGGCCAGCGGTCGAGCCACTGGAAGGCCGCCCACAGCAGGGGTGCCGTCGACAGCGCCACCCACCAGATGGAAGCGGGCCAGATCTGGTAGGCCCGCATCCCCAGTTGTGGCGCCAGGACAAACGCACACGAATAGGCCATCGTATACATGCCCAGGTAGGCCCCGCGGTTTCTGCCTTCCGCGCGTGAACTCGCAAAGGTCGTGGCCGGGGAAAACGACAGCATCTCGCCCATCGTCCAAACCACGAGCGAGATCAACGCAATTACAAACCCCGACCCCGACGCCAGGATGCCAAACCCCAGGCAGAAGATCAGGCTGCCCCAGGACAGGAGTCTCAGTCGCGAACGTCCTGTGCATGCCTGCATCAAAGGCATCTCCAACAGGACGATCAGAATGGTGTTCATTGCGTAGAGGAACCCGATGGTCCGAGGCCGCAGCCCGCATTGCTCCCGCAGGTACAGGGGATACGTTCCCAGCAGCTGAAACAGGATGAGCCCCAGAATGAAGACCAATCCCAGAAACGTCAGGAACTGCGAATCCCGCCAGGGGGACCGCTCCGTTCGTACCGCAACCGTTTCGCGTGGGCAGGGCTTATCACGGAACGATCGGGACCAGCAGGCCAGCAGTGTCCCGGCCCCCAGGCATGTCAGGCCATCCGCCACAAACAGCCAGCGGTAGTTGTATTCAGCCAAGATACCTCCCAGGACGGGACCGAAGGTCATTCCCAGGTTTTCCGCCAGCCGAATCAACGTCAGGGCCCGGGAATGTTCCGCCGGGGACGTTGCATCTGTGACGGCTCCCGCGGACGCCGGCCGCCCTGCATCCGCCACCAGGCTCCAGAAAGCCACTCCCCCCAGCATTCCTAGAAAGGACCTGGGCACGAGGAGCACGAAATGGGCGACTCCCGCCAACAGCAACGATGCCGTCAGGACCGGCAAGGGTCCCCATCTCGCCACGAACTGACCACCGGTATAGGAACTCACAACGCTTCCCAGGCCGTACACCGTCAAGAGCGAACCAGCCTGCGCGGGCGTCAACCCGAGCTGGGACGTCACATAGAGGGAGAGAAACGCCATGACCATGGAACCACTGCGATTGACGAACAGCGCAAAGGCAATCCACCACACCTGGGCGGGCAGCCCTTGAAATGAACGAATGTAGGCACGAAGAAGGGATTGCATCATACGAAACGACCCTCTGCGGCGCTGCTCAGGAACCTCGTGACTTCCAACCCGGACCACCAAGAGGCCGGCATCCTACCAACTCGGATTGAGCCGCAGAGCTTCATGGAATGTGCCGGGTTAAATAGACTCGCTGCGACCCAAGGTGGTTCGCAGTTCCCGCCGCATCACCTTGTTGGAGGCCGTCCTGGGGAGGCTGGGAACCACCATCACGCGAGCCACATGAAAGAGGGGATTCAGCCGTTCGCTCAGCAGCCGGTTGAACTGTTGTCGCAGCCAATCCTGGTCCGGCGCGGCGGTCGCTCCCGGCGTCACCTCTGCCGCTGTGTTGGGGTCCGGTTGCACGACGACAAAGACCGCCAGTTCCTCCGGGCCCATGGGGGTTGTGCGAAAGGCGACGGCCGCCGTTTCTCGCACCCCTTCGGCCGTATTCATCACCGTTTCCAGCTCGGCCGAGCTGACCTTGATTCCCCCGAGGTTCATGGTGTCGTCCACCCGGCCGCCCGCCACAAAATGTCCGCTGGATAAACGGCGAAAGTAGTCGCCATGCCGGCGAAGGACTTCTCCGTGGGGCCCCGCAGGGCAGTCGGCGTAATAGGTGGCGTCGTGATCGCGATTGAGGAGTGACGTCGAGAGCCCCAAGGCAGGGGGCACCAGGAACAATTCGCCTTCCTCGGCGGGCTGTCCGTCGTCACCGAGAATGATCAATTCGCTTCCCAGGGCCGGACAGGAAAACGCGGCCGGGACATTCGGGTGCAAGACAGAGCTCGTGATGTAACCTCCCCCGACCTCCGTGCCACCGCAGTACTCGATTACGGGTTTCCCCCCCGCGAGTCCCGCCAAATATCGCATGTCGGATGGGTTGGATGCCTCCCCGGTACTGCTGAAGCAGCGAATCGAGGACCAGTTGCGCCCCTTCATGCAGCCCGAACCTCGCCATTGTCGAATGAGGGTGGGAACCACACCCAGCATCGTGACCCGGCTAAGCTCGACGAATTGACCGAATTCCGCAGCCTGGGTGATATCGTCATACAGGCCCATGGCTGCCCGGTTGATCTGCGAGGCGAAGATCAGCCAGGGACCCATCATCCAGCCGAGATTGGTGGGCCAGACCACGGTGTCCCGTGCGCGCACGTCGTGGTGGAAAAGGGCGTCCATGGCACACTTGATGGGAGTCGTCTGAGTCCACGGGATGGCCTTGGGGTCGCCCGTGGTACCCGACGAAAACAGGATGGTGATCATCGAGTCCGGGCCGGCCAGATGCGGCTCGGTCAGCTCCTCGTCGCGTAGGAACTCCGACCAGGTCCGGTCCCCTTCGCGCAGCCTGCCCACCCCTGTCGAGCCGTCGGGTGGGGGCAGCACGATGACGGTGGGGGGGGCCGCGGCTCGGATCCGATCGTAGAGTTCCAGCCGCTTCCCGCCTCGCAGAAAGGATTGAACGCAGAAGACCGCCGAGGCTTCCGCGATCCGTAACCGCCTCCCAATCTCTTCCGCCGCAAAGCTATCGGCGATGCAGACGGCCACGCAGCCGGCGTAGAGGATCCCCAGGTAGATTGCCGCAGCATCGGGCGTCATGGGCATGACGATTGCCAGCCGGGCGCCTGGCGGATACCCGGCCTCCCGAATGCTGGCGGCAATCGTGCGGACAAGCCTCGCGAATTCTCTCCGCGAGATCCTGACCGTGGCGCGATGCGGAGAACCGTGCAGGATGGCCACCTCGTCCGCTGCGTCATGCAGACAGCTCTCCACGATGTTCAGGCACGCCCCGGGCAGCCATTGGGGCTTCCGGACACCTTCCGACAAGTCCAGGATCCGTCGCGGCGGCGTCCGAAATACGATCCCCAGCATCGAGAGGGCCTGTCGCCAGAACGCCTCGGGGTCCTGGATCGACCACGCATGCAGGCTATCGTAGTCGCGAAGCGACTGGGTCTCCATCAGCTGCCAAAGATTGGAGGCCCGTACCGTGGCCTCGTCTGGCATCCAAAGTGGCCCGAGTTCGGAATCCATCGCGCGCTCCCTGCCGACCATTCCATCTGGGCAAACCGGGCGCCATGGTCCGGTCTTCCGATGGCGTTGTCTTTTTCAGTTGTCCGTACGGGACGGGTCGACCTCCGTTTTTTACCTCAATTTTGCCCGCGGGTGGCGCTCGCCTTGCCCGGGAACGGTGCAAAAATTGGCATGGAACGTGGATTTCAGGTAGCTTGTTCGTCTATTCAACGGTTTGATCGAGGCGATTCCATGGGCAAACCTTCGACCGCCGCGCGCGGCACGCAGCGTACCAGGACCTGGCACCAGCAACCGCGGAGGGCGCAACGTACCCTGCCTATCTGGATCTTGGCAGTTGCCTGCGGGGCGATGTCCCTGAACGCGGCCGACGCCAGGGCAGACCTCGAATCGATCCTCCGCGAAGTCTGGAATCCAACGCCGCAAACTCCACCGCCCGCCGTCGCGCAAGTCATGGTGCAGGAATCCGATGCCCTGGCGATGGGGTCGGGTACGTTGATCTATGCGGAAGGCCCCTGGGGCTGGCTGCTGACCAACTGGCACGTTGTCCGAGGTGCGTCCGGAAGCATCGAAGTCGTCTTTCCGGATGGCTTTCGGTCGCCGGCGCAGGTCATCAAGACGGATGAGCGTTGGGACCTGGCGCTGCTTGCCTGCTGGCGACCACCTGCCTCCCCGATGCCCGTGGCGCATCAGGTACCGTCCGTGGGGGACGCATTGACAATTGCAGGCTACGGCCAGGGGAAGTTTCGTCAGGCGCGAGGAACGTGCAGCCACTATGCGGCGCCGGACCGGGAAGGCCCCATGGAGCTGATCGATGTATCGGTCGCCGCGCGTCAGGGTGACTCAGGGGGCCCCATCATGAACTCGCATGGCGAACTGGCCGGCGTGCTCTTCGGTTCAGGCGGCGGCATGACGACCGGATCGCACGTCGGCCGGGTCCGCGCGTTCCTGCTGTCCGCGTCCAGTGCGCGGAATGACATAAGCATGTCACAGGCACCCTCGGCCGTACCGGACCGGCAGGCCCGTCCCGGGACAGAGACGCTGGCTCAGGTCGAGCCGCAGCCCTTTTATCCCGAGGCGCACGTGGTGGAACGGACCGCGGCGATTGCACCCTCCCTGCCCCAGGTTTCTCCCGACCCTGCGCCGCAGTCCGAGCCACCGGCAGATCCCCCGCGATCCGACCCCAGGTCCGCGGAGCTGGCCGACTCCCGGCCGGCCGCTCCCACGCCCACCACCTTGTCCGTCGCGGCCGAACCGCCCTCCCCGGGACCTGGCGGCCCTACGGACGAATCGGCCGAGCAGCCCGTATCCCTTCCCATTCCGCTGAACGACACTTCCGCTTTTCTCGTCCTGGTCATCTCGGTGGGAGTCCTGATCCTCGTTTGCCCGCGCTAGCACGAGTCGCGTGGGCGACGTCGTGTTTTCCAGACGCAAACCGCGAACCAACCGCACGGATAGGCGAGACGTGTTCTATTCTTCGTAGACCAGCTTGGGAGGCGGAAGTTTGGCCGCAATCTCTCGGAAGGCCGCACGCACTTCGTTCTCCATCTGCGAGACACTCGTGCCGCCCGGCACCTCGATGTAGATTCCTCCGCCAATGTGGGCAATGGCCTGCAACAGTGCCGTGTCCGCATTGGCACCGACTCCCAAGGAGTGGACCCGGATCCCCAGATCGGCCGCTTCCTTGGCCCGGCCAATCGCGTACATCGCGTCCGGATCACTCGTCGAATAGTCCGCGGTTCCGTCCCCGTCGAAGTCCGTAACGGAGTTCCAGTTCCAATCCGGCGGCAGGCTGTAGGATGGATCGTGGACATTGGCGTTTCCATCCGTCATGAGGATGATCGTGGGGCGAGCACCGTAACGACCGTGGTCCTGCAGGAGGTTGATGGCGTCCGTCAGACCCCCTCCAATGTTCGTGGTGTCGCCGTAGTGCCCCGCCTGTTTGTGGCGCTGGATCGTGTCGATCGCGTTATAATCGTCGGTGATCCAGTGGGAACCGAGATCCACGGACGGCATCCCCGCATCGCATAGACACGTCTCGATCCGCGAGTTCGTGTCGTAGGTGACGAGCCCGAGGTGATCGCCGTAATCGAGATCTTCCAGGAAGTCGCAAAGCAGCGAAGCGCCTTCCTTGACCGCATGGAACGGGTAATGCCGAGTCTTCCAGTGGTCGGGGGTCTCGCTGAACTGCTTGAAGTGCTTCATCCAGAACTCCACCAGCGTCTTCATGCCGAACTTGCGGCGGTAACCCGCTTTCGAAATCTGGGAGTCGTACCAGGATGTCGCGCCGGTCGAGTCGCGGCAGTAGTCGATATAGTTGCTCCAGCTCCCTGAGGGATAGGGATACGGCACGCTGCTGAGGCCGAGCGCCGCCTTGATCGTATTCGTATCGTTGAAGTTGTAGGAGGTCCAGGTCGACCCCACTTTCAGGTCGGCCTTGGTAATCACCTTGCCGGAATAACTTCCCGTACCCTGGTAGGTCTTGACCTGGCCCGGCGTGCCGCCCGTAAACGACTGCGAACCGCCGCCAGAATAGGTCAGTTTCACGGAGCTCACGTTCTGAGCGAACGTGATGTCGGCCGTCGGACCCGGCCAAACGATCGAACCGGGCGACTTGGTGACCGTGGCGAATGTCGGTTCGTAGGGGAGATTCCCATAGGTGGGTGAGCCCAGATCCTGCCAGATGTCGTGCAGATTGGCTTCCAGGGCCGTCTGGCCAAGCGTCGCCAGCGTATCCGCACGGTATTGGCTGTCGTAGTTCATCGAACCGGAATAGTCGAGCACTGTGACGATGTCGCGTGCTTCCACAAAGGCGGATGCGGACGCCCGCAGGTTGGCGGTCGACTTTCCCACGGCCCAGCCGAAAGCGAGTCGGAGCTTGCCATCGGCCTGGCTGGTGTCCTGATTGTCGCGACGGACCGTGACTTTGACCACATTGAACGGCGACTGTCCCCAGACGATCGGCCAGGTATTGGTTACCGCGTCAAACGAGCGCCGGCCGAACGTGACATCCGAGTTGGGGTCGACATAGGCCCCATTTCTGGCGGCAACATTCTCGGCCATGTCCCGTGCTTTGGCCACGGCCTTCGACCCGGGATCGGCGCTCGGTTCCCCCTGATCTTCTCCCGACTGGACCACCACACTGGCCAGTTCCTGCGCGGCGGCCAGCGAGGCCGCATCGGCCGCATTCTGCATGTTGGTCTGCGTCCACACGATCAATCCCGTGTCGACCGAGAAGGCCACAAACGCAAACACCGTGGCCAACAAGAAAGCCGAAAACACCGAGATGATCCCTCGTCGCAAGTAGGCGGGTGAACTGTCCACCGGGCGATGCAATCCCGGAAGATTGTCCGTCGAGCATTCCAGCCGATACCAGGCAGCATCCCTCGTTCCCAGCGAAAAAACCGTGTGTTTGCAGATCATGGCGTTTTCCTTCCGGACGTGGCGGTGAACTGATTTCGAAGCGACGTATCGGGACCGTATCGTGCCGTGCAACACGTTGGGGCGTCAGGAGCTAGCCGGTTCCTCCCATCGGCCGTGGTCGGCCGTTGCGAAAGATGACCGATGAGGTGAGGGAGTTCGAACCTCCGATCGCGTCATACCAATGCGTGACCGCCGAATACGGCAATTCCAGCAGCAACTCGAACAAGGCCCATTCGTTGTCGGGATCATCCAGGTCCAGCGGGGTGCAATGGTCGTCCGGGCTAACGATCCTCACGTTGGCGGCATCCCCTGGCAGACCATTCGACACCAGGAAATGGCGGACGTCGCCGATGACCTTGTCGTTCATCGACTCGCCGGGTTCCAGGAGTCCATCCCGGTCCATGGCAGCCAGTCGCGCTCCCTCACGCACGGCGAACGCCATCTGCGTCTTGGTGCTGAACAGGGTGCTCGTTTCCGAGACGGCCAGCACGATCAGGAGAAATACGGGTGCCACCAGGGCGAATTCCACCGTGGCAGCTCCATGGCGATCCTCGTTTCCGCGACATCTGGTCTTCATGAGGCGACTCCGCTTCGTGTGACTTGCGAACTTCGGTGGTATGGGAGCACGCGGCGATTGACTATTCGTGCCGCATCACGGCGCGGCCCGACAGCGTAATCCCGCGAAAAATGGTAAAGGGCAGGATCGCCACATCGTTGTAATTGACCGAGGCATGCACCAGGAACGCACCTCGTGGATCCAGGGTGGATAGTTCGGTACCTGGCAGCGACTGGAACCCGGAGAGACTATTGGGATAGGGCCCGTCACCGTCGTAGACACTGGCGTCCTTGACGATCACGGCGACTTTGGAGGCGTCCACTCCCGCCCCCACGATATCGAGGACTCGGGAACGCGCCTGTGCCGATGTGACTCCTTCCGTAGCACCATAGCGAGCCCCCGCGCGAGTCGCACTCGTCAGCAGGTTGGAAACCAGCTGCAGCCGGCCAAACTCGAAGACTGCGAAGACGAACGACAAGAAGACGGGCAGGACGACGGCGACCTCGACGGCGGTCGCTCCCCAGCGGCGCGGAGTGCGCATGCGGCGTGCGCGAGACAAGGCACACATGTTTTGGACCCTCAGGCGGCGGACGCTCACGCCGGCTCCCGCATGGCACATGCGTGGAGCACTCGGGACGGCGCCCTGACGACAAGTATCAACGAATAGACGAGTCGGTTCCCTTCGGCAGCCTGGCGATCCGCAATCAGCGGACCCATGGCTTTGCGTCCCAGCCTCACGGCTGGTTTGCCCTTCTCGAGGAACTCCACCTGAGTTCCACGGCCAGCTTGTGCCAGCCATTTAAAGAGATAGCTTGCAATTGGGGGTGGGTCAAATCGGCCTGGGAAAAAGCTGCCGCACGCAACGGTCGGCCCGAATATTCCGGCGAACGATCGGCCAGGTGGCCGTGACGCGCGATGCTCCACCCCGATCTATGCACGAGGATGGAACTGCTGGTGGATCCGCTTGAGACGGTCGCCATCGACGTGCGTGTAGATCTGCGTTGTGGTGATATTGGCGTGCCCCAACAGTTCCTGAACCTGCCGCAGGTCGGCGCCCCCAGCCAGGAGGTGCGTGGCAAAGCTATGCCGCAGCGTGTGAGGACTGATGGAGTCCGGCGCACCCGACCGCAACGCATATTTCTTGACCAGCTCCCAAATCGCCTCGCGGCGCAGCCGTCGACCGGACCGTGACACGATCAGCCACTCCTTGGGGCTGGCCGGCCCGGCCAGCTGGGGTCGCAAATCGTGCAGGTAACGCCGAACCGCTGCAATCGCCGACTCCCCAAGAGGGACCATGCGTTCCTTGTCTCCCTTGCCCCGGCAGATGCAAAATCGCTCGTCCAGGTGAACGTCGCAGATCCGCAAATGGGATAGTTCCGATGCCCGGCAGCCGGTGGCATACAGCAGCTCCAGCAACGCCCGATCCCGTACGGCGAACGCGTCGTGGCACCCGGGTGCCTTGAGAAACTGATCAACCTGGGACGGTGACAGGACGTCGGGCACGCGTTGCCAGAGCTTCTGGCTGCCCAAGAGTTCCGCGCGATTCTCGCGAAGCACTCCTTCCAGCTGCAGATAGCGGAAGAAAATCTTCAGGGACACCAGATGCCGAGCGATACTTGGCGGTGCCAGAGACCGTTCGTGCAGCCAGCCGGCATAATCGGCAAGGTCGGCCACCGTCAGGGCCACGACACTGCGGCCTCGGAGCCACGACTCGAACCGCTTCAGATCACGCCCGTACGCCACCACGGTGTTCGAGGCCAGGTGGCACTCCGACTGCAGGTAGTCCAAAAACGACTGCCTCCAGTCTCCCAGCGTCCCTTGGGGCCGATGTAAAGGCTTCCGCAGCGGTCGTCGCGGTTTGAGTGCCATCGTGTTACATGCATCGGCCAGCTCGACACCCGAACTTGCTCACGATGTCCGATCGCGCCGCGCAACCGACCCCACAGGCGTCCCGGTCACCGGGCCATGCCTTCGCATCCGACCAGATTGAACCAACCGGTACTGCCCGATCGGCCATTCCGATCGCTACAGAACCGCGGGCGCCTGTGCCATCCCACCCCCTGGCGCTAAGGCTTGACAACACGTTGGCTGGCCAGGTCATAACAGGCCAGTTCGTCGTCATTCCGCACGTAAACACACTGGTGCGCGAAGGCCGGATGGCTCCACAACACCTTGCGTCCAAATCCATTCCCCGTCGGCTCCAGCAAGTGCGTGCGGCCAATCTCTTCGTAGCCGGCCGGTGACAGCCGTGCCAGGATCAGGTCCCCTTTTTCACTGAAAATGAAGTACTTGTCGCCATGCCTCACGATAAATGCCGTCGCACTGCCGGCGGGACGGTCTCCCGTCGTCACGGACAAGGTCTCCCACATGTGCTTCCCCGATTCCAATTCGACACATTGGAGCTCCCCCTTTTGGGCGATGCCGTACAGGTACCCGTCGACGATCAACGCGGGGCTGTGAACGGGTCCAAATGCCCGGTCGCGCCATACAACCTCGGCATCTGGCCTGCTCGAATCCAACTTGAGCAGCAAGGACTTGTTCTGGTGGCCACCGACGAACAGGTAATCGCCAAACGGCACGGGCGATACAATCGACATGCCATAGTCCGGTTCCATCGGGACCGACCAGTACACCTGCCCGGTTTCCGGATCGAGCCCGTTGACCGATTCGGCGTGCCAGATCACCAGCTGCTGCCGCTGTCCGGTTTGAATCAATGTGGGGGGACAGTAGCCCGGTTCCCGTGCCGAGAGGGACCGCCAGGTCTCGCGGCCCGTGTTCTTGTCAAAGGCCACGGCCACACTTCCCTCGCCTCCGACCAGACAGATCAGCTTGTCACCATGAACGAGCGGGTGGCCACAAAACCCCCAATAGGGTGCCTTCTCGAGCCCGTAGTCCTTCTTGAGTTCCCGCTGCCACAGGACGGACCCATCCTGTACGTGCAGGCACAGGAGATGTCCCTCGGCGCCCAGGGCATAGACGCGATCCCCATCCACGGTCGGTGTCACGCGCGGACCTGCGGGATAGGAGATAGCGTAATCGCAGTCGTATTCGTGCGACCAGATCGGCTTGCCGGTCTCGGCCTCGTAGCACCGGACACGTTCGCGTCCCTTCAGGGAATTCGCTTCATCGGGCGTGGGGGAGGGATCCCCCTCGGTCCGGACATAATCGTGCAGGAAAACGCGATTCTCGGCGACGGACGGTCCTGCATAGCCGCCGGCAATCTTGGCAGACCATTTTCGCGGCAGGCCACCTGCCGGAAATGCGTCGACAATCCCCTCTTCCGACCAAACGCTGTTGCGATCGTTGCCCAGCCACTGTTTCCAGTCGTCAGCCGAAGTCACCGCCATGCCGCCGAGGAGGGCCCCGATTGCCATCATCACAACCCGACATCTTTTGCTTTGCAATTGCACGGAGAGTGCTCCTCGATAGTGCCTCGACTCCGCCCGGCAAGGTCTTCAACTTCCCTGGGACGAGGCTGGTGGGGATGTCCTGTTTTCGAAGTGGCCATTCGTTGCAGGCCCGCTCTACGACTCTCGCCGCAGACTGACTCCTCCGGGCGGGGATTCCTTTTGGATGTACCAGTTCAACCAGGCCGCCTGGTCGAATTGAAAGTCCTGGCCCGTGATCTGGTGCAGCGCTTCCAACACCTCCGGATTTCGGAAGGGGCGGTTTTCGACTTTGGGCTTGCTGCCCGTGCTGAAGCCAGTACCGGAGGAGGTGCTCCCCCCCGAAAACAGCGTATCGAACTGATTGGGATTTCCCTGCGAGACGAGGACTTTGTGCTGCGTGACCAGGGCGTGAATCAACGGGACCACGGCAGATTCATCCCCCAGACGCTGGAGCGCCGTCGCGGCGCGACGAACCCGATCGACGTTCGAATCCTGCAGCGCGGCCAGCAACGCAGGCGCCGCCTGCGGGGGCCGAATTATTTCCAGTTCGTCCAGGCTTGCCAGTTGGACCTCTCGGGAAGATCCCAGGACTCCCCGCACCAACGCAGCAGTCGCTACGCCGCTCGGCAGTTTGGCCAGTACCTTGATCCAGAGCCGCTGCCTCGCGGGCGCATCGTCCTTTTCCAGGTATTCGGCCACGAGGGGCGCCACGAGGGGATCTCGCAGCTCCAGTAAGTTCGTCACGGCGTCGGGCTCCCGAGCCGTACCGAGCCACTTTCGCCACAATCGCAGCTTCTTGGTCCATTCCGAACGGGCCGCCTCCTGCGACTCCTGTCGCTGCATCTGCTCGATATCCTGCGGCAGACGCCACCTGCCCCGGTGCTTCACAAAGCCCCGAGCTGTCATCAGGTCATCTCCCAGAATCCACTCTCCGTCCACGTACTTGAAGCCCAGGGCCTGTCTCGCTCCCTGATGATTCGGATCGAGGCGTATCGTTTCCTGAAGGTGGAAGGTCCGCTCGTCGGTGAGTCTGCGTTCGGCGCAGAGTTCCGCCATTTTCCAGTTGCCTTCGGCCGTGGCGGGCATCTTCGTCAGCCATTTGGCATAGAGGCGCTGCTCTGGGGAGAGCGGAATGATCCGCTTGACCTGCGTCGCATCGACCACGAGCCGGCCACCACTTTCCAACTGGATCTCGTACTGATCGGCATTCGGGTCCGAGGCGTTCAGCCATTGGCCTTTGACGCGCCCTCCATCGTGAAAAACAAACGTGTCGGCTGAAAGCGGAGGCAGGATGCAGGCGCAACGCAATAGAATCGCGGCGGCTGCGACCAGTAGCCGGCGACTCGGTCCGCCGACGGGCGGATTGCCGGCAACGGCCGACCGGTCGGATTCAATCGAGCCCAGTGGAGTTTGCATTCGCTCGAGGTCGTCCTGAAAGGTGCTGCGGAGGGCACGGGGACCGGCGGCAGTGCGGTGGAAGCACTCTCCCAGGCGCCGGCGTCCGGTAGATCGTCCACCGCCTCCGCCTGGCCCTCTTCCTAAGTATATCGGCCGGCGAACTCCAAACCCACTGGAACACGGTCATCGGCCGCCGGATTGACACGTGCCGCGGGCAATTTCGCATGCGCGGGGCGGAGGTTGCGGGGTGGACTGAAATGGTCAAGAAACGGGAAAACGATTCGGGACAAGCCCATTCCGCCCCATGAGGCCATGGTGTTTCCTCGGAGGGTCTCCTCCCGTTAGAATAACCGGTTCCCGCGGCCATTCCGTCGGCAACGCACGTAGTCCCCTTCAGGAATCCTCTCATGAGAACCCAGTCGTTCCCCTTCGTCCTGTGCCTGGCAATCGTTTCTGGGGCGGGATGTGAACGCCCGACCGGCCTCGCCACAAAAAATGGTGATGGCGAATCCAAGACGGCCTCGATCACGGATTCCCGCAACACGGGTGAACCGGACTCGGGTGACCAAGGCAACGCTGCGGCCGGTGGGAAGGACGAAGCCGCGGCTCCCACGTTGGCCATCGGCGACCCAGCGCCCTCCTTGGCCATCGCTCAATGGGTCAAGGGTGACGAGGTCACTTCGTTTGAACCCGGGAAGATCTACGTGGTGGAGTTCTGGGCGACCTGGTGCGGGCCCTGCCGACAGAGCATGCCACACCTCAGCGAGCTGCAGGAGCGATTTGGCAAGGACGTGACGTTTGTCGGAGTCAGCGACGAGGAACCGGCCACCGTCACGGCCTTCTTCGAAAAGGACTTCGACGAGAATCGAACCTGGTCGGACATCGTAACGTACCGCATTGCCCTGGATGACCAACGAAAAACGACCCAGCGATTCTTCGAGGCAGCCGGACAGGAGGGAATACCCACGGCGTTTGTCGTGGGACGGGACGGACATATTGAGTGGATTGGCCACCCCATGGGGCTCGAGGCCGACCTGGAAACGATCGTTGCAGGTACCTGGGACCGGCAAGCGGCACGAGAGAAGTATGTCAAAGAACGCGAGGCCCAGCAGGCCTTGATGGATGCCGTCCGCCAAATTCGCACGGCGCTGTCGAAGAACGACTCCGAGGAAGCGATCCGGGTCATTACCGATTTGTCGGCGCGCTATCCCGAGGACGACAACGTGTCGTTCATGATGATCGAGCTCCTGGTCAAAGCGGGAAAAGTTGAGGATGGAATCGCGGCCGCGAATAAACTCGCCAAAAAGCACTGGGACAATGCCTCGCTGCTCAACAGCCTGGCTTGGAACCTGGTCATCGCGGGCAAGGAGGGGGCGCACGCCACGGCACTCGACATCGCCAATCGCGCCAATGAACTGTCGCAAGACAAAGATCCCAGCGTCCTCGATACCCTGGCTCGCGCGCACTTTGAAATGGGACACGTGCAAGAAGCGGTCGACCTGCAGCAAAAGGCCGTGGACCTGTCAGGTTCGGATGCCGGCGTACTCGAGCAGACCCTGAAAGAATACCGGGCCCGTTTAGAACCGCCGGCCGGCACCGAGACCGATGCCGCCCAGCCCACCGAGCCGGATGCCAGTAACACGGAGCCACCCGCCGCTGAGGCCTCCGACACCGAGCCACCCGGCGCCGAGGCCAGTGATGCCGAACCGGCCGCCGCAGACGTACCGCAGGAGAATGGCGAGGCTTCCGAAGCAACTCCCGAGCCGCCGGCCGAGGAACCTACCCAGGAAACGGACGAATGAAGGAGGCCCTCCGATGCCAAGGGCCGCTGCTGGCGATTGGCGTCCTTGGCGGATTCTTGATCGCAAGGCTGATCGACCCGTGGCACTCGCCCGAGTTGCCCGTGGTCTACGCAGCCGCGGCGTCCGATAGCGCGCAAGGCCTTGCCATCGCCACCGGTACCATCACCGAGGATGCCGACGGTGTGTTCTTCCTGGATGCCGCGTCCGGACAGATGAGCGGCATGGTCTTCAATCCGCAAGCGGGCGTGTTTAACTCGGCGTTCCGGCGCAACGTCGTTGCCGATCTCAAACTCGAAACCGTGAAGAACCCACGTTTCCTGCTCGTCACTGGTGACATCCAGCCGACGCAGCGAACCGCCACATCGATTGCAGAGTGCATCATCTACGTCGTGGAAGCCAGCAGCGGCCGCTTTGCCGCCTACGCCGTCCCCTGGAGACGCGACCTGTACGAATCGGGCCGCGCGCAGGTGGGTGAGTTGGCTCTCTTGCAGACCGGATCGACTCGCGACATCCTGTCGGGAAAGTAGCATGCCATGAATACGCAGCCCGCGATTGCCGTGCGAATCAATGGGAAAGTCCGGGACCTTCCCGAAATCACGACGGTGGCGGAACTGCTCACGTTGCTGCAACTCCCTTCACGCGGACTGGCGGTGGAAGTCAATCAAGTGATCGTGCCTCGCCACCAGCACGAGACCTGGCAGCTTCGCGAAGGCGACACCGTGGAAATCGTCCATCTGGTGGGAGGAGGTTGATCCGGCACGTGATGACTTCCGAGACCTCCGTACTTGAGAATGAAGTCGCGGCAACGCTCCGCCTGGGGAGCCACCTGCTGAAGAGTCGCCTGATCGTTGGCACGGGAAAGTACTCCACTCCCCAAACGATGCGCGACTCGCTGCAGGCCGCAGGCGCCCACTGCATCACCGTCGCCGTTCGACGAGAGCGTCTCTACAACGAAGCAGGAGAGAACATTCTTGATGCGCTCGATCTCGACCGGTACCTGCTCCTCCCCAATACGGCAGGCTGCTTCACCGCCAAGGACGCCGTACGAACGGCCCGCATGGGTCGCGAGATCTTACGGGACCTCGCACACCCTGGCGCGGACTGGGTGAAGCTGGAAGTCCTGGGGGACAGCCGCACCTTGCTCCCCGATCCCGTCGCCACCCTCGAAGCCACTCGGCAGCTTGTGGCCGAAGACTTTCAAGTGCTGTGTTACACCAGCGACGATCCCGTGATGGCCCGGCGACTGAAGGATGCCGGCGCTACGGCCGTCATGCCCGCCGGCAGCCCGATCGGTTCCGGGCAGGGAATCTTGAATACCAACGCCATTCGTCTCTGCCTGGAAACGTTGAAGGCCCATGATCCCGACTATCCCGTGATCATCGACGCCGGCGTGGGTACGGCCAGTGACGTCGCCGTGGCAATGGAACTCGGCGCGGACGGCGTCCTGCTGAATTCCGGAATTGCCCTGGCCCGAGACCCGGTCCTGATGGCGTGCGCCATGAAGTTCGCGCTGGAGGCTGGGCGAAAGGCCTTTCTTGCGGGCAGGATTCCCCGACGACTCTATGCCACGGCCAGCAGCCCCGAGGATGGACACTTTGTCAGAACGAGCTAAGACCCCCTCACCCTGCCCTCTCCCCCAAAGCGGGGGAGAGGGTCCTTGGTTAGGCTCCGAGGCGCGGCAGGCCCGCATGGAAGCGCCCCCGGACGCGGCTACCATCGTCTGTGCAAACTCCGAGGTCCACCTGCCTCGCCTGCCCAGCGAGAGCGTCGACGCAATCGTCACCAGCCCCCCCTACTTTCGTCAGCGGAACTATGACGATGCCTCGCAACTGGGACGCGAAGCCACGCCCGGTCACTATGTCGATCGATTGGTAGCGATCCTGGGAGAGGCTCGCAGGGTCCTCCGCGAGACCGGCTCCCTATGGCTGGTTCTGGGGGATAAGTTCGAACGCGGGCGCTTGCTGGGCCTACCCTGGCGCGTGGCGCTGGCAGCACAAGACGATGGCTGGATCCTGCGGGCCGATATCATCTGGCATAAGCCGAATGCCATGCCCTCGGCGGTGAAGAACCGGCCGACCGTCGATCACGAGTACCTTTTCCTGCTCGTCAAATCCGATGCGTACTACTATGACGCGGACGCGATCCGTGAACCGCACGTGACCTTCACTTCTCGAAGCCGAATGCGGGGAGGTCGCGGGCACTTCTTTCGGCGGGGTGGCACGCCGGAACAAGGGAAGAATGGTGGCAGCAGCAACCTGCACAACGGCCGATGGGATCAGGCCTTTCACCCCCGTGGTCGCAACAAGCGAACGGTGTGGTCCATTCCACTTTCGAAATTCCGCGAGACGCACTTCGCGGTGTTTCCGGAATCGCTCGTGACGACGTGTATCCAGGCGGGTAGCCCCCCCGGAGGGTTGATCTTGGACCCGTTCATGGGGAGCGGAACGACGGGAGTCGTGGCTCTCCGGCTGGGTCGCCGTTTCCTGGGGATCGACTGTAATCCCCAGTATTGCCAGATGGCCGAAACGCGGATCCACGCATCTCAATCGAACGGATTGTCATCCTCGCCTTCCGCCCCTTCTCCACCAAAGATGTCCTCACCAGCCGGTGCGGGGGCCTCCTCTGCGGTAGGTGCCGAGGGCGCTGCGTCGGCCGGCGCAGGTGGTTGTGGCTCCGTGGCCGCTTCGGGCGCCTGCTCGAAAGGTCCGGTGTCCTGAGCGGCCCCTGGCGGTTTCACTTCTTCCTGGCCACCACCTGGCCGAGTCTGATCTTTCAGGATCTCGAGCTTGGGCGACTGCTCATCCGCAAACGGATCCGTGGCGTCCAACGGCAAGTCGCGGCCGAAATCTCGAAGCGTGGGGTCCAGCGTGCCAGGAATACCCGTGGGATCATGCGGCATCCTTTGGGGTTGTCGCTGAGCCAGCACCAGTTTCGTCTCCAGCCGTACCCTTTCCAGGCACAGTCGGTCCGATCCCTGGATGCGGGTCAGCGCCCGCCCGATGTCGTACGTACCAGCACCGTCGACTTCCAGCGTTGCGGCGGTGCGAAAGTCCTCGATGGCATCGTCCTGGCAACCCAGCCGCAGATTTGCCAGTCCGCGATAATAGTGCACTCGCGGATCGCGGCTGCCGAAATTGATCGCCATGTCAAAGGTCTGCAGCGCACAGTCCAGCTCACCGCGGTTGAATTCGTGAACGCCCCGGCCGTACACCTGCGCCAACAGGTCCTCCTGGCCAAACGCGGCGGGAATTGCAGCAAATGCCGCCACGACCACGATTCCAAGGCGCGGAACCAGACCTTGTCTCATAAACCCCATCCCTCTGACTCTCTTCCCCGTCAAGGCGGAGGAGAGAGGACTTGCGGAATCGCCTGGCGACTCGAGTTTCCGATTTGACACTAAGCCTGGGACAGCCATGGCAAAATCCAAAATGGGACCTGGGATCTCCGTACCAGACGATTCATCGATCCGCACGGGTGAGTGTCCGCCACAAAAAGCACTGCGGCTGAAAAACCCCCCTATCCGGCGGGGGGTCTGGCGGGAATGTAGGGAATGGTCCCGTCACAACGAATCGACCTGGTGCGTACACGACGACGATTTCGTGGGGCTTTCTTGATGCTGCGGCGCCGTCCCACGTAAGATGACATGGACTGGGCCCCGCCATCGGCAGCCGATACGAAATCTGGTTCACCTGGCGGTGTGGTGGGAATCGACAAAGGGACACGATGCGAGTTGCACGATCGCGAAGTGAGGGGTGTGGACCGACTCCCGGTCGCCACATGCTGCATACCCTTATCTGGGTTGCGGTGGTGTGGGGGTGTCACCAGGCTCGCATCTCGGGACAGGAGCGGTCAGCGGAGTACTCGTCCCCGGGAACAGAGTTCTTTGGCCTTGCGGCGGAAGGGACCCGTTTTGCGTTTGTGCTGGATCGATCGGCCAGCATGTCCGACCCGCGGGGGCGTCCCCTTCAGGCGGCCAAGGCGGAGCTGCGCAAGAGTCTGGCGCGGTTACAGGATACGCAGCAATTCCAGATCGTATTCTACAATCAGACCGCACGGCCTCTCCGCCTCAACACGGCAGCCGCTGGAATGCTCTGGGCCAGCGAGGAAAACAAGTCCCAAGCCGGTCGATCCGTGGAACGCATCACGGCGGAAGGGGGGACGGACCACCAAAGTGCCTTCCGCGCGGGACTCGCACTCCGGCCCGACGTCCTCTTCTTCCTGACCGACGCCGATCGGCCCCAGCTGACGAACGAAGCAGTTCAGGAGATTCTCGATCGCAACGCGGGCTCGCAAATCTATACCGTCGAGTTTGGTCGCGGTCCGGCCACTTCGGGCGAGAATCCGCTCAAGTTGCTGGCAGACCAGACCGGAGGCAAGTATACCTACGTCGATGTCCTGACGTGGGAGCCAGCCCCGTAGGACGCTTCCCAGATCCGGGGGATGGCACCGTGATCCCTGCTGGATTTGCCGACCGCGTCGCCATGGCGACGGACAGACCACGCGCATCGTGCCCCGCCGTTCGGAAGGGCGAATCACCCGAAAACGGACTTAGAGCCTATCCAAGTACCCTCTCCCCCGCTTCGGGGGAGAGGGCAGGGTG